>Ga0209676_1002746_pt1 | contig 11793 bp, 12 predicted proteins | sample AraplaCvi_mLB_r2_FD_184282 | JGI IMG/M metagenome (GOLD analysis project Ga0209676, IMG submission 184282) | Arabidopsis root microbial communities from North Carolina, USA - plate scrape MF_Cvi_mLB_r2 (SPAdes) (version 2) | ecosystem: Host-associated > Plants > Roots > Endosphere | place: USA...
GATGCCCGCGGCATCGGCGGCCTTCGCCATGACACCGCCGAGGGCGTCGATTTCCTTGACCAGATGCCCCTTGCCTATGCCGCCGATGGCCGGGTTGCAGCTCATCGCGCCCACGGTTTCGACCGAATGCGAGAGCAGCAGCGTGCGTGCACCGGCGCGGGCCGAGGCGAGCGCGGCTTCGGTGCCGGCATGGCCGCCGCCGACCACGATCACGTCGTATTGGTAGAAGTTCTGGCTCATCGGGCTTGGGTCGATCAGGATCCGGACGAGCGCCCGGGGTGCGAATTCTAGGTCAGCCCGGCCTCGTCCGCCGTCGAGAATGAACGGCAGGTGAAACTTGGCACGGTTCCTGCGACATAGTCTCTGCACCCAGCGGGGCAGGCGCTAGGCGCCGGCCGGAATTGGAACAGGGGCTGGTCAAGCGCTCGCAGGGGAAGCACGGGGGCCGAATGTCGGGGGACGTTCGGCCCCCTTTTTATTTGCCCGGCGGGAGACCCCGGACACACAAAAGGCGCCGCGAGGGCGCCTTTTGCGTTTCTGGCGGGCCGTGACGCCCGCCGGGATGGGCGCCGACGCTCGATGGGGACGGAACAGGGGGGATCCGTGGTTCCTCATCGAGCGCCGACATGGAGCATTCGGCCTGGGGCCGACTTTCACTCATTACGTCCAAGAGTGACGTAATCGGTCAATGACCGCAGATTGCCGTCAGTCGGCCCCGAGCGCAAGCGAAAAAATGTGACTGCGCCCGAGACCCTGACAACCGGGTCAACGCTCCTGCTGCTGGACCCCGCGATCGGAGTTCGAGTTCGCCGGCCGCTGGCGAGGCGGCGGCGAGTAGCGCCGCGGCTCGGCATCGGCACGGGGCTGCGTCGGACGCGGGCCGACGTTGCCCGGGCGACCCGGGCGCGGACCGCTGGTGCCCGGACCCTGGCCATCCGGCCGCGGACCGCCCACGCCCGGGCCGTTGCCCGACCAGCCCTGGCCCGGCGGTCGATTGCCGTTCCAGTGCTGGCCCGGAGGACGGTTGCCGTTCCAGTGCTGGCCCGGACGGCCATTGCCGTTCCAGTGCTGGCCCGGGTGGCGGTCGTAGCGATACGGGTAGCGGTACACCGGATAGCGCGGGTACGCGTACGGATAACCGTAGTACCCGTAACGGTACGGATAGCCGTAATAGCCGTAGCCGCCGTAGCCGTAGGGATAGCCGTAGTAGCCGCCGTAACCGCCGTAGTAGCGGTATTCGACGGAAGGCTGGCCGTGGTAGTAGTCGCCACCGCCGGCCGCGCCGCGGTAGGTGTAGCCGGTGACGCAGCCGGCCAGCATCGTGGCGGCCAGCGCAGGCAGGATGAATTTGCGGATCATGTTCGGAACCCCCCGGGGTGTGCCGCCAGCTTCCGGCCGGGGCTTTGAACTCGGCCTTAATTTTTCCGGCGCCGGGATGAAGGCGACGACGGCGTTCAGCGTAGTGGCGCGCGACCGCGCAAGCCGTGCATTGCCGGGCGTTTCGCGCGATGACAGCATGTCACGCCCTTCGCGACGGACGCGCCAATGAACCTGCATCGCGCCTCCGGCCAGTGGCGGCTGGGGCTGACGCTCACCCTGATCACCGCCGCATGCTGGGCGACGCTGCCGATCGCGTTGAAGCTGGTGCTGCAGGTGCTCGATCCGATCACGCTGACCTGGTTCCGCTTCCTCGTCGCGGCGCTGGTCACCGGCGCGTGGCTCGGGATGCGTGGCCGACTGGGCGGCTATCGCGCGCTGCATGGCCGAGGCTGGACGATGCTGTTCGCCGCCGCGCTGATGCTGGTGGGCAACTACGTCTTCTACCTGCTGGGCGTGCAGCACACCACGCCGGCGAACGCCCAGCTGCTGATCCAGCTCGCGCCGCTGCTGATGGCGCTGGGCGGTATCTGGGTGTTCGGCGAGCGGTTCCGCGCCGCGCAATGGCTGGGCCTGGCGCTGCTGGTGGCGGGCATGGCGTTGTTCTTCGCCGACCAGCTCGCCGCGAGCGCGAAGGTGCCCGGTTACGTGCTCGGTTCGGCGCTGGTGATCGTCGGCGCCATCGTGTGGGCGATCTACGCGCTGCTGCAGAAGCAGCTGCTGGTGCGGCTGGGGTCGATGCAGATCCTGTGGTTCATCTATGTCTTCGCGAGCCTCGCGCTGCTGCCGTTCGCGCATCCGGCGCAGCTGCTGCGGCTCGACGGGCTGCACTGGGCGCTGCTCGCCTACTGCGCCTTCAACACGATCGGTGCGTACGGCGCGTTCGCCGAAGCGCTCGCGCACTGGGAAGCCTCGCGCGTGTCGGCGATCCTCGCGACCACGCCACTGCTGTGCATCGCCGCGGCGACGGCCGTACACGCACTGTGGCCGCAGTGGCTGGCGCCCGAACGCATCACGCCGCTGGGCTGGCTCGGCGCGGGGCTGGTCGTCGCCGGATCGGCCGCGGTGAGCCTGCTCAACGCACGAGCGCCTTCGCCTGCGAAAACCCCATAAGTCCTACCATCGCCCCATGAACGACATCGCCCACGTGACGCCCACCTTCGAAGACGTCCTCGCCGCCGCCGCGCGCATCGCGCCGCACGCGCACGCGACGCCCGTGCTGCGTTCGCGCACGCTCGACGCGCTGGCCGGCTGCGAGCTGCACCTCAAGGCCGAACACCTCCAGCGCGCGGGCGCCTTCAAGTTCCGCGGCGCATGCAACGCGATCTGGTCGCTCGACGAGGCCACCGCCGCGCGCGGCGTGGTCACGCATTCCTCAGGCAACCACGGTGCGGCGCTGGCGCTGGCGGCACGCACGCGCGGCGTCGCCTGCCACGTCGTCGTGCCGGAAGGCGCGGTCGCGGCGAAGCTCGCAGCCATCGAGGCCTACGGCGCGACGCTGCACCGGTGCGCGCCGACCATCGCCGCCCGCGAAGCCCGCACCGCCGAATTGCAGGCGCAGCTCGGCGCCGAACTCGTGCACCCGTACACCGATCCGCGCGTGATCGCCGGCCAGGGCACCGCCACGCTGGAACTGCTGTGCACGCCGGAGCGCTTCGACGCGATCGTCGTGCCGGTGGGCGGCGGCGGCCTCGCTTCGGGCACCGCGCTGAGCGTCGCCGCGCGTTCGCCCGGCACCCGGCTCTACCTGGCCGAACCGGCGGGCGCGGCCGAAACCTTCGCGTCGCTGGCGAAGGACGAGCGCGTCACCGACTTCACCCCCGACACCGTCTGCGACGGCCTGCGCGGCACGCTGGGCGAGATCAATTTCCAAATGCTCCGCGACCACGGCGCGCAGGTGCTGACGGTGGACGACGCCGACACCGTCGCGGCGATGCGCCTGTTCTGGCAGCGGACCAAGCAGATCGTCGAGCCGTCGTCAGCCGTGGCCCTGGCCGCCGTCCTGAAGCACGGCCCGCTGTTCGCCGGGCAGCGCGTCGGCGTCGTGCTGTCGGGCGGCAACGTCGATCCGGATGCCCTGCCGGCGCTGTTCGCACGCGCCTGATGCGGGCGCAGGGCGACGCCCCGGCGCCTTGCTTTTTGTGATGGATTGACCAGAATCACTTTGCCGTTTCTGGCGTAAGCCGGCGACGACCGTGTCGCCGAGCGCGGTGCCGGATGGGGATCCGGCACCCATGACCCGCGGGCGCACGAACGCAGACATCGGGCCATGGGGGTGGCGGATGGTGGACGTGGAATTCCGCGTGGTCTCCGACCGCCGGGAGGGCCTGCTGTTGACGCTCGGCCAGGCGGTGATCGCCCATGGCTTCACGCTGCTGCGCCAGCGCATGGCCGGCGACGAGGACGGCGTCGTGCTGACGATGCTGGTGCGCGGCCCGCAGCAGAACCTCGCCACGCTGGAGGAATGCGTGGCGACGCATCCGCTGGTCACGTCCTTCGAAGCCACGCGACCCGACGCGGCTCCCGTCGAAACGCCGCCATCGATCACGCCCCACCGTTGTGCGGCGACACCGCCGTGCGCGGCCGACTCGCGCCGCATCGAGGCGCTCGTGCCGCAGCTCACGCACGACTACCCGAACATCTTCGTCGCGCTGCTCGAACTGGAACGCGAACTTCCCGAGTCGCATCGCGAACTCGCGCTGAGCGAACTCGGCCATCGCATCGGCGCGTGGGTGCAGGCGCGCGATTTCGCGGGCGTGGAGACGACCTCCACCTGCGATGCCATCCGCCGCATCGCGTTGCCGGCGATGCGCCAGATCGTGCAGGCGCAACTGCAGGGCGAGGCGCTGCACGTGAGCGACAGCCCCTTCTGCCGGCGCGGCGAACACGGCCCCTGCTGCCACTTCCTGCGCGGCATGCTCGGCGGGCTGCTCGCCGGCAGCGCGCAGCCGATGCACGTGGTCGAGACGCGTTGCCGCAACGACGGCGCCGACATCTGCGCGTTCGCGTTCCGCACTGCGTGACGCGAGACGCCGCGTGCAGGCGGCGTGAAGACCCGCCGCACGCGCGCTTTATGGCGAACGTCACGGTCGGGCCCGCGTGGGCGCCGGCTATCATGGCGCTCCCGCCGCGCACGCCGGCGCCTGTGGTCCCCGCAAGGACTCGCGATGAAGATCGACGGCACCCGCACCAACGACCGCGCCACGGAACTGATCCTGGCCTATTACGCCGCGTTCAATCGCGCCGACTGGGACGGCATGGTCGCGCTGCTGGGCGAAAACGTGGTGCACGATCTCAACCAGGGGCCGCGCGAAACCGGCCGCGAGGCGTTCTCGGCGTTCCTGCAGCGCATGCACCGCAGCTATCGCGAACAGCTGCACGACATCGTGGTGATGGTCTCGCCCGATGGCGCGCGCGCCGCGGCCGAATACATCGTGCACGGCGAATACCTTGCCGACGACAGCGGCCTGCCGCCGGCGCGCGGACAGAAGTACGTGCTGCCGGGCGGCGCGTTCTTCGAACTGCGCGACGGCCGCATCCACCGCATCAGCAATTACTACAACCTCGAAGACTGGATCGCGCAGGTGCGCTGACGCCCCGTCGGTGGCACCGCTTTCCGACGCGCCGCCGACAAAACCGCCGCTAGCCTGAATCCGGTTTTCCTTCGGGCAGGCCCATGCACCGGATCCTGCGATCGCCTGCGCTGTGGACCGCCGCACTGGCGACGGCGCTGGCGCTGATGTTCCTGGGCTCGCGCGGCATCTGGGATCCCGACGAGGGCCGCTACACCAACGTCGCGCTCAACATGCTCGACAGCGGCGACTGGCTCAATCCGCGCCGCAACGACGAGATCGGCCACTGGACCAAGCCGCCGCTGACGTACTGGGCCATCGCGTCCAGCGTCATGGTCTTCGGCACCAGCACCTGGGCGGCCCGGCTGCCGGCCGCGTTGTCGTACCTGCTGTGCACGTGGCTGGCGTGGCGCATCGCGGCGCGGCTCGCGCCCGGCTCGCAGCAGTCGGCCGCGATCGTCTACGCGACGATGCTGTTGCCGTTCGGCGCGTCGCAGATGATCACCACCGACTACCTGCTCAGCGCCTGCATCGCGCTGGCGATGTGGGCGTTCGTCGAAGCGCGCTTCTCGGCCACGCCGCATCCGAGGCGCTGGATCGCGCTGATGTGGATCGCGCTCGCGCTGGCGTTCGTGACGAAGGGCCCGGCGGGACTGCTTCCGTTGCCTGTCGTGCTGCTGTTCGATTTCCTGATGCCCGGGCGACGCGATCACCGCGTCCTGCAATGGTCGGGGCTGGTGTTGTTCGCGGTGCTCGCGCTGCCGTGGTACGTCGCGGTGTTCCATGGCAATCCGGGGCTGTTCGAGTATTTCGTCGGCGACGAACTCGTCAATCGCGTGACGACGAACGAGTTCGGGCGCCACGGCGAGTGGTACGGCTGGATCGAGATCTACGTTCCCACGCTCATCGTCGGCACGCTGCCGTGGACGCCGGCGCTGTGGGGCTGGACGCGCGGCCTGCCGGCGATGGTGCGTCCGTGGTGGCGCGATCCGCAGCGACGCCAGCGCGACGCGCACTGGTTGCTGCTCGCGCTGTGGCTGCTGCTGCCGCTGGCGGTGTGTGTGTTCGCGCGTTCGCGCATGCCGCTGTACCTGCTGCCGCTGTTCGTGCCGATCGCAGTCATCATCGCGTTGCAACGGACAAGCGAAGGACGCGCCCTGCCCTCATGGCCGAAGCTGATCGCGTGGGCCGCCGTGCTGCTGGCAGCGAAGGTCGCCGCGTCGTACTGGCCCACGCACAAGAACGCCGAGGCGTGGGCGCATGCGATCGTCGAACGCGCGCCCGGTCCGATCCACGAGATCGTCTTCGTCGAGGACATGGCGCGTTACGGGCTGCACCTGGAACTCGGCCGCGGCACGGAGATCGAGAAGATCTCGCTCGACACGCTGCACGAGCCGCGCTTCAACCCGCAGTACGACGAGCCGCTCGCCGTCGAACTGGGCGAACACGAGCACGGCGTGGTGTGGGTGACCAAACAGAGCGACTGGCCTGTCGTGCGCGAACGCATCGAAGGCTACGGCTATCGCGCGATCCTGCTGGGCACGCCGTTCGAGCGGCGCGTGATGTTCCGCGTCGAACCGCAGCGCTGAAACGTCGCCTCAGCGCTGCGCGCCGGCGCCGAGCGCGAGGTAGTCGATGCCCTGGCTCAACAACAGGCGCATCACCGATGCGCGTTCGCCGACCGGGCGCGAGGCCATCGCATCGATCAGCAAGCCGACCGAACGACAACGCGCGTCATGGTCGCCGCCGTTGAGCCCGGCAAGAAATCCGTCGTTGAGCAGCGCCGCGCGTACGCCGGCGGCCTTCAGCGCCTGCGTCGCGACATTCGCGTCGTACGGCTGGCGCGGGCTCTGCGCGGCGGTGAGGAAGAAATTCGTCGCCGCATCGGCGAAGCGTATGCGGCTCTGCTCGCTCAGCTGCGAGGCGATCTGGTTGTAACCGTCGAGACTGCGCTGCGCATCGGGATCGAACAGCGCACACAGCGTGCGCGCGTCCTGCGGCGTCTGCGCGCTGGCGTGCACGGCCTGGAAGAGCCCGTCGACGCTCGAATCGGGCGCGCGCATCAGCAGTTCGCGGCTGTCGGCCATCAGCGCGCCGGGATCGAAACCCCAGCTGCTGAAGTCCTGCGCCAACGCGGGAACGGTCGCGACCGCCAGCAGCAAGCCTGCAGCAAGGGTGACCGGGGTTCGGGCCATGTCGTCGCGATGCCGTCGGAGGATGGGCCGATCGTAGGACGTGGCGGCTGAACGACGTTGCCGTCGCGGACTATGCCCCGCGATCGCCCGACGCTTCGTCCACGGCGCGCGCATCGCCGGCGCTCGAGCGGGCGGCGACGATGCTGAACACCACGATGCCGATCACGACGAGCACCGCACCCGCCAACGCGCGGCCCTGCGGCCAGGCCTCGCCGAGCCACAGCACGCCGATCAGCGTGGCGAACAGGATTTCCGCCGCCTGCATCGCCTCGGCGGCGGCGAGCGCGGTCGGGTTGCTGCGCACCATCCCGGTCGCCTGGAAGAACAGCACCGTCGCGATCACGCCCGCGCCGAGCGCGACGCCGGCGGCGAACGACACCTGCCCCAGCGGCGGCGGGCCGACCTGCGCCAGCGTGATCGCCGCGACCGCCCACCACATCGGCTGGCTCGCCAGCGTCATGCCGAACACCCGCTGCGTGGCGTTGAGTTCGACGCCGCTGCGCTCCAGGTGCAGCAGCAGGCCGCGATTGCCGAGCGGATAGGCGAAGGCCGAGATCGCTACCAGCACCAGCGCGATCCAGCCGTCGCGATCGAGCGAACCGCCGCCGTGACCGAACTGCAGCAACAGCACGCCGGCGACCACGAGCAGCCCCGTCGCGAGTGCGGGGATCGGCACTCGCGCGCGGTCGTCGCGATAGAGGAATGGCGCGCACAGCATTCCCGCGATGACGGTGAGCTGGAACGTGCCGGCGATCAGCCACGACGGCCCGCTCGACGCGGCGTAGCTCAGGCACAGGTAGAACAGCACGAAGCCGATGCCGCTCCACAGCAGCCACGGCCCGGGATGCGCGCGGATCGCCCGCCACACCGGCGCAACACCACCCTGCCACGGCATCACCGGCAGCAGCAGCGGCAAGGTGATGAGGTAGCGCAGGCACGCCGTCCACGCCCAGTAGCCCCCCTCGGTCGCGGCGGCGCGGTTGAGCACGTAGGTGCAGGTGAAGAAGAACGCAGACGCGAGCGCGATGGCGACCGCCGCCAGCGCCGTGCTGCGCGCCTTCACGAACGCTTCCGCACCGGGATGCCGTGCGCCGGCACATGCACTTCGTCGACGCCGCCGACGCGGATCGGCGTGCCCGGCTGCGGACTCCACGCGTGCGCGTAGATCACTTCCCACGTCGCCGGCAGCCGGCCATCGCGGCGCCACGGTTCGTAGGCCTGCGCGGCGCGCGCGAAACGCGAGCGGCCGGTGAGGCTGCGGCGACGGTCGTGCATCGCGTTCGTCGCACCCAGCGTGCGCAGTTCGCGCATCAGGCCGGCGAGATCGTCGTGGCCGAGCACGAACTCGTCGCGATCGAGCACGGGATTCTTGAAGCCCGCCGCGATCAGCGCATCGCCGAACTGCGCGATCGACGCGAACGGGCTCACGTGCGGCGCGTTGTCGGCCTGCGCGAACGCATCGCGCAGTTCGTGCAGCGTGTCCGGGCCGAAGGTCGACACCAGCAGCAGGCCGTCGGGCTTGAGCACGCGACGGAAGCCGGCGAACACCGCCGGCAGGTCTTCCACCCATTGCAGGCACAGGTTGGAGAACAGGATGTCCACGCTTGCATCGCGCAGCGGCAGCGCGCGCGCGTCGGCGCACAGCCAGTCGGGACGGCGCGCGACGCCGGGCAGGAACGATGGCAGCCAGCCGCCTGCGTGGCCGCGCGCCTCGCGCAGCATCGGCTGGGCGAGGTCGATGCCGACGACGTGCGCCTTCGGCCAGCGCTTCTGCATCGCGGCGGCCGCGTGGCCGGGCCCGCAGCCGACGTCGACGACCAGCTGCGGCGGCGCCCGGTTCAGCGCCGGATCGTCGAGGTAGTCGAGCTGTTCCATCAGGCGCGAGGCCACTTCGCGCTGCAGCGCGGACGCGTCGTCGTAGTGGTGCGCGGCGCGCGAGAAGGCGCGGCGGACCTGGCGGTGGTCGAAGGTGTCGGTCATTTTTTTGCTTCGCCCTCTGTTTCACGGGAGGGCCGGGATGGAATGGTGTTGCTTCGGACGTCTGGATGCGAGTGCGGAGGGGGAACACACCATCCGCACCGGTCGACGTCACGCCGGCGCGGTCACCGCGCGCATGAACGCGTCGATCTCGGCGGCGACCTCATCGGCGGCGCCGAGGAACGGCGCGTGTCCCGCATTTCCGATGACGACGCTGCGTGCGCCCGGGGTCATCGCCGCGGCGGCGGGCATCGCGCCGGCGGGAATCAGGCGGTCGCGGCGACCGGAAATCCACAGGCTCGGCACGCGCAGTTGCGGCAGTTCGTCGCGAAGGTCGAGGCGATCGAGCAGCACCAGGCCTTCCTGCAGCGCGCGCGGAGCCGGTTCGCCCCGCTCGAAGGCCTGCGCCTTCAGGCTGCGGAGTTCCTCCTGCGCGTAGCTCGAACCCAGCGCCTCCAGCGCGAGGAAGCCTTCCAGCGTGCCGCGGAAGTCGCGGCCCAGCGCCTCGCCGAAATCGCGGAACAGGCTCGGCTTGACGCCATGCGGCCAGCCTTCGTCGATCACGAAGCGCGGCGAGGAGGCGATCATCACCAGCCCGCGCACGTCTTCCGGGAAATCCAGCGCGGCGCGCAACGCGAACTGCCCGCCGAGCGACCAGCCGAGCCATACGGCGTCCGGCACGCGCGCGATGAGCTGCGGCGCGAGCGCTTCGGGCGACAGCGGCGTGGCGTCGTCACGCGCGCGGCCGTGGCCGGGCAGGTCGATCAGGTGGAGCGTGTAGCGGTCCTGGAGGCGTTCGACCAGCGGCGCGAACAACCCGCCGTGCATGGCCCAGCCGTGGATCAGTGCCAGCGCGGGACCCTGCCCGCGCGTTTCGATGTACATGGAGCAAGCCGTTGGGGGGATGGCCGATGGGGATGGAGTGGAGCGTGTTGCCTGCAGTGCTATTCGGCGCCGTCCCGGGCGAGGTCGGCCAGCACCGCCAGTGCGTAGTCGCGGCGATCGGCCGGGACCAGCAGGTGGTCGTGGTGGAAGCCGGCGAGCACGTTGCAGGCGATGCCGCGCCGCGCCAGCGCGGACGCGAAGGCGGCGGTCAAACCGACCGCGTCCAGCGCCGAATGCACGCCCAGCGTCAGCCAGGCGGCCCGGAAATCGTAAGGCAGGCCGCGCGCGTCGGCGACCTCGCAGGGCAGGACGTAGGTGACGCCCTCGTCCTCGGTGACCATGGCGAGCGCGAGCGAGGCCAGGGTCGGATCGGGTGCGGGGCGCGCGACGAAGGCGAACTGGCCCGCCCGCGCCGTGACATTCAGCGTGGCGAGCAGGCGCGCGAGGTCGCGCTCGCCGCTCATCGCGCCAGCACGGCCTCGCGCCGGGCGGTCTCGACCAGGCCCAGGCGGATGCGTTCGCGCGATTTCGCCATCGCTTCGACGAGGCCGTCGACGTCGGCCACGCCGTGCAGCGCCGAGAGCGTCACGCGCAGGCGCGCGCGACCTTCAGGCACGGTCGGCGGACGGATCGCGGCGACCCAGTAGCCGGCCTGTTCGAGCCCGGCGGCCATGGCCAGCGCGGTGTCGTCGTCGCCGCAGATCACCGGCTGGATCGCCGTCTGCGAATCCATCAGCTCCAGGCCGGCGCGCTGCGCGCGCTCGCGGAAGCGGCCGATCAGCTCGTCGAGCTTGGTGCGGCGCCAGTGTTCGGCGCGCGCCAGCTTCACCGCCGCCAGCGATGCAGCGGCCTGCGCCGGCGGCAGCGCGGTGGTGTAGATGTAGGAACGCGCGGTTTCGGAAAGGTGCTGGATGAGGTCGGCATCGCCGGCGACGACCGCGCCGTAGCCGCCCAGCGCCTTGCCAAGCGTCGCCAGCTGCAGCGGCACGTCGTTCGCGCCGAGCTTGCTTGCCGCGACGCTGCCGCGCCCGTCCGGGCCGACCACGCCGATGCCGTGGGCGTCGTCGACGTACAGCAGCGCCTTCTGCACGCGCGCCACGAGGGCGAGTTCGCGCAGCGGCGCGATGTCGCCGTCCATGCTGAACACGCCGTCGGTAGCGAGCATCGCCGCACCCTCCGGCATGCTGCGCAGCTGGCGGATCGCGCCTTCGGCATCCGCGTGCGGATAGCGGCGCAGGCGGCAGCCGGCCAGGCGCGCGGCGTCGATCAGGCTGGCGTGGTTGAGGCGGTCCTGCACGCAGACGTCCTCGTCGCCGAGCAGCGCCTGCACGACGGCGAGGTTCGCCAGGTACCCGCTGCCGAACAGCAGCGCGCGCGGCGTGCCAAGCCAGTCGGCGACTTCGCGCTCCAGCGCGTCGTGGAGCTGATGATGGCCGCAGACCAGGTGCGAGCCGACGCCGCCGGCGCCCTCGCGCGAAGCGGCGTCCTGCAGCGCCCCGACCACGGCGAAATGCTGCGACAGGCCGAGGTAGTCGTTGCCGCAGAAATTCAGCAGGGAGCGGCCGTCGACGAGGCAGCGCGCGCCGTCACGCAGGGCGACGGTGCGACGCACGCGCACCCTCGAGCTCGCTTCGCGCTGCGCGCGGGCGGCCTCGATGCGGTCACGCCAGCCCGGGCGGCTCATGGCTGCACCGGCAGGCCATCACGCGGCGCAGTGGTGCGCCGCTTCGACGATGTCGGCATGGACGGTCTCCCCTTGTTCGACCACGGGCATCGGACGCAAGCCC
>Ga0209676_1002747_pt1 | contig 11792 bp, 10 predicted proteins | sample AraplaCvi_mLB_r2_FD_184282 | JGI IMG/M metagenome (GOLD analysis project Ga0209676, IMG submission 184282) | Arabidopsis root microbial communities from North Carolina, USA - plate scrape MF_Cvi_mLB_r2 (SPAdes) (version 2) | ecosystem: Host-associated > Plants > Roots > Endosphere | place: USA...
CGAGATCTTCGAGAGCACCGACTGGGGCAACCTGATGCTCATCGACGGCGCGATGATGCTGACCACGAAGGACAACTTCTTCTATCACGAGATGATGTCTCACCCGGCACTGTTCACCCACGCCAGGCCCGAGAACGTGGTGATCATCGGCGGCGGCGACTGCGGGACGCTGCGCGAGGTGCTCAAGCACAAGGGCGTGAAGAAGGCCGTCCAGTGCGACATCGACGAGCAGGTCACGCGCATGGCCGAGAAGTGGTTCCCGGAACTGTGCGACGCCAACGACGACCCGCGCGCGACGCTGCTGTTCGACGACGGCATCGCCTACATGAAGAACTGCGAGCCGGGCTCGCTGGACGTGGTGATCGTGGACTCCACCGACCCGGTCGGCCCGGCCGAGGGCCTGTTCAACAAGGCCTTCTTCGAGAGCTGCTTCCGCGCGTTGAAGGACGACGGCATCCTGGTCCAGCAGTCCGAGTCGCCGCTGATGCTGCTCTCGCTCATCAAGGAAATGCGCGCCGAGATGGGCAAGGCCGGCTTCACCACGTTCCAGACGCTGCCCTTCCCGCAGCCCTGCTACCCGACGGGCTGGTGGAGCTGCACGCTGGCGCGCAAGGGACAGGGTTTCGATTTCCGCGTGGCGGACGCCCGCGCGAAGGACTTCGACACCAAGTACTACACCGCTGACGCGCACCAGGGCGCCGCTGTGCTGCCGCCGTTCGTGGCCGCGGAGCTGGACGGCCGCTGAGGTCCCCGCTTCGATCTGTCCAAGGCCCCGCTCCGGCGGGGCTTTTTTATTGGCGCGAACCGATACGCGCCTTGTGCCGAATGTGGTGCGGCCGCAGAACGGTGAGTGCCGCAGGGGCGCGTCGACGACTTCGTTCGCGACATTAAAATTTCAATAACTGAACCGTCCGGTTCAGAGAACCGCCGCGCCGCCCTCCCCCGAGCACGACGCGCGTCGCCGGATCCCCAATGAACGCCTCCACCCTGCCGCGCGACCCCCGGTCGCTGCCGTCCGATGTTCGCCTGCTCAAGCGTGGCGAACGTTTCCTCGAACCCGACGTCTACGTGCTCGACGTCGACGGACGCCCCGCTGTGGTCAAGGACTACGGGCGGTATCGCCGCACGCCGCTGTCGCTGCCCGCGCGGCTGCTCGTGCGGCGCGAGGCGCGCGTCCTCGACCGGCTGCGCGGCTGGCGCCATGCGCCGGCGTTGCTGGGCACGATCGGTGGCCTCGCGCTGGGCATCGAGTTCATTCCCGGCCAGACGCTGGGCGAGGTCGCCCTCGACGCCGGTTCGCACGTGTTCCAGCAACTGCGCGGCGCGGTCGCCTCGCTGCACGCGGCAGGGATCACGCACAACGACCTGCACCCGGCGAACGTGCTGGTTGCCGGCTCGACACCGGTGCTGATCGATTTCGCCTCCGCCATGCGCACCCCGCGCTGGCTGCGCTGGTTGCCGCTCGCGCGCGAGCTGCGCCGCAGCGACCTGGCGAACGTCGCGAAGATGCGCCAGCGCCTGACCGGGCAGGGCCCCAGCGCACGCGAGGCCGAACTGCTCGCGCCGCCGCGCTGGGTCGACGCGATCCGCCTGGGGTGGAAGCGCGTCTACCGGCGGATCAAGGGCGGCTGACTCAGGCCGCCGCGTCGGCCAGCCGCAACCGTGCGGCGTGGCGGCGACGTTCGCGCAGGCGCAGGAAGGGACGCTCGACGGCGTAATGCAGCGCGGCGCCACCGGCGAGCGTCGCCACCGCATATACGGCGAACGTCGCGAAGCCCTGTCCCACGAGCGCGTCGCCCCACGTGCGATCCACCGCGGCGAACACGAGCTTGTGGCTCAGGTAGAGGCTGTAGGAGATCGCGGCGATCCATCCCGCGCCGGGCAGCGCGCGGCGTCCGATCCAGCTTCGCGAACTCGCACCGGCGACGACGAGGCAGGCAATGGACCACGACAGCACCGGCCAGCCGACCGCATTGCCGACCAGACCGGTGCGCTGCGCGAACAGCCAGAACGCCAGCGCCATGCCGGCCACGCCGAGCATCAGGAACGCGTTGCCCGAGCGCATCAGGCGCTCCCACGTCGCCGGGCGGTACACCGCGATCACGGCCAGCACCACGCCCGCGAGCAGCCCGTCGAGGCGGCACCACGTCGGGTAATACAGGTCCTCGACGAACCACGGCCGGTCGGGCTGTACGGCGTCGTAGTGAAGCCACGTGCCGGCACGCACCGCGATGCCGCCGACCACGACGAACGCGCACAGGCCGACGAACTTCGCGACCGAAGGCCGCTTCGCCATGAACACGGCAAGCGCGGGGAACACGAGATAGAAGTGCTCCTCCACGCACAGCGACCACGCGTGCGAGAACGCCTGCTGCGTGCCGTAGTCGACCAGCAGGTTGAAGGTGAAGGTCGCGAACATCCACCACGGCGCCAGGCCATCGGCTTCACGCCATTGCGGAAACGCCACGTAGATCGCGAGCACCACGATGAACGCCGGCAGGATCCGCCAAGCGCGCCGCGCGTAGAAGTCGCCGAAGGAGAGGCGTTCGCCGCGCGCGAGCGGCGCCAGCACCTGGCGGCCGATGAGGAAGCCGCTCAGCACGAAGAAGATGTCCACGCCCATCCAGCCGTAGCGCTCGAGCCACTTGAAGTCAGGCCCGAGTCCGCCGACGAGGAAGGAATGGAAGAGCATCACCCACACCACCGCGATCGCGCGGAGCAGGTCGAGTCCGGGAAGGCGCGTCATGACGTCCTTTTCGATGGATGGCCTGCCGGCGCCGCCGGCGAACGGCGGATGGATTACAGCGCGTCGCCGTCCAGCTCGCCGGTGCGGATGCGCACGGCGCGTTCCAGGTCCCAGACGAAGATCTTGCCGTCGCCGATCTTGCCCGTGCCGGCGGCCTTCATGATCGCCTCGACGACGCCGTCGACCTGCTCGTCGGTCACGGCGACTTCCAGCTTGATCTTGGGCAGGAAGTCGACCACGTACTCGGCGCCGCGGTAGAGCTCGGTGTGGCCCTTCTGCCGCCCGAAGCCCTTCACCTCGGTCGCGGTGATGCCCGCCACGCCGGCCTCGGCGAGCGCTTCGCGCACGTCGTCGAGCTTGAACGGCTTGATCACCGCCATGACCATCTTCATCGCTACGTTCTCCTGCGATCGCCTTCGATCGTGGCGGGAGGATAACGAAGACGGTGCCGCCCCGGGTGGGGTCTCGGGTAGAGTGACGCCACTTTCGGACTTCCCCCACATTCCGCCGCGGCCCATGCCGACGGCGTCCTCACGGCCGACCCCCCACTCTGGCGGGAACACCCGAGGACCATCCCTCACCATGATCGACCTGAATCCCATCGACGATCTCGCCCGCCGCCTGAGCACCCTGGTTCCCCCGAGCGTCCGCGAAGGGCGCGAGGAACTGCAGCAGAACTTCAAGGCCGTGCTGCAGTCCGGGCTGGCCAAGCTCGATCTGGTGACGCGCGAGGAGTTCGAAGTCCAGCGCGCGGTCCTGCTGCGCACGCGCGAGAAGCTCGAAGAACTGCAGCGCACCGTCGCCGAACTGGAGACGCAGCTCTCGCAGTCCGAGCCGCCGTCCTCGCAGTCCGGAACGCTGTCGCAGCCGCACCACTAAGCGGCTGATCCCATGAACCTGGCACTCGTGCACAGCCGTGCACGATCGGGCGTCCGTGCGCCCGCAGTACGCGTTGAAGTACATCTGGCGGGCGGATTACCCGCGATGTCCATCGTCGGATTGCCCGAAGCGGCGGTACGCGAATCGAAGGATCGCGTGCGCGCGGCGATCCTCTGCGCACAGTTCGAGTTCCCGGCACGCCGCATCACGGTGAACCTCGCGCCGGCCGGCCCAAGGACGGAGGCCGCTTCGACCTGCCCATCGCACTGGGCATCCTCGCAGCCAGCGGACAGATCCCGCTGGAGGCGCTGGCCGACGGCGAATTCCTTGGCGAGCTCGGACTCACGGGCGAACTGCGCGCGGTCGACGGCGTGCTGCCTGCGGCTCTGGCCGCCGGCGATGCGGGGCGAAAGCTGATCGTCCCGGCTGGAAACGGCGCCGAAGCCGCGCTGGCCAGCCGCGTCGAAGTCCGCACGGCGCGCACGTTGCTGGAAGTCTGCGCACACCTCACGGGGCGCAAGCCGCTTCCGTTCGCCGAAGCGCCCGCACTTGAACGCACACCCGGACCGGACCTCGCCGACGTGCGCGGCCAGTCCCAGGCGCGACGCGCGCTGGAGATCGCCGCGGCCGGCGGTCACCACCTTCTTCTGATCGGCCCGCCGGGTTGTGGCAAGACGCTGCTGGCGTCTCGCCTCCCGGGCCTGTTGCCGGAGGCGACCGAAAGCGAGGCGCTGGAAGCGGCGGCGATCGCGTCGGTCAGCGGGCGCGGGCTCGATCCGGCGCGTTGGCGCGAGCGGCCGTTCCGATCGCCGCACCACACCGCCAGTGCGGTCGCGCTGGTCGGCGGTGGCGCACAACCGCGGCCGGGCGAGATCTCGCTTGCGCACCAGGGCGTGCTCTTCCTGGACGAATTACCCGAATGGGATCGCCGCGCGCTGGAAGTCCTGCGCGAACCGTTGGAGTCCGGCGTCATCACCGTGTCGCGCGCGGCGCGCAGTGCGGAATTTCCGGCGCGATTCCAGCTGGTGGCGGCGATGAATCCCTGCCCGTGCGGTTGGGCCGGCGACCCGTCCGGGCGATGCCGCTGCAGTCCGGACGCCGTGCGACGCTATCGAGGCCGCGTGTCGGGGCCGCTGCTCGATCGCATCGACCTGCATGTCGAAGTCGCGCGACTGCCGCCCGCCGCGCTGCGGCCCGATGCGCCCGCCGGCGAATCCACCGAGACCGTACGCGCCCGCGTCGTCGAAGCCCGCGCGCGGCAGCATGCGCGGGCGGGCAAGACCAATGCCGTGCTCGATCAGCCCGAAACCGCATCGGCGTGCCGACTCGCCGACGCCGACCGGCTGCTGCTCGAACGCGCCGTGGACGCCCTGCAGCTGTCGGCGCGCTCGATGCACCGGATCATGCGTGTCGCACGAACGATCGCCGATCTCGACGGCGCGGACGTCATCGGCACGGCCCACCTGACGGAAGCCATTTCGTTACGGCGTGCAACGCGTGGGATCGAAGCCGCGGTGGCGTGAGTCTGCGGGGAGCGGCGAGTCGGCGAGCCAATCGCGAACGACAACGTCCGGCGTGCTTGCTCACGTCGAACCGTGTACGGGCCTGGCCAACGCGCTCGCCAGCGATCAGCCGCAGCGAGTGCCGCACACCTTCGGGCGTTCGAGGAAATCGCGCGCACCTTCGCGCGCTTCGCGCATCTCGGCTTCGGTCCCGCAGCGCGTGACCTTCGTGTTGCTACCGGACATGCGCTCGCGCCAGCAGACCTGCTTGTCGTCGTGACCGGCGCGCGTGTTCTTTACTTCGGCGTTGATCCGCTCCAGTGCGTTCTCGAGCCGCACCTTGTCGTCCATCGACAGTTGATCGAGCGAGGTCTTGCCTTCCGTGACCGCGAAGACATCCACCTGCGCCTTGCGGATCGCATTGACCTGGCGCGTCGTCAGGCGATCGGTCTTGCCCGCGTCGAGATCGCGCTTGAGTTCCTGCTGCTGCGCGAGGATGCGATCAAGCTTCTGCGGCGGAGCTTCGTCCTGTGCGAGCGCTGCGAGCGGCGACGAACACGCGATCGCCAGGGCCAGCCACACTCCCCAATGCGCTTGCTTGCTCATGCAATCCCCCGTCGATGTCGCAGGAGCCGGCGAACCGGCGCCGGCTACGACGCCAGACGCGTCGCGATCAGTTGCTCTTGCAGTCCATGCAGCTGCCGCGGGAGTCCATCATGTTGCGCGCCGCTTCGCGCTCCTCGCGCCACTGCGAGGCGGTCTTGCACACGCGCTCCTTCCGGGTGCTGCCGAGCACCGCACGACGTTCGCAGACCATGCGGTCTTCGCCATCGTTGTTCACAACCGCTTCGATCCACTCCAGCGTGTTGAAGACTTCGGTCTTCTGCTGGTCGTTGAGTTCGGCGGTGGAATGCTTGCCTTCGATGGTCTGCAGCATGCGCGCCTGCTTGGTCAGCAGTTCGTTGCGCTGCGAGCTCGAGAGATCCTTGTAGCGACCGGTGCGTGCTTCCACGCCGTCGCGGATCTCGGTCTGCTGGGTACGGATGTCGTCGAGCATCAGCACGCGGCTGTCGACGGACGCGAACGCGGCCGGGGCGACGAGCGCGAGGCTCAGGAGGGCGGCGGAAACGAAGCGGATGGCACGCATTGCGACAATCCTTGTGGTGGGCCTCCAAACATAGCGCGCCAGATTTGGCAATGTCGACTGCCTAGGCCCGCAAAATCGGCGATTCAGCCGCGAAGCGCCGGCTTTTGATAGTCGCCCGGCGCCGGCAGCCTTCGGCGTCAGCCGTCCGCCCGTTGCCAGACACGCTCTGCCGGATCCAGTTCGGCCGTCTCCATCACGGGCCCACGCCAGCCGAAACCGCAGATCGCCAGGGCGCCCTGGTGGATCGGGTCGAGGCCGAAGGCCTGCTCCAGCTCCACCTCGTTGATCGCACCGGTGATGAACGCGCCGAGCCCGGCGTCGGTCGCGGCCAGGTACAGCGTCTGCGAGAGGTGGCCGCCCTCGAGCGCGATCACGCGATAGCCCTTCGCGTGGTGCCGGTATTTCCAGAAGGTCCGATCGAAGCGCGGCGACAGCAGCACCACGACGTGAGCGTCGGCGAACCAGTGTTGCTGCGCGACCATGTCCATCACGAACTCGCGCAGCGGCTTGGCCGGCGCCGGCAACGGTTCGAGCGCGTGCTCCTGCGACTGGTAGTGATACAGGCCGGGCGCCACGCCGTCGACGTGCTGCACGATCAGGTAGCACTCCATCGGGTGCAGGCCGCCGCCGGACGGCACGTTCTTCTTCAGGAACACGGTGTCGTCGGTGACGCGCACTTCCGCCTGCGCGGCGAACACGCGCTGCAACATCTGCGCGAACGTGTCGAACGGCAGCGTGCGAGATGCGTCGAAGTTTCGGCACGTGGCACGGCGGGCCAGCAGGTCGTCGAACGTCGTCGGCGCGATGCGCGGCAAGTGCACGCGAGCATCGTCTTCGACGCGACGCGCGGCTTCCACCGGCGGCGCACCGAGCACCTGCCGCATCGCGACCGCGGTTTCGGTGCCGCTGTCCTTCTGGTTCTGCACGGTGTCCACGCCGCTCCATCGCGTGAACGCGTGCAGCGTTGCGGCGAGCGGATGCCAGTACGTGCGACGCAGCGATTCGTCTCGCTCGCGCATGTCGGCGTGTTCGGGCGCGTCGCTGACCACCAGCCCTTCGCGCAGCAGGCGCGCGAGCGTATCCGCGTCGGCCTCTATCGAATCCGCGTCGATCCATTGACCGGGGCTAAGCACACCAAGCAGTTCGCGCTCGTCGCCATCGACGTCGACTTCCTGGCCCAGATGCGGCGCGAGCGCGAGCCAGCGCCGCTCGCGATTGAGCCCATCGCCGCCGGTCAACAGGAGGGAAAGATCGAACTCGACCTGTTCCCGCGGCTCGAAATACACCACTCCACAACGACGGATACGCATGCCTGGTTCCCTTCGGCGAAGCCGCTACTGTGCGTGCGCGCGCTGTTCCGCGGAAGGGGGGAGCGCGCCGTCGAAACGCATGTCGACATGCAGAGTCGGCGAAACTGGTTAGCGCTCCCTGGCCGGGCGTTTGCCCCCCGCACGTCGGACGCCATACGTCCGCGGTTGTGACAGCACGCACATACCGGTTAGATTTTGCCGGATTGGCCCGCAACGGGCTCTTTGACGGGGAAGATTGGGGATGAACAAGCCGCTGACCGCACCGCTGGACCCGGCCCTGGCCGACCGGCTCCTGGATCTTTTGAGCACCGACGATCTGTTCCGCGAGCGCTTCCAGCGCGACCACCTCGCCGCGCTGCGCACGATCGGTTATGAATCGCCGACGCCGGGGCAGATGACGGCGTGTGGCGAGGTGTCGCCGGCGGTCGCGATGGAGCCGTTCCGCGACTGCAAGGTGCAGGACCTGGCGAGCAAGAGCACGATCCACGAAGCCCGCGAGGAAATTCGCTCAATGCTGCTGCGCGGTCTCAATCAGACCGTGCCGCGCCTGGACACGGGCCTGACGCCTAAAGGGCTGATCAGGAAGTGATTAGCCGAGGTGTTCAATCGGCGAACGCCGATTGGACACCCGCCTGGGCCGCAGCACTCGATCCACCTGCGGCCAGTTCCGATGCACGCTTCCGCGCCGAGTTGCTGTCCGCGACATTGAGTGCCTGCAGGCAATGGCCGCAGTCGAGCTCGATGTACGCGCGGCCGCGGTTGGACTCCAGCCAACGCGCCTGCGTGAGCGCGTCCTTGGTACGCCCCGCCTTGAGATAGGCATCCATCAGCGCCACCCGCGTCTGGTAACGCTCCTTCCCGCTCAGGTATGGAGTCAGCTGCTCTATCGCCTTGTCCGCGTCGCCTGCATTCAGGGCCTGGCGCGCCTTCACGATTGCGGCCAGTTCGGCGAGCTGCGGTGTCTTGAGCAGCTCCTGGAATTTGTCCAGTTGCTTGAGCGCGCGGGCCGCCGATTCGTCCTCCCCGATGCGTAGCGCGAACAGGGCCGCGCTGAGGGCGGTCGCGGCATCGTCCTCGTTATCGGCACCGTTGTCGTCGCCCAACGCGCCAAGCGACTTGTCGATGGTCGCGCGCACCATCGCGCGCGCCTCCGCTTCATCGCCCGCGAGCCAGCCGGTGATCGCCACCGGCAGGATCATGTAGCGCGACGAAATGCCGCCTCGTTCTTCCGCCAGCGACAGGCCTTTCTTCGACAGTACGCGGGCCTGCTCAAGCTTCCCCATGTCTACCGCAAGGCTCGTGCGTTCAAGGTAGTTGTACGGGATTCCCGTCTCGAGGTTGCTCTCGTACTTCGTCGCAGCATTGAAATCGCGTTGCGCCGCCTTGGTAATGACCAGCCTGCGCAGACTGCCGCCGGTCGCGTCGAACGAACGCTTGAAGTAGTTCTCCGCCTGCGCGTACTGCTCCATGCCCAGATAGAGGCGGCCCAGCGTGTCGTATTCCTGTCCCTGTAGCGGGTTCTGCGGCACCGCCGCCGCGTTGGCGTGCGCAAGGCCTTCGCTGAAACGGTTCTCGACGTACAGCCAGATGGCAGCGTTGCCCTGTGCAGGCATGTAGTCGGGATAGAGACGCGCCAGCTCTACCCATTTCTTGGTGGACGTAGCCGGCGCGTGGTACTCGGCCCACCAGGCTGCCAGGTACATGCTTTCGCGCGGAGGCAGGTGATTGGACACCGCCTTGGCCTTTCGCAGCGCGGCCAGGGCGCCGGCCGTGTCCTCCTCGCCATAAAACGCACGAACCTGGCCGAGCCAGGCAAGCGCGAACTCCGGGTCCAGCTCCGTCGCGCGCCGGAAGAATTCCAGGGCGCCCTTGGTGTCGTAGCGGGACATCGCTTTCTGCGCCAGCGCATAGGAGCGCAGCGCGTCGAGGTTCTTCGTGGTCACCTCGGGCAGTGGCGTCGAGTCGTTCTGTATCGACTGCATCGTCTCGCCGAGTTTTTCGCGAAGCGATGCGGTCACACCGTCTATCGAGGCCAGCGCGGAATCGATTCCGGTCCCATCAGTAGACTGGGCGTACAACGTCGTCTGCGTATGCGGATCGATGATCTCCGCGCTAACGCGCACCTTGCCGCCCACTTCGGCGACGGTCGGCAGGATCACCGCACGCGCTCCATCACGCAGCGCGATTTCCGACGCGATGGCGCGGTCGAGGATGGTGTCGGGCTTGAGCTGCATGCGCGCGAGCGTGTCGCGTGCCTTCAGGTCGCTCAGCACATTGACGTAGCGCGACTGCTCCAGGCTGATGCGGAACGCCTGTTCGAGCGAGTCGTCGAGCACGCTCTGGCCGGTGAGGTTGCGAAGGTCCGCAACGACGACCCAGTCGCGCTGGTTGAAGGCGATCGCCGGCGCCGGGCGCGTGGCGAACCAGACGCCCACGCCGATGCCGGCGATGATCGCGGCCTCGGCGGCGAGCGCGGCGGGACGACGCCACAACGGAAGATCGCGCCAGGCCTTGGGCGTGTTCGGCGGCATGCGCAGCGGCGCAATGCCGGGTTCGCCGACCTCGTAGATCTGCTGGCCGTCGGGCACGCCCTTGAAGCGCCAGCGGCCGTGCGATTTCCACAGCAGGTGCTGGCCGCGTTCGCCCAGCTCGCGCGCGGCGCGATGCGCCAGCGGTTCGGCGACGGCCGACAGCAGGATCTGCCCGGGGCGCGCCATCGCCATCAGGCGCGCGGCCATCGGCTTGGCGAGGCCCTCGACTTCCAGCGGCTTGGCGCCGACCTGCACCGCTTCGTCGCTGTTGCGCCAGGTGAGCACTTCGCCGACATGCAGGCCAGCGCGCGCGCGCAGTTCGAGCCGGCGCGCGTCGCCCATCTCGCGCAGTTCGCGCACGTAGTCGAGCGCGAAGCCCAGGCCGTCGATCGGGCGTTCGAACAGCAGCAGCAGGCCGTCGGACCGGTCGATCAACCGTCCGCGCCACCGCTGCTGCAGATCCAGCACCAGTCGATCGTGGTCGCGGAACAGCGTGGCCGCCTGCACGTCGCCGATGCGCTCGACCAGCGTGGTCGAGTCGCACAGGTCGGTCAGCAGCAGCGTGCGCAGCTGTGGCGCTTCGATCGAGGGGCGATGGGTCATCTCGTTCATCGCGTCCTTCCGCTCCGTCGGCTCAGGCCGAAGTCAGTTCCATGTCGTGCCAATGCACGCGGTTGCCGCCCAGGCGCTTGGCCTGGTACAGCGCCGCGTCGGCGTGGGCGTATCCATCGTTCCAGTCGCGCGCGGGGTCGATCAGGCAGGCACCGACGCTCAGCGGGCACATCAGCGGCGTGCCGTGCGACATCTGCATCAGGCCCTGCGCGGTGGAGACGATGAAGTCGCCGAAGCGCATCACCTCCTCGCGCTGGTCCGACACCACCAGCAGGCAGAACTCGTCGCCGCCGATGCGGCAGGCGAGATCCTCCGGGCCTGCGACCGAGCGCAGGATGTTCGCCACGCCCTGCAGCACGCGATCGCCGATGAGATGGCCGTGGTCGTCGTTGACCTGCTTGAAGCGGTCGCAGTCGACCAGCAGCAGGCCCATGCTGCGCTGGGCGCCCTGTTCGCGACGTTCCTGCAGGTGCAGCGTGAGGCCGCGACGGTTGTACAAACGCGTAAGTTCGTCCGTGCGGACGAGCTCTTCGGTCTGGTTGAGCTGATGCGTCGCGGCGTACAGGCTGTCGAGCGCGGACTGGAGCTCTTCGTTGCGACGACGCAGGCGGCGGATCAGGCTCTGCTCGTTCAGCACCACGCGCAGGATCGCGCGGCGCAGGAAATACGACACCAGGCCCGGATCGCGATCGACCAGGCGCTGGAATTCCTCGTGACGCAGTTCGATCAGGAGGCCATCGCTGGCGGCGACGGCGTCGGCGCTCCGGACGTGGTCGCCGATTAGCAGGCCGAGTTCGCCGAAGAATTCGCTGGGGCCCAGGCGCTTGCCGACGAGGTCGTCGCCGAAATCCAGGTCCACCACGCCGCGGGCGATGACGAACATCGTCGTGCCCAGTTCACCCCGGCGGAACAGCAACTGGCCGGCTTCGACACGGCGCGGGCGACCCAGTTCAGCGAACAGCTCGTATTCCGCTTCGGTGAGCACCGCCGTCGCCACGTCCGCAGGCGCCGAGCCGTACTTGCCGGAGTTGATGGAATCGCGCGTCCGGAGCGACGCCGCGCTGT
>Ga0209676_1002748_pt1 | contig 11789 bp, 13 predicted proteins | sample AraplaCvi_mLB_r2_FD_184282 | JGI IMG/M metagenome (GOLD analysis project Ga0209676, IMG submission 184282) | Arabidopsis root microbial communities from North Carolina, USA - plate scrape MF_Cvi_mLB_r2 (SPAdes) (version 2) | ecosystem: Host-associated > Plants > Roots > Endosphere | place: USA...
GCTGATCACCCGCGCCACCACCGGCGCGGCGTCCGCCGCCCGGTCGCGGTCGATGTAGTCGTCCACCAGCTTGAGCCAGACCCAGGAGGCGTTGTCGTTGACCCAGCCGGACCGGTGCAGGGCCTCGCGCAGGCGGAAGCCGACGTCCTCGTCCAGCTCCGGACTGCCCGACAGCTGCAGGACGAACAGGTCGTAGAAGTCCTCGGCCGCTGAGGGATAGCGGGTCAGGATCTCGGTCAGGGTCCGGGCCGCGCCGTTCAGGTCATGGGTCCGGCTGTAGGCGTCGAGCAGAGTCGTCCACTGCTCGCGGGAGGCGTCCGGCGCGGCGGTGATGCTCTCCAGCGCGGGCACGGCCGCGGCGGGGCGGTCCAGCTGCATGTTCAGCAATGCCTGCAGCCAGAGGAAGGGCACGCGATCCGCCTCGGACAGGGCCGCGCTGTCCGGATGGGCCAGCAGAGCCTTGGTCAGCAGCAGGGCGTCCTCGAACCGCTCTTCATCGATGGCGACGCCCAGCTTGGCGCGCAGGGTGTCCCACGAGTCCTGCTGCAGGGGGCGGATGGCGGTGGGGTCGGCCGCGAGCGGCGGCGACAGGTCTCCGGACAGGGCCGAGAGACCCAGAAGCAGGACGGCGAAAGACATGAAGACACTCCCCTAAAGGCCAACCTTAGCGGGACCCTCGCCGCCGCCAAGAGGGCATGTTGACTCGATGTAACCCGAAGGTTACATGTAACCCGCAGGTGACACGGGAGGCAGGTCATGAGTGATCGGGACGGGGATATCGTCGAGCGTCGGCGGGCGATGAAATTCAAGCTCGCCCTGGTGGGCCTGTTGCTGGGCGTGGCCGCGGGGCTGGTCGGCGTCGTGTTGGCGCCGAGCGACGCCAGCCTGACTGAGGGGCCGATGGCCTTCCTGATCGGGCTGGGTTTCGGCGTCGCGGTCGCCTGTGGGATCGCGGCGGTCATCTTCCGGCCGACGGAGGCCACGCGGCGCGCGGCGTCGGGCAGCGGCTACCGCGACCGGGTCCAGCGCGAGCGCACCACCATGATCATGGTCCTGCCGGCCAGCACCCTGGGCCTGACCGTCATCGCCATGGCGCGGGCGGAGGAATGGCTGAGCGGCGAGGACAGGAGCTGGGGCGGCGTTCTGCTGGCCGCCGTGGTCGTGATCAACATCCTGCTGCTGCCGATGATGGTCATGGGCTGGGACGTCCAGGCGCGGAAGATGAAGCGCTTTCTGGATGACGAATTGACCAGGACCTATCGCGCCAGCGCCATCACCTGCGCCTTCTGGATGCTGCTGGTCGGCGTGACCGGCGCCTATCTGGCGGGGCTGTGGTATCCGAACGCGGCGGTGATCGCCCTGCCGATGATCCTGTGGGTCGCCTGCGCGACGGCGGCCCTGCGGTTCGCGCAACTGCATCGCCGGGCCGAGCGGGACATGGAAGCCGATGACTGACTCCCTGAAAGCCCGACAGCGGGTGTCTCGCTTGCGGCTGGCGCTGGGCGCCGTGGCTCTGCTCGCCATTGTCGCCGGAGCGATCATCCTGTGGACGTGGCAGGCCGGACGCCTGGACGTCCTGGATATGTCGACCGCCCTGATCGTGTGCATTGTGGTCGGCGTCGCCGCCGCCGGACTGGCGCTGACCTATACGCCGGGGCCGATCCCGGACACGGGGAGCATGACCGGTCGCGATCACGCGCAGAAGAACAGGCTTTGGTCTTTCGCCGGGACCACCGTGGCCGGCCTGTTCTGGACCGGCAAAGGCACATCGGAGGCCATCCAGGCCTTCGGGGAGAACGATCCCGTTGGAGGTTACATCTACGCGGGCTTGGTGCTGCTCCTGCTGGCGATTGCGCCGGCGGCCCTGATGGGATGGGGCGGCAGTCCTGTTGCGACCGAGCCGGACGACGAACTGAGCCGCTCCTTCCGCGCTCGGGCGACAGCCACGGGGTTCTGGACCTTGCTGGTCGGCGGCGCCGCCGCCTTCCTGATCAGCCTCTCCAATCCGACGGTCCTGCCTTCCCTCCTCCCCTTCGCCCTGTGGCTGGGCGGCGCGGTGGCCTGCGCCCATTTCGTCTGGCTGCACCACCGCGCCGAGCAGGATCTCGACGACGATGGGTGATCCGCGGCTGGCCTCGCGGCTGAAGGAGGCGCGGCAGGCGGCGGGCCTGACGCAGGCGGAATTGGCCGAGAAGGCCGGGGTGTCGCGCAAGACCGTCAACACGGTGGAGAACGGCGTCTTCATCCCCTCGACCATCCTGGCGCTGTCGCTGGCGCGGGCGCTGGGGGTGACGGTGGAGGAGTTGTTCTGGTTGGCTGACTAGGGCGCAGGCAGCAGGCAGCAGGCAGCAGGCAGCAGGCAGCAGGCAGCAGGATTAGCTCGGTCAGCGCCACAGGCACAGAAAACCTGCTGCCTGCTGCCTGACTCCTGCTACCTCCACCCCCATGGCCGCCCTCCCCCTGTCCGAAATCCTCATCCTGCTGGCGGCGCTGGTCGCGGCGGGGCTGGCGGGAGGGCTGGTGGCCGGGCTGTTCGGCGTGGGCGGCGGGACGGTGATCGTGCCCGCCCTGTTCTACGCCTTCGAAGTGCTGGGCGTGGGCGGCGAGAGCAATCTGCACGTCGCGGTCGGCACCTCGCTGCTGACCATCGTGGCGACCAGCTGGCGCTCGCTGAAGGCGCACCGCAGCCACGGCGCGGTGGACGAGGCGGTGCTGAAAAGCTGGACGCCCTGGGTCGGGTTCGGCGGCCTGGTCGGCGCGGCCATCGCGGGGGGCGCGTCCATGGAGGGGCTGGCCATCGTCTACGGCGTCTGCCTGGCGCTGATCGGCCTGCAGCTGGGCCTGCTGCCCGAGCGGTTCACGGTGGCGAAGGACATGCCGACCGGCTGGGCGCGGCGGATCGTGGGCACGGGCATCGGCGGGCTGTCGGCTATGATGGGCATCGGCGGCGGCAGCTTCGGCGGCCTGACCATGACCCTGTGCGGACGGCCGATCCATCAGGCGGTGGCGACCGCCTCGGGCTTCGGAGTCGCCATCGGCGCGGCGGCGGCGCTGGGCTTCGTGGTGTTCGGCTGGGACGCGGTCGGGCGGCCGCCGTTCTCGATCGGCTACGTCAATGTGCCCGCCGCCATCGTCATGGGGGTGCTGACCACCGCTGTCGCGCCCTGGGGCGCCAAGCTGGCCCACAGGCTGGACAAGCGCGTCCTGCGCAAGGTCTTCGCCGTCTACATGGTGGCGACGGCGCTGTCGGTGGTGGTGAAGGCGCTGTGAGGCAGCAGGGTTCAGGCAGCAGGCAACAGGGCGACCATGGATTGATCAGACATGTTGGCTTCTGCTGCCTGCTGCCTGACTCCTGCTGCCCTTCCTACGGCTTCAAGGTCAGCGCCGCCGGGGTCGCCGTGAAGGCCGACAGGCGGCCCAGATAGCTCATGCCCAGCAGGGAGTGCGGCAGGCCCTCGGCGACGACCAGAGCCTCGACCTGCTCGACGCGCGCGCCGGCGACCGAGACGGCCTGGAGCTGAACCGGGGCGGCGGCGACGGGGCCGGAGGCGGTGACCACCTGGGCGCTGAAATCGGAGGTCTCGAGCTTCAGGCCCAGACGGGCGGCGTCGGCGGGGGTCAGGACGACGACGCTGGCGCCGGTGTCGACCATGACGCGGACAGCGTGACCGTCGATGGCGGCCTCGGCCCAGTAATGACCATCGGCGGCCTTGAGCACCTGGCCGGGAACGCCGCCGGCGGGGGCGTGGACGGCGGGAATTTCCGCCGCCTGGGCCTCGCCGCGCAGGCCGGCCTGATCCATCCACCACAGGACGGTCAGGGACGAGGCGACGGCCAGGGCAACCACACCGATGGAGGACAGGTCGAAACGCATGAAGACGCGCACTCGCGGCAACCGCCGCTTACCCGCGGCCCTGTCGGTGTCTCACAAGGCGATTGGGATGCGGTGAAGGAGGATGGTGGATGGGGGGTTAAGGCAGCAGGCAGCAGGCAGCAGGCAGCAGGCAGCAGGCAGCAGGCAGCAGGCAGCAGGCAGCAGGCAGCAGGATTTTGTATCAGGCGGTAGCGGACAAGCTCATCCCGCTCACTGCTGCCTGCTCACTGCTGCCTCCTAGACCGGCCCCAGCTTCGCCGGATCGATCAGCGACCGCCGGCCGGCCAGCTCCGCCATGATCTCGGCGCGGCGTTCGTCGGTCAGGGCGCTCCAGCCGCCGATCTCCTGCAGGGTGCGGTAGCAGCCCAGGCAGAGCCCCGTCGGACCATCGACGATGCAGACCTTCACGCAGGGCGTGACGACCGGGCGCGGGGGCTGCTGTGGCATGGAGGCGACGGTGGATGACATCTTAGCGAAATATGGTCCGGTAGCGGAGTAAAAACGATTGCAATTCGATCAGGGTTATCCTACCTTGACCATGACGCGAAACGACTATGACGGTGAGATCCCCGATCAGCACGACGTGTCTCTTTTCATCGTTCAACGAAAGGAGACATCACAGATGAACGACAGAGACAGAAACCTCCAGCACGCCATGATGAGCTTCGCGCTCTGGGGCGGGATGCTGGTGAACACGAAGAACACGAACGGGGCGGGCGACCGCGTTGTAAGCCACCCTTCGAACTTCGTGCCGATCAAGATCGACAGGGCGCGCCGCTAGGGCGAGACCCGGATCCGAAGAATACAGAAGCCCTGGGCCGGAAGGTCCGGGGCTTTTTGCATCTTTAAAGGGCGCCAACGCTCGCCGCGCGGCGGCTCGCTGCTTGAGCGCGGCTAGTGGCTAGTGGCAGTGGGACTTCGCAGATTCTCTGGTGGCGGAAGGGCGACGCGGACCGCGCCGTGGCGCCGACGCCGGCCAGCCACTAATCACTAACCACCAACCACGTCCCAGCCGCCGCCCCCACCGATTGTCTCCCGCCGCCAGATGCGGCACAGCACCTCCCCATGACCCTGATCCATACCGAACGTCGCGGCCCGATCGAGCTCTGGACGCTGGACCGCGCGGAGCGGCTGAACGCCCTGCCCGATCCCGAGGACGGCGAGGCCTTCGCCGCCGCGTGCGAGGCCGTGAACGCGGACCGGAGCGTGCGCTGTGTCGTGCTGACCGGCGCCGGGCGCGCCTTCTCGGCGGGCGGCGACCTGAAGGCGATGAAGGAGAAGCGCGACCTGTTCGAGGGCTCGGGCGCCGCGTTGAGTGAGAATTATCGCCGGGTCGTGCACCGCATCGTCCGGTCGCTGTACGGGCTGGAGGTTCCCCTGGTGGCGGCGGTGAACGGGCCGGCCATGGGGCTGGGCTGCGACATCGCCGGGCTGGCCGACATCCGCATCGCGTCAGAGGCCGCCTCGTTCGGCGTGCCGTTCCTGAAGCTGGGCATCCTGCCGGGCGACGGCGGGGCCTGGCTAATGCCGAGGAACGTGGGCTACGCCCGCGCCGCCGAGCTGCTGTTCACCGGCCGGTCGCTGGACGCGAAGACCGCGCTGGACTGGGGACTGGTCAACCGGGTCGTCCCCGCCGACACCCTGCTGGACGAGGCAATGGCCACGGCGACGCAGATCGCGGCCCAGGCGCCGAACGCCCTGCGCATGACCAAGGCCCTGCTGCGTCAGGGACGCGACGCCACCTTCGACCAGATCCTGGAAATGACAGCGGCCATGCAGGCGCTGGCGCACCTGACCGACGATCACGCCGAGGGCGTCAACGCGGTGCTGGAGAAGCGCCCGGCGGACTTCACGGGGCGCTAGGCCGCAACCCCAGGGTCATGGCGAACATACCCAGGCAGACCAGGCTCGACAGGCCGAGGGCCGCCATCGGCGACACTTCGACCGCGACGGCATAGGCGGCGGGGGCCAGGGCCTGCAGATAGCGGGCGGGCGTCAGCACCAGCGCCTGCCGCACGGCGTAGCGATCCGGGCCGAAAACATGCAGCGGCAGGACGCCCGAGGCGACGGACAGCAGGCCGTTACCCAGCCCCTGCCCCACCGCCAGCAGGGGCGCGAACGCCGCGCCGCCCGCCACCGCCGTCGCCGCGCCGAGCGGATGGAACAGGCTGGCGATCCGCACCGTCAGCACCGGATGCGACTTGTGCAGCACCAGCAGGTCGAACAGCCGGGCGGCGACCGCGCTGGCCGCCATCAGACCGGCGGCCCAGGCGGCGCGGGCCGGGGTCAGGCCGAGGTCGACCAGCAGGCGCGGGAGGTGCGCCCCCATGGCGGTCGAGACCATCCAGCCTCCAGCGAAGACGCCCGCGATGCGGACCATGCGGCTGTCCCACCGGATCGGCGTGCGGGCGGCGGCCGCGTCGGTCTGGCGCATTTGGCGACGCGGCAGGACGCAGGCGGTCAGGGGAAGGCAGAGCAGCAGGTGGACCAGCGCCCAGATCGCACAGGCCGTGCGCCAATCGGCGGCCTCGACCATCAGGCGGCTGAGCGGCCAGCCCAGCCCGCCGCCCAGGGCGCCGAGCAGGGAGACGGCGGTGATCGGCCGCCGGGCCGCGGCGCCGTGGATCTCCACCAGGATGGCGAAGGCGGTGCCGTACAGGCCGACGGTCATGCCGACGCCGAGCAGAGCCACGCCGGCCAACAGGACGAGGGGCGACGGGGCGGCGGCCATCAGCAGCAGGGTCAGGGCGAAGGCGATGTGGGCGAAGGCCTGCACCCGCCGTCCGCCCCGCCGTTCGATCCACCGCCCCGCCCAAGGCGTCAGCACGGCCGAGATCAGGAAGGCGCCCGACAGGGCGGTGAACACCCGCGTCGGCGGCAGGCCGAAGCTGCGCGCCATCGGGTCCGCGAGCACGCCGAGCAGATAGTAGCTGGAGGCGAAGGCGATGATCTGACCGAAGCCGAGGATGGGGACGACGAGACGAGCGCGCAGGGACATGGCGCTGGATCGCGGGATTGCGGCCCGGGCGAAAGCGACATATCGGCTGGACCATGTTCGAAAATCTCACACCTCGAGGCTCGTTGCCGTCCCTGACCGGGCTGCGGGCGTTCGAGGCGATGGGCCGGACCGGCAGCGCCACACGGGCGGCAGCCGAGCTGCACGTGACCCACAGCGCCGTGAGCCGGCAGGTGAAGGCGCTGGAGGCGGCGCTGGGCGTGCGCCTGTTCGAGGGACCCAGGCACCGGCTGACCCTGACCGAGCCGGGCCGGACCCTGCTGGCGGGTCTGACCGAGAGCTTCGACGGCCTGGCGGCGGCGGTGCGGCGGGTGCGCGAGCGGGATGTGGTGCGGCTGGCGATCCACCCGAGTCTGGCGGTGAAGTGGCTGGTCCCCCGGCTGGCCGATTTCGAGGCCCAGCATCCGGAGATCAGCCTGCTGCTCAGCGAACTGGAGCTGCGCGCCCTGCGCCAGCGCGGCGCCGACATCGCCCTGCGCTACGTCGATGCGGACCAGATGGGCGAACCTGGGCTGGAAGTCCTGGCGGAGAACGGCGTGGGGCTGGTGTGCGCGCCCTCACTGGCGGAGGCGCTGGAGGCCGCGCCGCGCCTGACCACCCGGACCCGCGAGCATGCGTGGCGGGACTGGGAGGTCCTCGCCGGGCGGAGCGCGCCCCGGGGGCGGAACCGGACGCTGGCGCATCTGCACATGGTGGTGGACGCCGCGGTGGCCGGCCTGGGGGCGGCGGTGCTGCCGCGCGCCATCGTCGAGGACGAGATCACGGCGGGGCGGCTGGTCGCACCGTTCGGCTTCATCCCCGACGGCGGCGTGATGGCGGCGATCCGGGGACCGGGCGCCGCGACCCGCGCGGAGCGAATCGTCATGCGGTGGCTGAAGGATCAGGCCCGCCGGACGCGGACCTGATCCCTCGGATCATCAGTTGGCCGGGCGAGCCGGGGCCTGCATGGAGCGGTCGGCCGGGACGCCGGCGGCGACTTCGCGACGAGCGCCAGCGGTCTGGCCGGGCTTCATGAACTTGACCAGCACGCGTTGGCCGATCAGCAGCGGCGCGTCGCCGGCGCTGACGACGACCTCGACGACCCGCTCGTCCGAGCGTTGCGACGGGTCGTCCGAGGCCAGCTTGCGGGCGCCGAAGACGGCGGCGCGGCGCATGACGGCCCCGACGTAGACCTTGGACGGATCGCCCTCGGGGGTGATCTCGACGGCCTGGCCGACGGTGACGTTCGGGATGTCGCTTTCAACGATCTCGGCGCGGGCGATGCGCGGGGCGTCGGGCTCCAGGTCGAACATGTTCGACACGTTCAGGGTCGAGGCGCCGGCGCCCGGGTTGGCGTAGCGGCGCACGATGCGGCCGTTGGCCGGCGAGCGGATGACGGTCAGCTCGACGTTGTAGGCAGTCTGCTGCTGGCGGGCGCGGGCGGTCTGGACCGCGGCCTGTTGCGAGCCGAGGCGGGCGTGGGCCATGGCGATGGCGTCGCGGGCCTGGTCGAGACGCTGGGCGGCGACGAAGTTGGTGGCGGCCAGACGTTCCAGGCGCTCGAACTCGCGCTGGGCGGTGCGGATGTCGACCTGGATCAGGCGCAGCTGGCTTTCGGCCGAGGCGAGATCGGCGGACGCGGTCTGCAGGGCCAGCCGGGGCTCGTCGTCCTCCTGACGGGCCAGGATCTGGCCGGCGACGACGCGGTCGCCTTCCTGCACCAGCACCTCGCGGACGACGCCGCCGCGGCGGGCCGCGATCTGGATGATGCCGCCCTCGATATCGACCTTGCCGTTGGCGATGGCCGCATAGGGGCTCTCGACCTTCTCGGCGGCGGCCTTCTCATCGGAGGCTTTCTTCTTGGCGGCGTTGCCCTGCATCACCATGAAGCCGACGACGACCAGGATGATCAGCACGATGCCGAGCCAGAGCCACTTGTTCTTCAGAAAGCGCATTGTCGTTTCTCGGTCCCGGATGGGGTTCAGTGCGACGCTAGGGCGGCGTCAGGATTGGGGGTGCGGCGTTCGTCGCTGATGATGACGCCGTCCTCGATGTGGATGACGCGGTCGGCCCAGGCCTCCAGGCGCGGGTCGTGGGTGACGCAGACGACGGCGGCGCCGTGTTCGGTGGCGGCGCGACGCAGCAGGCGGATCACCACCTGACCGTTCTCGCCGTCCAGCGCGGACGTCGGTTCGTCCGCGAACAGGATTTGCGGGTCCTTGGCCAGGGCGCGGGCGATGGCCACGCGCTGCTTCTCGCCGCCGGACAGGGCGGACGGACGCTGATGCAGGCGATGGCCGAGACCGACCTCCTCCAGCGCCAGCTTGGCGCGCTTGGTGGCGTCGCCCTTGGACAGGCCCTGGAACTTGAGCACGATCTCGACCTGCTGCAGGGCCGACAGGGCCGGGAACAGGTTGAAGCCCTGGAAGATGAAGCCGCAGTGATCCAGGCGGAATTTGTCGATCTTGCCCGAGGAGAAACTCCACAGGTCATCGGCGTCGAGCGCGTCCACGCGCCCCTTCTCGGGGCGGAGCAGACCGGACAGGGCGGCGATCAGGGTCGACTTGCCCGAACCCGACGGCCCCATGACCATGGTCAGGTCGCCGTGGCGGGCGTCGAAGTCCACGCCCTTGAGAACTTCCACGAAGCTCTTGCCGGACTTGAACCGCTTGACGAGACCCTTGGCCTCGATGGCGAAGTCGCCGTGCTTGCCGTGAACCTTGGTGTGGCTGGTCATCGCAGCAGGTCCGCGGGTTGGCTGTTCTTGAGGATGCCGAGCGACAGCAGGCCGGACAGCATGGCGATGATGATCAGGCCGCCGCCGACGATCAGCAGCAGCTGGAACGGCAGGGCGATGATGACGGCGCCCATCAGGGCCAGCATCTGCAGCGCCCAGGTCAGCAGGATCGCGGCGACGACGCCGACGCAGCCGACCCAGAAGCTGAGCTCCATGACGATCCGTTGCAGCGACCCCATGCCGACGCCCAGGGCGCGCAGCGAGGCGAACTCCTTGATGTTGGCCATGATGGCGCCGCGCAGGGTCTGCCAGGTGATGGCCACGCCGATGATGGTGCCCAGCACCACGCAGCCGCCGATGATGATGACGAGGATGCCTTCCTCGAACATGGCGCCGGCGTTGGCGTCGGCCAGTTGCTGGCGGGTCCAGGCCTTCCACTGACCGTCGCCCTGGACGTTCAGCTCATTGGCGACGCGTTCGGCCTGGGTGGGATCGGCCAGCTTGATCATCAGCGGGCCGACGCGCGGACCGGTGTCTGCCTGCCCCACCATGCGCAGGGTGTCGCGCGACATGATGATGGTGGCCTGCATCATGTTGGGATAGCCGCGGGTGATGCCCACCACGGTGACCGTCTGGCCGTTGTACAGGGCCTTGTCGCCCAGCTTGACGCCCAGCTTGCGGGTCGCGGTCTCGTCGATGGCGACCGTGTAGGGCTGACGCAAGGCGTCGACCAGTTCCTGGGAGTAGTCGGTCGGGATGGTGACCGAACCCGGGGTGGTGTCGATGATGCTGGTCTGGACGAACTCCTGACGCGGCGCACCCATCTTGGCGCGATCGGCCTGGGACATGGTCGGATCGACGTTCTTGACCGACTGGAACGAGCCGCCGGCGCCGTCCAGCGGCTGGACCTCGACCACGGCCGGGTTGCGATAGGCCAGGGGGATGAAGCGGCGCGGCACGCCCGACGGGCCGCCCATCAGGCTCTTGGCCCCCGGCTGCATGATGATGATGTCGGCGCTGGAGCGCTCAATCGTCGCGGTGAAGCCCTTGCCGATGCCGATGAAGACGCCGGTCATGGCCAGCACGAGCAGGCCGGACAGCGCGAGCGCCATCACCGCCGCCATATAGCGACGCCACTCGTACAGAAGGGTTGAAAGCGCGAGCGACATGGAATCTGCGGGCCCCGGAAACTGACCGCTATCTGACGACGCCTGTGGTTGTGGCCAAGTTAAATCGGGGTAAGGCGACCGCTGGTATGGAACCGATCCGACGGGAAACCGTGGACGACCGCGTTTGACAGGCGCTAGTTACGCCACAAGAGGCCGGCGACCGGGGCCCGGCCCAAGGGAGAAATGCCATATGCTGTTCCGTTCGTTGAGGTCCGCCGTCCAGGCGACCGCATCCATCATCGCCGTGGGCGGCGTCATGGCGGTCATGGCCGCGCCGGGCATCGCCCAGGCCGACGAAGGCATGTGGACCTTCGACAACTTCCCCATCGCGACGGTGAACCAGCGCTACGGCACCCATATCGACCAGGCGTGGCTGGACCGCGTGCGCAACGCCTCGGTGCGCATCCAGGGCTGCTCGGCCTCGTTTGTCTCGCCGGAAGGCCTGATCCTGACCAACTGGCACTGTGTCGTCGGCTGCTCGCAGGAGCTGTCCACCCCGACACAGGACTATGTGAAGAACGGCTTCATGTCGGCGACCCGCGAGGAGGAGCGCCGCTGCCCGGGCCAGACCGCCGAGGTCCTGACCGAGATCGTCGACGTCACCGACCGCGTCCTGGGCGCCGGCCAGGGCCTGGAAGGCGCGGCCTTCAACACCGCCCGCACCGCCGAGATCAACCGCATCCAGACCGAAGCCTGCGCCGGCGACGCCAAGTTCAACTGCCAGGTCATCAGCTTCTACCGCGGCGGCAAATATGCCCTGTACAAGTTCCGCAAGTACGATGACGTCCGTCTGGTCTTCGCGCCCGAGAACCAGGCCGCCTTCTTCGGTGGGGACCCCGACAACTTCAACTTCCCCCGCTACGCCCTGGATGCCGGCTTCCTGCGCGCCTACGAGAACGGCCAGCCGGTCAACGTCGGCGAGAACTATCTGCGCTGGAACCCGAACGCCCCGGCGGAAGGCGACGTGACCTTCGTGTCCGGCAACCCGGGCACCACCCAGCGCCTGCTGACCAT
>Ga0209676_1002751_pt1 | contig 11779 bp, 14 predicted proteins | sample AraplaCvi_mLB_r2_FD_184282 | JGI IMG/M metagenome (GOLD analysis project Ga0209676, IMG submission 184282) | Arabidopsis root microbial communities from North Carolina, USA - plate scrape MF_Cvi_mLB_r2 (SPAdes) (version 2) | ecosystem: Host-associated > Plants > Roots > Endosphere | place: USA...
ACTGCCGCCGCCGGGACAGGGGCAGGCTTTCAGGGCGTCTGGCTCGAAGCCGATCCCGAACTGCTCCGGCAGCGGGTTCGCGAAAGGGCCGGAGGCCCGTCGGATGCCACCACGGACGTGCTGTCCGGCCAGCTGGCCCGCAAGCCGACGGATATAACCTGGCGGCATCTCGACGCGTCGAAGGCGCCCGATGCGGTCGCTGCCGCCATCCTGCTGGATTAGAGCGTTTCCCTGCTAGATTGAAGCATTCTGCCGGAACAGGTTTTCGTTGTGGCAAAGGCGATTGGCGCAGGGCATACCTGATGGTACGTCCAAGCCGATCGCCTTTGATCCCGGCGGAAAGATGCCCGGCCCTTCGGGTTGGCTGAACCGGGCCGCCTGATCGACCGGCTGGCTCGGCCGTAGGGCTGGCTACGACCTGCGCCAGCCGGTCGACCATTCGACTCCGCTTGAGCCAACAGAATGCTTCAATCTAACAAGGAAACGCTCTAGCAGTCAGGGTTCTGAACTTGCAGTCAGTTTTCTATCCGCCGCTTTGCTGGACGGAAAACTGGCTGAACATATCTCCTGGCCGCCGGCAGCGGCTAATAGCTCATATCCGGCGCATAGAAACAGCGCAGCGTATCTTCGGTCGGATAGAGACAGAGATGATATTCCTCGTCCTGGCTCCGCCGGGCCTGGCTCTGCGGCAATTTGAAATCATGCGGGCGGGTGATCAGCCGATGATCGCCGGGACCCAGGATGATCTCGTAGCCACCGTCGATGATCTTGACGTTCTTGGTCGCGATCATCTGGCAGTCGCCGGTATGGTTGTCGCCATTGCAACAGAAGCCGTCATATTTCCAGGTCACGCCGCTCGCGCTGTGTGCCTCGTGGGCACTGGCCGAACCAACCTGGACGCAGGACGCATACGCAATCATCACACCTGTCAGAATACCACGCATGAGCTTAGTCTCCGTTGATGAATGCCCCCATCACCGGCTCAAACCGCACGCATTACCAAGCTTTCGCCGGCTGACTTGCAATTGTCACAATACGTGAGTCGGCTCGACCAACTAACCCTAACTTATCGCGATGCACAATTCAGAACATGCTACTATTGCCAATCCCGGAAGGATAGCCCGGAGGAACTCGAAGTCGATGGTCGCAGTTCCGTAGCGGAACAAAAAAGTGTTCGAGGCGGCCCCTCTTCCCTTGGCCCGGTTTTTTCCCCACAGTAACGAGTCGGGGGCAAAAAGGGGAAGACTGAATGTATGAATATGCTGTCGCCTGGGAGTGGCTCAGTTTCGCCGCCCGCTGGTTCCATGTCATCACGGCGATCGCCTGGATCGGCTCGTCGTTCTATTTTATCGCGCTCGACCTCGGGCTGACCAAACGCCCCAATATGCCGGCCGGTGTTTATGGCGAAGAATGGCAGGTACATGGCGGCGGTTTCTACCATGTGCAGAAATACCTGGTGGCGCCGGCGCAGATGCCGGAACACCTGACCTGGTTCAAATACGAGAGCTACTTTACCTGGCTCTCAGGCTTCCTGATGCTCTGCATCGTCTATTACGGCGGCGCCGACCTGTTCCTGATCGATCGCACCGTGATGGACCTCGCCCCCTGGCAGGCGATCGTCCTGTCGCTGGCATCCCTGTCGGTCGGCTGGATCGTCTACGACCTGCTCTGCAAGTCGCCGCTCGGAAACAACACCTGGGGCCTGATGGCGCTGCTCTTCCTGGTGCTGATCGCCATGGCCTGGGGTTACACGCAGGTGTTTTCCGGCCGCGCCGCCTTCCTGCATCTCGGCGCCTTCACCGCGACGATCATGTCGGCCAACGTCTTCTTCATCATCATCCCCAACCAGAAGATCGTGGTCGCGGACCTGATCGCCGGCCGCACGCCGGATCCGAAATACGGCGCGATCGCCAAGCAGCGTTCGCTCCACAACAACTACCTGACGCTGCCCGTCATCTTCTTCATGCTGTCGAACCATTATCCGCTGGCGTTCGCGACCCATTTCAACTGGGTGATCGCCGCCTTGGTCTTCCTGATGGGCGTGACGATAAGGCACTGGTTCAACACCACCCACGCCCGCAAGGGCAAGCCGACCTGGACCTGGCTGGTGACGGTGCTGCTGTTCATCGTTATCATGTGGCTCTCGACCGTGCCGAAAGTGCTGACCGGCGAGGCTGAGACCTCGATGAACCCGGTGGCCCAGAAATTCGCGGCCGACGCCCATTTCGGCGCAGCCAGGGATGTCGTGCAGGCACGCTGTTCCATGTGCCATGCGGCCGAACCGGTTTACGAAGGCGTCAATTTCACGCCGAAATCCGTCAGGCTGGAGACGGATGCCGAAATCGCCGCGCATGCGCGGGAAATCTATATCCAGGCCGGCCGCAGCCACGCCATGCCCCCCGGCAATGTCACCGCCATCTCGCCGGAAGAGCGCAAGCTGCTGGTGGCATGGTATGAAAGCGCGATATCCCGATGACCCAGGTATTGATCCGCGGCCGGCTGCTCTCCTTCAAGCGCGCCCCCCTCTCCCTGACCGACACAGACAGCTACCTCTATGAAAGCGACGGTGCGCTGCTGGTGGAGGACGGCAGGATTTCCGTGGCCGGCAGCTATGGAACCGTCAGGGCCATCGCGCCCGAGGGCGTCGAGGAGATCGATCACCGGCCGCACCTGATCCTGCCGGGCTTCATCGACATGCACCTGCATTTCCCGCAGATGCAGGTGATCGCCTCCTATGCCGCCAATCTCTTGGAATGGCTGAACACCTACACGTTCCCGGAGGAATGCCGGTTCGTCGAAAGCGAGCACGCGGCCCGTATCGCGACCCATTTCTACGACGAACTGCTGCGCCACGGCACCACGACGGCGGTCGCCTACTGTTCGGTGCACAAGACCTCGGCCGACGCATTCTTCGCCGAAGCCCTGAAGCGCGGCATGTGCATGGTCGGCGGCAAGGTGATGATGGATCGCAACGCGCCGCAGGGCCTGCTCGACACGCCCGAAATGGGGTATGACGAAACCCGTGCCGTCATTGCCGACTGGCACGGCAAGGGCCGTTGCCACGTCGCCATCACGCCGCGCTTCGCGATCACCTCGACACCCGGCCAGATGAAGGCCGCCCAGGCGCTGGCTGAGGAATTTCCGGACCTGCATATCCAGACGCATCTGTCCGAAAACCACGAAGAGATCCGCTACACGGCAGCCCTTTATCCCGACGCCCGGGACTACACGGATATCTACGCCCATTACGGGCTGCTCGGAAAAAAGACGCTGCTCGGTCACGCCATTCACCTCTCGGAGCGCGAAGCCGATGCGCTTTCGGAAGCCGGCGCCGTCGCCGTCCACTGCCCGACCTCCAACCTCTTCCTCGGTTCCGGCCTGTTCCCGATGAAATCGCTGATGCGGCGGGAAAAGCCGGTCAGGGTGGCGGTCGCAACCGATATCGGCGGTGGATCCAGCTATTCGATGTTGCGGACCATGGACGAGGCCTACAAGATCCAGCAACTCCTAGGCGAGCGGTTGAACCCGCTCGAGAGCTTTTACCTGATGACGAGGGGCAATGCCGAGGCGCTGTCGATGGCGGACGACATCGGCACGCTCGAACCCGGCACCGCCGCCGACCTCGTGGTGCTGAACGCCGCCTCGACACCGGCCATGCGGCTGCGCATGGAGACGGTGAAGACCCTCCCCGAGGAACTGTTCCTGCTGCAGACCATGGGCGACGACCGCGCCGTGGTCGAGACCTACGTGGCTGGCAAGGCGGTGAAGTCAACGCTCGACGTAAGCCAGATCGGGACCTAACCGCCCGCCCGCCGGGCCCCCTCCTTGATCGCTTCCATGACAGCCCGGACGATCGGCACGTCGCGGATATCCGAGTGAACGACGAGCCAGATGTCGCGCGTCACCGGTTCCTCCTCCGCCAGCGCAAGGGCCAGCCCGTCGCCGGCGCCGACGAAGAAATCGGGCAGGATGGCGATCCCGCCGCCCGCCCGGGCCATTGCGCGCTGGAATTCCAGCGTCGAGGCCCTCAGGCCGACACGCCGTCCTCCCGCGATATCGAGAAGCCGCCGATGCTGCGGGGACGTGTCCATGTCCTCGCCGTAAGAAATGAAGCTCCATTGCTCTTGCGGCGTCTCGGCAAGATAGGACGGCGACGCATAGAAATCGAACCGAACGCTGCCGATCCGCATGACGGTAAGATCCCCCTGTTCGGGACGGGCCAGACGCACCGCAATGTCGGCCTCGCGCCGGTTGAGGGACGCATAGCGCTTTTCGCCGGCAACGACGATCTCGATCTCGGGGTGACGCCGGCGCAGCTTGGCGATCGGCTCCGGCAACAGCAGGTCCGAAAGGGCCGGAGGCGCGCTGATGCGCACCGTGCCGGCCAGCCGGTCCTGTTTGAGCCTCGCCTGATCGGTGGCGAGAGCCTGTTCCTCCATCCGCCGCGCCAGTTCGGCAATGCGTTCGCCCTCGACCGTCAGCGTGATCTTCCGGCCTCGGCGATCGACCAGTCTGGCCTGCAGCTGCTCCTCCAGAAGCGCCACGCGGCGGCTGACGGTCGCGTGTTCCACGCCGAGTGTCCGGGCGGCGCCGAGCAACGTTCCGCTGTTCGAGAGCGCCAGAAAGTAACGGAGGTTTTCCCAATCGAGCATTGTCAATTTTTTCCCATAGATTGTCCACGAATAGGGAATTTTCAAACAATAGGCAAAGGCTCATCCTGACCCCGCCTCAAACATGGAGAATGACGATGGCGAATATCCTGGTGAGCCTGACCTCCCCCGGCGGGTTGGAAAACCTGCAGATCCTGGAACAGCCTCAGCTGACGCCCAAGGAGGACGAAATTGTCGTGCGGCACGATGCGATCGGCATGAACTTCGTCGATATCTATCACCGCAAGGGGATCTACGCGCTGCCATCCTATCCCGCCGTGATCGGTGTCGAGGCGGCCGGCACGGTGGAAGCCGTCGGCTCCGCCGTCGCCGATCTGAAGGTCGGCGATCGGATTGCCTATTGCGGCGCCCCGATCGGAGCCTACGCAACGCGCCGGACGCTGGCGGCGCAGCGGGCCATCCTTCTTCCGCCGCAGATCGACGCCGCGACGGCGGCTTCCTCGCTGCTGAAAGCGATGACGGCCTATATGCTGCTTTCCAAGACTTACCCTGTCGGCGCCGGCACCACCGTCCTGGTCCACGCAGCTGCGGGCGGTCTCGGCGCGATCCTGGTCAAATGGGCCAAGGAACTCGGAGCGACGGTGATCGGAACCGTAAGCTCGCAGGAAAAGGCGGAACTGGCCCGCAGCTACGGCGCCGATCACCTGATCGTCGGGCGGGACGCGGATCTGGTGGGCGAGGTCAAGTCCCGGACGAACGGACGCGGCGTCGATGTCGGCTATGACGGAATTGGCGGTTCTGTGCTGGCCAAGACGATCGACAGCGTCCGGCCGTTCGGCACCGTGGTGACCATAGGCCAGGCCGCCGGCCCGATCCCGCCGGTCGATGTAGACCGGCTCAGGCCGGGCAAGGCCCTGTCGCATCCCAGCATTCTTGCCTTCACCATCGACCAGGCCAATTATCGCGAGGCGGCGAAAGCAGCGATTGCCGCAATCGAAAGCGGCATCACCGCGGCCGTCGCGGCAGAATATCCGCTCGAAGAGGCAGCCAGGGCACAGGAATTCCTGGAAAGCGGCCGCGCAGCCGGCAGCCTGCTGCTTATCCCCGAGTGACGGCAGGCGATATCGCGCAGAACCACACGCCCGGAAGATAAACTGAGGCGAAACAGCGCGCGATATCGCTCGACATTCCTCTGGCGGAGCCGCGAAGATATGCTACTCGTCTGCCTAGCATCCGGAGGAAGAATATCGATGTCCAAGCCGCTGACCATCGCCGATCTCAAGAAACTTGCCCGCCGTCGTGTGCCGAAGATGTTCTTCGACTATGCCGACAGCGGCGCCTGGACCGAGGGCACCTACCGGGCGAACGAGGAAGACTTTTCGAGGATCAAGCTGCGCCAGCGGGTTCTGGTCGACATGACCAACCGCACGCTGGAAACCACGATGATCGGCGAAAAGGCGGCGATGCCCGTGGCGCTTGCCCCGACCGGCATGACCGGCATGCAGCACGCCGACGGCGAGATGCTGGCGGCCAAGGCCGCGGAAGAATTCGGCGTGCCCTTCACGCTCTCGACCATGAGCATCTGCTCGATCGAGGACGTCGCCTCGGTAACCACCAAACCCTTCTGGTTCCAGCTCTACGTGATGAAGGACCGCGGCTTCGTCGAACGGCTGATCGGCCGCGCCAAGGCGGCAAAATGCTCGGCGCTGGTCGTCACCGCCGACCTGCAGATCCTCGGCCAGCGCCACAAGGACCTGCGCAACGGCCTCGCCGCCCCGCCGAAGCCGACGCTGAACGCCGCCCTGCAGCTCGCCACGCGCCCGAGATGGTGCCTGGAAATGCTCGGCACCAAACGCCGCGGTTTCGGCAATATCGTCGGCCATGCGAGCAACGTCTCCGACCTCTCCTCCCTCGGCGCCTGGACGGCGGAACAGTTCGACCCGCGGCTTTCGTGGGACGACATCCGCTGGATCAAGGATCTCTGGGGCGGCAAGATGATCATCAAGGGCATTCTCGACGAGGAAGATGCCCGCGCCGCTGCCGATACCGGCGCCGATGCGATCATCGTCTCCAACCATGGCGGCCGGCAGCTCGACGGCGCGCCCTCATCGATCAGCATGCTGCCGAAGATCATCGAAGCGGTCGGCGACCGGATCGAGGTGCATGTGGACGGCGGCATCCGCTCGGGCCAGGACGTGCTGAAGGCGGTCGCGCTCGGCGCCCGCGGCACCCATATCGGCCGTCCCTTCCTCTACGGCCTCGGCGCCATGGGCAAGGAAGGCGTGACGACGACGCTCGAAATCATCCGCAAGGAACTCGACATCACCATGGCGCTGTGCGGCAAGCGCGATATCCAGACGATCGACCGCAATATCCTGGCCAGCATGCCGTTCTGATCAACGCCGAGGGCGGTCGCTGCTACCTCAGCACCAGCCGCCCTTGCCGGCGCCCGGCCGTTTCGCCAGTCCCTCGTTGACGAGGACATCCGCGAGCGAGCGGCCGTTGCGCGTCACTTCGCGCAGCTTGTGGCCTTCGACCTCGTCCTCGTTGCCCTGCCAGGTGACCAGCTCGAACGGTCCTGAATCGAGGAAGGCGCGCACGCGCAGTTCCGCATCGCTCGCCTTGATCCGTTCCGCCTCGCAACGCGGCTTCTTGATGTCGGGCACCTCGATGCCGACCAGCCGGATCTTCTGGCCGTGGAACACGAAACGGTCGGCGGCGGTGACGCAGTCGTCCTGCTTGGCGGATCCGCAGAGATAGAATTTCGCCTCATAGGCGCCGGCGAGGCTTTCGTTGCTCTTCGGCGGCTCCGCGGCCTTCTGGATCTCTTCGAGGATCGGCTTGCCGATCGGCGCCGGCGGGATGATCGCGGCGGTGTGGCTCTGGTCTGGAGCGATTGCGGGTTTGGGCGTCACCGGCCGGTGCGACGGCCCGGAGCTTGCCTGAACGGGCCTGGCCGGCACCGGTTTCGCCGCGAGCTGAACCGGCGGCTTGCCGGACGTCAGTTCGGTGACGAAACGCCTCGCCGCTGCGGAATTCTCGTAAAGCGCAATGCCGCCCGCCACCACCGCCAGCGTCCCGAGCCAGGGCCACAGCGACGAACCGGAGCCCGACGACCGCTTGGGCGAACTCTTGCGCCGAGAACCGGATTTGCCGCGCGATTGGGCCATGACGATCCCTCCTGTCGAATCGCGGAAATTATCAAGGGGAAGGATTGCCGAAAGGTTTCGAGGAGGAGCGGTCAGTCGTGGAAACGGCACGGGAGGAGGAGCGCTTGCCGATCGCCTTCGCCTTCAACCTGGATGCTGCTGTGGCAATCCTGGTGACGCTGAAAACCCGCGCTGCCAAGGCCGTGCGCATCGATATCACGCTGCCGGAAGACGTGCTGGAACGGATCGACCGCTTTGCCGCGGATCGGGGCCTGTCGCGCTCGACTTTCCTCGCGCGCGCCGCAAGCCGCGAGATGGAACGCAACGCCGGTTGAGGGACTACCCCGCCCTGCCGGTAGCGAGCGCCACCGCCCAGTCGGAGCGGCCGTTCTCGGCGGCGAGCCGCGACATGGCCAGGTGATCGTAGGATACGTTGCGGAACTGCGGGATCCAGCCCGCCGATGTCTTTTCAAGGATCGCGTATGACGCCATCGGATGACCGGTCTCGACCTTGTGGAAACAAGGCGCGTCATCATCATAGGCGGGGCACCCCACGCTGCCGGGATTGACGATCAGCCGGCCGTCGGAGAGCTGCACTGCCCGCGGAACATGGCTGTGACCGCACAGGATCAGCGGCTGCGCGATGCCTTGCGCCAGCGCCTCGATCTCGTCCAGCGGCTTCAGGAAGACATGGCCTTCGCTCGACACGCCCTCCAGCCAGTAGACATTATCCGATTGCGGCGTCGCATGGCAGAGATAGGCCTCGTCCCGGTAGACGGCGCTGAACGGCAGCTTGCGCAGCCATTGCAGGTGGCGGGGCGCCAGTTGCGAAAAGGCATGCACCTCCCATGACGGCATCGCATCCGCCGGGTTGTCGATCAGGTAGCGGTCGTGATTGCCGCGCACGGTCAGCGTCGCCATCGTATCGAGCAGGATCAGCAGGTCGGCGGTGCGCCCGGCTTCGAGCGGGCCGCTGAGGCAATCGCCGAGATTGACGATGTCGGTAATGCCTTGCGCGTGGATATCCGCGAGCACCGCTTCGAGCGCCGCGCAGTTGCCATGGATGTCGGCGATCGCGGCAAAGCGCATCAGCTCCCCCGATAGGTGGAATAACCGTAGGGCGAGAGCAGCAGCGGCACGTGATAATGCGCGGTGGTGTCGGCAATGCCGAAGCGGATCGGGATCACGTCGAGAAAGGCCGGTTCCGCGAGCGCGACACCCCGGGCACGAAGGTAGGCCCCTGCATGGAAGACCAGTTCGTACTCACCGGTCGCAAACGTCTCGCCGATCAGGATCGGCCCGCCATCGACGCGGCCGTCGCCATTGGTGACGACGGTCTTGAGTTTTTCGCGCGCCTCGCCGTTCAGCCGGTAGAGATCGATCGAAAGTCCCTCTGCCGGTTTGCCGCTGGCAGTGTCGAGCACATGGGTGGTGAGGCCGGTCACAGGCTGGGCTCCGCGATGAGGTAGGGCGTTTCGAAGAAGAACTCCTCGTAGTTTGCGGACGTATTGTCCCTGTCCACCACCAGGAAATCGCTGACGACCCCGATCGCCATCAGCGGATGATGCCAGGCCTTCGGGAAGTAGTTGACGCCCTGATGCGGCTGCACGAGGAAAACCTGCGGCTTGCCCGGCCGGCCGTCTTCGTCATGGGAAACCGCGATCAGGAACGGCTGGCCCGATATCGGCGAAAAACTCTGGCTGGCGAAGGGATGCCGTTCCATCATGGTGACCGCGTAAGGGAACTGCCGCGGCTTGCTGCGGAAGATGCTGAAGATCAGCCGCTCGGGCTCACCGATCACCACCGGCTCGGCAAGCGCATGATAACGTTCGGTCGTTCCGCCGTTGATCAGCCGCATGGTTGCCGGATCGGCCTCGATGATATCGCCGAACGGGGCAAAGGCTTCTCTGGTCAGCGGCAGGATTTCAAGATAGTCGGTCACGTCGTTCGCCTTCGGTCATTCGGCTGCAATCATTCGCCCTGGGCACGCCAGTTGCGCAGGGAATCGAGCTGGGAAACCAGCGGCGGCAGCGAGTTCTTCACCGTATCCAGAACGATAGGAAGTTCCAGTTCGTAATAGTCATGGACGACGAAATTGCGCATGCCCTTCATTTTCGACCAGGGAATTTCCGGATGATCGACGGGGAAGTCCGGGTGATGGGTCATGATCCTGGCGGCACTCTCGCCGATCAGGATCAACGCCATGCCGACCGCCATCTGCGTGCGAATGTCGCGGAGAAACGTTTCCTGCTCCATCCCCGCCACGAACTCGCAGGCCTGAAGTGCTGCAGAGTGCATCTGGTCGAGATATTCCCTCAGGCGGTCAGCACTCATATGGATGCTGCTTCCGACAGGATCCGGTCGCGCATCGAATGTCGGATGCCCCCGGACGTGACAAGATCGACCTTGACTTGCAGTAGCGTTTCGAGCGTGTCCTGCAGCCCGCCAAGGTCAAACAGGGTGGTGCCGGGAAGCGCATCGACGAGGATGTCGATATCGCTGTCCGGCCCGTCCTCGCCCCGGGCCACGGAGCCGAAGACGCGCGGGTTGGTGGCGTTAAAGCGTTTTGTCGCTTCGCGGATCGCTTCCCGGTTCTTTTCCAGCACTTCCGACGGTCTCATAACGGCGTCACTCCTGATATCGCCAATATAAGCGACGGAGACGATGGGGGAAAGGAGCATCCAGGGCCTCAATGTCCCGGCAGCAGCGATTGCAGGCGCAGGAGCGCGATCTTTTCCACCTGGGCGGTGGCGGTCGCGAATTCCTCTTCGGCGCTGTTGTGGATGCGCTTCTCGAAGGCGGCCAGAATGTCGTCCTTGGTCAGCCCCTTGACCGCGATGATGAAGGGGAAACCGAATTTTTCCGTATAGGCGGTGTTGAGTTCGGTGAAGCGGGCGTGTTCGGCAGCACTCAGGCGATCGAGCCCGGCACCGGCCTGTTCTTGTCTGCTGTCCTCGGTGAGTTCACCGGCAATCGCCAGCTTGCCCGCAAGATCCGGATGGGCGCGCAGCACACCGAGACGCTCCGCATGGCTTGCCCGGCGGAAGATCGAGGTCAGCGCATCATGTACGCTCTTCGACGACAGCGGCACCAGCATCAGCCCGGCGTCGTAGGCGCGTTCTGCGATGAAGGGCGAGTGCTCGAACACACCGCCGAACATCGTGACGAAATCCCCGCGGGCGGTCATGGCGCGCCCGCCGGCTTGTGGTGTTGGTGCCAATGTCTGGCGATCTCGATGCGCTGCGGGATCCAGACCTTGTCGTGGCTGAGCACGTATTCGATGAAGCGCTTCAGCGCCGCGGCGCGGCCGGGCCGCCCGACGAGACGGCAATGCAGGCCGACCGACATCATCTTCGGAGCGCCTTCCCTGCCTTCCTGGTAGAGCACGTCGAAGGCGTCCTTGAGATAGGTGAAGAACTGGTCGCCGGCGTTAAAACCCTGCGGTGTCGCGAACCGCATGTCGTTGGTTTCCAGCGTATAGGGGATGATCAGGAACGGTTTCTGGTCGAGACCCTTGACCCAATAGGGCAGATCGTCCGCGTAACTGTCGGAGGAATAAAGGAAACCGCCCTCCTCCATCACCAGTTTCAGCGTGTTGCCGGAAGGCTTGCCCTGGTACATGCCGTAGGGCCGTTCACCGACCAGTTCGGTATGCAGGCGCACGGCTTCGAGAATGTGCTCGCGCTCCTTCGCCTCCGGGAAATCCTTGTATTCGAGCCAACGATAGCCGTGGCTGGCGATTTCCCAGCCCGCCTCCTTCATGGCGGCGACGGCTTCCAGGTTGCGGGCCATGGCGAGCGTCACGCCATAGACGGTGGTCTGCACCTTGAGCTCGGTGAACATGCGCCACAGCCGCCAGAAGCCGGCGCGCGAGCCGTATTCGTAGATCGATTCCATGTTGAGGTTGCGCTGGCCCGGCCAGGGTGCGGCGCCGACGATTTCCGACAGCAGGTTTTCCGAGGCGGGATCCCCGTCCATGATCGAGCTTTCGCCGCCCTCCTCGTAATTGATCACGAACTG
>Ga0209676_1002755_pt1 | contig 11766 bp, 14 predicted proteins | sample AraplaCvi_mLB_r2_FD_184282 | JGI IMG/M metagenome (GOLD analysis project Ga0209676, IMG submission 184282) | Arabidopsis root microbial communities from North Carolina, USA - plate scrape MF_Cvi_mLB_r2 (SPAdes) (version 2) | ecosystem: Host-associated > Plants > Roots > Endosphere | place: USA...
CTTCCTGCCGGCCGGAATCGCCTACGGCCTCACGCGCTGGAAGAACGTGCTGCTGTCGATGTACTTCTTCCGCCTTGCGCGGCGCAAGCCCGATCGTGTGAAGCGACTGATCCTCGGCGGCGTGCGGCAGGCCCTGGGGCCCGGCTACGACGTCGCCACGCATTTCACGCCGCGCTACAACCCGTGGGACCAGCGCCTGTGCCTCGTGCCCGACGGCGACCTGTTCGCGGCCATCAGGGCAGGGCGCGCGTCGATGGTCACGGACCACGTCGACGCCTTCACGCCGGGCGGCATCAGGCTGAAGTCGGGCAGGGAACTGGAAGCCGACGTGGTCGTCACCGCGACCGGGCTAGAACTGCAGGTGCTGGGCGGCGTGCAGATCGACGTGGACGGACGCCGCGTGAACCCGGCCGCGACCTTCAACTACAAGGGAATGATGTACAGCGACGTGCCCAACCTGGCCTCGTCGTTCGGCTACACCAACGCCTCGTGGACGCTCAAGAGCGACCTGACATGCGCGTACGTCTGCCGCGTGCTCAACCACATGCAGAAGCACGGCTGGAGGCAGTGCACGCCCCGAAACACCGACCCGTCCCTGGTGCCCGAACCCTGGCTGGACTTTTCGTCGGGCTACGTGCAGCGCGCGGTGGACAGCTTTCCGAAGCAGGGCTCGCGCGCGCCTTGGCGCGTGTACCAGAACTACGCGCGCGATCTGGTGAGCCTGCGTTTCGGCCGGGTGGATGATGGGGTGATGGAGTTCGCGAACCCGCGTGTCGGCTAGGGCGCGGGCGCGTGCGGTGGAGAGAGCAGCGTGTCGAGCTCGCTCCACAGCGGGTCGCATTGCCCGGCCCTGAATGCCGCAGCCCTGAAGGTCGGGTGCTCCCCTCGATAGGTGTCCCACAGGGCGCGGTGGCCGTCGGCCACGCAGGCGCGCACGTTGGCCAGCCGGTCGGCGGCCTTCACCAGCAGCGCGAGTTCCTCGTCGCCCTTCACCTCGGCCAGCGCCGCGTATGTCCTGGCCTTGCGCTCCTTGCGGTTGGCACCGGGCGCGTCTGTCAGCAGCGCGACGCAGGAGGCGACCAGGTCGCCGAAGCGCGAGCGCACGTCGGCCACGGTCGCCGCCGTGTCCTCGACCACGTCGTGCAGATAGCCGACGATGCACGCCTTGTCGCCGTAGGGCTGGAGCAGGGCGGCGACGGCGTCGAGGTGGTGCACGTAGGGATGCGTGCCGTACTTCTGGTCGCCGTGCATTTCGACGGCGTAGGCGCGGGCGGCCTCGGGGGTGGATGAAGTACTCGTCATTCGGCGTCCTTTGTTTTTTTCCATTCTGCCTTCGTGGCAACGCACTATTTTTGGCGCCTGCGGCCGCAGGCGTGCGCGGTCAATGCGGCCGAGATCTCTCGCTGACGGGGAGTCTTCGGCGCGGGCGCCTGGTTTTTTTCAGGCGCCCCGTTTCACCAGCAGCCGCTGCGGCCCCTGGCCCTCGGCTCCGAGCCGATCGAGCGGGTTGCGCAGCTTGCAGCGGTCGATCGACAGGCAGCCGCAGCCGATGCAGTCGTCGAGCGTGTCGCGCAGCTTCTGCAACTGCGTCATGCGCTCGTCCAGTTCTGCGCGCCAGGAAGCCGAGAGCCGGGTCCAATCCTCGCGGCTGGGCGCGGCGGACGCGGGGAGGGTAGCCAGTGCGGCGCCGATCTCGGCAAGCGAAATGCCTACCCTCTGGGCTACCCGCACGAAAGCCACGCGCCGTAGCACCGTGCGTGGATAGCGCCGCTGGTTGCCCGCGGTGCGGGTGCTGTCGATGAGCCCCTGCGCCTCGTAGAAATGCAGCGTGGCCACGGTGACGCCGCTGCGGCGCGCGACCTCGCCGACGGTGAGCGCAGGGGAGATGCCGGCTTTTTGCAGTGCGTCGTTCATGGGGAAGAGAAAAGCGGTGAAAGCGCTTGACCTCAGCTTTACTTGAGGTTTGAGAATAACTTCCAGCGCGCCTGTCCCGTGCGCCTTTTCTTCATTCTTATCTTCAAGGAATCCGCTTCATGTCGAACAACGCCACCGTTTCCGCATCCGGCCCTGTCTTTCGCGTCGACAAGTTCGTCGTGCCGGCCGGCGTGCGCGCCGAATTCATCGCGCAGATGCGGCGCATCCAGCAGACGCTGCGCGCCCTGCCGGGCTGCCTGCGTGCCCATGTGCTCGACCAGACCGGCGGCAACGGCGAATTCAACGTGCTGACACTGGTCGAATGGGCCGACGAGCAGGCCGTGGCCTCGGCCGCCGAGTTCGTGAAGAAGAAGTTCGCCGAAGAGGGCTTCGACCCCGTGGCGTTCACCAGCAACGCGGGCGTGCGGCCCGACCAGGGCTTCTACCGGATCGCCTGAGGCTTGTCCTGCGACAGCAGGTGCCGGCCCAGTGCCTCGAAGGCCGGCAGCGTGATCGGGTCGTTGGCCGAGTTGCTGGCCACCGGGTGCGAGGCATAGCGCGCGATCACCATCTGCGCCTTCGGGTCGATGTAGATGCGCTGGCCATGCACGCCGCGCGCCATGTAGGCGCCATGGTCGTTGTGCGTGACCCACCACATGTCGCGGTAGCTCCAGCCCTGCAGCAGCGGATAGCCGCCCTTGGCGAAGGCGGCCTTGTCGCCGCCGCGGCGGATGTCGTCGATGGCCGCCTTCGGCACGATCTGCCGGCCCTGGAAGCGGCCGTCGTTGCGCAGCAGCTCGCCGAAACGCACGAGGTCGCGCAGGCTGGTGTTCAGGCCGCCGCCGGCGAAGGGCGTGCCGATCGAATCGACGGTGAAGTACGCGTCTTGCTCGGCGCCGATGCGGCTCCAGATGCGTTCGGACAGCAGCTGTGCCACGTTGCGCCCGGTGGCGCGCGCGATCACCCAGCCCAGCACGTCGGAATTGACGGTCTTGTAGCCGAAGGCCTCGCCGTGGCGACCTTCGGGCTGCACCGTCTGCAGGAACTCGTAGTAGCTGCGCGGCCCTGTGTAGTCCTTGGGCTTCGGCAAGGGATTGCCGGCCTGCGCATGGGCCCAGACCTCGGCATTGGGATCGGCGTAGTCCTCGCTGAACTTCAGGCCGGTGGTCATGTCCAGCACCTGCCGCACGGTGGCGTTGCCGAAGGCGGATTTCGACAGCTCGGGCACGTAGTCGGCCACCGTGCTGCGCTCGTCGAGCGTGCCTTCGGCCACCAGCATCGCGCCGAGCGTGCCGACCACCGACTTGGTGACCGACATCGCGCCATGCTGGCCGTCCGGCTTCAGCACGCCGAAATAGCGCTCGTAGACGATGCGCCCGCGATGCAGCACAACGATGCCGTCGGTGTAGGTGGCGGCGAGCGACTGTTCCCAGCTCATTGGCTCGGTCGCGCCGATGGGCGTGAAGCCGAGCGCATCGATGTCCCTGCGCAGGGCCTGAGGCACGATGGCAGGGGCGCCGAGGCCGCGCGAGACGTTCATCGTCGGCATCAGCTGGCGGAAGTTCGACACGCTCCAGCGCATCTCCGGAAACCGGAAGTAGCTGCCGTCCTCGAAGCGCAGCGTGCGGTCGGCGGGGGGCGGCGATCCGGTCATCCAGCCCAGCGTGGCGGGGTCGCTGGCGGCAGCATCGGGAAAGGCTGCAGCGTCGGCCGCGTGCGCTGCCAAAGCCGATGCGAGGGCGGAGGCGATGAGGCCCGCGAGCATCGCGCTGCGGCGCCTGGAGTGGTTCGGGATCGGGTCAGGCATCAGGCATTGTGGCCCGCATCGGCGCATGGGAACTTCCCACTGACAGCTGTGGCACAGGTTGACAAGGCTCTCCTGGTGCTTCGATACTGAACTCTCAGGTTCATCATTGAACAAAGGAGACCCCATGCAGAAGATCATTCCCTGTCTCTGGTTCGACACCAACGGCGAGGAGGCGCTGAAGTTCTACAGCAGCATCTTTCCGAATTCGCGCGTGACCGACACGCTGCTCTGGGGCGACGCCAACCCCAGTCGCAAAGGCACGCTGCTCACCGCCACCTTCGAGCTCGACGGGCAGAAGTTCATGGTTCTCAACGGCGGCCCGCAATACAAGTTCAACCCGGCCATCTCGATGTTCGTGCCCTGCGAAACGCAGGCCGAGGTCGACTACTACTGGGACAGGCTGCTCGAAGGCGGCGGCGAGCCGGTGCAGTGCGGCTGGCTCACCGATCGTTTTGGCGTCTCATGGCAGGTCGCGCCCACGGCCATGATCCGCATGTTCCAGGACAGGGACGAGGCCAAGGCCAACCGGGCGATGCAGGCCATGATGAAGATGGTCAAGCTCGACCTTGCCGAGGTGCAGCGCGCCTTCGACGGCAATTAGGAAAACGGTCGAGGGGCGCGGCGGCTACACCAGCCGGCGGATCGACTTCTTGCGCCAGACCAACTGGTAGTACGCGGTCTGCAGCAGCAGCATCGCGCCGAAGGTCACCGGGTAGGCGACCCAGATCCCGTCGAGGCCGATGCGGTGGCTCATGACCCATGCCACCGGCACCTCAACGCCCAGGATGCAGAAGATGGAGATCAGCGTCGGCACCAGCACCGAGCCGCTGGCGCGCATGATCCCCGAGAGCGCCGAGGCCATGCCGAAGACCACCAGGCTCCACAGCATGATGTGCAGCAGCGTCTGCGCAATTTCGATGACCGGCGCGCTGGTGATGAAGAAGCCCATCAGCGGCCGCGAGAACAGGTAGCCCAGCAGCACCAGTCCGCCGGTCAGCACCAGGTTCATCAGCAGCGCCGTCTTTGCGATGGCGCCGAGCCGGTTGGCCCGGCCCGCGCCGATGGCCTGAGCGCCGAGGATCGACGCGGTGATCGCGATCGAGATGGCTGGGAACTGCACGTAGGCCACCACCTGGTTCACGGCGCCATAGGCCGCCGTGGCATTCGAGCCGAAGCCGTTGACCATCGACAGCAGCACCACCTCGGCCAGCGCCACCACGATCATCTGCACGCCGGTGGGCACGCCGATGCGCAGCACGGCCTTCAGCAGATGCGGCTGGATGCGCAGGTTGCGCATGAACTGCGCGTCGGGCGCAAGCGGGCTCTTGCGCTGGCGCAGCCTGAAGCCCAGCCAGGTGGTCGCCACCGCGAACGACAGCACCGACGCCCATGCACCGCTGGCCACGCCGAGCTGCGGCAGGCCGCCCCAGCCGCGGATGAGCGCGGGCGTGACCACCAGCCCGATCAGCGTGGAGATCAGCAGCGTGAGCAGCGGCGTGACGGTGTCGCCCACGCCGCGCAGCATGGCGGTGGTCAGCAGGAACACGAACACGCCCGGCATCGCGATCAGCATGATGCGGGCGTAGCGCGTGGAGTCGGCCAGCACGTCGGGCGGCGTGCCCAGCGCGGCCAGCATCGGCGTGGTGAACGCGCCGCCGAACACGGCGATCACCAGCCCCATCAGCACGCCGACGGTGAGCGTGGTGCCGGCCACGGCCTTGGCCTTGGCGACGTCGCGCGCGCCCCAGGCCTGGCCGATGAGCACCGAGGCGCCGGCGCCCAGGCCGATGATGAAGGCGATGAAGAAGAACATCACCGGGAAGAAGCTCGACACCGCCGCCAGCGCGCCCACGCCGAGCATCTGCCCCACGTACACGTTGTTCAGCGTGCCCGAGAGCGACTGGAGGATGTTGCTGAGCAACATCGGCGCGAGGAAGAAAAGAAAGACCTTCCACAGAGGCCTTGGCGCATTGACCGGCGCCACGGGCACGCCTTGCATTCCGCTCGGGTCGGCGGCGCCGCCGGACCCTGTTGTCTCGGTTGTCGTTCTCATTGGGTGCGCCAGCCGGCGGCCGACAGTTTCTGCAGATGGGCGCGCACGTCCGCGGGCCAGGTTTCTATGAGGTTGGCGAAGCGCTGCTCCTCGCCGGCGAACAATGCGCGCGTGGCTTCCTCGAAGCCCGGCAGGTTGCCCGCGATGGCGGTCATGAAGCGATAGGCCGCTTCCTGTGCGGCGCGCACGATGTCGCGCTCCGCGTTCACGCGGCGGGCGTCGTCGACCAGCTTGCGCAGTGCGACCGAGGCGCCGCCGGGCTGGCGGCCGAGCCAGTCCCAGTGGCGCGGCAGCAGCGTGACTTCACGCGCGACCACGCCGAGCTTGGGACGGCCGACGCCGCGCGGGGCATCGTCGCGATGCTCGGTTTCGTGGTCGCGCAGCTCGGGCGGAAGCTCGCGCATGTCGAGGTCGAGCTGCGCGCCGGTCTGGTCGTCGAACACGAGATAGGGCCCGGGATCGTCGCGGCGGCGCAGTTGGTCGAGCACTTCGGCCTTGCTGCCCTGTGCGACGCGCTGGAAGCCGAAGAAAACGGTCAGGGTGGTGGGGGTGTCGGATGACATTCGGGTGTTTGTTCCTGGGGGTACCAAGCGAAACGAGGTGCGTAATCTACTCGCTGCCGCGCTTTGGTGCGCGTCATCTCTTCGCCATGTGTCGCATGGGTGCCCGGTGCATGTTTCAACGCGTGTTGTAGCCCTTCGGCCCGAAGCACTGCAGCTCTTCCTGCCAGAGCGAAAGAAGCCTGTCGAGTTCAGCCTTTCGATCGAAGGCGGGGTCTTCGCGCTCCTTGACGCGGTCGATCACCTCGAAGCTGAAATGGCCCGCGCCGTGCGCGATCCAGTCCTGCCCGAGCGCCTTGCTGCGGTGGCTGCGCATGTTCAGCTCGAAGCGCGCGCGGTTCATCGCGCCTTCGACGTCCAGGCTGCCGCCCACGTAGACGCGGCCGCTCCAGCCGTTGCGGATGACGTAGACGCCAGCGGGGCGCGGCGTTTCCTTGTATTGCCGCACGAGGGCGCGGCGGCTTTCCGTGGAGAGGTTCATTTTTCGGATATTACCCGGGTTAAATAAGAATCGCAATATAACCCGGGTAAATTCACTCAACCTTCCCTCAACCGCCGCCAGCCGCGGGCGATCCGCCGGTTGAGCGCCCGCACTACGCGCCAGGGCCGGCTCTGGCGCACGATGGTGAGCACGTGGTCCTTCCACGCCTTCCATCGGGGATACCAGCGGGCGAACCAGGGAATGCGCATCAGCGGCCCTTCGACCAGCTGGAAGATCCGCGCGACGATGGCGGTGCCCACGAGCTTGGCCAGCACCAGCACGGTGAGGGCGGTGGCGGCATGGCCGCGGCTGAACAGGAACAGCGCCAGCACCTTCACCGGCAGCAGCAACAGCACCGGAACGAAGAAGGCCAGCAGCGCGCCCCATGGCGGCAGGCGCCGCAGCCTGTCTTCGAGAGCGGCCCAGAAGGGAAGGCGCGACAGCCGGGCCGCGAGCGCGGCCAGCGGCTCCCAGCCCCATTCCTCGAAGAGCAGCAGCGGAACGACCAGCGCGGTGCCGATGGCGCGGAGCAGGGCGCGCAAGACGCGCGGGAATGTGGGCATCCCGCTAGCGTAAGGCAACGCGGGCCTCGTCCCCCATTTCCCGTCTGCCCGCCACGCCTGCCCGTCTATTTGCCGGCGGGCACGAAGAACAGGTATTCGCCGCGGCCCATCTCGGGCGTGACCTCGTAGCCGGCGCACAGGTCGCTGGTGCACTGGATCACGATCACGCGCGGCCAGATCGTCGCCGCGGTGGGGTAGCCCGGCATGTACTGCGGCACGTGCCACACACCCAGCGAACCTACCGCTTCCGCATTCTCGGTACCCCGTGCGTTCTGAAGGCCGCTACCCATGTTCATCCGCTCGACGCGCAGCGTGGGCTGCGCGACGGAAGCGGCCGCGGCCGCCGTCGTCGCGCAACAGGCCGCCAGCCAGAGGAGAAGTACGGTCCTGGTCATTTCAGGCTCCGCGCGGTCATTGCGGAACCGTCCGCGGGCCGGGGCCGTCGTCGAACCGGCCGTCGAGCAGGTGCGCGGCGCGGATGGCGGCAGCGTCGCGCGGGTCGATCGGCGTCACCGTCGCGCTGGCGACCGGGGTCGTCACGGCGAGCGGCTCCTGCTCGGCAACGGGCGCGGCGGCCACCTGCTGCGCCGCCGCCTCGGCGACGGGAGCCGGTGGCGGCGGCAACGGGGCGGCCGAAGCGGGCACGATCGCCGGCGATGCAGGAGGCGCGGCTGGCACGGCAGGCGCGACAGGCGCGGCGGCCACCGGGCGAGGCGGCGAGGCCGGCGCACCGCTGGCCGATGCCTGCGGGCCGTAGGCCGAGACGCGCTCTTCCGCCGTCATCGACTGCGGGCATTTCGTGCCCGTCATCTCCAGCGCGGCCAAGGCCGCGGGGTCCATGCAGTCCATGGCGAGCGAGGCGGCCTTCATGCCCTTGTTCCAGAGCTCGCGGCTCATCTTCAGGCGCTTGCAGTGCTCGTCCGTCCAGGTGGTGCCGAAGCTGAGGCCGACGCCCGGGCCGTTCGCGCTGGCGCTGGTGCTGCCCATGCAGGTGTCGTTGCTGGTCGTCAGGTTGGGGCCGTTGACCGACGGCACGTTCTTGATGGTGTAGCTGCCGCGGTAGTCGATGGTGCTGGTCGTCGCGCCGCTGCTGTTGACGTTCTGGGTCACCGTCGACGGGTTGGTGGTATTGAAGTTCACGGCCTGGCTGTTGCCCTGTGCCGAGGTGGTGGCCGAACTCGATGACTGGTTGTTGGCTCCGCCCGCCGTGGTTTGCGCCATCGCGCCCGCGGACAGGCCCAGCAAGGCCAGGACGATAAGTTTTTTCATTTTCTCGACTCCTTTGGTGGCGGGGGAGGGGCTTACCCCTCCCCATTTCCGAATGCAACAACCGGATGCCGGTGAAGCTCAGGGTGCCGAAGCCGTCGAGCCGGCGCCGGCCAGGCCGCCGGTGCCGCCACCGTTGCTGAAGCCGCCGGCGTTGCCGAAGCTGACATTGGTCACGCCGAAGGAGCCGCCGGTGGAGCCCGCGGTGGCCGAGGTGGTGGTGCCGTTGATGAAGCCGTTGATGGCGCCCGAGGAGGCGCTGAAGCCCGAGGTCGTGCCGGAGGTGCGCGTCACGATGGCGATGCCGCCGCCGGGGCCGGCCGCCGTTGCCGCCGTGTTGTTGGTGGTGGAGGAGGCGGTACCGCCGGCGCTGCCGCTCACCGAGTTCGGGCCTCCCGCGCTGTAGTTGGCATTGGCCGATGCGCCTGCATTGGCCTGGGCGTTGGCACCGCCCGTTGCGAGGCCGTTGCCGGTCGTCACGGCCATGCTGGTCACGCTGCCCTGGGTCGTTGCCGTGCCGCTGGCGGTGGCGCCGCCGATGCGCAGGCCCGGGAAGCTCACGGCGCCGCCCCCCGCGTTGGCCGAGGCCGACGAACTGGAATTTGCCGCGTTGTAGCTCAGTGCACTGCCCGTGCCGGAGCTGGCCGCCACCGAGCCGGCCGAGCTGGAAGAGCCGGTCGTCGTGCTGGTGGCGGCTAGGGCCGTGGTGCTCGTGGCGGAGGCGACGCTTCCTACCAGGACCACTGCGATGGCGATGAGAGTCTTCTTCATGATGCTTCCTCGAGAGATGGTGGTGAAACGAACCCGATCGCCGGGGCATCCGGCCATCAGCTGACGGTCAGAAGCGGGGGCTGAAATGGTTTCCGCGTCGACCGGGATGCAGTTTCTTGGCGGGAAAGCGAATGAAGAATGCCCAGTGCTGGGTAGAGGGAGGCTATGGCGAAAGGCGTGTTCCAGCCCCTCTCGCGAGCGACCCGGAGGACATCTTTACGTGCCGGGACAAAGGGAAAAGTACAACTTCCGATGGACAGTGGTCGCGAATCGAAACAGAATGCAACCAAAGTAATCAAAAAAACTGAAACCAAAAATCTGAATGGAAATGGATTAACTTTTCGTCACGAACAAGGTGAACCTGTTGTCACAAAGGGGCTGAAATGGAAAGCGATCTCGACATTTCGTTGACAGATTCAGGGAATGGGTCTAGGAAATATGCGAACCCGGGGCAGTTCGGAGGGCTCCTCGCTCCCTCCGCCGATACCCTCCCGTGGCCCGATTTCCTTACAGGGCAGCAAACCAAACCAGTACGCGTCCTGCTGGTGGACGACGACCCCTTCGTGCGGCGCGTCATCGCCCAGGAACTGCTGGGCGACCTGCGCATCCAGATCGAGGGCCAGGCCGGTACCCTGCGCGAGGGACGCCGGCTGCTGATGCAGCATGAATTCGACGTTCTCATGGTCGACATCCGCCTCGGCGACGGCAGCGGATTCGAGCTGATCGAGGAGGCCAAGCGCCATCGCAGCGCGGCCGAGATCATCGTCATCTCCGCGCTCGAGGACGAACCCCAGGTGCTGCATGCCTTCGAGCTCGGAGCTTCAGGCTACCTCGTCAAGAACGCGTGGTTCCAGAGCTATGCGCAGGCCGTGCTGCAGGTGGTGAACGGGGGCGCCGCCATCACGCCGCGGCTGGCCCGCCGGCTGCTCGTGCACCTCGACCACAAGCGCTCCAACGTGAACCCGGTGCGTCCGCCGGACAGCAAGGCCACGTTATCCACCCGGGAGCGCGAAGTGTTGCGACTTGTAGCAACGGGCTACGTGACCGAGGAGATCGCGCTGCAGCTCACCATCAGCGCCCAGACGGTCAACGCGCACGTCAAGAACATCTATCGCAAGCTGCACGCCCATACCCGCGCGCAGGCCGTGAGCTTCGCCTCCCACCGGGGGCTCCTGTAGGGCATGCCATGCTCGCGCCGCAGGTGCTTCAGCTTCCGCACATTCTGGAAGACCAGTTCGTGTGGTTGTCGATCGGCTCGTGGCTCCTGCTGCTGACGTGGCTCTACTCGCGCGTCTCGCGCCGGCGGCTGCTGATGTGGGCCGCGCTGGCCGGCGCGCTGCACCTGACGCCGGTGGCCGCGCAGGTCATCAGGGCGGGGTCGGCCATCACGGTCATGGCGCAGGACATGCCGTTCACCTTCTGGGCGCTGCAGGTGGTCAACGTGCTGGTGCTGGGCATGATCCTGGGCATCTGGTATTTCTCGCAGCGGCGCGCATCGCGCTGCCGCCAGGCCCAGGCGGTGATGGCCGAGCGCCGCCGCATCGCCAACGACCTGCACGACGGCGTCGGCTCCAGGCTGGTGGCGCTGCTGGCCAGCCAGGACCCCAGGTCGGGCGGGTCCGACAGCCTCTCCATGGCGCTGCAGGCCTGCCTGCTCGAACTGCAGATGACCGTGGACGACCTGGACGACCAGGGCGACAGCACCGTGGTCGAGCGGCTGGGCCATCTGCGCTACCGGCTGAGGCCCGCGTTCGAGCGCATGGGCATCGCGCTCGACTGGAGCGTCTCGCCCGACTCCGAAACCTTCCCCATGCCGGCTGAAACCGCGTCGCAGGTCTGCCGCGTGGCGCAGGAGGCCTTGTCCAACGCCTTGCGCCACTCCCGGGCGACCCGCGTCGAGCTGCGCGTGGAGCCGCAGCAGCGCGGCCGGGCGATGTCGCTCGAAGTGCGGGACAACGGCCGGGGGCTAGGCGCGCCGGGCAGCCTGCCGGCGGGGGAAGGGCACTTTCCCGAGAGCCTCGGCAAGGGGCTGCGCAGCATGCATTCGCGCGCCGAGGCGATCGGTGCCGAGCTCGACATCTCTCCCGTGGCGCCGCACGGCCTGTGCGTGCGGCTGGTGGTGCCCTGCGAGGCGGCTGGCCAGCCGCCGCAGCAGCCCGAAGCACGGCCCGAACACGAAAGCATGCTGTAACACGCCCGCCGGGCGACCCGGCGCGGATGCCGTTCCCGCCTATGGCAAACTCCCGCGCTTTGCCAGGGACGCGCTCAAGACATGCAGAAAATCATTCGCCAGCTCGCCGTCGAGATCAAGGTCGGCGAGAACCAGGTGAAGGCCGCCGTCGAACTGCTCG
>Ga0209676_1002759_pt1 | contig 11751 bp, 6 predicted proteins | sample AraplaCvi_mLB_r2_FD_184282 | JGI IMG/M metagenome (GOLD analysis project Ga0209676, IMG submission 184282) | Arabidopsis root microbial communities from North Carolina, USA - plate scrape MF_Cvi_mLB_r2 (SPAdes) (version 2) | ecosystem: Host-associated > Plants > Roots > Endosphere | place: USA...
GTACTCAACGATCTGTCGGACCGCCTCGATCTTGAACTCATCGGTGTACCGCTTCGTGCTCATAATCACCTCCGCCTAAGCCATAGTTTATGGCTGCGAGGTGTCTACGGAACCTTGGGCGATTCACAGGTGTGTTCCGAAAAAAATAAATTTCTTCATTGCGTCTTGTCCTGGCGCGGAAGAATCCATTCGCAGCGATCAAGCTTTCCATTCACAGTGCCGCATCGGAATTGTCCACCCCCGAAGAGATAGCGGACTTCGCGAGGCCAATCGCCCTTGTCGATGTCGATATTGATGTTTCCTCCGTTCTTGATTGTGTCCGATTCGGGGAGGAGATCGCCATGGACATTTTTGGCGGTGCCTTCAATAAGGCGCGCAGCTCCTCTCGCCATTGGATTGATCTGCCAGCAGGCGGTGTCTCCGTTATCCATCAGCAGGCAGCCGCCGACACCTTTCCCAAAGAAGTATTCGAGAGATCTGAACAGCGATCCGACAAGGTTTCCATTGATTTGGCCGTGCTGCCACGCTGGATTTTTCGTCGTATGCGCAATTCGGATTGCATCGTCAACCGCAGGAATGAATTGATTCGCGACGTATACGCTTGAAAAATATCCGCTGTCATTGCTGGGTTTGACGAAAATCCACTCTTTGGACATGTGGACGATAGCCTCTAGCTGGAGGCGTTCGCCATCGCTGGTTCATGTGAACTGCTGTCGTAGTCTCCTTGACCATATGGAGTGCTTATGGATCTGCTGGGTAAGCGCCAAGTAGGGACTTCAATGTCTTTGATATCAACGAATCCCGCAGGTAAATGAGCCCTCTCGATTCGCCTGGGTGCTTCCCCGGGTGGGACGTAGTTGACAGTGACGTATAGCGCTTTCGCAGTATTGGGATTGAGGACCATATACCTATCCCAACCGCGACGATCACCATGGGCGATTTCGCCTGCAGACTCATACTGCCAATCCTGCGAGCAGTTTCCGCAGGTCACGATTTGAACTGCATATGCTGTTGACGGAAAGGAAGCGTACGCGGTCATAATCAATACCGACGCCACAATGTTTTTCATGATCTGATTTCCCTTGGTTGGCGATTGCTGTGCGCGGATTCGACTCGGAATTGACGTGAACCCGTGTGTTCATGCTGCCGGCCTGGCTATTTGATCTGAATAGGCCATCTGCTTTCGAGGCGCAGGAAACAGGATCGTTTGGGTGTCAGGGAATGAGAGGCTGGCCTGTGAGTGCGCGCGGCAGCAGGGCCGTCCGGCCTGGGCCTTTGGCGGGCCTGCGCTGCTGGGCACGGTCGCTTCTATCGTGGTGTATGTGCTGATGGCGTTGCTGAGGCCGAATCGTGGGGCGTCGCCGCGAGGGTGATGCGGGGAAACCCTGCCAGGCATGGCCTGGCACTACTGGATTCAGTTCGGCCCTAGGCGCGGGGCATCGCCACGAGGGTGATGCGGGCAAGCTCTGCCAGGCATGGCCTGGCACTACTGGGACAGGTTCGAGGCATGCTCGACTCATCCTGTATGGGGCGAACAGCGGGTATCGGGGTGACGGAGGTGCCGGCAATCACCGGCACCTCCGCCGGCATCACATCGAAACCTTCTTGCGGTTGTCGTCGCTGACGCGGTCGACCAGCTTGTTGTACGGATCAAACCCGGCCTCGTCCGGCTTGCTGTCCACCGTCACCGTAATGGTGGGCTCGGCCGTGGTCACGTGGTGGCGTTGCAGGTACAGCACCTTCTGGTCGCGTTCCTTGCCCGACGGCCCGTTGGCGAACACGCCGATCTCGATCCAGTCATCCATGCTGCCATCGCTCTCCTGGCCCTTGCCGTCGGCGTACTGCTTGGCCGCGTGCAGGACCAGTGTCACGTCGTAGCGACCATCCTCGCGCTTGCGCGCGCTCGCGGACATCACCCGGTTGTCGTAGAAGCTGATTTTCTCGAACAGGTCGGTGACCAGCGCCTGGCGATCCGCCGGCGTTTCGGCGCGGATGTAGTCCAGCAGTTCGCGCGAGGTGGTGTACGGCGGCTGCTGGTAGCCCTTGTCCTGCAGGAAGCGCTTCAACGCACGGTTCAGGGCCGCTTCCCCGATCTCTTCGCGCAGCCGGTAGAACACCAGCGATCCCTTCTGGTAGTGGATGTACTGTTGGTTCTCCACGCGCTCCAGCGGCTGTTCCTCGATGGCCTCGCCGCCGCGCCCGGACAGGTAGCCATCCAGCTCGCGCTTGAGGAACTGGCGCATGTGCTGGCGGCCGTACGCCTGCTCCATCACCATCAATGCCGAGTACTGCGACAGCGACTCGGACAGCACCGTGGCGCCCTGCACGTTGGCACCGATCACCTGGTGCGCCCACCACTGGTGGGCAACCTCATGGGCGGTCACGTAGAACACGTAGTCCACCTTGTCCGGATCACGCAGGTCGGCCATGAAGCCGAGGGCCTCGGAATAGGGAATGGTGTTGGCGAAGGACTGCGCGAAGCGGGCATAGCCGGGGAATTCGATGATGCGCACCTGGCGATGCTGGTACGGCGTGAAGTTCGCTTCGTAGTAGGCCAGTGACTTCTGCACGGCTTCAATCATCCGGTCCACGTTGTAGCCGTGCGCCGGGTCGAAGTAGACCTCGATCGGGATGTCCTTGTACTTCGCCCTGCGCACTTCCCAGCGTGCCGACAGGTAGGCATAGAAGTTCAGCATCGGCCGGTCCATGTCATAGCTGAAGCAGCGGCGGCCATCGACCATGGTTTCGTGCTGCAGGTATCCGGGGGCCAGCGCCACCTGGTCCGGCGCGGTGCAGACCGTGGTGCGGAAGTCGAGCCAGTCGGCATCGTTGGACACATAGGTGTTGGCGCGCGCGGCCTCGTCTTCCAGCTTGGGCATGCGCCGTGGTTCACCCAGGCCGCGCTTGCGCCGCTCATTGCGGTCACTGATCTCGGCACCTTCGTTGTAGCCGAAGGAAGGCAGCACGCGGCTGTTGAAGAACGTGCCGTTGTCCACGATGTTGCTCGGCGCCTGGCCGGCGGTGATGCCGTCGGGCTTCTGCATCACCCGGAAGTGAACGTCGCGGGTTTCACCTGGTTGCAGCGGCGCCTGCAGGCGGTAGATGCGGTAGCCAAGATCGGCGTCGTGCATCGCCAGGGTCTGCCCACCCAGATCGACGGCGAGCAGTTGCTTGTCATCTCCCATCGAGACGTGCACGGCCTGGATCGGGACGGCATGGGTGTTGCGCACCTGCCAGTGGGCGTCGATCACCATGGACTGCGATTCCGGGAACAGGTCCACGCGGTTGTCCACCGCCACGATGCGCGGCTGCGGCAGCGTGCGGTACCTGGACAGCTCGCGCTCGTAGCGGGCCTGCAGATCCAGCTGCTGGTCCGGGGAAAGGAACGCGTTGCGGACGTTGGTGCTCCAGTACAACCAGCCACCGACGACCACGAACGCCAGCGCAGCGACCGCGGCGAAGGAGCCGGTCGGCCCGCGCAGGCGCCGGCCGGCCAGGGCCAGGCGCTGGCGCAGGCCTTGGCTGACACCGCGTACCCAGAAGGCCGAGGCCAGGCACATCAATGCAAGCAGGAACAGCGCCCAGTAACCCTGGAATGCCAGCTGCCCGGCCAGGAAGTGGCCGTAGCCGTTCATGTCCGAATAGGGGGCATTGGGCCAGCTGCCGAAATTGTAGATGCTCTGCGTGTAATCCAGCATGCCCAGCACGCCCTGGCCGATCATCACGACGATCAGCAATGCATAGCCGACAAACTTGTTGTTGGTGAGAACCTGCAGCACCAGCGCCAGGCCACCCATCAGGATGTAGACCACCGAATCCAGTGCCAGGCTGCGCAGGTACAGCAGTGGCTCCAGGTGGGTGTAGCCCTTGGCAAGCTGCACGCCCATCGCCGCCAGCGCGCCGGCGGCCTGGAAACAGGCGATCACTGCCAGCAGCGCGGTGAACTTGGCCAGCAGCGGTACCCAGTTCGGCACGGGCATGGCGTCGGTCACTTCATTGATGCGTGCGCCGCGTTCCTTCCAGACCAGCTCGCCGGCGAAGAACAGCACGATGATCACCAGCAGCCAGCTGAAGGCGCCCTGCAGGGCCATGACCATCTGCGAGGTGACCGGCCAGATCGGAGTGCCGTACAGCGTCTGCCGGAACAATGCGCTGGGCAGGAAGTTGGCCAGGCCCAGCACCAGCAGCACGATGAACGGCACGCTGCGCAGCACGCCACGCGTGTCGAAGCGGACCTGGCGCAGGAACTGCTGCCACGCCGTGCCCGCGGTGAACACCGGTACCACCCGGGGCAGGGGCGTGCGGCTGGGGCGGCCGGCACCCGCATCGGCGGCCGGCAGCGCGTGCCTGCGGCCCCAGCGGCGGCGGCCGCTGCCACTGCGTTCGGTACGGAACAGCGCAAACGTGGCGGCGAACAGTGCTGCCGCCACGCCCAGCCACAGGGCACGGTTGGCCAGCAGGTAGCCGGCAAGTTCGGGGATGCCGCTGTTTCGTTCCGCGGTGGACCAGTAGCGGATGGTACGGCCCAGCGCACGCATGCCCAGCGGCTCGCTCAGCACCGCGATCCAGGTGTTGTCGATGTCACGCAGCAGGGCGGCGCTGGCACCGTACAGCACCAGGTAGGCCACCAGGCCGATGTACACCCAGAGGATCGAGCGGGTCAGCGCCGCCAGCAGCGACAGCAGTGCGGTGGTGAACAGCAGGTTCGGAATGACGATGACCGCGAACGCCCAGGCAAAGCCCTGCCAGCTGATCGGGCCCATGCGCTCGGGATCGACCCAGGGCATGAACGGTGCCAGCCACAGGCCGAAGGCGATGATGATGTAGACCAGCAGCCCGGCAACGAGGGCCGCGGCGATGCGACCGGCCAGGTAGTCGCGACGCTTCACCGGGCTGGCGAAGATCAATTCGGCAGTTCCCAGTTCGAAGTCACGCAGCAACGCGTTGCTGACGAACAGCGCGTTCACCAGCATCCCCAGCAAGGTGAAGATGCCGAGCATCTGCGCGATCACCGTCGGCGCATTGCTGTGCACATTGCCGCTGCCACCACCGATCTGCACCGCATCGCTGGAGGCGGCGGCGAAGGCGAGCAGGGCGAACAGCCCGGCCAGCAGCCACAGCAGGGGAGAACGCAGCTGCTCGCGCAGCTCGAAGCGGAAGAAATTGAGGATCATGGGGTGCTCCGCTCAGGCTGCCGCGCGGGCACGAGCCTGCAGGCGCAGGCGCTGGAAGTAGACGTCCTCGAGATCGGGGGCCACGGCGCGGAAGCCATCGCCGGGATCGCTGGCACTGTGGATGTGGATGACCGGGCGGCCGCCGACCAGGCGCGTGGACAGCACCACATAGCGCGCCTCGTGGTCGGCCAGCTCGGACGGATCGACCTGCTTGCGCCAGACCTGGTGTGCCAGCGCTTCGATGGCATCGGTGGGGCGGCCGGTCAGCAGCACCTGGCCCTTGTTCATGATGGCCATGCTCGGGCACAGGTCGGTCACGTCCTCCACGATGTGGGTGGACAGGATCACCGCGACGTTCTCGCCGATGGCCGCCAGCAGGTTGAGAAAGCGGTTGCGTTCCTCGGGGTCGAGGCCGGCGGTGGGCTCATCGACGATGACCAGGCGCGGATCGCCCAGCAGGGCCTGGGCGATGCCGAAGCGCTGGCGCATGCCGCCGGAGTAGGTACCCAGCTTGCGCTTGCGCGCGTCCCACAGGTTCACCTGCTGCAGCAGGCCGTCCACCACTTCGCGGCGCTGCGCGCGCTGGGTCAGGCCCTTGAGCACGGCGAAATGCTCCAGCAGGTCGAGCGCGCTGACCTTGGGGTAGACGCCAAAATCCTGCGGCAGGTAGCCCAGGCGGCGGCGCACGGCGTCCTTGTCGCGCAGCACGTCGATCGGCGCCTCGCCGGGAATGCTCAGCACCGCTGTGCCGCTGTCGGCTTCCTGCAGCGTGGACAGGGTACGCATCAGCGAGGACTTGCCGGCGCCGTTGGGGCCGAGCAGGCCGAACATGCCGCGCGGGATGTCCAGGGTGACCGCGTTCAACGCGTGGACGCCGTTTGCGTAGGTCTTGGACAGCGAGTCGATCTGCAGCATGTGGCGTACACCTCTTCCCTGTGTGTGAAGAGCCGTTTATCGCGCTGAATACGACGTCGGTCAAACGCCGATGGTCATGGTTGGCCGACGGACAGACCCCAGCGGGGGTGGATCGGCGGTGAAACAAACCTGAATGGGGGCGCGGTCAGTGCTTCTCATCACACGATGCCTCCACAGTGGCACCGATAGGCTTTGCCCCAGTTCAAAGCCATGCAGGCGCACATGCGTATCACGACTGGTGTAGAGGGGCTCGACACGATCCTGGGCGGCGGCCTGCCGCAGGCCCGGCTGTTCCTGCTGGAAGGCCCCCCAGGCTCGGGCAAGACCACGCTGTCGCTGCAGTTCCTGCTGGAAGGGCTGCGCCAGGGCGAGCAGTGCCTGTACATCACCCTGTCCGAGACCGCCGAGGAACTGCGCGAAGTCGCCAGCGCACACGGCTGGTCGCTGGAGGGCCTGCACCTGTTCGAGCTTGGCTCGGCCGAAGGCGCGATGGGCAATGGCCGGCTGCAGTCGGTGCTGCATTCCTGGGAAATGGAGCTGGACGAGACGGTCAACATGATCATGTCCCGGGTCGACAGCATCAGGCCGACCCGGGTGGTGTTCGATTCGCTGTCCGAGTTGCGTCTGCTGGCCCAGGATTCGCTGCGTTACCGACGGCAGATCCTTGCGATCAAGCAGTTCTTCGGGCCCAAGAGCGCCTCCGTCATCCTGGTCGATGACCTGACCTCCACCGGCGAGGAACGCGATGGCCAGCTGCACAGCCTCTGCCATGGCGTGATCTCGCTGGAACGGCTGACTCTGGACTTCGGCCCGGCGCGCCGCCGCATGCAGGTGCAGAAGCTGCGCGGCGTCGAATTCGTCGCGGGCTATCACGATATGGTCATCCGCCGTGGCGGCCTGGAGATTTTCCCGCGGCTGATCGCTTCAGAACACCACGGGCGCTTCCTCGGCACCCCCATCAGCAGCGGCGTCGACGAGATTGACCATCTGCTGGGCGGCGGACCGCTGCGTGGCACCTCAACCCTGCTGACCGGCCCTGCCGGCAGTGGCAAGACCAACGTGGCCCTGCAGTACGTATGGGCCGCGTGTGAGCGCGGTGAGCGCGCCTGCATTTTTGAGTTCGACGAGCGCGTGGGCACGCTGCTGGCCCGCGCGAAGGCGCTGGACATCGATCTGCACAAACATCTGGACAGCGGCATGCTGGAGATCCTGCAGATGGACCCGGCCGAAGTATCGCCCGGCGAGTTTTCCTGGAACCTGCGCAAGTCCGTGGAGCAGCGCAACTGCCGCGTGCTGGTCATCGACAGCCTCAACGGCTACGTTACCGCCATGCCGCAGGAAAAACAGCTGATGCTGCAGCTTCACGAGATGCTGTCCTACCTCAACCAGAAAGGCGTGGCCACCTTCCTCATCAACCCGCAGCACGGCCTGGTAGGCACCATGTCCACCGGCAGCCTCAACGTGTCCTACATTGCCGATGCGGTGGTGCTGTTCCGCTTCTTCGAGGCCAAGGGCCGCATCCGCAAGGCCATTTCAGTGATCAAGAACCGTGGCGGCGCGCATGAGGACACCATCCGCGAGTTGAAGATCGATGGCCGTGGCATCACGGTCAGCGAGGCGCTGGCCGATTTCCAGGGCATCCTCACGGGCACGCCGGAATTTGTCGGCGACAGCGCCGCGCTGCTCGGCCAGACCGATGGCCGATAGCGGCGGAGGGGGGGCGGTCGTCCGCATCGTCGCCCCCTTCGGACGGGATGCGCAGAGCATCGCCGCGGTGCTTGGCGCGGCGGGCGTTTCGACCTGCATCGCGCCAAACCTGGAAGCCCTGGCCAGTGAGCTGGACGACGATACAGGCCTGGTCGTGGTCACCCAGGAGGCGATGGCAGGCGGCAGCGACGTGCTGCTGCCCGTGCTGCAGCGCCAGCCGACATGGTCGGACCTGCCTTTCATCCTGCTGCGCTCGGCGCGTTCCTGGCGCCGCTCCACCCGCGAGCCGCTGCTGCCGGCGTCCATCAACGTGGTGGAGATGGACCGGCCACTGGGCAGTGTCTCCCTGCTGAGTGCCGTGCAGGGCGCGCTGCGCGCACGCGACAAGCAGTTCCTGGTGCGCGACCAGTTGCGGGCGCTGGACGAGGGTCGCGCCGCGCTGGCCCGCAGCGAAGCCGAGCTGCGGGTGATCGCCGACACGATGCCGGTGCTGATCGCCTTCGTCGATACGGCGATGTGTTTCCGCTTCGCCAACACCGCCTATGAAGACTGGTTCGGCCTGGCTACCGGCGAAGTGATCGGCCGCCACGTGCGGGATGTCATCAGTGAACCCGTCTGGCAGCAGCGCCGGCCGGCGATGGAGGCGGCCCTGCAGGGAAAGGGTGCAGTGTTCGAGATCGAATGGCCACACCGCCTGCGCGGTCGACGCGACTGCGAAGTACGCTACTCGCCACGCCGCGATGCGCAGGGCCACGTCGACGGCTTCCATGTCTTCGTCACCGATATCACGAGCACCAAACTCGCGCTTGCCAGCAGCCAGCAGCACGCCCAGGCGTTGGAAGCCAAGGTCGCCGAGCGCACCCGCGAACTGGAAATGCAGATGGCCGCGCGCGAGGCCAGCGAGGCGGCACTGCGCCAGGCGCAGAAGATGGAGGCGATCGGCCAGCTGACCGGTGGCATCGCCCACGACTTCAACAATATGCTGACCGGCATCCTGTCGGCGCTGGACATCGTGCGGATGCGCCTGGAAATGGGCCGGGTGGATGACCTGGATCGCTTCCTTGAAACGGCCACCGCATCGGGCCAGCGGGCGGCAGCGCTGACCCAGCGGCTGCTGGCGTTTTCGCGCAGGCAATCGCTGGATGCACGGCCGGTGGAGATCAACGCGCTGCTGGACTCGGTGCAGCACCTGCTGCGCAGCACGCTCGGCGAATCGGTGCGGATCGTCGCCGAGCCCAGTGCCGGTGAACTGCATGCCACGCTGGATGCCAACCAGTTCGAGAGCGCGATCCTCAACCTGGCGATCAACGCCCGTGACGCCATGCCCCATGGCGGCCAGCTGACCCTGCGTACTGGAGCCGCCAGCGTAAGCGAGGGGCAGTATCCGGCGGTGCCCGCCGGGCGCTATGTGCACGTGCTGGTGTCAGACACCGGCGCCGGCATGGCGCCTGCCGTGGTCGAGCGCGTGTTCGAGCCGTTCTTCACCACCAAGCCGATCGGCAAGGGCACCGGCCTTGGCATGTCGATGGTCTACGGTTTCATGCAGCAGTCCGGCGGCCATGTTGCCATCCAGTCGCAGGTGGGCGAGGGGACGACGGTGTCGTTGTTCATTCCGATGGACGACGCCCCTGAAGCTGCCGCCCCACAGGCGACGACCCAGCCGATCCGGCGTGGCGCCGGCCAGTCGATCCTGGTGGTGGAAGACGATGCGCAGGTGCGCATGCTGGTGACCGTGGTGCTGGAAGACCTCGGCTACCAGACCCAGGTGGTGGGCGATGCCGATGCGGCGATCCCGATCCTGGCCTCGGCGCAGGTGATTGACCTGCTGGTAACCGATGTCGGCCTGCCCGGCATGAACGGCCGGCAGCTGGCCGAGATCGCCCGCCAGTCACGCCCGTCGCTGCCGGTGCTGTTCATGACCGGCTATGCGGAAAAGGCCCAGGAGCGCGCATCGTTCCTCGACGAAGGCATGGCGATGATCGCCAAGCCCTTCCTCCTGGATGAGTTCAGCACCGCCGTGCGCACCGCCATGCCTGAAGCCCGGTAGCGTCGAGCTTGCTCGACTGCCGTGCCTGTCGATTCCCGTCGCTGCGCTGATCGGTCATCTCTGCGGATTTTTGTAGAGCCGAGCCCATGCTCGGCTGATTTGCCTGGACAAAGGCAGCCGAGCATAGGCTCGGCTCTACAGGAGAGCCATGGCAGCCGAGCATGGGCTCGGCTCTACATCCGCTGCGAAGACTCGCGCACCACCCGCTTCACCGGAATGCTCAGGCTCTCCACCGGCTGGCGGCCGATCAGCGCCAGCAGTTTCTCCACCAGCAGCTGGCCCGCCTGCTTGGTGTCCTGCTGCACCGTGGTCAGCGCCGGCGACACCGAGGCCGCCAACGGAATGTCGTCGAAGCCGGTCACCGCTACGTCCTGCGGCACGCGCAGCCCTGCCTCGCGCAATGCACGCATCGCCCCGATGGCAATAAGATCGCTGGCGGCGCAGATCGCATCGATGCGTTCGCCGCGTGCCAGCAGCGCCTGGCAGGCTTGCTGCCCGGAGGCCTCGGTGGTGATGGCATCGTGCTGCAGCGCCGGGTCGGCGGCAAGGCCGTGCGTGCGCAGCGCCTGGACGTGGCCGCGGTAGCGCTCCTCGAATTCCGGGTAATGGCTGGACGCATGGCCGAGGAAGGCGATGCGGCGGCAGCCCTGCTGCAGCAGGTGGGCGGTGATGTCATGCCCGCCCTGGAAGTTGTCGCTGCCGATCGACACGCCTGGCTGGCCGGGCAGGGCCGCGCCCCAACGCACGAAATGCGTGCCCTGTTCGACCAGCCGTTGCAGGCGGTCGCGCGACTGGTGGTAGTCGCCGTAGCCCAGCAGGATGATGCCGTCGGCCTTGTTGCTGTCCTCGTAATCGGCCTGCCAGTCGGTGGACAGCTGCTGGAAGGACACCAGCAGGTCCTGCCCATGCAACGCGCAGGCGCGGGTGATCGAGCCCAGCATCGAGTGGAAGAACGGGTTGATCAGCGAGTCGTCATTGGTGGGGTCTTCGAAGAACAGCAGGGCCAGCGTGCCGGCATTGCGCAGGCGCAGGCTGGAGGCGTTCTTGTCGACCTTGTAGTTCAGCTCGCGGGCGATGCGCAGGATGCGTTCGCGGGTTTCGGCGTTGACCATGGGGCTGCCGCGCAGGGCACGCGACACCGTGGGCTGGGAAACCCCGGCCAGGTGGGCGATGTCCAGGGACGTGGCTTTGCCTTTGATGGTCATGGAGGGAGCAGGCGGGGAGATTCACGGATGATGCCACGGGCGGCTGCTGTTGGCCCTGTGGATGTCTTGCCGGGGAGACGGATCGGACAGCGCTTGGCTGTGACGCGACCGGACCCGCCCGGTGCGGACAGGTCCAGACCATTCCTGCTGTCGGCTGGGTTGAACCGCCCCCAAGGCCTGACAGGACAAGGGCCCAGGGGACAATCCGGCCGCCGCCGGGAGCTTCCCTGACCGGGCGGAAGGCGGTGGCGATGATAAGATGGGACATTCTTGAATTCCCCCAAATGCATCGGGGGCGGCCCCGGGCCACTGCCTCCTGCCAGGAGGACGTGCTATCACTGGTGGTCTGCCCCTGTACAACGGACGAACACACCTATGGCGCGTGGCATCAACAAAGTCATCCTGGTCGGCAACCTCGGCAACGACCCGGACGTGAAGTACACCCAGGGCGGCATGGCGATCACCCGCATCAGCCTGGCCACCACCAGCGTCCGCAAGGACAAGGACGGCAACCAGCAGGAGCGCACCGAATGGCACCGTGTGGTGTTCTTCGGCAAGCTCGGCGAAATCGCCGGCGAATACCTGCGCAAGGGCAGCTCGGTCTACGTCGAAGGCAGCCTGCGCTACGACAAGTACACCGGCCAGGATGGCGTGGAGAAGTACTCCACCGACATCATCGCCGACGAAATGCAGATGCTGGGCG
>Ga0209676_1002760_pt1 | contig 11746 bp, 10 predicted proteins | sample AraplaCvi_mLB_r2_FD_184282 | JGI IMG/M metagenome (GOLD analysis project Ga0209676, IMG submission 184282) | Arabidopsis root microbial communities from North Carolina, USA - plate scrape MF_Cvi_mLB_r2 (SPAdes) (version 2) | ecosystem: Host-associated > Plants > Roots > Endosphere | place: USA...
AACCGGCGCCCGGAGTAGGCGCATGAGCGAGACGATGACGAATAATACCATGCTCGAAGTGCGCGACATCAAGCGCGATTACGAACTGCCGGGCGGCCTCTTCAAGCCGAAGAAGATTATCCATGCGGTGAAGGGCGTTTCCTTCAAGCTGGAACGCGGCAGGACGCTTGCGATCGTCGGAGAATCCGGCTGCGGCAAGTCCACCCTTGCCCGCATGCTGACCTTCATCGACGAGCCGACCGGCGGCGACCTTTTGATCGACGGCAAGACGGTCGATACCCGTCCGGGCCACCTGACCCAGGACATGCGCCAGAAGGTGCAGATCGTCTTCCAGAACCCCTACGGTTCACTCAATCCGCGCCAGAAGATCGGCGACGTGCTCGGCGAGCCGCTGGCGATCAACACCGACATGTCGGCCGCCGAACGCCGAGACCGCGCCAGCGAAATGCTGACCAAGGTCGGTCTCGGCCCGGAACACTACAACCGCTACCCGCACATGTTCTCCGGCGGCCAGCGCCAGCGCATCGCCATTGCCCGCGCGCTGATGATGAAACCGAAACTGCTGGTCCTCGACGAACCGGTCTCGGCACTCGACCTTTCGGTGCAGGCCCAGGTGCTGAACCTGCTCGCCGACCTCCAGGACGAATTCGACCTCACCTACGTCTTCATCAGCCACGACCTGTCGGTGGTGCGCTACATCGCCGACGAGGTGATGGTGATGTATTTCGGCGAGGCGGTGGAATACGGCACCCGCGACGAGGTGTTTTCCGACCCGAAGCACGAATATACCCGCACGCTTTTCAAGGCGACGCCCAAGGCCGACATCGAGTCGATCCGTGCTCGTATCGCGAAGAAGAAGGCGGCAGCCTAGAACGTCCTTCGAAGCGACCGCATCATGCTTTCCGGAAGTCCTATTTCGGAGAACTGACGAGTGCGGTCGTCCGGCGGTTTGAGAGAGGTTGTGCCGTGTCACACCCCCTCTGTCCTGCCGGACATCTCCCCCTCAAGGGGAGACCGAAGGAGGCGTCTCACAGGCCCCTCTGTGATTTGTGCAAGGGCAGGAAGTCGGCAGGGAGTGGAGTACGGCAATCTCAAGGCTCCTGGTCAGGCAAGATCTTGCTTCTGGCCGATCTCCCCCCTTGAGGGGGAGATGTCCGGCAGGACAGAGGGGGGGTATGGCGGGGTGCGCCTTCCAACGCCGTCCTTCGGTTTCGCCGTGGACAATTCATCGCCCCTGCCCAGCGTCTCCAATGACTTAACGGCATCATCATCCCCGCCCTTCCAACCCGTGCCTACAATCCTCCCGCTTCCGTCGCCGGAGTGTTTCGCGAGACGTTCGCGGGCAGGCGGAGGCCGGCGCTCATGCAGGAACCGTAACGTGCGGTCAAGACATGAGAGGTGAAAACCGTGGGCCAGGGGCAACCCGAACCCTATCAAGCCTCCCCCTGGCCGCCGGGCCGGGTTCGGTTGAGCCGTCCAAGTGGCAGGGTTTCCCGAAAGGAAGCCGCGAATAAAGCCACGCAGCGAGGCGAGGTGATCACCTGTAGAGGCCGGAAGCCTCGACAAGACGCCGAAGGCCACGCGAATGCGGAGCCACCTATTAAAATCTATTGAGGTTCCGCATTCGTGTGGGCTCTCCGATCTTTGAAAAGCCACGGCAGGCGACTGCGCGGGCTCAAAAGTGTTGGCCGAAGACCGAAAATCGGTGAATTTACCGAGGGTTTTTGATCGTTGGTGGGTGGATCCTCGGGCTCGACCCGAGGATCCACTCATCGGCGACACCGATGGTAAAACAAAAAGCCCGGCCCCCAAAAGGGACCGGGCTTCTCTTTCCTGCTTGGGAGGCAGATTAAACGGTTCAGCTGACCAGATTGGCGTTGATGAAGTCGAAGTTGATGTCTTCGCCCATGCCCGGCTTGTCGGAGATATGCACGAAGCCGTCCTCGTCCATCGGATCGACGAGGGCGTTCAGGTATTCGAAGCCGTCGTCATATTCGAGGAACGGGTGCAGCAGGCCACGTTCGTACCATTTTGCATTCTTGGTGCAGGCCGCGACGATCAGGTTCGGTGCGCCGTTGCCGTGGATCTCGCAGTTCATGCCGAAGGATTCGGCGAGATGCATGCTTTTCATCGCTGGGCTGATGCCGCCAACGTCGTGGACGCCGGTGCGCAGGATGTCGCAGGCCTTCGAGGTGATCCATTCGGCGCGGCTGAAATGCTTGCCGCCGGCGCTTTCCGGGCCGAGGACCGGAATGTCGAGGTTTTCCGCAAGCCAGGCATAGGAGGCCGAGCTCTGCTCGTCCATCGGCTCCTCGATCCAGGCGAAGCCGAGCTTTTCGAGGCCCTTGCCGAGTTCCAGCGCTTCGGTGCGGGTATACCAGTGGAAGGCGTCGATCATCAGGTGGATATCCGGGCCGACCGCCTCGCGGACCGCGGCGCAGGCCTTCAAGTCCATCTTGACGTCGGGTGCCCAGGAAACCGGCGGCATCCAGGTGTGCAGCTTGATGCCCTTGTAGCCGCGCGCCACGAGCTTCTCGCCGAAGCGGCCGTAATCTTCCGGCGTCGCGAGGCCGTTTTCCAGCTCGTCGCCGCACATGATCGAGCCATAGGCCGGGATCTTTTCGCGGTAGCTGCCGATCAGCTTGTGGACCGGCATGTTGAGCTTGCGGCCGGCGAGGTCCCAGAGGGCGCAGTCGACGATCGCGAGCGCGCGGTCGGTCAGCTGCATGGCGCTGCCACGCTGCCAGTGGGCGAGGTCCTGCCACAGGCGCTCTCGCGCGAACGGGTCTTCACCGATCAGCACTTTCTTGACGAACTTGTCGATCACGTGCGGGCGGATGACTTCCGGCGGCGCGAAGCAATAACCTTCGGCACCGTCGTCATCGACGATGGTGAGCAGCGCCAGGTTGACCTTGTGCGGCGGGCCGGGATGAGCATGGCCGGCGGTATCCTGGTGGCGGCGCGTGGTGTGGGAGAATACCCGCACATTGACGTCTACGATCTTCACGAAATTCCTCCTGTCAGAAGCGGAGGGACGAGCCCTCGCCATTTCATTTCGGGGACCCGGCCGAGGCCGGATCGGCGCCGCCGAACGGGCGGCAACAATCTGTCGTTCACGCCTCGTCGGGGTGGCCGGCCGAGGCGAAGGCACCCCCCTGGTAGATGACGGCCGGATCGGTCGGATCCTCCCTGCCGGCCGCGGCTTCCACTTCCACCCGCCATTTCGCGGATGTATCCTCGGGCTTCCAGCCGAGGAAGGCCGCATTGCGATTGTCCCACCACTGCTCGTCATTGGCCGAGGCGCCGTAGACGATGGTGTGGGCGATCCGCGGCGCCGCAAAGGCGCGCCGGCAGAGCGAGAAGAAATCGCGATAGCTGAGCCAGGTCGCCAGCATGCGGGTGTTGGCCGGTTTCTCGAAGCATGAACCGATGCGGACCGACAGGGTCTCCTGCCCGAATTTCTCGAAATAGAGGCTGGCGATCGCCTCACCGAAAACCTTCGAGGCCCCGTAGAGCGAATCCGGTTTCGGCACGACGGTGCTGTCGAGCCGTTGATCGCGCCGGTAATAGCCGATGACGTGGTTGGAGCTTGCGAAGACGATGCGCGGCAGGCCGTTGTGGCGCGCGGCTTCGTAGATATTGTAGAGGCCGACGATATTGCCCTGGACAATGAGGTCGAAGGTCTTTTCGACGGAAATGCCGCCGAGGTGAATGATCCCGTCGACGCCCTCGACCAGCCTTGCGACACCCGCGGCATCCGCAAGGTCGCATCGGATGAAGGTTTCGTGCGCGCCCGCATCGGTGATTTCGCCGATATCCGACAGAACGACGTGTTCGGCGATTTCCTTCAGCATCGGCCGAATTGCCCGGCCGACCCCACCCGCGGCGCCGGTTAAAAGCAGTCTCTTGAGCATTCTTCCCTCGTGGGCGGATCAACGGCGAATGGGTTGCTCCGTCATGTCATCATACCTCATAGGTCATCTCATACTATAGGTCTAGGGCTTTGCGTCAACAAATTTCTTGCCCGGCGCTTGACAATGTAGCGGGGTTTTACCCCTCTAAGTGACTGAAATGCCAGAGCGAGGGAGCGGGCGGACATTGAAGAGAGCAGATAACATCACTGGAGAAGCGCCCTCGCGAAAAGGCCGCAATCTGGTCGAGACGGTCGGCCGGCGCATGCGGGATGCGATCGCCAACGGGGAGCTGAAACCCGGCGACAAGCTGCCGACGGAAAGCGGGCTGACGCTGCAATACCAGGTCAGCCGCACGGTCATCCGCGAGGCGATCGCTTCGCTGCGCGCCGACAATCTCGTCGAGGTCCGCCATGGCGTCGGCGTTTTCGTCCTGGCGCCGCAAGGCGGGCTGCAGAGCGGCTTCCGCAGCGTGGATGCCAGCCGCGTTTCGTCGATCATCGAAATGCTGGAAGTCCGCGCGGCCATCGAGATCGAGGCCGCGGGCCTTGCCGCCATCCGATCGTCGCCGGCGCAGCAGGAACTGATCTTCGAATGTCTGGAGACGATCAAGCGGCAGATTGCCGCCGGCGCGGCAACGGTCGAGAGCGATCGGGCCTTCCACCTTGCCATCGCGGACGCCACCAACAACCCGCGTTTCCGGGAACTCCTGGAAGCGATCGGCAAGCAGATGATCCCGCGATCGCTGCTGCAGGAGGGCGATGTCGACATTTCGCCGGCGGAATACCTGACGCAGATCCAGAACGAGCATGCCCATATCGCCCGAGCAATCACCGATGGCGATGATTCGGCCGCCCGCGATGCCATGCGCATGCATCTCAAGGGGAGCCAGCAGCGCTACCGGTCGCTGATACGCCGGGCCTGAGATTTCCATAAAGATAATATAAGTATTGACAGTCATAATATGACTTGGTAGCCTTCCGGAAATCAACCAGGAAGGGACAGCCATGTCTATGGATCCAAATGAACTGAAGCGTGCGCTCGGCGCCGGCCTCTTGTCGTTCCCCGTCACGCCGTTCGGCAAGGATGGCCTCTTCAACCGCGAGCCCTATGAAAAGCATGTCGGCTGGCTGGCCGGTTTCGATGCTACGGTGCTGTTTGCCGCCGGCGGCACGGGCGAGTTCTTCTCGCTGGAGCCCTCCGAAATTCCGGAGATCATCGCCGCCGCCAAGGCTTCCGCCGGCAGCACGCCGATCGTTTCCGGCTGCGGTTACGGCACGCGGATCGCGGTCTCGATCGCCAAGTCCGCGGAAAAGGCCGGTGCCGACGGCATTCTTCTGCTGCCGCACTACCTGATGGATGCCAGCCAGGAAGGCCTCTACCAGCATATCAAGACCGTCTGCCAGTCGGTCGGCATCGGCGTGATGGTCTATAACCGTGACAATTCCATCCTCACGGCGGAAACGCTGGCGCGCCTTTGCGAGGCCTGCCCCAATCTGGTCGGCTTCAAGGACGGTTCCGGGGATATCGGCCTGGTGCGCAAGATCACCGCAGTCATGGGCGACCGCCTGACCTATCTCGGCGGTATGCCGACGGCCGAGCTTTTCGCGGACGCCTATCTCGGCGCGGGCGTCACCACCTATTCGTCGGCCGTCTTCAACTTCGTGCCGGCGCTGGCGCAGACGTTCTACAAGGCGCTGCGGGCCGGCGATACCGCCGCCACCAACCGGATCCTCATCGACTTCTTCTACCCGTTCATGGAAATCCGCAACCGCCAGAAGGGTTACGCGGTGTCCGCGATCAAGGCCGGCGTGCGGCTGATGGGCTTCGATGCCGGTCCGGTCCGCACCCCGCTGACCGACCTGACCGCGGAAGAGGTCAAGATGATGGAAGCTCTCTGCGAGCCCTATCGCAACAACGCTCTCGGGGCGCAGGCGGCTGAATAAGCGTCCTCCTCTCCACCCTCTCTCCGGGAGCAGCCGGCAGGTCCAACCTGCCGGCTTTTTCGTGTGCTTTGCCCCTGCCTTGCCGCGCCCTTGCCGTCATGCTCGGCCTGTCCCGAGTGTATCTGTCCACGTCTCCGGTGTTGAACCGGGAGGAGTTCGCCAAGGAACAAAAGCTTACAAGCGATCAACGCAAAACGCCCGCAACCGGAGTTGCGGGCGCCGTCCTGGGAGGGACTTGGGTAGCTTCTGATCAGCGCTGTTTCGAGACGGTGCGCAGGCGGACCGTCCAGCCGTAGTGGTTCACATAACCCTTCACGTCGGCGCGATAGACGACGCTGTCGACAACCGCGGAGATCGGCTGGAGTGCAGGAACGAGTTCCTCGTAGCGCTTCTGGATGTCTTCATAGGCCGTCTTCTGCTTCGCCGCGTCGCGTTCCACCAGTGCCTTGGCGGACATGTCGTTCAGCTGCTGGTCGAAGAATGACGTGCGCCAGCCGATGATACCGCTGAGCTTGGCGTCGTCGGCATTGTTCGGGTTGATGACGAGGGCGCGCAGGTTGGAATGCGGATGCGGCTCCTGGCCGCCGCCGCCGCGGCCGACGATCATTTCGAACTTGCGCTCGCGCATCGGGCCGTAGATCTGGTCGCCGGCGCCCTGGACGATTTCGGCCTTGATGCCGGCCTGGGCCAGCGTCGCCTGGATGGCGGTGGCGGTGTCGGTAAACGGCGGCTCGTTGAGCGTCAGCAGCCGGACCGGGAAACCGTCGGGATAACCCGCCTTGGCGAGCAGTTGCTTGGCCTTGGCGACATCGACCTTGTAGTCCGGATCGGCCAAGCTGCCGACGACGCCTTCGGCGACCGGGCGAAGACGCTTGGTGCCGTAGTTTGGCATGATCGTCTTGTTGATGCCGTCATAGTCGATCAGGTGGCGGATCGCGAGCCGGACATCCGGGTTCTTGAAGCGCTCGTCCTTCATGCTCACGGCGAGGAAGTAGAAGCCCGAGCTCGGCGTGCTCTGTACTTCGACGTCCTTGTTCTTGCCAAGTGCTGCGATATCGGGAACCGACAGGCCGATCGCCACGTCGACGTCGCCCTTTTCGAGCATCAGCCGCTTGGTCTGGGATTCCGGCATGTGGCGGAAGATGACCCGCTTCATCTTCGGCTTTTCGCCCCAGTAGTCGTCGAAACGCGTCAGGATGAGCATTTCGTTGGAGGCCCAGCGCGTCAGGCTGAAGGCGCCGGAGCCGGCGACGTTGATCTTCAGCCAGGCCGCGCCCTTGTCGCCGTTGGTCTCGTGGCTCATGGCGGTCTTCATGTCGACGACCGCGCTGGCATCCGGCTTGCCGAAGATGTCGAGCGTGAGCTGCGGATCGGTCGGCTGGGCGGGCTTCAGGGTGATCTTGTTGCCGTCGGCCGTCAGCAGCTGGTCGATATTGTTGGCCTTGTAGCCGAAGGACGACCAGACGCCCGCGCCGACCAGGCCGAGGCTGATATTGCGCTTGATCGACCAGACGACGTCCTCGGCCCTGACCGGGTTGCCCGAGGTGAACTTCGCGCCGTCCCTCAGCGTGAAGGTGATGGAGCCGTCGTCGGCGATCGTCCAGGAGCTGGCGAGGCCCGGATTGACGGTCTTCTTGTCCGCCGCGAGCTCCACCAGCGTGTCGTAGAGGTTGGCGATGACGCCTGTCGCCTCGCGGCCCGAAATCGCCGCCGGATCGAGGGTCAGGATATTGTTCATGCTCAGGCCGACGATCAGCTGGTCGGCGGGGGTATCGGCGAAAGCGCCAACCGGCGCAGACAGCGTCAGCGCCGTGGCGAGCGCCACATGCTTCATCCATTTCATTTGGGGTTCCTCCATTCGAGGCACTCATATGAGAGTATGACGTCACATGAGATACCGTGTTGTATGAAGACTGAAAAGGAAATCTTCGTCAACCGATATGGCGACAGGAAAACGGATTTCGCATCATCTTCGCAGGAATCCTGATACTAAAATTCGAGGAAGTTCTCTTTCCGTAACGGATGTCATATTATGAGTTGACGAGCATTCGGGGCGCCTTCTAGATTGCCGGCGCGATGTCGAGGAGGAGGATGGGCATGAAACGGCTTCTGATCACCGGGGCGGCCGGCAACATGGGCAAGGCCATGCGCCAGCGGCTCGGGCACCTGGCGGAAGTGATCCGCATTTCCGATATCGCCCCTCTCGACGATGTCGCGGCCAACGAAGAGCCGTTTGCCTGCGATCTTGCCGATCCGGATGCGGTCCGCCGCATGGTCGAAGGATGCGACGGCATCCTGCATTTCGGCGGCATTCCCTCTGAAAACACCTTTGCCAGCATTCTCGACAGCAATATCCGCGGCCTGCACAATCTCTACGAAGCGGCGCGCGAGCACGGCAAGCCGCGCATCCTGTTTGCCAGCAGCAACCACACCGTCGGCTTCTACCGGCAGGACCAGTTCATCGGCGTCGATCAGCCGACCAGGCCGGACGGCCTCTACGGCGCCTCGAAATGTTTCGGCGAGGGGCTGGCGCAGATGTATTTCCACAAATTCGGCCAGGAAACGGCAATCGTCCGTATCGGCGCCTGCTGGCCGAGACCGACCACGGTTCGGATGCTGTCGATCTGGCTGAGCTTCGACGACATGGCATCGCTCGCGGAGAGGGTCCTCAGGGCGCCCTATCTCGGTTGCCCGACGATCTGGGGCGTTTCGGACAATCAGCCGAAATGGTGGGACAATTCCGCTTCCGCCTATCTGGGTTGGGTTCCGAAGGACAGTTCGGAGATTTATCGAGCCGAGGTGGAGCGCAATCCCGGCATTCCGGATAAGGGCTCATCCCAGGCGAAATGGCAGGGCGGCGGTTTCGTCGACGATCCCATCTATACCGAGCCTCCCCGCTCCCTGAACCGGTAACGATCCCATGAAAATCACCGATCTCACCACCACCGCCGTCAGCCTGCCGCTCGCCGAACCGCTCGGCAATGCCACGGCGACCATTCATCAATTCTCCTGCATCGTGATCGATCTCGTCACCGACGAAGGATTGCGGGGCGAAAACCTGATCTTCACCATCCGGCCGGAACAGCTGAAGCTTCTGGACAGCATGGTTCATGTGCTACGGGATGCGGTGATCGGGCGGGATCCCGACGACACCGGCGCCTTCTGGGCCGATGCCTGGCGGCGCATCAACTTCATCGGCTTCACCGGCGTCTCGATCATGGGCATTTCTGCGATCGACGGCGCCATGTGGGACCTGAGGGCCAAGCGCGCCGGGCTGTCGATCTCGCGGATGCTGGGACGCAGCCGGGAAACCATCCCGGCCTATGCGAGCGGCGGCCTGTGGCTCACCCAGGACATTCCTTCACTCGTCCGCCAGGCGGAAGGGTTTGTCGCGGCCGGGTTCAAGGCGATGAAACTGCGGCTTGCAGGGCGGATCGACGTGGACCTGCCGCGGGCGAAGGCCGTCCGGGCGGCAATCGGCGGCGAGATCGGACTGATGATCGACGCCAACCAGGTGCTCGACGTCGATTCAGCGATCAAGCTCGGCGATGCGCTGGCGCCGCTCGATATTGCATGGTTCGAGGAACCGGTGCCGGCCCACGCGCTGGAGGATTCGGCAAAGGTCGCGAAAGCCCTGCGCATGCCGGTCGCTTCCGGTGAGAACGAATATACCCGCTACGGTTTCCGGCGGATGATCGAGACGGGTGCCGCCTCCATCCTCATGCCGGATCTCCAGCGGGTCGGCGGCGTCACCGAATTCGCGCGCGTCGGCGCGCTGGCAGCGAGCTTCGACCTGCCGGTCTCGTCGCATCTTTTCCCCGAAATGAGCCTGCAGCTGCTGGCGCATGTGACGACGGCTCATTCGCTCGAGCATGTGGAATGGTTCGCGCCGCTCTACGACGAGAAGATAGAGCTCGTCGACGGAACGGCCCGGATCCCGGACGCCCCCGGCTGGGGGATGTCCCTGAACCGGGATGCTATTCAGCGCTACGCGATTTAGAGGAATAGGAAACTCGGGCCGGAGCGGGACACAGTTGTCCTACACGGGACCACGTTTCCCCGCATTTCTTGCGAAAGCGCAAGTAAAAGGCCATGCCCTGTTTGTTTCGGGTCAAAGAGCAGAGGGCGGCCTGGACATAAATTCTCTTTCCAGAGGACGGCGATTTACTCCGCCCCTTGTTCCGAAGGAAAGAAACCATGACCGACAAGATTCAGATGACCAGACGCTCGATCCTTGCAGGGGCAGCCTTTGTGGGCGCCATCGCACCGGTCGTACAGGCTTCTTTCGCCCATGCGGACGAAGCGCCCCCGGCAAAGATGAAGCCGGCGGACCTTTCGAAGCTCCGGCGCGAAAAGGTCGAGCTCGTCAAGCCGCCTTTCGTCCACGCCCATACCCAGAAGGCCGACGGCCCGCCGAAGGTGGTCGAATTTACCCTGACCATCCATGAGAAGAAGCTCGTCCTCGACAAGGAAGGCACCGAGATCAATGCGATGACCTTCAACGGGTCGGTTCCGGGCCCGCTCATGGTCGTGCATCAGGACGACTATGTCGAACTCACCCTCATCAATCCCGATACCAACGAGCTCCAGCACAATATCGATTTCCACTCGGCGACCGGCGCGCTTGGCGGCGGGGCGCTGACCGTGGTCAATCCCGGCGAGAAGACCGTTCTGAGGTTCAAGGCAACCAAGGCCGGCGTCTTCGTCTACCATTGCGCACCTCCCGGAATGGTGCCGTGGCACGTCACCTCGGGCATGAACGGCGCCATCATGGTGCTGCCGCGCGACGGCCTCAAGGACGGCAACGGGAAACCGCTGACCTACGACAAGATCTACTATGTGGGTGAACAGGATTTCTATGTGCCGCGCGACGAGAACGGCAAGTTCAAGACATACGCCAGCGCCGGCGAAGCCTATGAAGACACGCTCAAGGTCATGCGGACGCTGACCCCGACGCATATCGTCTTCAACGGTGCCGTCGGTGCCCTGACCGGCCAGAACGCCATGACCGCCGCTGTCGGCGAGAAGGTGCTGATCGTCCATTCGCAGGCAAACCGCGATACCCGGCCCCATCTCATCGGCGGACACGGCGACTATGTCTGGGCGACCGGCAAGTTCGCCAACCCTCCGGAACTCGACCAGGAAACCTGGTTCATCCCGGGCGGCGCTGCGGGGGCGGCGTTCTACACCTTCCAGCAGCCGGGCATATACGCCTACGTCAACCACAACCTGATCGAGGCCTTCGAACTGGGCGCTGCGGCGCATTTCAAGGTCACCGGTGATTGGAACGACGACCTGATGACATCGGTGGTCGCGCCGAGCGGCAGCTGATCGGAAACGGCCGGGAGTATGTCATGAGCCTGCTCCCGGCCGCTCTTCATCCCCCGCAAGCGCCAGATTTCGCCTCGGGAGGCGAACATGCCATGCACACACGACAGGCCAAAGCTCTCGCTCCTCCATACCGGGCTTCCGATCACGCTGATCGCCGTGCTGGCGGCGGGTATCTTCCATCAGGCGGGTTTCATGAAGCCTGCACCCCCAGAGGGCGCGGTCTATGAGCCGGCGACGGTCGTCGTTCCGCCCCGCAGCTACAGCTATAGAAGCGACGGGGAGTATCTGAAGGGCACGGTCCCGATCGATGCGCCGATGAAGACGGTGGCCGCAGGGCCGAGCCTGACGATCATGAAAAATCACGTCACGGCCTCACAATACCGGGCATGCGTCACCGCAGGCGCCTGCAGATCGCCCGAAGCGGCGACATCGAGCAGGGAGGTTCCCGCTACCGGCGTCAGCTTCGACGACGCCACGGCCTATGCCCGCTGGCTCTCCGAGGTGACCGGAGAATACTGGACCCTGCCGACCGACGAGCAGCTGGCGCAGGCAGCCGGC
>Ga0209676_1002761_pt1 | contig 11745 bp, 14 predicted proteins | sample AraplaCvi_mLB_r2_FD_184282 | JGI IMG/M metagenome (GOLD analysis project Ga0209676, IMG submission 184282) | Arabidopsis root microbial communities from North Carolina, USA - plate scrape MF_Cvi_mLB_r2 (SPAdes) (version 2) | ecosystem: Host-associated > Plants > Roots > Endosphere | place: USA...
AGGACGGCGAGAAGGTGAAGAAGGGCGACCGGATTGCCGAATGGGATCCGTTCACCATGCCGCTCATCACCGAAAAGCAGGGCGTCGTGAAGTATCAGGATCTGGAAGACACCAAGACCCTGATCGAACAGGTCGACGAAGCGACGGGCATCGCCCAGCGCGTCGTGATCGAATATCGTTCGGCGGGCCGCGCCAAGAAGGAAGACCTTCAGCCGCGCCTGACCTTGCTCGACGATCAGTCGGGTGAAGCTGCACGTTACCTGCTCGCGGTCGGCACGATGTTGTCGGTCGAGGACGGTCAGGAAGTGCAGGCGGGCGACGTTCTGGCGCGTGTCAGCCGCGAAGCGTCGAAGACGCGCGACATCACCGGCGGTCTGCCGCGTGTTGCCGAGCTGTTCGAGGCGCGCATTCCGAAGGACAACAGCGTTATCGCGAAGATCAGCGGCCGCATTGAATTCGTCAAGGATTACAAGGCGAAGCGCAAGATCGCGATCGTTCCGGAAGAAGGCGATTCGATCGAGTACCTCATTCCCAAGTCGAAGGTCCTCGAAGTGCAGGAAGGCGACCAGGTCAAGCGCGGCGACGCGCTGATCAGCGGTTCGCCGAACCCGCACGACATCCTCGACGTCATGGGCGTGGAAGCGCTGGCCGAATATCTCGTCGCGGAAATCCAGGAAGTCTATCGACTGCAGGGCGTGAAGATCAACGACAAGCACATCGAGGTGATCGTTCGCCAGATGCTGCAGAAGGTCGAGATCACCGCTGGCGGCGACACCACGTTGCTGCCGGGCGAACAGCTCGATTATCTGGAGATGATGGAATATAACGCCAAGCTGCCGAAGAACGGCGTGCCGGCAGAGGGTCGTCCGGTCCTCCTCGGAATTACCAAGGCGTCGCTGCAGACCCGCAGCTTCGTTTCGGCGGCGTCCTTCCAGGAGACGACCCGCGTTCTCACCGAGGCTTCGGTGCAGGGCAAGATCGACTCGCTGCAGGGCCTCAAGGAGAACGTCATCGTCGGCCGCCTCATCCCGGCGGGTACCGGCGCTGCCATGAACCGCGTTCGCGTCACCGCGTCGAGCAAGGATGCCGCACTGCGCGCATCGATGCGCGCCGCGAACCAGGCGCATCTGATCGCGCCGCAGACCGCCGCCGAAGAGCATGCCGCCGAACTGGCGCAGGGCCCTGAAGCGGCGATCGGCAACGATCCGCTGGGTGTCGTCGAAGGCGAAACCCACGGCAGCGATGCCGATGCCGGCGATTACCTGATCAAGGGCGACGAGGCGTAAGCCTTAGCCTCGCTCTCGGGTAAGCCTGAAAGATAAGCCCCGCCGGAGCAATCCGGCGGGGCTTTTTCTTTGTCGCCAAGCTGATAGCTTGCCCGCTTCCACGGGAGGGAGATGGGCGATGCGTATCTATCTATTCGGCGCGGCGCTGCTGGCGGGCACGCTGCCGGCCGGGGCGCAGGACAACAGCAATATTCAGGGCGAGGTCGTGGTGACGGGGCAGCGCGCCTCGGCCGACTATTTGTCGGACGAGCAGACCGTCGTCGGGCTGCGGCGCCCCGCCGACAGCGCGATCCAGCCGGTGAAATTCACCTCGGATTCGCGCGACGAGGCGGTCCGCAAGCGCGAGATCCATGCGATGATCGAAGCCGCGATCCGCCGCGCCGATGCTGCGGGGGTCGAGCTGGTCACCGGCGAGTTCGAACTGACCAAGGTGACTGCGGCCAATTATCGCGACCTCGCTTTTTCGGGCGGGGGGCGCCCCGACACCAGCGAAATCTCGGTGTTCGTGAAGGCCAAGCTCGCGGGATCGGTCGGCAGCGCGCAGTCGCGCATCGATAATTTCATCAAGGCCGTGCCCGCCGAGGGGCGCGCGCTGATGGAACGGCGCGGCGGAATCACGCTGACGATCATCAACCCCGACCAATATCGCCCCGAAATTATCAAGCTTGTGGCCACAGAGGCGCTCAAGACCGCGGGGGCGTTCGGGGCCGACTATGGCGTCGAGGTCGCGGGGCTCAACGAGCAGCTCATCTGGGCGCAGGCGAGCGCGACCGAGGTGTTCCTCTATATCCCCTATCGTTTCTCGGTGCGGCCCAAATAGAAAAGGGCCCACCGGGGTGGCCGGTGAGCCCTTGGTCCTGGGAATGTGCGGGCCGGTGCGACTGCGCCTGTAAGGCGTCCGGCCCTTGGCTGTCCTAGGGCGCGAGGATCGCGACGGCGAGGTACAGCAGCAGAGGCAGGCCGAAGCCCAAAAGCGTCAGGGCGACAAAGCCGACGCGCGTCCACAAGACGTCGATGCCGAACTGGTCTGACATCCCGGCGCACACGCCGAAGATCATCCCGTCGCGACGATTCTTGCGAAAACCCTGTTTCATTTCTTTCCTTTCCATCCCGGCCAGATGGCCGGCGTTTGCTGGCTGCTAGCAGGGACTGGTCAGGCGACCAGTCCACCGAAATGTGCAGCGTTCGGGCCGACAGCGGCGAGGAACATCATCGAGCAGTAAAGCGAGGCAACGGCGGCGATCGCGTAGCTCTTGAGCGAGTCGACATTGAAATTAGCCATGATATTTTTCCTTCCTTGAACCTTCCATCCGGGCCATCCGGTGGATGCCGACAGTACTGCAGGGACCGTGCCAATTCCATTCATCGGCGGTTAACTGCCGTTTTTCGGTTTGCGACAGATTATTTCAGCGGAAAAAATGCGCCAAGATGGTGAAAATTCCCGTTAGTCGGAAAATATTATGAGGAACCCGGCGTGGCGTTGGACTGGTATCGCGTGAGGGGCTGGGGTAGGCGGACAGGCAGATGACGCTGACCCGCCTTTCGCTGACCGATTTTCGCAATCATGCTGGCGCGGACATGGCGGCTGCCTCCGGACTCGTCGCGCTTCACGGCGACAATGGCGCGGGCAAGACCAACATATTGGAAGCGATCTCGCTGCTCGCGCCCGGCCGCGGGCTGCGCCGCGCGGCGCTGTCCGACATGGTGCGCGACGGGGCGAGCGGCGGCTTCGCGGTCTTTGCCGAGGTTCAGGCCGGCGCGGATCTAGCGCCGGTGGCGCTCGGAACCGGGATCGAGGCGACGCAGCCGGGGCGACGGATTGTCCGCATCAACGGCGCGACCGCCGCGGCGACCGCGCTGGGCGAATGGCTGGCGGTGCTGTGGCTGACCCCCGCGATGGACCGGCTGTTCGTCGAGACTGCGGGCAACCGGCGGCGCTTCCTCGACCGGCTCGTACTCGCGCTCGATCCGCGGCACGCGCAGCATAGCAATCGCTATGAGGCGGCGCTACGCGCGCGGGGCAAGCTGCTCGCCGATCCCGCTCAAGCCGACCAGCAATGGCTCACGAGCCTTGAGGCGCAGCTCGCCGAGCATGGTGCGGCGATGGATGCGGCGCGGCAGCATATGCTTACGGGACTATCTGCCGAACTCGCCGAACAGCCCGACGCGCCGTTCGCGCGTCCGCTGCTGACGCTGGTCGACAGCGACGGCACCGCGCGCACGGAGCCGCATGACGTCGAGGCGCTGAAAACGCTCTTTGCGGCACGCCGCCGCATCGACGCGGCCGCAGGGCGCGCGACCGCAGGGCCGCATCGCGACGACCTGTCCGCCGCCCACGCCGCGACGGGCCGCGCCGCGGCACGTTGCTCAACCGGCGAGCAGAAGGCGATGCTGCTCTCGCTCGTCCTCGCGCACAGCGACAGCGTCGCGCGCGCGCGCGGGCAACGGCCGGTACTGTTACTTGATGAGGTTGCGGCGCATCTCGATCCGCTACGCCGCGGCGCGCTTTACGAGCGGCTGGCGGGGCAGGGCGGGCAGGCGTGGCTCACCGGCACCGAGGCGGCGCTGTTCGACGACATGCCGGGCCCCGTGACGCGCTTTCGCATCGCTGGCGGACGGATTGGGGCGGGCTAGGCTTTGGTGACGCCGATGGACGTGCACCAATCTTCCAGCATCGTCCGGATTGCACTTTCCTGATCGGCGTCCTGCCGGAAGGCCGACCAGATGACGGCCCCCTGCCACAGGCTTGCCATTTGCCATCCGAGTCGCGCGGCCGCCTGGCCCTGATCCGTCAACCGCCCGTCCAAGGCTTTGGCAAGATATGTCCCCCACGCTCGTCCCCGCTCCCGAAGCGCCGGGTTTTTGAAGTCTTCGCGAAGCAACAACAGCCCGTCCGCGACATCCTGGTCCGTGGCCGCAGCCGGAAGCAGCCGCAGCAGCATCGCGATGGCGCCTGCCGGGTCAGGCGAGGTTTCGGCATGGGCGAGGGCGGTTGCCGCATCAAGGCGATCCCACGCGTGCAGCAATATCGCCTCGATCATCGCGTCCCGGCTTCCGAAGCGCTGAACAAGCGTGGCGGGTGAAAGTCCGACGGCTCCCGATGCCCTGGCAAAGCTGAATGCATCGGGGCCTATCTGTTCCAGCGTGGCCAACAGGCCCTCGAGCAACGCGTCATCCGAAACTGTCTTGCGGCGTCCCATGGCATTTTTATAAATGATCGTTCATTTATAATCAAGCGGAGACGATTCGATGGCGAGGATATTGGGATATATTGCAACGAGCCTCGACGGCTTCATCGCGACGCCGGACGACAGCCTCGACTGGCTGTTCGCATATGGCGACCTCGATCTGGGCGAGCATGACTATCGCCAGTTCATCAAACGAATCCGGACGGTTGTCATGGGCCGCGGCACATATGATTTCCTCGCGCGCGACGGCACACCATGGGCATATCGCGATCAGCGGGTTCTGGTAGTTACGTCGCGGCCGATCCCCTCTCCCAAAGGGCCGTTGGAGGTGCGCGACAGTGTCGATGATCTGGTTTTGGAACTCCGATCGCTGGACGATGGCGACGTCTGGGTCTTGGGCGGCGGTGAATTGCAGATGGCGTTTATCGAACGCGGCGCACTCGATGAAATCGAAATCTATGTCATGCCCGAGCTGATCGGGGGCGGAAAGCCGCTCTTCCCCGCAGCAGGCATCCGGTCACATGCGCGTCTTCTTGGCGCCGCGGCGCTCGATCGGGGCTGCGCACGCCTTCACTACGCGTTCAACTCCTGAGGCGACCGCCCAACATGATTCTCTAGAGAATTTCGCGCACCAGATCCTGCGGGCGGCAGAGGCGGACGCCCTTGTCGGTTTCGACGAACGGGCGTTCGACATAGGCGGTGTTTGCGGCCATCGCGGCGACGATTGCGTCTTCGCTGGCGTCCTTCAATCCGCGTTCCTCGGCGTCGGTGCCGCGGAGGCGCAGCGCGTCGCGTGTGGTCAGGCCCGCGTCCCTGAACAGCTGGCGCAGCTTGTCCGCGCTATATGGGTTCTTCAGATATTCGACGACGGTCAGCTCGACGCCCGGCGTTTCCTGAAGGATCGCCAGCGTCTTGCGCGAGGTGCCGCAAGCGGGGTTGTGCCAGATGGTCGCGTTCATGCGCCCGCCCTAACGAGAGCTTACAGCAGCGTAAACCCGCTATTCATGGCATATATGGCACATCTTCCCGCATGAAGGGGAACCACCAGCTTGCCTTTCGCGGTCCGAATACGACATGCAAAGTCGTGGGGACCGTCAAAGGGCGGCCGATGCGGGGTTGTTGCTCAAAGTGAATAAATTGATTGATCGCAGGGCGCTGTTGGCCGGGATCGCAGGAATGGGGGCTCTGGCCGCCACTTCCGCGCGTGCGCAGTTGCCCTCCTGGATTCAGCAGCCGGTAGCGCCTTTGCCGCCGCCGGTTGATTATCTGGCCGTGGCGAAGAAGCAGCTCGCGATGCAGGGACGCAATATCCCGCAGAGCGACCGCGTCGGCGTCGTCGATTTCGGCCTGCCGTCGTCACGCCCGCGCTTTGCGCTGGTCGACATGATCGCGGGCAAGGTCGAGATGTTCCCGGTGACGCACGGGCGCGGGTCGGACCCGCAGCACGATGGCTGGCTCAAGAATTTCTCGAACCGCATGGGATCGCTCGCGACCTCGCGCGGCGCGTATCGCACCAGCGATTATTATTGGGGTTCGAACGGGTCGTCGATGCGGCTCGCGGGGCTGGAACCCGACAATTATTCGGCCGACCAGCGCGCGATCGTCGTGCATGGCGCGTGGTATGCCGATCCGGCGCTGATCGCGACGCAGGGGAAGCTGGGGCGCAGCGAAGGCTGTTTCGTGTTCGGCGAAGAGCTGTTGCCGATGATCCTCTACAAGCTGGGGCCGGGGCGGCTGTTGTTCGCCGACCGGTTGAGCGAGCCGCCGCCGATGCCGAAGGTTTTCGAGCTGCCGCCGGCCGATCCGCTGCCGGGCATGGAGAATATGCGGCGCGCGAGTTCGATCAGCGGGCCGTTGCCGAAGACCGCGGATTAACTTCTGATGCTTTCCCCCATCGAGGGGGACGATGCCAGGTCAATAAATCCCTGAAGTCCCCGGCGTCGTCGTCCGCGCGGTCGTTACCGTCGGCACAACCGCGGGCGGCGTCGGCGCGATGATCGTCGCGGTCGGGCGGCCCGGCTGCGAGAAGCTCGCAACGACGGGCGCGTCGCGGCCGTAGATGTCCGCGAGCTTCTTCACGCCGCCCTTGCCGTCGGGAATGACGGTCCAATAGGCGACATAAACGGGGAAGGGGCTGTCGAAGCCGAAGCGCGTCGTCTCGCCGCTGGCGATCGCCTCACCGAACTCTTCGGGGCTCTTGCCCGCGAACATCACCGCCATCAGGCCCGAGAAGTGCAGCGCGCGCTCGGTACGGATGCAGCCATGGCTGAATGCGCGCGCGGCGGCGGCAAAGGCGCCCTTCGACGGCGTGTCGTGCAGATAGATGGCGTGCGGGTTCAGCATCTCCATCTTCATTACGCCGAGCGCGTTGCCGGGGCCGGCCTTTTGCACGACCGACAGCGTCTTGCCGCTGCCCGTCCAGGTATAGCCCTGCGCGCGAGCGGCACCCGGATTGCGCGCGATCGTCGCGCCGATGCCTTCGTTGATGATGCTGCGCGGCAGCGTCCACGTCGGGTTGACGATGATCCCCGTCGCCATCGGATTGAGCTGCGGCGTCGGGGTCGAATTCTTGCCGACGACGGCCTTGTGCGTCGCGATGATCGTGCCGCCGTGGACGACGCGGGTCAGATATTCGGGCACGTTGCTGACGACGTAACGTTCGCCGAGCGCGCGCGGCATCCAGCGCCAGCGTTCCATGTTGACGCGGATCGCATTGGCGTCGGCAGGGGTCTTCGCCTTCTTGAGCGACGCCTTGAGCGCCGCGAAATCGGGGTGCACGGGGTCTAGCGTGGCGAGCGTCTCGCTGACCGTGCCCGCGCCCAGCGCCGCGGCGAGCAGCGAGAGCAGGGGTTCGTTATCGCCATCGCTGTCGACCATGAACCACTGCTTGCGCGCTGCGTTCGGCGTGCGTCCGTCGCGCAGGTGCGTTGCGAGCAGCAGGAAGGTATCCGTTGCGGTCTTGTCGAGCCGCGCCTGGTCGCCGCCCATGATCGCGGCGGCGAGCGCGTCGGGGCTATAGTCCTTGGGAAACAGCCCCTCGGCGCCGGCACCTTCGACGGATACCAGCAATGCTTCGGCATTCTGCTTCGACCAGCTCGGCAAGTTCGCTTCGGCCGCGGTTTCGACGACGGGGGCGTCGTCCTTCACCTTGTCGGGCTGGAGGATCACCGAATCCTCCTTGACCCCCGGCTGCGCGAAAGCGGGCACCGCGAGCAGGCTCAGCGGAAGAAGAAGCGCCGCAGTGGGACGCGCCGAAAAGGGGGAGTTTTTGACCATGGTCAAAGCCCATAGCCAAAAAGCATCCACAGTTAAAGTGAGCTGCCGCACACTCCGTCGCAAGAATAGATGTCAGGCTTTCGCCGCTTCATCCTGCTTGGCCAGCCATTCCTCGAGCCACTTGATCGTGTAGTCGCCATGGATGACATCGGGGTCGGCGAGCAGCGCCTGATGCAGCGGGATGTTCGTCTTGACCCCCGCGATCACCATTTCCTCGAGCGCGCGGCGCATCCGCATCATGCAGCTCTCGCGCGTGCGGCCATAGACGATCAGCTTGCCGATCATGCTGTCGTAATAGGGTGGGATCGAATAGCCGGCATAGAGCCCGCTATCGACGCGCACATGCATGCCGCCGGCGGCGTGATAATTGGTGACCTTGCCCGGCGAGGGCATGAAGGTCCGCGGATCTTCCGCGTTGATGCGGCATTCCATCGCATGGCCGCGGAATTCCAGATCTTCCTGTTTCACCGACAGGTCCGACCCGCCCGCGATACGGATCTGTTCGCGGACGAGGTCGAAGCCGGTGATCATTTCGGTCACCGGATGCTCGACCTGGATGCGCGTGTTCATTTCGATGAAGAAGAACTCGCCATTTTCCCACAGAAACTCGATCGTGCCGGCGCCGCGATATTGCATCGCCGCCATCGCGTCGGCGCAGACCTTGCCCATGCGTGCGCGCTCGTCGGCCGAGATGATCGGCGAGGGCGCTTCTTCGAGCACCTTCTGGTGGCGGCGCTGGAGCGAGCAGTCGCGCTCGCCGAGATGGATGGCGTTGCCCTTGCCGTCGCCAAACACCTGGAATTCGATGTGACGCGGATTGCCCAGATATTTTTCCATGTAAACGGTCGGATCGCCAAAGGCAGCCGCCGCTTCGCTCGATGCCTGACCCATCAGGCTTTCAAGGCTGTCCTCGTCGGGAACGACCTTCATGCCGCGCCCGCCGCCGCCGGAGGCAGCCTTGATCAGCACCGGATAGCCGATGCCTTCAGCGATCTTGCGCGCTTCGTCGCCATAGGTGACCGCGCCGGGCGAACCCGGAACGACCGGCAGGCCGAGCGCGACCGCGGTGCGCTTGGCCTCGACCTTGTCGCCCATGGTGCGGATATGCTCGGGCTTCGGCCCGACGAAGATCATGTCATGCGCTTCGATGATCTCTGCGAAACGCTCGTTTTCGGACAGGAAGCCATAACCCGGATGGATCGCGTCGGCGCCGGTGATTTCGGCAGCCGAGATGATCGCGGGGATGTTGAGATAGCTGTCCTTCGCCGCCGGGGGGCCGATGCACACGGCTTCGTCGGCGAGGCGGACGTGCATCGCATCGGCGTCGGCGGTCGAATGCACCGCGACGGTCTTGATGCCCATTTCGTGGCACGCGCGGTGAATGCGCAGCGCGATCTCGCCGCGGTTGGCGATCAGGAGTTTTTCAATGCCCATAGATGGGGCCTCAGCCGATGGTGAACAGCGGCTGGTCGAACTCGACCGGCTGGCTGTTCTCGACATGCACGCCCTTCAGCGTTCCCGATGCGGGCGCGACGATCGGGTTCATGACCTTCATCGCCTCGATGATAAGGATCGTGTCGCCGGCCTTCACCGCCGAGCCGATGCTGGCGAAATTGGGCGCGCCGGGTTCGGGCGAGAGATAGACGGTGCCGACCATCGGCGACTTCACGGCTTCGGCGAAATTGTCGGTAGCGGGTGCAGCGGCAGGGGCCGCGGCGGCGGCCGGAGCCGCGGCAGGAGCGGCAACGGGCGCGGGCGCATAAGCGACAGGCGCGGCGGCGGCGTTCAGTTGACGCGCGACGCGGATCTTGCGTTCGCCGTCCTCGACTTCGATTTCGGACAATCCGGTATCGTCGAGCAGCTCGGCGAGCGCGCGCACATAGGCCGGATCGATGTTGATGCCATTGTCTTTATGGTCACCCATGAGAATTTTTCCTGTTGTTGCGGCGTTGTCGGTGCAACGCCTTGACCCCGTTTTTTGATGCGCCCTATTGTCAGAGACGGGCGGCGGCGTCCAGCGCCAGCGTGTAACTGTCCGCGCCGTGACCCGCATAATGGTCGACCGCCGCCATGCCTACATAGCTGATATGACGAAAGCTTTCGCGCTTCATCGGGTCTGAAAGATGGACCTCGATCACCGGCACCTTGATCGACTTGATCGCATCATGAATCGCGATCGAAGTGTGCGTATAGCCGCCGGCGTTGAGCAAGACGGCCTTGGCGCCCGCGACATAGGCCTCGTGCAGCCAGTCGATCAGGACGCCTTCATGGTTCGTCTGCCGGCATTCGACGCGGAGGCCCAGTTCGGCCGCCTGTGTCTCAAGCCGCGCGTGAATGTCGTTCAGCGTGTCGTGCCCGTAAATCTCGGGCTCGCGCGTGCCGAGCAGGTTGAGATTGGGGCCGGAGAGGACAAAGACGGTCGGCTTGTCTGTACGCTCGTTGGTCAAGGGCTTGGCTTTCGGTTGCGAGGACGCGCGCTCCCCCTATATGGGCTGCTCGGCAAAGGCAAAGCAAGGCGGGTACGCGGTGATTTCTGTGATCCTCAATGGCGAAACGCGGCAGGTGCGCGAAGGTAGCATCGCCGACCTCGTCGCCTCGCTCGGACTCGACGTGAAAAAGGTCGCGGTCGAGCGCAACCGCGCGATCGTGCCGCGCTCGGCGCTGGCCGATGTCGCGCTCGCCGAGGGCGATGCGCTGGAAATCGTTCATTTTGTGGGAGGCGGTTGTTGACCGACACTTGGAGCGTTGCCGGACGGACTTTCACGTCGCGGCTGATTGTCGGCACCGGCAAGTATAAGGATTTCGAGCAGAATGCCGCGGCGGTCGCGGCGTCGGGGGCGGAAATCGTCACCGTCGCGGTGCGCCGCGTCAATGTGTCGGACCCGAATGCGCCGATGCTGACCGACTATATCGATCCCAAGAAGATCACTTATCTGCCCAACACCGCGGGCTGCTTCAACGCCGACGACGCGATCCGCACCTTGCGGCTGGCACGCGAGGCGGGGGGCTGGGATCTGGTGAAGCTCGAAGTGCTTGGCGAGGCGAAGACGCTCTATCCGAATATGCGCGAGACGCTGGAGGCGACCGAGGTGCTCGCGAAAGAGGGCTTCCTGCCGATGGTCTATTGTGTCGACGATCCGATCGCGGCGAAGCAGCTCGAGGATGCGGGCGCGGTCGCGGTGATGCCGCTCGGTGCGCCGATTGGGTCGGGGCTGGGGATCCAGAACCGCGTGACCATCCGCCTGATCGTCGAGGGCGCGTCGGTGCCGGTGCTCGTCGATGCTGGTGTGGGAACGGCGAGCGACGCAGCGGTCGCAATGGAACTCGGCTGCGACGGCGTGCTGATGAACACCGCGATCGCCGAGGCGAAAGACCCGATCCGCATGGCGCGCGCGATGAAGCTCGCGGTCGAGGCGGGGCGCGATGCGTACCTCTCGGGACGCATGGGTCTGCGCAAATATGCCGATCCGTCGAGCCCGCTGGCTGGGCTGATCTAGGGCTGCCGGTTGAAAATCCTGCCCTGCCTCGTCGCCGCTCTCTGCCTTGCGCCGCAAGCGGCCGGCGCGCAGCAGATATTCGACAGCCATGTCCACCTATGGGACGGCGAAAAGTCGATCGGCGAATATGAGGCACAGGTCAAAGGCGCGGGGCTGACGATTACCGGCTTCGGCGGCATGTGGTTCGGCGGTCCGAACCAGGCGCTCGCGGGCAATCCCGGCGACATTCGCGCGCGCAATGACGCGCTGATCGCGCTGGCGAAAAAGCATCCGGAGATGCTGCCGATCGCGACGGTGCATCCCTATGACGGCGCCGCGGCACTAGCCGAGCTGGACCGCGTCGCCGCGCTCGGCGTGAAGCGGCTCAAGATCCACCCGCATACGCAGAAGTTCGATCCGGCCGACCCGCGCGTGCTGGCGCTGGTCAGGCGTGCGGGCGAGTTGGACGTCGTCGTCGTGATAGACAATGCGAATATCGTGCCGGGCGGCGACAGCGAG
>Ga0209676_1002764_pt1 | contig 11730 bp, 17 predicted proteins | sample AraplaCvi_mLB_r2_FD_184282 | JGI IMG/M metagenome (GOLD analysis project Ga0209676, IMG submission 184282) | Arabidopsis root microbial communities from North Carolina, USA - plate scrape MF_Cvi_mLB_r2 (SPAdes) (version 2) | ecosystem: Host-associated > Plants > Roots > Endosphere | place: USA...
GGTCCAGCGGCCGTAGTAGGTCATCGCCTTGCCGCCGAAGTCGCCTTCGCCGCCTTCGAAGTCCGGATCGTTGATCAGGACCACGGCGATCTTGCCCTTCAGGTCCACGCCCTTGAAGTCGTCCCAGTCGCGCTCCGGCGCGCTGACGCCATAGCCGGCGAACACGAGCGGTGCCTTGGAGATGTCGATGGCGGTCGAACCGTCCTGCGCGGCGCGAACGGCGATATGGTCGCCCTGCGTCAGCGCCTGCGTCTTGCCCTTCACGGAGACGGAGATCGCCGGAGTGCCCTTGATCTCGGCGCGCGCCAGCGGCACGGCCTGGGTCCACTCGCGCTTGCCGTCCTTGAGGTCGCCGCCCGGCTGCAGGCCGGCGGCCTTCATCTGCCCGACGACGTAGTCGATGGTCTTGGTTTCGCCGGCCGTGGCCGGGCCGCGGCCCTCGAATTCATCGGAGGACAGGATCTTCACGTCCTGCGAGAGGCGCTTGGGATCGATGTCCGTCGCCGCCGGTTTGCCGGCGATGGCGGAGTTCAGGGCGAGGGAAAGGGACAGCGCGAGCAGCGATACGGCCGGTAGCTTCATGGATGGGACCTGAGGTCGGAGTGCCGGCCGATGGTACGGAGGGCGCGGGCGGGGTGCCAGCCAACGTTGGTCATGGGTGTTGCTCCTCCCCCTGCGAATGCAGGGGGAGGCCGGGAGGGGGTGAAGCGAGCGCCATCAAGCGTTCCCGGCGCCGACTTCACCCCTCTCCAGCCCCACGGCCATCGGGCATAGCCCGATGGCGTTCGTCGGGACGCGCGCCAGTGGCGCGCAAACGTCCCTCCTCAGCCCTGCATTCGCTGGGGAGGGAGCAAATCGCAGGAAAGAGGTGACTCAGTCCTTCTCCTTCCCCACCACCTTCCCCGTCGCCGGATCCAGCTTCAGCTCCACACCCTTGCCCGACGGATCGTCCGCTTCGGCATTCCACATGCCGTCGTCGAAATCGACGCCATGCACGTTCGTGTAGCCGGCGGCCGAAAGACGCGCGCGCACGTCGGCCTCGCTGAGGTTGGCGACCTGCTTGTCCGGATAGACGCGGCCGGTCTTCGCATCCAGGCGCACGTCGACGCTGCTGCCTTCGGCGCTATGCGCGTCGGCCTTCCAGACGCCGTCCTCGAACTTCACGTCGTTGATCTTCGTGTAGCCCTGCCCGGTGAGGCGCGCACGCACCTGCGCCTCGGTCAGCGGCTCCTTCGGCGCCGCGTCCTGCGCGAACGCGGCGGTCGACAACGAAAGCAGCGCGGTGAGCACGATGGTCTTCTTCATGCGGTTCTTCATGCGTTGTAACTCCTCCTCGTCATGTCGGGACTGGAGTCTTCGTGCGAGGCCGCGAATCGGAAGTGAATCCTGCGATCTGCGCGCGATGTGCGTTCGGCGGGGGTCAGCATGGTGAGCTGGCGGTGAAAGCGCTCGTGAAAACACGCGCGCACGCGGCCTGATGGAACCCAGTGTTGCCACCCCAACGGTGGCCGCATCGACGTCGATCCCGCACACTTGCGACCCTCGGGCCCGCAGGTCCGCACGCCTTCGCGCCTCGCGCGACATCGAAACGCCCGACAGATGCCCCGCACCGATTCGCGGGATGCACAGGATTTGAAGCAATGAACGCAGACTCCCTCGCCGCCCCGCTCGTCCGCCCGTTGTGGCGCGACCGCGCGCTCGTGCTGGCGGGCATCGTGATGTCGGCCTTCAACCTGCGCACGGCGGTGACCTCGCTCACGCCACTGCTGGACACGCTCGGCGAAACCTTCGGCTTCGGGCCGACGATGACCGGCGTGCTCGGCATGGTGCCGACGGCGGCGTTCGCGGTATTCGGCGTGGTGACGCCTGCGATCGCGCATCGACTCGGCCTGGAGCGCACCGCATTGCTGGCGATGCTGCTGGCGACGATCGGCCTGATCGCACGCGCGCTCATCGGCGATACCGCGATGCTGCTGGTGACCTCGGCCATCGCGCTGTCCGGCATGGGCATGGGCAACGTCGTGCTGCCGCCGCTGGTGAAGCGCTATTTCGGAGATCGCGTCGGTACCGTCAGCACGCTTTACATCACCGTGCTGCAGCTGGGTACGATCCTGCCGGCGCTGCTCGCCGTGCCCATCGCGAACGCTGCCGGCTGGCGCGTGTCGCTGGGCGCATGGTCGCTGATCGCCGCCGCTGCGGCGTTGCCCTGGATCGGCGTGTTGTGGATGGAACGCTTCGGTCATTCGCGGCAGGCGAAGGCGTTGACGAAAACGCACGACGAGGCGGTCGCCTGCGGCGATCCGGCACCGGAGCTCGATGCCGCAAACGATGTCGACGCCGCGAACAACGCCGCCATCGGCCGCGTCTGGCGCTCGCCCGTCGCGTGGGGCCTCACGCTGATGTTCGGCATGACCTCGCTCACGACCTATTCGATGTTCACCTGGCTGCCGAAACTGCTGACCGAAGCCGGCGGCACGCACGCGCTCGGCGGCACGATGGTGGCCCTGTTCTCGACGATGGGCCTGCTGAGCGCGCTGTTCCTGCCGGCGCTGGCGGTGCGCATCCGCAATCCGTTCCCGATCGTCGCGTTCTGCGGCCTGAGCTACATCGGCGCCTTCGCAGGCCTGCTGCTCGCGCCGATGGCAGCGCCATTGCTGTGGGTTGCGCTGCTGGGCCTGGGGCCGAGCACGTTCCCGCTCTCGCTCACGCTGATCAACCTGCGCACGCGCACGCCGGGCGGTTCGTCCCGGCTGTCGGGCTTCGTGCAGGGCGTGGGTTACAGCCTCAGCTGCCTGGGCCCGCTGCTGTTCGGCTGGCTGCATGAAGCCACGCACGGCTGGACGTGGCCGTTCGCGTTCCTGACGCTGTGCCTGCTCGCGCTGCTGTATGGCGGCTGGCTCGCGAGCCGGCCGCGCATGCTGGAAGACACCTGGTAAGCGCGCGATTTCGCATCGCGCTTACATCTTCGACACAACCGGTTCAGGCCGCGCCGCGCAGCCTCGATGCACGTTCCACCCTATGGGAGAGCATGCAATGGGCCAGCGCCACGTCGAGAACGATCCGAACGCAGCCGGCAAGTCCGAGCGCGAATACGAGCACAGCTCGGGCGATCGCAACACCAAGAAGAGCGAGAGGGACTGGAAGGGCTTCAGCGGCGGCGTGCAACGCGATGCGACGCCGGGCGCGCCCGGTACGCCGCCGGAGAAGGATGCCGACCGGCGTTGATCGTCATATGAAGCGGGCGTTCCTTCCGCTCGTTTCCCGCTCCAAGTAACCTGTCGCGGCTTCCACACGCCGCGCCCCATGACCCTTCGCACCGTCAACGCCGCCCGTTACGTCACGCCGTTGCGCGAAGGCGGTTCGCTGCCCGCGATCATCGAAGCCGACGACGACGGGCTGTACGTCCTGAAATTCCGCGGCGCCGGGCAAGGCGTGAAGGCGCTGGTGGCCGAGCTGATCGCGGGCGAGATCGCGCGTGCGCTCGGGCTTCCGATTCCGGAACTGGTCTTCGTCGAACTCGACGCGGAACTGGCGCGCACCGAACCGGATCCGGAAATCCAGGAGCTGATCAAGGCCAGCGACGGCCTCAACCTCGCCCTGGATTACCTCCCCGGCGCGATCAATTTCGATCCCGTCGCCGAGCGCGTGCCGGGTGCGCTGGCGTCGGACATCGTCTGGTTCGATGCATTCACCAGCAATGTCGATCGCAGCTTCCGCAATCCAAACCTGCTGGTCTGGCACCGCAACACCTGGCTGATCGATCACGGCGCGGCGCTGTATTTCCACCATGGCTGGGACGGCTCGCCGACGCACGCCGGCAGCGCGTTCCCGATGATCCGCGAACACGTCCTGCTGCCGCAGGCCGACGACCTCGCCGGGGCCGATGCACGCCTGTCCGGCAAGCTCGCGCGTGGCGACTTCGAGCGGATTCTTGCGCTCGTGCCGGATGCGTGGCTCGTCGGCGCGGATACGCCCGCCGATCCGGCCGAACATCGCGCGGCTTATGTCGAACACTTCATGCAGCGGCTGGCGCAGCGCCAGCGGTTCGTCGAGGAGGCGATCCATGCACGCGCCTGAGACGCCGCGCCGCGACACCTACGACTACGCGGTGATCCGCGTGGTCCCGCGCGTGGAACGCGAGGAGTTCGTCAACGTCGGCATCCTGCTGTCGTGCCCGCCGGCGAAATTCCTGGAAGCGCGCATCGAAGTCGACGAGGCGCGGCTGCTCGCGCTGGATCCGGACATCGATCTTGAAACGGTGCGCCGACACCTGGCGGCGATGGAAGCGATCTGCGCCGGCGGCCCGGGCAGCGGGCCGATCGGCCTGCTGCCGCAGCGCGCGCGCTTCCACTGGCTCACGGCCAAGCGCAGTTCGATCATCCAGACCTCGCCGGTGCACCTGGGCCGCTGCCTGCATGCGGGCAACGCGGTCGAACACCTGATGGACCGGATGGTGCGGGTGCGGCGGGGCTGATCGGGCGCCAAAAGAAGAGCCCGGCTTTCGGCCGGGCTTCCCAGACACAAAAAAAGCCCGGCCGAAGCCGGGCTTTTCTGTATCGCTAGTGCGAAAGGCTTACAGGGCCTGCACAGCGTCGGCCTGCAGGCCCTTCTGGCCCTGGACGACGGTGAACGAGACCTTCTGGCCTTCCTGCAGGGACTTGAAGCCCGAGCCCTGGATGGAACGGAAGTGGACGAACACGTCCTCGCCGTTCTCGCGGCTGATGAAGCCGAAGCCCTTGGCATCGTTGAACCACTTGACGGTACCGGTTTCACGGTTCGACATGACTATCTCCTATACGGATGGTGAAGACCGCAAAACGCGGCATTGGAGCTGGTCGCAAGGAGAAAGCGAGGTGCAACGATGGAGAACGGAATCCACATCGGGTCACATTCACCGTGACCCTTGGCTAACGCAGCGCGAGGCATGTTGGACGTGTTTGGTCGGATTTGCAAATCCCGACCGGCCTGGGCGGTTCAGATACGATCCCTGTTCAGCTTGCCCACGGAATCCACTCCCCGCGATGACGGTCTATGTCGACGATGCGGTCCACCTCTGGCGCGGCCGCCGCTGGGCGCACCTGATGGCGGACACCCTCGAAGAGCTCCACGAGATGGCCCAGCGGCTGGACATCCCCCGCCGCGCCTTCCAGAACAAGACTTCCGGCGCGCACTACGACGTGCCTTCCGAGCTGCGCGAAAGGGCGATCGAGCTGGGGGCGACGGCGATCTCGCGTCACAGCGACCGCGCCCAGGTCCGGGCCGTGATCGCCCGCGCCAAGGCCCAGGGCCGCGGGGAACACCCCTGAGGCTGCGTGCCGGCCCCGCCGCACGTATCCTGTGCGGCCCGGCGCACGCGCGCAGGTCCACCACCCAGCTTCACCGCACGGATTCACGCCATGACCGATACCCCACCCGACCGCCTCTCCAACGACCCGCGCAGCCCGTTCTATGACGAGACGGTGCTCGAACGCGGCATCGGCATCCGCTTCAACGGGGTCGAGCGCAGCAATGTCGAGGAGTACTGCATCAGCGAAGGCTGGGTGCGGCTGCCGGTGGGCAAGGCGCTGGATCGCCGCGGCAACCCGATGACGATGAAACACAAGGGCACGGTCGAGGCGTGGTTCCGCGCGCCGGACGAGGCGGAGTAAGCCCCGCCCCGCTTCACAGCCCCGCCAGGTACTGGCCCGGATCGATCCGCCGGCCGTACTGGCGCACCTCGAAATGCAGGTGTGGGCCGGTCGAACGGCCGGTCGAACCGATCCTCGAGATCTCCTGCCCCGCCAGCACCACGTCGCCCGGACGCACTTCCAGCCGGCTGTTGTGCGCATACAGCGTCACCAGCCCGTTGCCGTGGTCGATCATGACCACGTTGCCGTAGTCCTTGCTGTAGCGCGCCTGCACGACGACGCCGTCGCCGCAGGCGTGCACCGGCGTGCCGATCGCACCGGCGAAATCGATGCCGCTATGGAACGCGTCGCCGCGCCCGAGCGGGTCGTGGCGACGGCCGAAGCCGGAGGTGATCCGCACCGAGGCCACCGGCAGCAGGCTGAGCAGATGGTCGCGCCAGCCGCGCCTTGCCGGATTCCAGGCCATGGCTGAGATGTCGATGGCTCCGTCGGTCTTCTTCAACGGGGCCGCGTCCATGCGTGCGAGGTCCGCCGCCAGGTCGTAATGCGGCGCCTGCGCGGCCGGAATGTAGGGCCCGCCCATGCCTGCTTCGACGGCCACGGCGCGGGCCGGCACGGCTGCCTGGGAATGCGCCCATCCGGCTCCGGTGCTGACGGCGGTCGTGACGATGGCGACGGCGCAGATCACCTGCAGGCTGCTGCGCCAACCGCAGCGGAGGGGACGAACTCGGGCATTGCGTACGGCGGGGGACATGGACGACTCCGTGAAGCATCGGCGGCGTCCGGCAACGGGACGCACGGGCGTGACTCCTGGCTGGGGTGTTCCGGCGTGGGTAGCTGGCCGGGCGAAGGCGCCGTCCTGGCGCGAGGGGGAGTCTCCGGATCGGGCCCCTGCGCCGATATGAGACGGGTCCGAAAAATTCTCAGCGCGAGGCCTTGACCGGTTAAGGGTTCGTTGCTGCGGTCCTGCGATTCAGCGCGCCTCCAACCACGCGAACGCCGGCTGTACGCCGCCACGTCGAGCGTCGCCGGCGTGCCGGGCCGGTGGGAGAATCGCCATGCACCCCAACCTCCATGGAGGCCGCCATGAAATCGCGCCTCGTCGTTCCCTTCCTCGCACTCGTGCTGGCCTCCACCGCAAGTGCCGCCGTGCGATACGTCACCGACCCACAAGCCCCGCGTGCGCTGCCCGAAAGCGATTCGGTCAACGTGCGATGGGACGACCCGTCGAAATTCAGCGAACTGCGCTACAGCGGCAACCGCTGGGAAGCCGCGCAGGGCAACTGGGTGGTGGAACTGGCCACCTACATGCGCGATCGCGCGCAGCAACGCCTGCCGGCGGGCCAGCGGCTCGACGTGACCATCGTCGATATCCGCCGCGCCGGTTCGTTCGAACCGTGGCACGGGCCGAACCTGCAATACACGCGCATCATCCGTGACGTGTATCCGCCACGGATGACGCTCAACGTGCGGCTCACCGATGCCAGCGGCAACGTGATCGCGCAGGGCGAACGCAAGCTGATGGACTCCGGGTTCCTGATGAGCGACAGCTCCTCGCTCAACAGCGATCCGCTGCGTTTCGAGAAGCGGATGATCGATCGCTGGCTCACGCAGGAACTGCGCGAAGGGACCCAGAGCTAGCGCTTCGAACGAACGGAAAACGGAAAGGGGCGCCTGGGCGCCCCTTTCTTTTCCTGCATCGCTGTTACTGCTTCAGCTTCCAGCCCGTGCGGAAGATCCACCACACCACGAACAGGCACAGCAGCAGAAACCCCGTGATCGCCGCCGCGCTGACGCCAACGTTCACATCCGAGATGCCGAAGAAACTCCAGCGGAAGCCGCTGATCAGGTACACGACCGGATTGAACAGCGCGACCTTCTGCCACAGCGGCGGCAGCATGTTGATCGAATAGAACGCACCGCCCAGGAACGTCAGCGGAGTGATCACCATCAGCGGGACCAGCTGCAACCGCTGGAAGCTGTCGGCCCACAAACCGATGATGAAGCCGAACAGGCTGAAGGTCAGCGCGGTCAGCACCAGGAAGCACAGCATCCAGAACGGATGCTGGATGTCGTACGGCACGAAGAAGCGCGCGGTGAGCAGGATCAGCGTGCCGAGCATCAGCGATTTCGTCGCTGCCGCGCCGACGTAGCCGATCACGATCTCCAGCGCCGACACGGGCGCCGACAGCAGTTCATAGATCGTGCCCGCCCACTTGGGCATGTAGATGCCGAAGGATGCGTTGGAAATGCTTTCGCTCAGCAGCGACAGCATGATCAGGCCGGGAATGATGAAGGCGCCGTAGCTCACGCCGTCGACATCGCCCATGCGCCCGCCGATCGCCGCGCCGAAAACGATGAAGTACAGCGACGTCGACAGCACCGGCGAGACGATGGACTCCATCAGCGTACGGAAGGTGCGGGCCATCTCGAAGCGGTAGATGGCGCGGATCGCATGCAGGTTCATGCGCGCGCCTCCCGGTTCTGGCGGACCAGGCTGACGAAGATGTCCTCCAGCGAACTCTCGCTGGAATGCAGGTCCTTGAAGTCGATGCCGTGATGCGTCAGGCGGCGCAGCAACGCGGCGATGCCGGTTTCCTGCGCCTGCACGTCGAAGGTGTAGACCAGCGACTGGCCGCCCTCGGCCAGTTCCAGCGGATATTCGGCCAGATCGTCCGGGATGCGCTCCAGCGGCGCCTGCAGCGTCATCGTCAGCTGCTTCTTGCCGAGCTTGCGCATCAGCGTCGCCTTGTCCTCCACCAGCACCAGCTCGCCCTTGTTGATCACGCCGATGCGGTCGGCCATGTCCTCGGCCTCTTCGATGTAGTGCGTGGTCAGGATGATCGTGGTGCCGTTCTCGCGCAGGCGGCGCACCATTTCCCACATGTCGTGGCGCAGCTCGACGTCGACGCCGGCGGTGGGTTCATCGAGGAACAGGATCGACGGCTCGTGCGCCAGCGCCTTGGCGATCAGCACGCGCCGCTTCATGCCGCCCGAGAGCGCCATGATCTTGCTGTCCTTCTTGTCCCACAGCGAGAGATCGCGCAGCACCTTTTCCAGGTACGCGTCGTCGCGCGCCTTGCCGAACAGGCCGCGGCTGAACTTCACCGTCGCCCACACGCTTTCGAACGCGTCGGTCGACAGCTCCTGCGGGACCAGACCGATCTTCGCGCGCGCCGCACGGTATTCGCGCACGATGTCGTGGCCGTCTGCGGTCACGGTGCCCGAACTCGCGTTGACGATGCCGCAGATGATGCTGATCAGCGTCGTCTTGCCCGCGCCATTGGGGCCGAGCAGCGCGAAGATCTCGCCGCGGCGGATCGCCAGGTCGATGCCCTTGAGCGCCTGGAAACCGGTGGCGTAGGTCTTGGTGAGGCCCCGCACGTCGATGACGGGATTGTGTATCTGCGTGCCGGCGGTGGACGCCATGCGTTGTTCCTTTTCCTGCGGTGAACCCGCGGCATCGTACCGGAGCGGCGCGTCGGTCATCCCATGCGCCCCAGGCGTCGCGACGATTCGGGCGGCCGGCTGCACGCCTTCGTCACGCGCGCCAGCAACGCGCGCACGCCGGGCAGGATGACCAGCGCCGCCGGCAATGCGACGACGAACGCGACCGGCCAACCGCGCAGCCACGCACCGACGAGGCCGGGGCCGAAGCCGCGTTGCAGCGCGATCATGGCGAAACTCATCACGCCCGACATCAGCGTGACGACCAGCGGAACGAAAGCGAACTGGGCCTGGCGTGGCGTGAGCATGGCGGGCATTCCGTTGCGGTGGGGGGAGTCACAGGTTAGGCACGCAGCCGGGCGCCGATAAGCCCGCATCGCGGGGAAAAACCGTCCCATGAGCGGGCGAATGCGCGAGGTGTGCCTTCCGGTACATCGCGACGCGGTCCGCATGGGCCACAATGCGCACTCCAAGGACGCATCGCCGGACCCCCATGAAATTCCTGCTGATGATCTACACCGACCAGGCCCTGCTGGACGCGTTGCCCGAAGGCGAGTACGACCGCCTGATGAAAGGCTGCATCGAGAAGGCCGACGCCCTGCGCGAGGCCGGTGAGCTGCTGGATTCGCAGCAACTCGAACTGCCCCACACCGCACGATCGGTACGCACGCGCGGCGGCAACACGCATGTGTTCGATGGTCCGTTCGCCGAAGCCAAGGAAGTCTTCGCCGGCTTCAACCTGATCGAAGCGCCGAACATCGAGCGCGCGGTGGAGATCGCGCATTCGTTCCCGTGGTCGCGCTTTGGTTCGATCGAAGTGCGGCCGGTGCGCGATTTCGCTGCGGTGCGCGAGCGCGTGGGCGCGTAGGGCGTCAGCGCGGGCGTTCCCCGCAGCGCTGGCATTTCGTTGCGAAGAGATTGGCCCGGGCGAGCCGGCCGGTGCCCCACTGGAAGAATCGCGCGCCGCACCGGGGGCAAGCGAAGCGGGACAGCCAGTAGCCGCTGATGGCCCACGCGGCGAGCCATGCGGCGGCGGGATACACGGTGGCATCGTCGCTGACGCCCAGCGCCTTCATCGCGAGGTTCGCCACGATCATCACGGGCAGGTACAGCGCGATACCGCCTATGAGCAGGCATTTCCCTAGCCTGTACCGGCGCCAGGGATCGACTGGCTTCGCGGTGATGCGGCTTCCTTCCGTCATTGCGTCCCCCAGCGTCCTTGAGCTGCCCGCAGCTTATACGAGCTGCTTTTCGAACCAGTGATCCGCGTACGGGTTCTGGTTGTAGCGCTCGATCTCGACGTAGCCGTTGCGCGCGTACAGCGCGCGCGCTTCCAGCAGCGTGCGATTCGTGTCCAGGCGCAGCGTGTGCAGCGACATCGCATGTGCGTGCGCTTCGAGTGCATCAAGCATGCGTTGTGCGATGCCCAGGCCGCGCGCGGTCGGCGCGACCCACATGCGCTTGATCTCGCCAATGCCTTTACCCAGCACCTTCAACGCGCCGCAACCCAAAGCCTGTTCGTCGAGTCGCGCGAGCAGCAGCACGCCCGACGGCGGCACGAGTTCCTGCGGATCGGCGCTGGGGCCGCGCGTGGCGTCGAAGCCGGAGTCGAAGCGCTCGTCGAGTTCGCGCAGATAGGCGTCGATGCAGGCGCGCGCCTCGACGCTGGCGGGATCGGCGGGTTCGATGACGACCGCGGCGGCGCGCATCAGGCGCTCGACTTCGGCCATCGCCTTCGTCAGCCGTTCGCGTTGCTCGTCGCCAAGCGGCGAGAGCAGCGAGTTGGCGAAATCGACCGAAAGGCGGTCGAGTGCATCGAACTCGCGGCGTCCCTTCGCGGTGAGCACGGCTCGACGTGCACGCGCGTCGTCGGGTGCCGGCTGCGATTTCACCAGGCCCTGCGCCTCCAGCGCGCGCAGCAGGCGGCTCAGGTACCCCGAATCCAGCGACAGGCGCGTGCGCAGCTCGCGCACGTCGGCGCCATCGCGGCCGATCTCGAACAACAGCCGCGACTCGGCAAGCGGCCGGCCGCGGCCGAGGAAGTCATCCGACAGCGCCCCGATCCGGCGTGTCACCGACCGGTTGAAGCTGCGGACCTGTTCGATCTGGCGCTCGTCCATTAGCTGACTTTAGTCAGGTAATTGGCGGATCGCAAGTCAATCCCCAGAACCCCGTCATCCCGGCGAAAGCCGGGACCCAGGCTGAAAGCGCGGCAGTTCGTAGTGCCCGCCTCCTGCGGACACCGTGATGGCCTGGGTCCCGGCCTTCGCCGGGATGACGGTATTTAGTGCCTCGTAGCCCGGGTAAGCGAAGCGCACCCGGGGAAACGCTGCCGCGGCGTCACCCCGGGTGCAGCCTGCGGCCTTACCCGGGCTACAGCGTTAGATGTTTTCGGCCGCCGTCCGGCGTCGCGAGAAATACGGCAACGCAAACATGTACAGCCCGCTGACCAGCAGCACCAGCGTCGCGAAGCCCACCCACAGCGCGATGTCCCCGCGTCCCATCACGACGAAGTTCGCGATGACGCATGCGGTGAAGACGATCGACAGCCACCGATGGGTCTGGCGGATCCACTTGTTCCAGTTCATTCGAGCGCTCCCTTGCCTGATCGGCCCGCACGATGCGGGCCAGCGGAAGGAAGCCTATCGGCGGCCCA
>Ga0209676_1002765_pt1 | contig 11727 bp, 13 predicted proteins | sample AraplaCvi_mLB_r2_FD_184282 | JGI IMG/M metagenome (GOLD analysis project Ga0209676, IMG submission 184282) | Arabidopsis root microbial communities from North Carolina, USA - plate scrape MF_Cvi_mLB_r2 (SPAdes) (version 2) | ecosystem: Host-associated > Plants > Roots > Endosphere | place: USA...
TACAGCCAGAGACTAATGTTACTCCATTTGTCATGAACGTAAAAAGAGGTAAAAAAGATGTTAATTTCTTTGTTTTTAGTTACGACAATCACGTTGATGTAGTCAAGAAGTACAAGAAGAAGGTTGTTTCATATAGTATTAGTTCTGAACATCTACAAAATTTCACCGTTCTAACTACAAATGCAAACTATTGATAAGAATGGGGATTCGGTCACTGACGTAGAATCCCTTTTTGTTACCCTGAACATTACGTGAATATATTATCGAAATGATCTTCCAATTCAATTGAATGGAGGATTTTTTTATGAAAAAAAGTCGGGATTATATTGTTACTCAACCCAGCACTCAAAACTTGATGAATGACTTCCTATAATAGAAATAGGAGTAATCTACCATAAAAGGAATGATTCTTGCTTCACTATTTCTTTCCGTAAAAGTTGGTATAATAATGGTAGAATAATACATTTGCGAAGGAGAGATATTAATGACAGCTCAACAACAAGCAGCAATGCAATCCATGATCGACTGGCTAGCAGATGAACACGAACTTGGGCAAGAACCCAAGAAAATAGAAATTGCAGCAGAATTTGATTTATATGATATGCACTACTATATATTCAAATATAAAAAAACTATGCTCGGAAAATGGCTCCTTGGCGTATGCGGAGGCTATGAGGATCCGTCTGACACTGAGCATTGCGGCCATGTATTCAGCGAGATGCAACCTTATGACCCTGCCACTGCAGAGCAAGAAGCTGTAAAGATGGTAGAAATGATCCGAGAATATTGGATGCAGCAGGCTGCAGCATATGAAGCTGACCAATCCATGGAGGACGAGACTGAAACGCGAGACAATGGTTCTGGTTTATTCAACGGGTTTGTTCTTCTTAACTCTGCAGAATGTGATATTGATCAGATAAAGGCCAACCTTTTGAATGATTGGAACATCTCCTGCTCGTTGACAGAGGATGAGGAAAACGCCGAAGAAACAAAGGAAGGAACTCTGGTCTTTGAAGTGGACGACTGCGTGTTAGCAGTTAGTTTTGTCGAAGCTCCCGTACCAGATGGTGAGGCTGAGTATTATGCACAGGGAAATTACATGTGGAAGGAAGCCGTGGAGGTTACTCAAACGCATGTAGCTCAAATCATCCTGGCTGCATTTACTCGCTCCGGCTCTCCGCTAGATAGTGGCAAGCTATACACTAAGCTGGCGGCAAGTTGTCTGAAGCTTCCTAATGCAATAGGGATCTATACAGGCTGCACCGTATTTCAGCCTGAACTTTATCTAGATATGGCTGAAGTCATGAAAAATGATGACGACATGTTTCCTTTACTGAATCTGGTTTATTTCGGACTGGTCGGAACGGAAACCGGGTTAAATGGATATACTTATGGGCTAAAAGCCTTTGGTAAGGATGAAATTGAAATTCTTGACAGTGAAGCATCTCCTGCTGAACTACGTGATTTTTTAATTACGATTTCCGGATATATTGTAGAAGAGAACGTCACTTTAAGGGATGGAGAAACGATCGGCTTCTCAGCAGAACAAAAGCTACCGATTTCCCGTTCAGAGGGGGTTTATGTCGATGGGGATACTCTCAAAATCAAATATTAGTATCTCATTCCAAAAGGCATTTTTCAATGTCTCGCTCTAATAACTGAAAAACCTCAGAAGTAGATAAAATAATAGTTGCTCCAAAGTGTTACGATGAGAGAATAACAAAAGGACTTGCATATGTGAAAATCAATCATAAACGCAAGTCCTATTCTTGTTAAAGTAACGCCGTAATTATTTTTCTTTTATAAAAAAGAAGCCAGATCCATTTTCTTGTGGTACAAAGCCCTCTTTAGCTGACATATTTTCCACCATATTTTGTTCCTCGGCTGTGATTACAGTGGTAATATCCTTTCTTTCAGTTGAATCCTCTTTACTAAAAAAGAAGCCTGATCCATTTCCTTGTGGTACAAAGCCCTCTTTGGCTGACATATTTTCTACCATATTTTGTTCTTCTTTTGTTATTACCGTAGTAATGTTTGTTTGTTCTTCTGCTGATACTTCTGTGATTTGCAAGTCTTTTGCAAAACCAATTGTTAATGCTAAAACTCCTGTTAAACCAAAAGTGAAGACTAACTTCCTTTTCATATAAAAACCTCCATTTGTATTTAGTTTGAACCAATAAAACATCTCACCAACTGAATAATTAGTTGCTTGGTAAAGTGTAACACATTTCCAAATATGGGTGTATAGATGTGTGAGCTTATTAAGCAAGTTATGATGAGATCGCGGTTGCACATCATTAAGTTAGTAGCACTCAGAAGATTTGTGCATAATTGGTTGCATGGATTGTTTTTAGGTCGGTAGTGAAGGTATAACAAAAGGACTTGTGTGTAATATTATGCACAAGTCCTTTTGTTCAATATGTTATTGCTCAAGTCCTGCATTAAGCGCTTTAACTTCTTCTATTTTATCTGATCAAACAAATCGGCTAATTGGTTGAACTTCTCTCTGTCAGTAGTATCAACCATTATTTCTAATGCTGTTTGAACACTTCTGCATAAGATTCTACCTGATCAGCTTCTTGTGAACCATTCTTTTTGGTCAACTCTATGTAAGGTCAACTTCTGATAATGCAATTTTACTTTTGTTAGCTATTACTTGCTTGTATTTCATCTACTTAAAGATGTAACTTTTCTTTTATATCGTGAACAATGACATTAATCCCACCTTTTTCAGTATCTATATACTCTCCAAAATCATATTTGTTGTAGGCTTCCAAGCATTTATCAGTTTGTTGAAAACACCAGTTACCTTCTTCCTCTCCACGTAGTCTTAACCTTTCGTAAATTGTTTGTTTACTTGCACTCAAACAAAAATGATAGGTTTGTTCATCAATACTTTTGAATCCATTGTAAATGAAATGAAAGTATTCTATTTTCCGAATAGTCATTGGCACTATTAGATTCATTTTATATTTACTAATTAAACGTTTTGCTACATCGACGGTTAATTCTTTCCATAAATCTAAATCTTGAAAATCCCCTGTACAGGCTTCTACTCTTTTTATATCCTCGGGAACAACATTTCTTAACATATAACCTATTTCTTCAGGGTCATATATCATACTATTTTTAATTTCGTTTTGAAGCATATTTGCAATAGTGGTTTTACCCACACCAAATGCTCCATTTATCATTATAATCATTACACCATCTCCCTCGTATAAAGTATACACTGAAAAGCTCTCCAAACGGCGTTGATGAAGGTTATAAGGTTCATTTCGTATCGCTATAGCTTGCCCCCTGACCTCAGGGTGAGACTATATCCCTAAAATAAGGACATTCAGAAGCCAAAGTATTAGATGACCTCAATTAGAAAAATTAAAGATAAATGTCTCTATTAATTAGTCAGTAGTTCTATATAGAAGGAATAGTTGACGTACTCTCATTAGATGATCAGCGACTGATACGACTAGAGTAATTAAAACCGATAATTCAAATGTGCTATATATACTAATCATTCGCTATGAAACGATTAGAACACAAGACTAAATTACTATATTTAAATAAAGTATTTCTGTGGTATAATTTCCTAAAAAAGGAGAGGTTTTTTATGGAAAATCGAAATTATTTTAAAGTTATAAAATTTCTAGTAAGTTTATCTGTTTGTTTATGCATTATAAATTATCCGATTATTTCCTTTGCTGAAACAATTGATACTAATTTAGCTAGTGAAACAAGCAAAACTAATGACATTGATACTGGTATAGCAAACTTGAACTACAATAACAACGAAGTTTTAGCAGTGAATGGTGATAAGATTGATAGTTTTGTTCCAAAAGAAGGTACAAACTCAAATGATAAATTTATTGTAGTTGAACGTAATAAAAAATCACTTACAACGTCGCCGGTGGATATTTCAATTATTGATTCAATGGCGAATCGTTCCTATCCAGGAGCATTACAACTTGCAAACCAAGCTTTTGCAGACAATCAACCTAGTTTATTAGTGGCCAAAAGAAAGCCGCTAAATATTAGCATAGATTTACCTGGCATGAAAAGAGAAAATACTATAACTGTGGATAATCCAACATATGGTAATGTATCTGGGGCAGTAGATGACTTAGTGTCTACTTGGAGTGAAAAATATTCAACAACGCATACTTTACCTGCAAGACTACAATATTCAGAATCTATGGTTTATAGCAAATCTCAAATAGCAAGCACTCTGAATGTTAACGCCAAAGTTCTTGACAATTCACTGGGAATTGACTTTAATGCGATTGCAAATGGAGAGAAAAAGGTGATGGTTGCTGCATATAAACAAATATTTTATACCGTAAGTGCGGAATTACCTAACAATCCATCAGACCTTTTTGATGATAGTGTGTCTTTTGAAGAGTTAACACGTAAAGGGGTAAATAATGATGCCCCTCCAGTAATGGTGTCAAATGTAGCCTATGGTAGAACAATTTATGTGAAATTAGAAACAAGCTCAAAGAGCAAGGATGTACAAGCTGCTTTTAAAGCCTTACTGAATGATGTCAATACGAATGTAGAAACTAGTGGTCAGTACAAAGATATTTTTGAAGAAAGTTCCTTTACTGCTGTAGTATTAGGCGGAGATTCACAAGAGCATAACCAGGTTGTCTCAAAAGACTTTAATGATATTAGAAAAATAATTAAAGATAATGCAGAATTTAGTCTTAAAAATCCAGCATACCCAATTTCATATACAAGTGTTTTCTTAAAGGATAATTCAATTGCTGCTGTTCATAACAATACAGATTATATCGAGACGACATCTACAGAATACTCTAGAGGTCGCATCAACCTTGATCATTCTGGTGCATATGTTGCTCAATTTGAAGTAGCATGGGATGAATTTTCATATGATGAAAATGGAAAAGAAGTATTATCTCATAAAACTTGGGATGGAAACTGGAAAGACAAAACAGCTCATTTCTCTACAGTAATACCACTTCCGCCTAATTCAAAAAATATAAGAATTTATGCAAGAGAATGTACAGGTCTTGCATGGGAATGGTGGAGAACAATTATTGATGAATACAATGTTCCATTATCAAATGAAATAAATGTTTCAATTGGAGGAACTACATTATACCCAACAGGTAGTATTAATTAGGTATTAGTCATAATAGGTACTTTTTCAAAGGCTACGGGGAAGGTATAAAATTTGAACAAATCTATTTAAGTGTGTCAGATTAACTTCACTATTTAGATTGATAATTTGTAATAAAATTTGATAAAATCACCTCGTTAGTTCTAAGAGGTGATTTTTTTATTGTAAAAATAGATTTGTAGATTGTAATGAAATGTACTTAAACTAACAAAGCAGAATACTTGAAAACGATTATGGGTAAAATCAGGAAGTGTGGAATGCCTAATAAAGAATAGGAACTAGTGGTTATAATTAAAAAGGTATTAATTTTAAGGAAGGAAGTATAAAACTATGGATTTCGAAACAGTTATGCAGGAGCTTGAATCCCTCGGTAAGGAACGAACTAAAAAAATATACATATCTAATGGTGCGCACGAGCCTCTTTTTGGCGTGGCTACAGGTGCTATGAAACCAATCGCAAAGACAATAAAAATAAATCAACATTTAGCTGAAGAGCTTTATGCTACAGGTAACTATGATGCAATGTATTTTGCAGGCATTATTGCAGACCCAAAAGCTATGACTGAGTCGGATTTTGATCGTTGGATCGATGAAGCGTATTTTTATATGTTGTCTGATTATGTAGTGGCAGTAACTTTATCAGAGTCAAATATGGCACAAGACGTTGCTGATAAATGGATCGCAAGCGGGGACGTGCTGAGAATGTCAGCGGGTTGGAGTTGCTATTGCTGGCTTTTAGGGAATCGCAAAGACAATGAATTTTCCGAAAGCAAAATTACCAACATGCTTGATAGTATGAAAAATTCTATTCATGATTCGCCAGAAAGAACGAAATCTGCTATGAATAATTTTCTATACACAGTAGGGATTTCATATTTGCCACTACATGAAAAGGCTGTCGAGACCGCAAAGGAAGTAGGTATAGTTGAAATTAAACGGGACAAGAAAAAAACTAGTTTCCTAAATGCTTACGAAAGTATTCAAAAAGAAATAGAAAGAGGGAGGATCGGATTCAAACGCAAGTATGTTAGATGTTAAAACTAGCGTTGCGTTGATCTAAGGGAATTTTATGTTTGATATTGAATTTCGATTGTAGAAAATGCGATGTTTAAATAATCTATTCTTGAAACAATATTCAAATTTGACATAACCATCAAGAATAGGACTTGCATTATGATTATTCTTCATATTTGCAAGTCCTTTTATTATGCTCATAGAAACTCCTGTAGCCCCACACATGGCGTGATAGCTCCATTTAGACAATCTATGCAATATAATCCCGCCGCTTCACTATCAACCCTCGCAGATTCGTTAAATGCTCCGATATGTTTGCTCCGATTGTTATTGTAAGCTGACTCAAAGTTGATGCGATTGAGCTTATCGTATCGCCCTACTATAACGGTCACTATCATGTGTTGTACATTTACCATTCTATTACCAAATTGCGCTTTGCTATGTTATGATTTTTTATAGATAGAATTTTCAGTTAGATAAGAAAAAGACAGATTATATGGGAGGGGATTAGATTGTTTATTGTCAATGTTGAAGGGGCTATAAGAAAAGATGATAAGTGGATAATTGTTGAAAGAAGTAAAAAAGAAGAACATGCAGGTGGATTACTTTCACTTGTTGGAGGAAAAGTAGATAAAGAAGGAGATTCATCAAATATATTAGAAAAAACTTTGAAAAGAGAAATTTTTGAAGAAATTGGTATTAAGGTTAAAGAGAATTTGAAATATATACATAGTACTTCGTTTGTAACAGATAAAGGTGAAAATGTTGTTGATATTATTTTCCTCTGTGAATATGAATCAGGTGAATTATTTGTTAAACAACCCGAAGAAGTAGAAAAAGTATTTTTATTAACAACGGAAGAAGTACTTAACAACCCTCAAGCACCTATATTTCTAAAAAAATATATTAAATGTGCGGAGTTAGAACTGTAATACAATTTTTTATCATTTTTTAAACACTCCAAATTAATGATGTTTAGCTGGAATAATTAAACTAAAAGCATAGGAGCAATAAATATGTTCAGCATGATTAAAAACGATATAAAATTTTTGGGCATAGAAAAGGAAATCATGAATTCAAATATGGAATATAATTTAATTGCATATGATAAACAGGTTCTTGGGAATGAGGATATTCTAGAAACATTCAAAGAAGCTGATGAATTACAGGTTGAGAGATACTTAGTAAAAAAAGATGAAGATTATATAGCAATTTTGGATTACGGAATGTCAAGTCCCCGTCATCAAAAACCTTGGTTAAGTTTACTTGCCATACACAAAAAATATCAAGGTTTTGGATATGCTAAAAAATATATTTGACTTATGAAGAATTAATGAAAGACCAACAAGTGAACTGTATTCAAATAGCGGTTCATTCTACAAATAAGAAAGCATTAAACTTCTGGACTTCACTTGGCTTTATTAAATTTGATGAGAGAACTTACGAAGGTAAAGTATTATTTAGTTTAGAGAAGAAATTAAGTTAGTAATTCATCAAAATTCATCAGGGTGCAACAATGGTTCCAAAAATAATCAAACATTTTTTAAGAATTTAACTTGCCACTTTAAATAAGAGCATGTTTTGATCAACCCTTTTTCAAAACATGCTCTTTAGATTTGTTCTTATATTACGTTTGAAATCGAATTTTTATTAAACTTTATGTCAAAGCTACATTTTAATGCTATTCCTCCGTAATGATTACTTTGTAAATTAGAATAATTTATGTGAAAAATGGAAAGAGATATGTGTAAAATGTTGGAGTTGATAGGTATGAAATTTGATAAAGATAAAGAAATTTACTGCTACAGCTGTCGTAGAAAGACTGTGTTTACATGTAAAGATATGCATTGGAAAAGTGGAGTAGACAGTCATTGTAGTGAGTGTTCTGGAATTTGGTTTGAATGGCAAAATCGAGCCGTGGAGAGAGAAATGGAAAAGTGGATTGAATATAACCAAAGGCTCATAAATTAACTGAATGTCCTTTTTTAACATCCACTAGTTAAAAGAATATTACATTGATGATTGAGCTATTTCATAAATATAATCCCTTAGTATCAAAATTGGTTGAATTAGGCATTATTGAAAAGGTATCTGGAACATTGGAGCTACAGGAATGATTGAGGAAGCATAACAACTTGTGTGTATGTTTTATATCCACACAAGCCCCTAATTTGATATCTGAAGGTTTTTTTGGATTTTGAAAAGGTGATAATAGCCTCTTCGTTAGTCATTCCCATATTCTTTGTATTAATTGTAGCTTTTCCCCCGAAAATACCAACTTGTAAATGTCTGGTTTTGAAGTGTTTTTCCAAAAATCATAACCGTATTCTTTATTAAAATAATTCATAATAATAGTCATAACATTTCCATGAGTTCCTATAATAATTGTTTTTGTCTCATAATTATTTAGAAGTTCTTTTATTATAGGAATAGCTCGATTTTGGACGTCTCTTACTGATTCCCCGCCCGATAAGTTAAAATCAATATCTTCATAGGATTTTTTTATTGCCTGTTGTATTTCTTCTTCAGGTAATTTATAAACACCTTTTAATTGCCTTTCCCTTAATTCTTCAAATACTTTTACTTCTATATTTTTGGAATCGACAATTCCTTCGATTGTTTGAATTGCTCTTGTATAAGGACTTGAGACTACTAAATCGATCTCTTTCACATTCATTATCGCCGTTACTTTTTTTGCGTCTATTTTCCCTTGGTTGGATAGTTTTCTCGTTCGTTCTTGACCGAAAACAAATGGTGATTCTGCATGTCTTATCATATAGATGATGGTATCCATTATTCGATTCCTCTTTTCTCTTATTCAATAAAACTCGCTATTACCGTAATTGACTAAAAAACCTTTTATAAGGAAAATATAACATGTTAAATTGTGAGTTGGTAGACAAATAGTAAATGTATAACAAATGAGATTGATAGATGTAGTTAAAGGGCATGTGAAGGTTGACGTTGGAGCAGATGAATCATTTACACAGGCAATCTAATTCTTGCTACAGAGCAATGTGTTGAGGTATAGGAGCGGTTGAGAAACATAACAAAAGAACTTGGCGTGTGATTTTACGCAAATGCCCTTAGATCGTTAAGTGATGGCTTTTATTTTATTGTTGAGAAGTCGATAATAGTCTCAAAGGTTTATTTCAGTTAGGGATATGAGTAGCAAAGAAACGGGAAGAATGATACTCATTTAAGAAATGAACTGGCAATCTATTTATTAGTTTGTTTGATTGGATTTAGAAAGGAAAATACTAGCCCTTTCAGCATAAAGTCTAGTATAGTTATATGGGCATTATAAAAATTATTTGTATTTCAAATAAATATAGTTACTTAATGCAATAAGAGAATCTTAATATACGTATAAAAAGTGGTGAATTTTATTTTGAATGAGAAGTATTTTAAAATAAGCGGATTACTTGTTTATGGCATAATTTTAAGTGGGATAATCGGTTTTATTTCTTCTGTTTTTTTAATTTTAGTTAATGGCTTGGCGGATTTTTTGTGGAATGACGTATCCAATGATTTAAAAATACCCGCTATTTATACATTAATTTTATGTGTTTTTGGTGGTATTTTAGTAGGTGTTAGCAAGTACAAGTGGGGCGGTCTACCTAAAACAGCTAATGAAGCTATTGCTGAATTAAAAACAACTCAAAGAATGGACTATTCCAATGTAGGTCTTAATTTCTTAATTGCTTTCTTAATTTTAATTTTTGGTGCAAGTGTTGGTCCAGCAGCAGCCATATTAAGTTCTGTTATTGCATTATCGGTATGGCAGGGAGATAAAATGCGTTACTTTTATTTTTCTTACAACGAATGGAAACAGGATTCTTGGTTAATTAAACTAAAAAAATTAGCTTTACCTCATAACTACCTTATTCCATACGATCCTGAGCGGGCTCCTAAAGAGAAAAAACTGCTTTTATTGAAGAAATTCTTATATATATTATTTATCGTTAATGGAATAGTGACCTTTATGTTCTTTATTAAAATATCAGATCAACCTCCTTTTGTGACAAAGTTAGGGGAAACTAATTGGGGATTGGATGAATTGTTTTTATTTATTCCTTTTGTGTTGTTTGGTATTTTGTTTAGTAAACTTTATGAACTAATGGAAAGAGCAATGAAAAAATTCTTTTCTAAAATTAACAATAAAATTATTTTAAGTGCTGTGATCGGTGGTATTGGTATTGGTTTGATGTCTGTAATCGCTCCTAAGTTACTGTTTTCCGGCCAACTTTCTATGCAAGCTTTACCTAGTTTAGTACCGACACTTTCGATGGCTACTTTAATTTTAGCTTCTGTTTTAAAACTGATTTTTATGGAGTTTTGTTTTAAGTCAGGTTGGGTTGGTGGAAATGTTTTACCGGTTATATTCGCTTCTATTTTACAGGGCTACGCGATCGCGACTTTTTTTCCACAACTAGATATGCTCTTTATCGTAGCTGTTATAGGTGGAAGTGCTTCAATCGCTATTTTAAAGACACCTTTACTAGTAGGAATTGCTCTAATGCTATTTTTCCCAAAAGAGTTAGCCCCGGTTATTTTAATCATTGTGTTTTTATTTATTTGGTTAAGTAAAATGGGTAAAAAAAATCCGCAAAAAATAACTGCTTGATTTTAGTTGGAAACGCTGGTTGAAACCAACTGAAAAGTGCTTCCAATCCTTTAGTATAAAAGGGGTGAGGACTTTACCTTTTTTGAGAATACGTTTGACAAGGATAGAAAATGAAAAGACAAACGGCTCATCGTACGTCCCCCCAGCTGGAACGGAAATCAACTACACGTTATGGTGATAAGCCATTATTCTGTGACAATAAAGGTATTTAATTTAAAAAAATATTGTTTTTTTAGAGCCCAATGTTCAAATTAATGTTACAGTTAGAAAGAAAATTTTATTAATGAGTAGGAGAACAAACATGATTGAAGTAAAATCATCTCCATTAAGTAATGGAGAATTCAATAGAGGGGTATTTGCTACATGTGATATCCAAAAAGGAGAGCTTTTACATGAGGCACCTGTAATTTCTTATCCAAATGAGGAGCATCAATACATTGAGCAAACTTTGCTCGCTGATTACGCTTTTGAGTATGGGATAGGTCGTTCTGCTATCCTTCTTGGTTATGGAATGTTGTTTAATCATTCATATGAACCAAATGCAACATATGAGATTAATTTTAAAAATCACACATTTGAATTCTTTGCTTATAAAGATATAAAAGCTGGAGAAGAAATTCTAATCAATTATAATGGCGACGTTGATAACAAAGATCAACTATGGTTTAATGAGGAATAAATGCTATAGTGATGAGTCGACTATTCAATAAATAATTATCTTTATATTGAATCCAGTAAGCATTGTTGCAAAGCTTTCATATTATTAAAATTGCAAAACGCGAGAAAAAACGCTTTAAATCCTTTAGTAGGGTTTAAAGCGTTTTTTAGCATAGTACGTACAACTTAGACTATTCTAATGGCGACGCAGCTTGAAGTCGTTGAAGGGTTGCGTTTAATACGTACGGCAACTTCATGAATAGAGTAATCTAAGCTTCTATTTTTGAAC
>Ga0209676_1002767_pt1 | contig 11714 bp, 5 predicted proteins | sample AraplaCvi_mLB_r2_FD_184282 | JGI IMG/M metagenome (GOLD analysis project Ga0209676, IMG submission 184282) | Arabidopsis root microbial communities from North Carolina, USA - plate scrape MF_Cvi_mLB_r2 (SPAdes) (version 2) | ecosystem: Host-associated > Plants > Roots > Endosphere | place: USA...
CGAAAAATGTTTGACGAATCGGCAACGATCCTTCATAATTTTTCAACTCAGCGCCCGTAGCTCAGCTGGATAGAGCACCAGGCTACGAACTTGGTGGTCGGGAGTTCGAATCTCTCCGGGCGCGCCATACAAGACAAAAAGGCCGATGCGAAAGCATCGGCCTTTTTGTTTGTGTTTCGAGCGCGCGTTGGCGCGTGACGCTCGCGAATACGTGACTCATACCGCGACGGCCACCGACGTGTCGCGCGTGTCGCGCACACCGTAGTACTCGCGATACCACGCGACGAACCGCGCCACGCCATCCTCCACCGTCACGCTCGGCACGTAGCCCATGTCGCGTGCGAGGTCGGTGCAGTCCGCCTCGGTCGCCGGCACGTCGCCGGCCTGCAGCGGCAGCATGCGCAGCGTCGCCTTGCGTCCCAGGCACTGCTCCAGCACCTCGATGTAGCGGAGCAGTTCGACGCTCTGCGCGCTGCCGATGTTGTAGAGCCGGTACGGCGCGACGCCGCTGCTCGACGGATCGGGGGTCGTGCCATTCCACGCGGCATCGACGCCCGGCACGCGATCGAGCGCGCGCACCACGCCGGCGACGATGTCGTCGATGTAGGTGAAGCTGCGCTTGTGGCGTCCGTGGTTGAACACCGGAATCGCCTCGCCCGCGAGGATCGCGCGCGTGAACAGGAACAGCGCCATGTCCGGCCGGCCCCACGGGCCGTAGACGGTGAAGAAGCGCAGGCCCGTGCACGGCACGCCGTAGAGGTGCGCGTAGCTGTGCGCCATCGCCTCGTTCGCCTTCTTGGTGGCGGCGTAGAGCGTGAGCGGGTGTTCGGTCGACTGGTGTTCGGAGAACGGCATCGCGGTGTTCGCGCCATAGACCGAACTGGTCGATGCATACACCAGATGCTCGACGCCATGACGGCGCGAACCTTCAAGCACATGCAGGAAGCCGGTCACGTTGCTCGCCACGTACACGTGCGGATTCTCCGCCGCGTAGCGCACGCCGGCCTGCGCAGCGAGGTTCACCACGCGCTGCGGGCGATGTTCGCGGAACAGCGCTTCAACGGCATCCCGATCAGCCAGGTCGCCGTGCACGTGCGTGTACGCGGGATGGTCCGCGAAGCGGGCCAGTCGTGCGCGCTTGAGCGTGACGTCGTAGTAGTCGTTGAGGTTGTCGAAGCCGATCACCTCGTCGCCGCGCGCGAGCAGCGCCTGCGCGACGTGCGATCCGATGAAGCCGGCGGTTCCCGTTACGAGGACTTTCATCGTCACAGGCGTCCGTCCACCGCGTCGCGGGGCAGCACGTATTTCACGTCGTAGACGATCGACGTCGGCTTGCCGTACGCGCGCACGCCGTCGGCGCCGAGTTGCGCGAACTCGCGATGCGCGACCGCGACGATCACCGCGTCGTATGACCCGTGCTCCGGCGCGCCGTTCATCGCCAGTCCGTACTCGTGCGATGCGTCGTGCGCGTTCACCCATGGGTCGTGCACGTCGACCTGTGCGTTGTAGCCGCGCAGCGCGTGGACGATGTCGACCACGCGCGTGTTGCGCAGGTCCGGGCAGTTCTCCTTGAACGCGAGGCCGAGCACGAGGATGCGCGCCTGCACCGGATTGATGCCACGGCGCACCATCAGTCGCACGACTTCGCTGGCGATGTACGCACCCATGCCGTCGTTGGTGCGGCGGCCGGCGAGGATCACGTCGGGGTGGTGGCCGATCTCCTGCGCCTTGTGGGTCAGGTAATACGGGTCCACGCCGATGCAGTGGCCGCCGACCAGCCCCGGCCGGAAGGGGAGGAAATTCCACTTCGTGCCCGCCGCCTGCAGCACTTCCAGCGTGTCGATGCCGAGCTTGTTGAACAGGATCGCCAGGTCGTTGACCAGCGCGATGTTGAGATCGCGCTGCGTGTTCTCGATGACTTTGGCCGCCTCGGCGACCTTGATCGAACTGGCCTTGTGCGTGCCGGCCTCGATGATCGAACCGTACAGCGCATCGACGAAATCCGCCGCGCGCGGGGTCGAGCCCGACGTGATCTTCAGGATGCGCGTGAGTCGATGTTCCTTGTCGCCCGGGTTGATGCGCTCGGGGCTGTAGCCGGCAAAGAAGTCGCGGTTGAACACCAGGCCGGACGCGCGCTCCAGGATCGGCACGCAGACTTCCTCGGTGCAGCCCGGATACACGGTGGACTCGTACACCACGACGTCGCCGCGCTTGAGCACCTGGCCCAGCGCTTCGCTCGCGCGCACCAGCGGGCCGAGGTCCGGGCGCTTGGCGGCGTCGATCGGCGTGGGCACCGTGACGATGTAGACGTTGCACCGCTGCAACATGCCCAGGTCGCTGCTGCAGCGCAGTCGCTTGGCCTGCGCCAGTTCGTCCGCATCGACTTCCAGCGTGCTGTCGCGCCCTTCGCGCAGTTCGACCACCCGCTGTGCGTTTATGTCGAAGCCCACGGTGTCGAAGCGGCGGCCAAAGGCCACGGCCAGCGGCAATCCCACGTACCCCAGTCCGACGACGCCCAGGCGCACCGTGTCCAGCGTGGGCAAGGCGGCCACGCCGGGTTCGTCGTGCGTGGCGATGTCGGCGCGGGCGGCCCCGTCTGCGCGGTGCGATTCCAGGATGGCCCGCTGGACCAGCCGTTCCCCGATCTCGGTCGTGTCCATTCGTTCACTCGTTCGTTGACGTGACGGCCGCCGGCTTGGCCCGCGGTCGCCTTGATGCACCTAACGCACTCGCGGGCCGCGACAGGACGCGGACGCGGCCGTGTCCGCCTTCCAGCGATGGCTGCGTTCGTGTTCGTTGAATCCGGATCGTCGATTCGGAACAGGCACCGGCAGGACCGGACAGGGGGCGAGGTGGCGGTCGCATGGCGACAGGCAACATCGGCGTGCTCGTTGCGCGACGCGTTCGCGTGCGGGCCGATGGCGCCCGGCGCCTGTGCGACCGCCGTCATCGCGTTGCGCCCGTGGCATCCCTGGCGCGACGAGGCGTGGTCGCTGCTGGACGCTTCCGAACGCCAGCGCGCAGGCCAGCGGCGTTTTGCCGACGACCGCGAAGCGCTCGCGCTGACCTATGCGCTGCACCGGCTGTTCGTGGCCGGCTCGCTGGGCGTCGCGCCTGAGACGGTCGTCATCGCGCGCGATGACGAAGGCGCGCCGTACCTGCCCGGCATCACGCTGCACGGCCGCGCCGTGCACACCAGCCTGAGCCACGCCGACGGTGTCGCCGCGTTCGCGCTCTGCGCGCTCGGACCGGTCGGCATCGATATCGAAGCCGCGTTCCGCGCGTCCGAATTGCCCGGCATCGCGACGAGCGTGTGCCATCCGTCCGAACTCCAGTCGCTGGCGAACCTGCCCGAACCGGCGCGCAGCCGCGCGCTGCTGGCGCTGTGGGTTCGCAAGGAAGCGTTGCTCAAGGCCGAGGGCATTGGCCTTGCGCGCGAGATGTGCAGTTTCCACGCCGCCGCCGGCGGGGAATTCATCCTGGCCGGGAGCGCGCGGGAACTTCCTGCGGCGTGCAGCGTGCGCCTGGCCATGCTCGATGTAGGCGAGCGATGGACCGCGGCCGTAGCGGCGCCGCGCGAGGCCGCGGTCGAATGCCTGCAGTTGCATCCCCTCGATCCACCCGCTGGCCGGAGTGCCGGCGGAAGGTCGTTGTCCTTGTCGTGACTGCGTCGCACAGGGGACGTCATGACCATGACGCGCGACGCCCGGCCCCGGCCGGCACTTCTCCGGAACCTTCCAACGGCTGTCTGTCGGACGTGCGTGCGCGATGGCGCGCGCACCGCGTAGGAGTGCGGTCCCATGATGTTCGGAAAGGCGAGTCTGAAGAACCGGGCGTTGCTGCTTCTGTGGCTGCTCGAAGTGCTGCTGGTGATGGCGGCGGTGATGGGCGCGGCGTGGCTGCGCTTCATGAACGACCCCGAAGGCCACGAGATCTTCTCCGAGAACCTCACCGTGCGCGCGTTGCTGGTGGCGGCGTTCGTCACCACCGCGATGGCCGCGCTTGGCCTGTACCAGGTGCACGTACGGCTCAATCGCTTCGAGTTCGCGCTGCGGCTGCTGGTGTCCTTCGCCATCGGCGGCATCGGGTTGATGGTGCTGTACTACCTGATCCCGAACGCCTACATCGGTCGCGGCGTCATCGTGATCGCGATGATCCTCGGCCTGATCGGCATGGCGGCGCTGCGCTTCTGCGTGATGCACGTGTTCCGCGGCGACCTGTTCAAACGCCGCGTGCTCGTGCTCGGCGCCGGCCATAACGCGGACCTGATCAACACGCGCATGCGTCGCGGCAGCGATCGGCGCGCGTTCTCGCTGATCGGCTTCGTGCCGATCGAAGGTCAGGAAGCCTGCGTGCCCGACTCGATGCGCGTTGCCGCGCCCGATGGCTTGGCCGACATCGTGCATCGCTTGCAGATCAGCGAAGTCGTAGTCGCGCCGGACGAACGTCGCGGCGGCTTGCCAATGGAGGAGATGCTGACCTGCGTGCAGCGCGGCGTGGCGATGACCGACCTGTCCACGTTTTTCGAGCGCGAGGCGGGCCTGGTCACCACGAACCTGTGCGATCCGTCGTGGCTGGTGTTCTCCGGCGGCTTCGATCATTCGACGTCGCGCTGCATGAACAAGCGGCTGTTCGACGTGCTCGCGGCGTCGGCCCTGCTGCTGATCGCGTGGCCCTTCATGGTGCTGGTGGCGGCGCTGATCCGCCTGGAATCCAGCGGCCCGATCCTCTACCAGCAGACGCGCATCGGCGAAGGCGGGCGCCCGTTCGAGCTGATCAAGTTCCGCAGCATGCGCGTGGATGCCGAAGGCGACGGCGTGGCGCGATGGGCGCAACGCGGCGACGACCGCACCACGCGCGTGGGCAAGTTCATCCGCCTGACGCGACTGGATGAGTTGCCGCAACTGTTCAACATCCTGCGCGGCGAGATGAGCATCGTCGGCCCGCGCCCGGAACGACCGCAGTTCGTCGACATGCTCAGTCGCGAGATCCGCTATTACGCCGTGCGTCATTGCGTGAAGCCGGGCCTGACGGGCTGGGCGCAGTTGAGGTACCCGTACGGCGCGTCCGTCCGCGACGCGGAAGAGAAGCTGAAATTCGACCTGTTCTACGTCAAGAACCACGGCCTGGTGTTCGACCTGATCATCCTGTTGCAGACGGTCGAGGTGGTGTTGTTCCAGCGTGGGTCCCGATAGCAGGCGCATCAGGATCCGGCGCGCACTGGCTCGTTGGCGGATTTGCCCTCACCCCAACCCTCTTCCGCGAGCGGGAGAGGGGGCAAAGTCAAAAGCCAACGTCGTAAGCCAAAGCCAAAAACGTCACGGCCCGAACGCCTCTTCCTCGCCGTTCTCGTCTTCCTTGACCGGCCGCGGCGTCAGCGTCATCAGGCGGTTCGGCGGCACGCTGGCCCAGTCGACCACGTGGCCGTCCTCGAAGCGCACCCACGAGGAACCGTAGTTCCACACGTCGTCCTGCACGCGTTCGGGCGCGCCCTGGATCGCGACGACGGCTGCTTCCTCCATGCCCAGTTCCAGCCTCGGCGTATTCGGGTCGACGGCGGCGGCCACGGCGTCGCCGTTGTCCGCATGCGGCGCGACCTGCGCGGTTTCCGACCAGTGCAGCACCACCATCACCACCACCAGCACGAGCACGCTGAGCACCGCGATGCGCGGCGTCATGCTCTGCGTGGCGCGATCGCTTTCGCGCGGTGCGGCGCGCAAAGCCGTCGTCGTGTAGTGCGCGGGCTCCGGTGCGGCACGCGAAGCCACTGCCGGTCCGCGTGGCGTGGAACCCGGCAGACGCCCGTGGATGCGGTGGAAACGGATGGCGCCCGAATACAGCGCGGTGAGTTCGGTGAGCGCGGCGTTGGCGTCATCGGAGGCCGGGCGATCCAGGTGCCGGTCCGGATGCAGTTCGCCCACGCGGATGCGATACGCGCGCTTGAGGTCTTCGAGGCTGCAGTCCGGATGCAGTCCAAGCTGCATGTACAGAAGCGCGAAGTCCTGGCTCATGGGGCCCCCTTGTCGGGGCCAATCCTAGCGCGGCTTCACGCGCCTTGCATCGCTTGGCCGATGCGCCGCGGACGTGGCCGTTCGCACGCGTGGGACGCGTTTGATTCGACGAGAGGGGCAGGGAAGACGCGAATGCCGTGGTCGGCATCGGTCGTGCCGCATGTGGGGTGAGCGATGTCGTTGGGTTCCGGCACACAACCAGTTCGCAGGCCCGAGGCGGCCCGCGTCGTGGTGCCGGGCGCGGGGTGCGTGGCAGCGGTCCGGCCGCACCCGATCGCGACGACACGCCAACCTTTGGCCGCGCAATGCATCCGGGCGCAATGACGCAGCGGAGCCGGCGCGACAACCGGTCTTGACGAAATCCGCCGGCCGATCGACGCCGGTTTGGACGTGATCGTTGCCGACGGCGCACGTCGCCGGCAGGTGGAGAAGGAGCAGGCGCATGGGTACGCGGGCAGTGACGGCACGGGAAGACACCGGCAATCCGATGCCGGCCATCGATTCGCCGCTGCTGGATGTACTTCCGCAGCATTCCGCTGCAGGCGACGACGACGCGCAGTCGCTCGCGTTCGCGCTGCCGTCCGATGTTGCAGCTGCGTTGCATAGCGATGACCGCGCGCGTGACGCGCTGGTCGCGGCGCTGGTGTCGGTCGAGGCGTGGCTGTCGGGCGCCGATGCCGTCCTCGCAACGGTGCGCCGCAACGATGCATGGCATCAGGCGCGCGTGGCGAGCTCCACAAACCGCGCGGGCCTGGCCGGCGCGATCGATGCCGCCAATCCGATCGCGGCCCCGCAGCCGTCCGCGTGGGCGGTTTCGGACGAGCACGGCGACATTCCCGACTTCGCCGCATCGACCTGGCGCGTCGACGACGAACGCCTCTGCGTCGACTTCCGCGCGCCGCTTTCGCGCGAAGCCGCGGCGCTGGTCGGCGAGGCCGTCGTCCGCAGCCTGCGCATGCTCTCCGCCGACGCCCACCTGCCGCTGTCGGACATCGACGCGCTGGATCCGGCCGACCGCGCGCGCCAGATCGACGAATGGGCCATCGCGCCGCCCGCGCGCAATGAGTTCGATACCGTCCACGCCTGTTTCGCGCAGACGCTGGCCGCGTTCGCCGACAAGACCGCCGTCGTCCACGGCGATGCCGCCATCACCTATGCCGAACTGGATCGTAGGGCCGCTTCGCTCGCCACGCGCCTGCGCACTGCGGGCGTGAAGGCCGGCGACATCGTCGGCGTCGCGCTGCCGCGTTCGCTCGACGCGGTCGTCGCGCTGCTCGGCGTCATCAAGGCCGGTGGCGCCTATCTGCCGATCGATCTCGCGCTGCCGGCCGAACGCGTCGCCTTCATGGTCCACAACGCGCGCGTTCGCGTCATCGTCGTGGATCCCGCATTGCATGCGCCGGCGCTGCCGCGCGACGCGCTGCACGTGAACGTGCACGGCGACGATGCGCCACTGGCCGACGAGCCCGGCACCGATGGGGACTCGCTCGCGTACGTGCTCTTCACCTCCGGCTCGACCGGCGTGCCGAAGGGCGTGGAAATCCGCCACCGCTCGCTAGTGCGTCGCCTACGCGGCGTCGACTACGTCAGGCTCGACGCGGACACGCGCATGCTGCACCAGGCGCCGCTCGGCTTCGATATCTCCGGCCTCGAGCTGTGGGGGCCGTTGTTCAACGGCGGCACGATCGTCGTGCACGACGAAGTGGCGCCCACCGCCGCGCGCCTGCGCGACACGATTTCGCGCCACGGCGCCAACGCCGGGATCATGGCCGCGGCGCTGTTCAACGCCGTCGTGGACGAGGACGCGACGATCTTCGCGAACATGCGCGACCTCATCGCCGGCGGCGAAACGCTATCGGTCGACCACATCCGCCGCATGCAGGCCATCGCGCCGCAGCTGCAGCTGCACAACGGTTACGGTCCGACGGAGTGCACGATCATGTGCACGTCCTACGCGATCCCGCGCGATCTGCCCGCGAATGCGGCGTCGATCCCGATCGGTCGCGCCATGCAGGACACCACCGCCTACGTGCTGAACCGCCGCCTCCAGCTGCTGCCTGCCGGCGTGATCGGCGAGCTGTGCGTGGGCGGCGCGGGCGTTGCGCGCGGCTATCTCGCACGTCCCGAACTCAACGCGGAGCGCTTCGTGCCCAATCCCTTCCTCGACGGCGACGTGCTCTATCGCACCGGCGACCAGGTGCGGCTGCGCGAGGACGGGCTGATCGAGTTCGTCGGACGCACCGACGCGCAGGTGAAGATCCGCGGCCATCGCATCGAACTGACCGAGATCGAGTCCGTGCTCGCGCGTCATCCCGCGATCGCCTCGTGCGTGGTCGTCGCGCGTGCCGATTTCCCCGGCGAGAAGCGCCTGGTCGCGTACTACGTCGATACCGGCGTGGAAGCCCACGTGCCGCAGCTGCGCGCGCATCTCGCCGCGGCGCTGCCGCCGTACATGGTGCCCACGCGCTACGTGCGGATGGACGAACTACCGCTGACGACCAACGGCAAGATCGACCGTCGCGCCTTGCCCGCGCCGGATCGCCGCCGGCCTGAACTAACCTCCGATTTCGCCGCGCCGATCAGCGCACTCGAAACGAAGCTTTGCGGCGCGTTCGGCACGCTGCTCGACATCGACGGCGTCGGTCGCGACGACAACTTCTTCGAACTCGGCGGCAGTTCGCTGCTGGCCGTGCGCCTGGCCGAGCAGATCCGCGTGGAGGGCTGGCAGTCCGACGCCGCGGGTCCGCGCGTTGCCGCGCCGACGATCTTCCAGAACCCGACGCCTGCGCGCCTGGCGGCGGTGCTGGAAGGCGTACAGGTTGCGCACGCAGCGACGCGCCGCACGGTCGATGCGCGCGAGCCGATCGCCATCGTCGCCATGGCCGGGCGTTTCCCCGGCGCGGACGACGTGGAAGGCTTCTGGAACAACCTGTGCGAAGGCCGCGATTCGATCACCCAGTTCCGCATCGACGAACTCGATCCGGCGGTGAGCGCGGCCGACCGCAACGATCCCGGCTACGTCGCCGCGCGCGGCGTGATCGACAACGTCGAACTGTTCGACGCGGCGTTCTTCGGCATCGGCCCGCGCGAAGCGGAGCTGATGGATCCGCAGCAGCGCATCTTCCTGGAGCTGTGCTGGGAATGCCTGGAGCGCGGCGGCCACGCGCCCGACGCGACCGGTTCGACGGTCACCGGCATCTTCGCCGGCATGAACAACGCCACGTATTTCCAGCGCCACGTGTCCGCGCATCCGGAACTGGTGAACCGTGTCGGCGCGCTGCAGGTGATGCTCGGCAACGAGAAGGACTACATCGCCACGCGCGTGGCGCACAAGCTCAATCTCACCGGTCCCGCGGTCAGCGTGCACACGGCGTGCTCGACCTCGCTGGTCGCCATCGCGCAGGCGGTGGAAAGCCTGCAGTCCGGCCTGTGCGACATGGCGCTGGCCGGCGGCATCGCGGTGACGTGCCCGCCGCGCAGCGGTTACCTCTACCAGGAAGGTTCGATGCTGTCGCCCGACGGCCACACGCGCACCTTCGACGCGAATGCGAAGGGCACGGTGTTCGGCGATGGCGCGGCGGTGGTGCTGCTCAAGCGGCTGTCGGACGCGATCGCCGACGGCAATCCCGTCTATGCGGTGATCCGCGGCAGCGCGCTCAACAACGACGGCGCCAATCGCGCGAGCTTCACCGCGCCCAGCAGCGAAGGGCAGGCGGCGGTCATCGCGCTGGCGCACGACAAGGCGGGCGTGGACGCGCGCAGCATCACATATGTCGAAGCGCACGGCACGGCCACGCCGCTCGGCGATCCCATCGAGATCGAAGGCCTGACGCGCGCATTCCGCCGTTCCACCGGCGATGCCGGCTTCTGCCGCATCGGTTCGCTGAAGAGCAACGTCGGCCACATGGTGACGGCGGCCGGCGCGGCGGGCGTGATCAAGACCGCGCTGTCGCTGCACGAGAAGCGCATTCCCGCGAGCATCCATTTCGAATCGCCGAACCCGACGATCGACTTCGCCAGCACGCCGTTCGTCGTGAACGCGCGCATGAGCGCGTGGGAACGCGAGGGCGACGCGCCGCGCCGTGCGGGCGTCAGTTCCTTTGGCCTCGGCGGCACGAACGCGCATGCCGTGCTCGAAGAGGCGCCGCTGCTGCCCGAATCCGACGAGGCGCGCGGGCCGCAGCTACTCGTGCTGTCGGCGCGAACGCCGGCGGCCCTGGGCGCAGCGACGGCGCGGCTGGCCGATCACCTCGACGCGAATCGCGACGCGAACCTCGCCGATGTCGCATGGACGCTCGCGGTTGGGCGCAAGGCCTTCGCGCACCGCATCGCGATTGCGGCGGACGACGTGGCGACCGCAATCGAAACGCTGCGCGCACCCGACACGCAGGCCGATGCACTGCGCAGCCGCCCGGCACGCGCGGCCGAAGTCGTCTTCATGTTCCCGGGGCAGGGCGCCACGTATCCCGGCATGGGCCGCAGCCTGCACGAGGCCGAGCCCGTCTTCCGCGATGCGCTGGACGAATGCGCCGAGCTGCTGCGCGACGACCTCGGCTTCAGTCTTCGCGAACGCCTGTTCGCCGACGACGCCGAAGCGCTGCTGCCGACCTCGATCATGCAGCCGGCGACGTTCGCCATCGAATACGCGCTTGCGAAGTGGTGGATGAGCCGCGGCATCGCGCCGTCGATGATGATCGGCCACAGCATCGGCGAGTTCGTCGCCGCGACGCTGGCCGGCGTGTTCGAACTGCGCGACGCGTTGCACCTCATCGCGCGCCGCGGTGCGCTGATGCAGGCGCAGCCGGCCGGCTCGATGCTGTCCATCCGGCTTCCCGCCGATGCGGTACGCGACCGGCTGCCGGCGACGCTGTCGCTCGCGGCGGAAAACTCGCCGCTCGCCTGCGTGGTCGCGGGCGAATCCGATGCCGTCGCCGCGTTCCAGGCGCAGCTGGAAGGCGAGGGCATCGCGTGCCGGGCGCTGCGGACCTCGCACGCGTTCCACTCGGCGATGATGGAACCGGTGGTCGCGCCCTTCCGCAACGCCGTCGCCGCGGTGCGCCTGAACGCGCCGACGCGGCCGATCGTCTCCACCGTCACCGGTGCGGTGCTGACGGCGGACGAAGCCACTTCCCCCGACTACTGGGCGCGCCACCTGCGCGAGCCGGTGCGCTTCTCCAGCGCGCTGCAGGCGCTGTTGGGCGACGCCGATGCCGCCTCGCGCGTGCTGCTGGAAGTCGGCCCGCGGGGCACGCTGAACGCGCTCGCGCGTCAGCAGCCGGTGGTGCAGAAGCAGCGCATCGCGACCGTCGCCAGCCTTGCCGACCACCCGTCGAGCGAGCGCCGCGACCTGCTGGCCGCCGCCGGAAAGCTATGGAGCCAGGGCGCGGCGGTCGATCCGTCGACCTTCGACACGCGTGCGATCCGCCATCGCGTGCGGCTGCCGACCTATCCGTTCGAGAGACAACGTTATTGGGTGGAGGCGGTTGCTGCGAGTCCGGGCAACGTCATCCCACACCCCGCCGTCGCCACCGCCGCACGAACCAACACCGTACTGGAGCCCGTCATGCCGTCCGCGTCCCTTACAGCCGTGCCCGCCGCCGCCACCGTCCCCGCCGCGCCCGCTCCCGGCCGTCGCGAACGCCTGGTCGGGCAACTGCGCGGCCTGTTCGAGAACGTCGCCGGTTTCGACATGAGCGACGCCGA
>Ga0209676_1002770_pt1 | contig 11705 bp, 11 predicted proteins | sample AraplaCvi_mLB_r2_FD_184282 | JGI IMG/M metagenome (GOLD analysis project Ga0209676, IMG submission 184282) | Arabidopsis root microbial communities from North Carolina, USA - plate scrape MF_Cvi_mLB_r2 (SPAdes) (version 2) | ecosystem: Host-associated > Plants > Roots > Endosphere | place: USA...
GCGAGTTCCGCGGCGACGCCGTAGGTGGCGATCGTGAGCAGCGCAGCGGTCATCACCGTGCGCAACGGTTTAAGCATCAAGGCCATCTGGCAATTCCCCTTACCGCCCCTGAACATACTGTGCGGCCCCGCTGCCCCCGGCAGCGTCCCCAAATACGCACCTGAAGGCGGGGCACCGCGGCACTATAGCCCAGAAGAACCGCAGGGTTGCAAGCGTTGTAGGCCCGTAACGGGGTTACAATCACGGTACTTCTTGCGGTTGTGACACACGCCCCCATTTCGACGCCATGGCACTGCTTCCCATCCTCGAATTCCCCGATCCGCGCCTGCGCACCGTAGCTGCGCCGGTCGATCCCACGCGCATCGCCGAGCCTGAGTTCCAGAAGCTCGTCGACGACATGTTCGAGACCATGTACGAAGCGCCGGGCATCGGGCTGGCCGCCAGCCAGGTCGACGTGCACCAGCGTTTCATGGTCATCGACATCAGCGAGGAGAAGAACCAGCCGATGGTCTTCATCAATCCGGAGATCGTCGCGCGCGAGGGCGAGCAGGTGTATCAGGAAGGCTGCCTGTCGGTGCCCGGCATCTTCGCCGACGTCGCCCGCGCCGACCGCATCACCGTGAAGTACCTCGACCGCACCGCCAAGGCGTGCGAACTGGACGTCGACGGCCTGCTGGCCGTGTGCATCCAGCACGAGATGGACCACCTGGCCGGCAAGCTCTTCGTCGACTACCTCTCGCCGCTCAAGCGCGAGATGGTGCGCAAGAAGCTGGCCAAGGCCCGTCGCCAGGCCGCGGCCTGACGAACCGTCCGCGCCGGCCGCAGGCCTGCGCCATGCACGATACGAACGCGGGGCGACCCGCGTTCTTCGTTTTTTCCGAACGCCCGTTTCCGGAGAGCCACCCCAGCCCATGAGACTCGTCTTCGCCGGAACCCCCGACTTCGCCGTTCCGTGCCTGCGGGCCGCCGCGCAGAAGGGCGAGGTCGTCGCCGTCTACACGCAGCCCGACCGCCCCGCCGGGCGGGGTCGCGAACTCACGCCGTCGCCGGTCAAGCGCGAGGCGCTGCTGCGCGGCATCCCGGTGATGCAGCCGGAGAACTTCAAGTCGGCCGTGTCGAAGGACGCGCTGCGCGCGCTGCAGCCGGACCTGATGATCGTCGTCGCCTACGGTTTGATCCTGCCGCAGTCGGTGCTCGACATTCCCACCTACGGCTGCTGGAACGTGCACGCCTCGCTGCTGCCGCGCTGGCGCGGCGCCGCGCCGATCCAGCGCGCCATCGAAGCCGGCGACGCGCGTACCGGCGTGTGCCTGATGCAGATGGAAAAGGGCCTGGACACCGGGCCGGTGCTGATTTCGCAGGCCATCGACATCGGCGAGCACGAAACCGGCGGCCAGCTGCACGACCGTCTGTCGGCGCTCGGCGCACAGGTGCTCAGCGATGGTCTGGGCCTGCTGCGAGCGGACATCCATCCCGTGCCGCAGCCGCAGCCGATCGATGGCGTCACCTACGCCCACAAGCTCGACAAGAACGATGCGCGGCTGGACTGGTCGCAGCCGGCGCGCGCGCTGGCCGACAAGGTGCGCGCGTTCAATCCGTGGCCGATGGCCGAAGCCCAGGTCGCCGGCGAACGCCTGCGACTGCACGGCGCAGTTGCCCTGGACGAAGCGCATGGCGCGCAGCCGGGCACGTTGCTGCGTGCCTCGCGCGACGGGCTCGACATCGCCTGCGGCACCGGCGTGCTTCGAATCCGCGTGCTGCAACGCGACGGCGGCAAGGCGATCACCGCCGCCGACTACCTCAACGGTCGTCGCGACCTGGTGCGCTGAGGCTTCGATGAAACACCCCCACCGCATGCAGTCCCCCGGCGTGCAGCCCCGCGTGGTCGCCACGCGCGTGCTCGATGCGGTGATGCATCACGGCCGCTCGCTCAAGGCCGAACTCGCGCAGGCGCTGCCATCGCTGGCCGATCCTCGCGACCGCGCGCTGGTCGAAGCGATCTGCTTCGCCGTGCTGCGCCAGCCGGCGCGATTCGAGTCCGCGCTGTCGGCATGGATGAGCAAGCCGCTGGGCTATCGCGACGGCGAACTCAAGGCGTTGCTGTTCGCGGGCCTGGCGCAGCTGGACCCGCTGAAGCTGCCCGCCCACGCGGCGCTCGCTTCCACGGTCGATGCGGCGCGCGCGATCGGCCGCACGCACCAGGCGGGCCTGGTGAACGCACTGCTGCGACGCGCGCAGCGCGAAGGCCTCCCCGCGGGCGATGCACGTGCGCACTGGCCGAAGTGGCTTCGCGAACGCATCGTCGCCGACTGGCCGCAGGACGAGGACGCGATCTTCGCCGCCAGCGTCGCCGAGCCGCCGATGTGGCTGCGGGTGAATCGTCGCCGCACCACGCCGGCCGAATATCTCGAACGTCTTCAAGGCGCTGACTTTGCTGCGCGGCCCGATGACAACGTGCGCGACGCGCTGCGCCTGGATACCCCTGCGGCGGTGGCCGCGTTGCCGGGCTTCGCCGATGGCGATGTCTCGGTGCAGGACGCGTCGGCGCAGCTGGTCGCCGACGCACTCTCGCCCGCGCCCGGCGTACGTGTGCTCGATGCCTGCGTCGCGCCTGGAGGCAAGGCGGCGCACCTGCTCGAACGCGACGCGACCCTGCGCCTGAGCGCCATCGACATCGATGCGCATCGCCTTGTGCGCGTACAGGAAAACCTCTCGCGCCTGAGGCTCGGCGGCAGCGTGCAGCTCGCCGCGGTCGATGCCGCCGAAACATCGGCCTGGTGGGACGGCAAGCCGTTCGACGCGGTCCTGCTCGACGCGCCGTGCTCGGCCACCGGCATCGTGCGACGCCAGCCCGACGTGCTGCAGCACCGTCGCGCGACCGACCTCGATGCGCTCACCGCGACGCAGGCACGGCTGCTCGATGCGCTGTGGACGACGGTCGCGCCCGGCGGCGTGCTGTTGTACGCGACGTGTTCGATCCTGAAGATCGAGAACGAAGGGCAGGTCGAGGCCTTCCTCGCGCGCACTCCGGACGCTGCGGCCGAACCGCTGGACGCGCGTTTCGGCCGCGAAGCCGGCGCCGGCCGTCAGCGCCTGCCGGGCGAGATGGGTTACGACGGGTTCTATTACGCGCGGCTGAGGAAGCGCCCGGCGTAACGTGGCAGGGCGCGCGGGCCGGTCCCGCGCGAGCGATTCCGACGTTCCCGTTACATCGCGCGGATATCATCCGCGCATGCTGCCTACCACTTCCCGCTCCCGCGACACCTGGCTGTTCTGGATCATCGCCCTGCTCGTGCTCGGCGCGGGCCTGGGGCTGCGCGATCCCTGGCCGGCCGACGAACCGCGTTTCACGCTTGTCGCCAAGCAGATGATCGAGAGCGGGGACTGGCTGTTCCCGCATCGCGGCCACGAGCTGTACTCGGACAAGCCGCCGGTCTTCATGTGGCTGCAGGCGATCGCCTACACGATCTTCGGCAACTGGCGCGTCGCTTTCCTGTTGCCGTCGCTGCTCGCCGCGCTTGGCACGTTGTGGTGCGTGGTCGATCTGGGTTCGCGACTGTGGACGCGCCGCGTCGGCATCTACGCCGGCTACGCGCTGCTGTTCGCGCTGCAGTTCACCTGGCAGGCGAAGAAGGCGCAGATCGATCCGCTGGTGGTGTTCTGGATCACGTTGGGCAACTACGGCCTGCTGCGTCATGTCCTGCAGACGGCGCGCAACCAGGGGCCGAACTGGCCGATGTGGATGCTCGGCTGGGCCGCCGCGGCGATGGGCGTCATCAGCAAGGGCGTCGGCATCCTCGCGTTGCTGATGCTGTTGCCGGCGGGCCTGGCGTCGCTGCGCGGCTGGAACGTGAAGGTGCACGTGCGCGATGCGCGCTTCTGGCTGGGGCCGCTGGCGTTCGTGCTGGCCGCGTGTGTGTGGCTGGTGCCGATGGTGATCGCCGCGCTCGGCCATGCCGGGCCGGAGTACCGCGCCTACATGGACGACATCCTCCTTCGCCAGACCGCCAAGCGTTATGGCGCGTCGTGGGATCACGGCCAGCCGCTGTGGTACTTCCTGGAAGTGATGGCGACGATGTGGCTGCCGACGGTGCTCGCATTGCCGTGGGCCATTCCCGCGTGGCGTCGCCGCCTGCGCCGCCGCGACCCGCGCTACCTGCTGCCGCTGGCGTGGTGGGCGCTGGTGATCGTGTTCTTCAGCATTCCGGCCGGCAAGCGCGACATGTACATCCTGCCCGCGCTGCCGATGATGGCGCTGGCGCTCGGGCCGCTCCTGCCGGGGCTGATGCGCAAGGTGGGCGTGCGCCGCACTGCGTTTGTCTTCACCGCGATGTTCTCGTTCGCGATGCTGCTGGGCGGGTTGGCGATGTGGTTCGGCGATCCAGGCTTCGAGCGCCGTTTTGTCGAGGAACGCGGCATCCAGGCCGAAGCCGCCGCGCTGGCGATGTGCGTCACCGCCATCGGCGTGTGGGGCGTGCTGTGCCTGCTGTGGACGGGGCGTCGTCGCCCGTTCGCCGGGATGATCGCGCTGCTGTCGGGTTTGTGGGTCGCCTTCGGGCTGATGCTCGCCCCGCTGCTCAACGATTCCTCCTCCGCGCGCGGCCTGATGGCCGACGTCGGCCAGCGCATCGGCCCGGATGCGGAACTGGGGCTGGTGGCATGGCGGGAACAGAACCTGCTGATGGCCGATCGCCGCGTCGCCGAATTCGGCTTCAAGGTCGACTTCGACGAGCAGATGCAGCGCGGCCTGCGCTGGCAGCGCGAGGCGCCGGCGAAGCGATGGCTGCTGGTGCAGGACGTGGCGCTGGCCCCGTGCATAGACGCGGCGCGAACGCAGCATCTGGGCAACGCGAACCGGCGCGGCTGGACGCTGGTGCCGGGCGACGCGGCGACAGCGTGCAGGTAACGGCCGAGCGCTAGGCGCGGACGCTGTCGCGCAGGTCCGGCAGCGGCGCCTGCGCGAACTCCTGCAGGTGCCGGTCCAGCCCCAGCGGGCTGCGCACGCGCCTTGTCGCCTTCGTATCGGCCAGCAGCGGATCGTTCGGGCTGGCGCCGTCCTCGTGGCGTTCGCGGTGGTACAGATGCGTCGCCAGCCCGCCGAAACGGAGCATCCGGCGCATCAGCCCGTGGTGGAACGCGCGCACGGCCAGGTCCTTGTCCTCGCGGCCCCAGCCTTCGAAGCGTTCGTCGAAGCCGTTCAGCGCGATCAGGTCCTCGCGCCACCAGGCCTGGCTGCAGCCCTTGATCGAGCTGGTCTTCTGGTTGCGCGTCACGCGCAGCGAGAGCGCCGCGAGCGCCGGGATGCGCAGCGTGTGCCGGCGTCGCGTCAGGCCGCGATCGAAGAAGCCCAGCTGCTGCACTTCGCGCGACAACAGGCGGTCGCGCCCGGTCTCGTCGGTCAGCACACGCATGCCCTGCACGAAGCTGCCGCGCTGCGCGGCACGTACCTGGTCCTCGACGAACTTCGGATGCGGAAGCATGTCGCCGTCGAGGATCAGCACGTAATCGCCCGTGGTCGCGGCAATCGCGCGATTGCGCGCCAGCGCCAGGCGGAAGCCCTTGTCCTCGATCCAGCTGTGGCGCAGCGGCACGGGGTAGTCGCGGGCGAGGCGTTCGAGCATCGCCCGCGTGTCCTCGCGCGAACCGTCGTCGGCGACGATCACCTCGTGCGGGAACACCGTCTGGCGCGACAGCGCTTCCAGCGCGAGCTCCAGCGCCTGCGGCCAGTTGTAGGTGGAGATGACGACGCTGACGCGCGGGGTCTGTGACGTGTTCATGGCGTTGGGTCGGTGATCGGGCGGTCGTTCTGCAACAGCCACAACATGATGGTTTTCTGCCGCACGTAGTTCGCGCGGACGTAGGCATAGACCAGGCCGTGCCAGCCGTCGAGGAAGCCGCCGCGCAGCAGGTATCCGCGCCAGAACCGCCACGCCGGCGACAGGATGAGCTTGCCCAGCGTGGCGCGCTTGCCGCGGGCGAAATCGTGCTCGGCCATCATGCGCGCGTAGCGCTGCGTTTTCTGCAGTTGCGCCTGGAGCGAGCGGTACGGGTAGTGGATGAGGTCGCCCGGCAGCGTGCGCACCGCGCCATCCACGCTGGCCGCCTCATGCACCTCCCGCTTGCCGCGCCAGCCGCCGCGGCGGCGGTCGAACAGGCGCAGCACGCGATCCGGATACGCGTTGCCGTGGCGCAGGAACTTGCCGAAGTATTCGCTCAGTCGCGCGAAGCGGTAGCCGGCGGCGCCCTCGAAGCCTCGCGCGCGTTCGGCTTCGATCGCCGTTCGCAGCGCGTCGCCGACGCGTTCGTCGGCGTCCAGGCAAAGCACCCAGTCGTGCGCGGCCTGGTCGATGGCGAACTGTTTCTGGCTGCGGAATCCGTCGAACGGACGCTGGATCACGCGCGCACCCAGGTCTGCGGCGAGCTGCGCCGTCGCGTCGGTGGAATGCGAGTCCACCACGACGACCTCGTCGCAGAAGGCGAGCGAGGCGATGCAGTCGGCGATGCGGTCGGCTTCGTTGAACGCGATAATGCAGGCCGACAGGGGCGTGCCGCCGCCCGCGCGAGGCGCGGCAAGCGGTGAGCCCTGCAGCGATGGATCCGAGGAAGCGTTGATGGCCGACACCCTGTTGTTCGCGAGCGAGCGGTATGCGCTGCCCATCCTGCAACCGCTGGCGCAGGCGCTGCAAGCCGCCGGATACGGCGTTCACGCCTGGTTCGTCGACGGCGCCGCGGGGGCCGCGCTGCCGTCGCCGGTGCGCATGATAGGCCTGCGCGAGGCGGTCGCGCTGAAACCGGTGGCCGTGTTCAGCGCGGCCAACTGGGTGCCGACGTTCGTGTCGGGCGCGAAGGTCCAGCTGTTCCACGGGTTCAACGTGGAAAAACGCTCCGACGAGCGCGGCCATTTCCGCGTGCGCGGGCTGTTCGACCTGTACTGCACGCAGGGCCCGGCCACGACCGCGCCGTTCCAGGCGCTGGCCGCGCAGGCGGGCCATTTCGCGGTGGTGGAAACCGGCTGGCCGAAGCTCGATCCGCTGTTCCGTGACGACGCCGGCGCCGCGGCGGCGATGCGCGCACCCGCCGGCGCGCGGCCGGTGGTGATGTTCGCCTCCACCTTCACCGAGCGGCTGAGCGCCGCCCCGCACCTGTTCGAGGCCATCGCGGCGGAGGTCGCACGCGGCGATCGCTACTGGCTGCTGACGCTGCATCCCAAGTGTTCGCCGGAGCTGTTCGAACGTTACCGCTCGCTCGCCGGCCCCAACGCGACGTTCTTCGAGACCGAGCAGCTGGTCACAGCGCAGCGGGCGGCGGACGTCCTGTTGGCCGATACGACCTCGGTGGTGTCGGAGTTCGTCGTGCAGCGCAAGCCCGTGGTGACGTTCCGCAACCGCGCGCCGAAGCCGCACATGATCGACTTCGACGATCCGGCGCGGCTGCCTTCGATGCTCGCGCGCGCGTTCGCGCCGGATGACGCGCTGAAGGCGGCCATCGCCGCGTACGGCGATGCGATCCATCCATATCGCGACGGGCGCTCGAGCAAACGCGTGATCGAAGCGACGCAGGCGCTGCTGCGAGGCGACCTGGGCCGGCTGCGTCGCAAGCCGCTGTCGTCGTGGCTGCGTGGGATGCAGATCCGCCGCGAACTGGGCTACTGGGGCCCGGGCGCCTGAAACTTCACCAGCGCAGCGGCCGCCGCGCGAGGGTGCGCGAAAGCGAGGCGTAGAGCGCCTGCGCTTCGTCGACCGGAAGGAAGCGGACGCTCAGCTGTGGCGACAGCGCGCCGGCGCCGGCGGTATCCAGGTGCAACGTGGCCGTGCCGCAGCGACGATCCAGCGGCGAACGTGTCAGCTGCAATGCCTGCAGCTTGTCCAGTTCGGCCAAGCGCCAGTGCCGCATCCACCAGCCTTCGCGCACGGCGATCACCTCGGCGTTCGCCGCATACGCCATGCGCTGCGCGCGTCGATGCGCGACGAACGCCGCCCACGGCAGCCATGCCAGCACCAGCAGGCCCCAGGCGCCGACGCGCCACGTGGCGGCGATGGTGACGGCGATGACGACCGGAATGGTCGGCAGCACCAGCCGCCACCAGTTCGATGCCGGTAGCGCCTGCCAGGCCAGATTCGACCAGCCCGCGCGCGGCAGCAGGCGTTCGATCAGCGCATCGCACGCGGCGGGCGTGGCGATCGGCGCCAGTTCGCGCAACGCGCGCTGTTGCTGTTGTTCCTCGGCGACGGCGGTGTCGACTTCGAGGCTGCGGCGCTTCAGCAGCCGGTGCAGCGTGCCTTCGCGCAGGGTCCAGGCCTGGATGCGCCGGCGCGAGGCGCTGGTGCGCCAGCGCGCGAGCAGACCGCGTTCGACCGTGAGGCGACGGCCGATCTCGCTCAGGCGGAACCCGTGGTACTGCAGCAGCGCCAGCAGGATCGAGAACCCGCGCAGCACGAGGACGGCGAACAGCAGCATCGCCAGCGCCGAAACCGCGTACTGCGCCAGGCCGAAATGATGTTCGCCCGCGAAGCCGAACAGCCACTTGCCCACCGACTGGAAGGTGTTGACGACCGCGCGCTGGCTGATCTGCACGATCGCCGCGAACGCCGCCGCGACGACGACCAGCCCGCGGTTCGACACCAGGCCGAGCCGGACCACGTCGCCGAACCCGAGCGCCAGGAGCGTTTCGGCCTCGGGCTCGTTCGCGATCGCCGCCGCCGCGCCGCGATGACGCACCAGCGCTTCCAGCGCCAGCGCATCGTCGAGCTTGAGCACGCGCATCTGCGCTTCGGGTTTGCTGCCGCCGGCCGATTCCAGCCGCACTTCGGCCACGCCGAACACGCGGTGCAGCGCCGATTGCTGGAGCGCGACGTTGTGGATGCGCGCGAACGGAATCACCCGCAGGCTCCGCTCGAACAGGCCGCTGCGGATCACCAGCCGGTCGCCTGCCACGCCATAGCGATAGGTGAAGTACTGCCACAGCGAAAGCACCACCAGCACGGCGACGCCGATCAGCGGCCACAGTTCGTTGCGGTCGCCGCGACCGAACACCAGCAGCACGACCAGCGGCAACACGAACTGCTTGAGCTGCTGCACCAGCACGAACAGCCACGACATCGGATGCAGGCGGCGTTCGGCCGCGACCGTCGCGTCCGGCGTGGCTTCGGGCAACGGCGCGGCGGGATCAGGCGTCGTCATCGGCATCGATCTGGCGCGCGAGCAGGTCGCGCAGGCGCTCGGCGTCGTCCGCGTCCAGGTGCGGCACCGTCACCGCGCTGTGGCGCGTGCCGGCCGTGTGCACGACCAGCGTCGCGAGGTGGCGCTGGCGCTGGAGCGGCCCGCGCTTGAGGTCAAGGTGCTGGACACGCGTGGCCGGCACGCGGGTTTCGCGCTGCCACAGACGGCCGCGTCGTACGGCCAGGCCGTCCTCGTCCAGCCGCCAGAAGGTGCTGCGGTAGTGCTTCAGACCCATCCACGCGCCGACGCCGGCGCCGAGCAGCGCCAGCACCGGCGGGGCGAACCACAGCCCGAACACGCCCGCCAGCACGAAGCCGCCCACCATGCCGGGCAGCGCGAAGGGCAGCATCGGCGTGAGCATGCTGGGCAGTCGCGCGCGGTCGGGCAGGGCGTGCCAGTCGGCGGGCGGGGCGGCCGCCGCGGCGGCTTCGTCGTGGTCGGCCATCGTGTCGCTCCAGTCGGTATTCGCGACGGCGCGTGCCGTCAGCGGTTCCAGTACGGGTTCTCTTCCCCCGAACCCGGCGGCCTGAGCGTATAGCGTTTGTAGGTCCACTGGTATTGCGCGGGATCGCGACGGGCGATTGCTTCCACCGCCGCATTGAGCGCGGCCACGGCGACCTTCGGGTCCGGATCGGATACGGCTTCGGGCGCGGCGTGCAGATGCAATGCGAACCCCGGATGGCCGGCATGCGTGTCGATGCGTTCGCACCAGGCGAACAGCACGGTCGCGCCCGTGCGCGAGGCGAGGCGGCCCAGCAGCGTCATCGTCAGCGCCTGCACGCCGAAGAACGGGGCGAACTCACCATCGCCGGCCTTGGGCTGCTGGTCGGGCAGGATGCCGACGACACCGCCGTCGTTGAGGCGCTTGAACAGCTGGCGGATTGCCGGCCCTTCAGCGCGGACCTGCGTGACGCGTCCCTCCTCGCCCGGCTGCTCGTGGTCGGCGCGCACCAGGTTGAGGAAGTGTTCGACCACCGCCGATTCCGGCGGCCGGTACAGGATCGCCAGCCGCGTGCGCCACGCCAGCCACTGGTTCAGCAACTCCCAGTTGCCGTGGTGCGGCGCGGCGATGATGACGCCCCGGCCGGCGGCGATGGCCGCGTCCATCAGCGCCGTGCCGTGCTGCTCGCGCAACAGGGCCAGGTTTTCCGGATGCGGGCGGGTCCAGAGGCGGATGGTTTCCAGCACCTGGCGAGCGGTGGTGCGCAGGATCGCTGCATGCAGCGTCTCGCGTTCGGCCGGCATCAGGTCGGGGTAGGCGAGCTCGAGGTTGATCCGGGCGACGCGGCTTTCGCGCACATCCCGCCAGCGCCACCACGCCGCCAGCGCATCGCCCAGGCGCAGCAGCACGGGCCAGGGCAGGCGGCCGATCAGGGCGGCGACGAAGTACAGCAGGCGTGCGGCGAAGCGGTTCATCCATTCAGTCTAACGGCGCGCCAGCTTGCGCCGGTTGACCCGTCGCGCCGGGGTAGACAGCATCCATGCTCCATCCGATCCGTCACGGAGCCCCATGCTCGCCCTGATCCAGCGCGTGACCGAAGCCAGCGTCCGGGTGGACGACGACGTCGTGGGGGCGATCGGCCCGGGGCTGCTCGCACTGGTGGGCGTCGAACCCGGCGACGGCGACGTGCAGCTCATGCGGATGGCCGACCGCCTGCTCGGATACCGTGTATTCGCTGACGGGGACGGGCGCATGAACCTCGGACTGACCCAGACCGGCGGCGGCCTGCTGCTGGTCAGCCAGTTCACCCTGGCCGCCGACACCGCCAGCGGAATGCGCCCCGGCTTCAGTACCGCCGCCGCCCCCGAGGTGGCTGAACCGTTGTTCAGCCGTCTGGTCGGCATCTGCAGACAAAAACATTCCGGGGGGGTGGAAACGGGGCGGTTCGGTGCCCATATGGTGATCAGCCTGGTCAACGACGGCCCGGTCACCTTCCTCTTGCGGTCCTGAGGGCCAACCCGACCGGTCGGGCCTGATATACTGGAACGTTCCCATCCCTTCCCATTAGCGCGGTGGCGCAGCACATGGCCAACGAACGTCAGCCCCCCTCCTCCGATATCAAGCAGTTGATCAGCAAGGGCCTGGAGCAGGGCTACCTGACCTATGCCGAGGTCAACGATCACCTGCCCGACGACCTGGTCGACGCCGAGCAGATCGAAGACATCATCGGCATGATCAACGGCATGGGTATCGAGGTCCACGAAGTGGCCCCCGATGCCGAAACGTTGTTGCTTGCCGACGGCGGCACGGGCAACCGTGAAGTCGACGACACCGCCGCCGAAGAAGCCGCCGCCGCGCTGACCGCGCTGGATGGCGAGGGTGGCCGCACGACCGACCCGGTGCGCATGTACATGCGCGAGATGGGCACCGTCGAGCTGCTCACCCGCGAAGGCGAAATCGCCATCGCCAAGCGCATCGAGGAAGGCCTCGGCCAGGTGCAGGCCTCGCTGGGCGTGTTCCCGGCGACGATCGCCTCGATCCTGGA
>Ga0209676_1002774_pt1 | contig 11681 bp, 7 predicted proteins | sample AraplaCvi_mLB_r2_FD_184282 | JGI IMG/M metagenome (GOLD analysis project Ga0209676, IMG submission 184282) | Arabidopsis root microbial communities from North Carolina, USA - plate scrape MF_Cvi_mLB_r2 (SPAdes) (version 2) | ecosystem: Host-associated > Plants > Roots > Endosphere | place: USA...
TTCCTTTTTAGCCTCCTCAATCAGTGCTGGATTATGAATACACTCTATAGCGGTGCAAGCCATAATTTTTGCAGCCTGCAACATCCCCTTATGTGCTATCGGCATAACGCCCTGTGATACAACCTGCCACGTATGAAGTGGCGTACCCAATGCCATACATACCGTTGTACATTGAACAGTTGGAACATTCCAGCTAACATCTCCAACATCTGTAGATCCGCCCAAAATAAATTCTGGTAGAATACCTGGAATATGTTGTGCAATCACTTGATCTTTTAACAACATCGTATCCTCTCTCGATAAGCCAATTAAAGCAGAGGCCTGAATGTCAGGTGAAAATGTCTTAAAAATAGCTTGTGCATGCTGTTCATCTTCTATTGTATAAGTTGGCATACCGATTTCAAGTAATTGCTTATACATTGCATCATAAAGTGTTTTATTTGGAATAAGATTTGACGCAGCGCCTTCAAATTCTATTTCTAATGATGTTCCAGTCATAAGTGTGGCACCTTTAGCAATATTTTCAACACGCTGATAAATCTCCTGTACTTGCTGTTTTTTAGGTGCTCTTACTAAGTAAGTTACCTCGGCATATGGCTGTACAACATTTGGAGATGTTCCTCCAGAATTTGTAATGGCATAATGCACGCGTGCCTCTGGAATAATATGCTCACGTAAATAGTTTACCCCAACATTCATAAGTTCAACAGCATCCAATGCACTTCTTCCTAAATGTGGTGCGGCTGCTGCGTGTGCACTTTTTCCAGTAAACTTAAAAGTAGCTGCATAGTTTGCGAGAGAGCTACAAGTCATGACTGTTGAAAATGTTCCAGGGTGCCACGATATGGCAATATCAACATCATCAAAAAGACCTGCCTTCGCCATATATGCCTTACCTGAACCATTTTCCTCAGCGGGACAGCCATAAAAACGAATCGTCGCTGATTGATTATGTTGTTCTAAGTAATCTTTCACAGCCACAGCTGCAGTAAATGCACCTGTTCCCAATAGATTATGGCCACATCTATGACCACTACCACCCTCTTCTAGTGGCTCGTAAGAAGTGACACCACCTTTTTGACTTAGTCCAGGAAGAGCGTCATATTCACCGAGAAAAGCAATAACTGGTTTTCCTGAACCATATGTTCCAACTAATGCTGTATCAAGTCCCGCAATTCCAATTTCTGTTACAAAACCCTCTTTTTCTAAAGCTGCCTTCATATATTGAACAGATTTTTTCTCTTGAAAATGTAGTTCTGGCACGGCCCAAATTGCATCACTTAATGCAATGCTTACATCGCTTTTGGCTTCAATTAATGAAGAAATTTTTTCATAAAAATTCATTTTTATACCTCCACTTACTCTAATGTTGAATTCAACAACGTTCCTTTTTGATCATTTAACGTTAATAGTGCAATAATACAAATAACCGCAAATCCAATTAACATCCAAAAAGCTGCATCAAAGGATCCATTAAACGCATCTACCATAAAGCCAATTGCCATCGGTGTTACAAATCCTGCTAATTGACCACCTGTATTAGCAATCCCCATTGCTGAACCCGTAATAGAAGATGGTAATTTCTTCAACACAATAGCAGGTAACAATGTAATGACAAATGCAATAAATAAAGTAACAACCGTTTGGTACCCGATAAACATTGTTACGGATTCCGCTGTAAACATTAAATACAATAAAATACCGATAACTCCACATGAAATCGAACCTAAAATTTTGTCCATTCCTCGTGGTAACTTATCAATGATATAACCACTACCATAGACACCAATAATAGTAGTGATGGCCGGAATTGTTTGCGCCCAACCAATCGACATTAAATCGAGTCCACGATTTTTTTGAAGATACGTTGGGATCCATGAAACTAATCCCCAGTTCACAGCATAGATACAGAAATAAGCAATCATTAAATTCCACATAAGCGGTGTCTTAAATAGTTCCTTAAAATTAACTTTAGTAGAGCCGTTTTCTTTACTATTTTCCACAACTTCATCTTGTGGAAGTTTAATATATTTCCAATATAAAAATGCAATAATAGCACCGATTGCACCAATGATAATAAACATCGTGCGCCAGCCAATCGTTCCTAACAAATAAGCTGCAAGTAACGGTACGATTAATGACACGATCCCTCCAGAAGAAAGCATGATTGACATTGCTCGCCCTCTTTCTTCCCTCGGGAAAATCGTCGCAATAATTTTAGAGCTAGATGGTTGGAACCCGCCTTCTCCAATACCAAATAAAAATCGAATGACAATCATTGCAACTAAAGACCAAGCTAGAGCAGTTAAACCTGTGAAAATTGACCACATAATTACTGAAAAAAGTAAGATTTTTTTAGCACCATATTTATCAGCAAGCCATCCACCAGGTATTTGCATAATCGCATAGCCTAAAAAGAAAGCGCTTAAAATAATACCTGTAGAAGATGCATCTAATTGCAAATCACCTGTAATCGCTACAACCGCATAGTTCATAATGTATCGATCTAAATTACCTAACGACCAACCTAAAAATAATAATGCCAAGATTAAATTTCTGGATTTTCTTGTTACTCCATTCGATGTCATGAACACCCCTCCTATGTTTCTGGACTATAGCTTCGTTGCTATAATATTAAAAAGACAAAAATATATCTTGCAATTCAGATAACTCTATCTGCTATTCTTGCCATTTTAAGGCTCTTCATCAAAACGTGTAGTTGATTTCCGTTCGGACTGGGCGCTTTTCTGGGGGCGTCGAGCCTTCACTACAATCAACTGATATACAAAGCAAATGTCATCGACAACTTTTGATGAGCCCATTTCAAGCAACTCTTATTACTGTTAATCCCGCTCTCCCTATCTATTAAAATAACCCCCTTATATAACGACATTTTCGTTATATATTCGTATAATAATCAATTTATTATGAAATGACAATATTTTTTTGAAAATTTATAATAGAAAATCGAATAAGAATAGTGTCCGAATTAACGTTTAGAAACTTGGGAACCATTGATTTATCTACATTTTTTGAATGTTCATTGAAGAAATAAAAAAGCTTAAAATTTTCTGTAACTTTTCACTTTCACAATCCATCCACAAAACAAAAAATGTCCCAAAAACCAGTAATTGGTTCGGGACATTTCTATACACTACATTAAGAGCTGATACATTTTAATCGGTCTACCACGTGTGTGCTGTAATTCTTCTCCACAAATTTCCGCTAAACCCACACTACATAAATCAGCCACGATGCGCTGGGCATTTCGTTCACTCATTTGAAGCTGTGACGCTAAATCCTTTGTCGTAAAATGCTTCCAACGCATTTTTTGGACTAGCGCCTGGATTCTTGTGTAGGTTTTAATGCTAACACTACCTTTTTTTAGTTTTTCAAGAATAGTAGGATCCTCAGCTCTATAGGAATATGACAGCTCCTCGTTATTACCGACAGATTCAATAATTGTGCCATCATCTTGAATCATGACAATATCAATCGATTCATGCTCTTTCGTTTGACGTAAAGCTCTATGCGCATTTAATTCGGCGTTAAATACCGTTTGCGCAAAACCTATTCCTGCTGTGACCTTTGCCTCCATTTCAATGGACAGCTGATACATTTTTTCCTTAATGAATTGAATCTCCCCTTCGATGGCTCCTCTCGTACTGAAAACTGTATATCTCCCATTGCCTTCCTCAATTAAAGAACCATCAACCTGTTCACATAATTGCAGTAAATTTTCCTTCATGCGTAATTCTAAATATTGAATACGATATCCTTGCTTCATTCTTTCCTTTAATGAATCAAATTCTTTTATTTCGAGCATAACAGCACCAATTTGCGTTTCTTTATAATAGGACGTTTTAATTTTTTCGGTAAATAGCTGCACGGTGTGGTAAATTTCCGTTTTTGTCGGCGATACCCAATAGGAGGGAACCCCCATTTTTTTCAGCTCTTCATCGACTGACGGATAACATGTAATTGCGAAGTCTATTTTCCCTTCTTGCCACAGCTCATAATGGAAATCAAATAATTCTTTCGGATCAATGGCCACATCAAATTCCTTCAAATACATTTTCCTCACATTTTTCTCAATCTTCACCAAGCCCTCTGACGACATTTTTTCAGGTGATGAGATAAAATCAATACTTACATTTTCGATAAATTTTTTCATTTTATAGGATTGCTCAAGAAACCCTCTATAAATAGCTGCCTCAGAAAAGAAAATATACGTTAATTTTTCCCGAGATATGCTCGTTTGTGTGGCAACTTTAAAAGGTATGTATCCAGAAAATAGCCAAAAATCAACATCTTGATCATGAGCTTCTACAATATTTTTTGTTTCTGTAGCGATAGAATAAATATACGGAATAAACTTCATATCCTGCTCGATTTCATTTGCTAACTCGATAATTTTTTCTACGGATTTTATGGGGCCAACAACACCTATTTTATACATCTTACGTTCCTACCTTCTATGTTCAAACTACACTATTTATGACAAAGAATTCTCAATTATTCTACAGATTAACTGTAATTAGTATAGCGGAAAAATGAATATTTAGACAATAAAAGCGATAAGTTTAGTTCGAACGCTACAGAAAAACCCCGAATAAAATCGTTATTCGGGGCTACAGCAAATTAAAATATTATGGATGCATTTGTTTATAAAGAAGTTCGAGCTTTTTAGAAAGTTTGCCATAAGCAGTTTGCCATGTCTTATAGGTAGCTGCCTTTTTATCTTCTGAAGCCGCTTCGTAAGTTTTATAAAGCTCATATACTTCCGTAACTTTTTTCAAATCACTTTCCGCCTGTGTTAGCTTCGAGTAATTTTTCACTACTTTTTTCTCAGTAGAACTAAGCTTGTCATACGAAATGCGAATTTTCGTTACTTCAGTTTCTAAATTGGCAATATATTCTCCATTTTGCTCAAGCCCATTTATCATTTCCACTAAATTTAAAGCAGATTCGTGTGCAGATTGTTGTTTCGCTTCTGCTTCAATAATTTTTTTCCGAACATTTTCATTTATTAAACTCGTCTGCTTTGACGTCAATTTTGAAAATGCTTTAATAACAGTCGCCGGATTTTTTTCGAATGACTTGTCATATTGCTTCATGAATGACTCTACTTTTTTCACATCAGAGACAGCCGTTGTTAAGATAGAAACATTTGTAACTCGTTTTTTATCACTAGAACTCAACTTATTATATTGAGTTGAAAGCTCTTTAATTTTATCTATAGATACGGTATACAAATCGTTGTTTACAATTCCAGCAATTTCATTATCTAGTTTTGATACGTCTGGAACATTTCCATCTAATAGTTTCAGTAATTTTTCATACTCAGGTTTAGCTAAATGTTGCTGGTTTGCAGGTAACTTTGCATAAGCTGTTTGCACGGTTTGAATTTTCTTGACCTGCTTCGTAACATCCCTTTCTTCTTTAGCATCCTGTACTTTTTTAAGGAACGATTTGGTACCAGAAATATCTTTGCTTGCTGCTGTTAGTAAGTCATAATTCGTCACATACTTTCGAGCTGCAGATGATAACTTTTTATAAGTCGCTGTAGCACTCTCTACTTCTTTTTCTAATTGTTCCAGTGTAAAGTTGGTGATGTTAGCAAAAGAATCGATTTGTTTTTTTAGGGCTTCAGCTTTCGCTTTATCATCTGGCACCTTCCCATCGTTACCAACAGTCACATCTGGTGAATTATTCAAAAATTCTTTTGCATTATAGACAAGTGATTGCTGTAAACTTGTTAGCTTATTATAGGCTTTAAGTGTACTGCTATAGCTTGATTTTAACTTACTCTCTGAGACTCCTGATGTTTTCTTAAGGTTTAGATAGGCATCCATATCCTTAATAACTTTTTCAGCCGTTTTAAGATCTTTTTGCAATGTTAAAATACGATCATAATCTATAATTTGGGCAGCTGAAGTTTTCGTTAAGTTTTTATAATCACTGATTATTTTATTTACATTATCTACAATCTCTTTCCAAGTCTCTTTTGTTGGATTAATTGGATACTGCTTGCTTCCTACATATGATTGAATTAATGCGTTTAATTTCACAATTTGAATTTGCTCTGCATTTTCTGCATTCTGCAACTTCTCCTTATACATATTTGGAACTAATAGCATTTGCTTGTAAGTTAACTTTTCATAAGTAGAGCGAATCGATTTTGCAGCAGTCACTTGCTTGCCTGGTGTATCATTTGGCAACAATTTATCAAATGATTTTAAAAACTGCTCAATTTTCTTAATATCTTGCTTCGCTTCTTGTAAAATTGTTTGGTTTTGTACGATTGCTTTATAATCTTTTGACAGCTTCGACATTCGAGTTTCAATTTTGTTCACTTCCGCTTGTAAAGATTCTAAGCTAGAAGGGACATATTTAATATAAGAATTTTCGTAGGATAATAATGCCATAATTTGTTTATTAATCTCTCTTACTTCTGTAAGCTCATTAATATTTGACGGGTTATGCAATGCTACTTTAATCGCATTGTATAATTCATCATTGACATCTAAACTGCGCTGTAAATAGTCAAGCTTATTATAATCCGCTTCAAGATTTTTCAAAAACTGAGGTAAATCTTTTTCACTAACGCCTTTATCTTTTAACTTATCCAACTTTCCATTTAATGCATTTATTGCTGCAATATCTGCAAGCGCTCGCTTCAAGACATCATAATTAGTAACATTCGCCTTTGCAGCACTCGATAGAGATTGGTATTTTTTATCTAAGTCTTTCGCAAGTGCCTGAAATTCTCCAAAGGTTGTCAAATTATATTTGTTGCCATCCTTCAGTAAATTATTAATATTCTTCGTTAATGTCTCTGTAGGTTCTTTAGATACTGTAAGAACTTTTGAAGGAGGCGATTCTAGTGTCCGTGTACCTACTTTCGCAGTTACTTTCACCATAATATCTTTCGGTTCCTTGTCTAAGGCATCAGTAGGAATTGTATATGTTGCTCCTGTTGCCCCATTAATAATTGAAAAGACTTCTCCTACTTTATAAAACCATTGATAGCTATATGTAATTTGGTTACTTTGTAATTTCACACCATTTACATCGATCACATCTGCTACCACTTTAACAGTATCACCTGGTGTCACATAGTTAGTTGATGAGTAGCCTTCAAAAATTGGTTCACCAATACTTAAATTCAATGGCTTTATCGTACATTTATTACTTTCATAGGTTTTATTTGAAGTTATCGCTTTTACAATTATAGTTTTATTTTCTGCCTCAACAGGTACTTTTAAAGATATACCTGTAGCGCTAGGAATGAGTTTTTCCGAACCATCCGCTTCAATATAGTACCATTGATAACTGTTTACATATGTATTAGGCGGTAAATTTTTTACATCCGCTGTAATTACGTCATTGACCTTCGCATCTGCGCTTATTTTTATCGTTAATCCTTCTTCTGCCCCTACTACTGCTGGTGCAACAATGACTGCAGGTATTGCTGCAACTGAAAAAAGAAATTTTTTATTCAAGTCGATTGTCCTCCTTTATACCTTCTAAACATTTATATCGGTATGAATCTCAAAATTTCCCTCTATTTTGGAAATCTATCCAAAAAAGGAGATAGTGCTCACATCCTCGAATGCAAATAATATTTTTTTGACATCTGGAACTTCAACTTTTTTGATATGTTGCTTTAAACACATAAACTATTAAGCGCATTTAACGAATAAAACCAAAGAGGCATCTCAATGAAAGATTTGAGATACCTCTTTTCATGTATTTTAATTTAAATTTTATGGGTATCTAAATACTGATGCCATACTTTATCTTCCTCATCTGACATCTCCCCAATAATTGTGGAAAAGTCAATCGTTCGACGAAAAAGGTCTTTTAATAAATGAAACTGTTCGAATGATCCTGTAAATATTTTAAGCGAAGAAGAATTGGCAATAACCTCAAGATTGCCAATCGTCGCCCCATTTAATTCTATACTGCTTAAATTTTTTAGTGCGCCAATTGCTCCCCCATCCTCTAATACTGTATCATGTAAAATGATTTCTCGCAGTGAATAACTGGATGTAAAACAATCTATATTTTTCAAATAACAATTTTCAAATTTCATCACTTGTAAATTCTTTAGGTGACTTAACTGTAATAAATCCTCTTCTTCAATATTTCGCAACTGGTGAATATACAATTGTTTTAAGGTAGTAATTTGAGATATTTGTTTTAACTGTTCTTTACTCACTATTGAAATTGATAAGGATTCAAGCGCTTGGCATTGTGGAAGGATTAAAAAATCTTTAACATCCGTTTGTGCCATTTCTAATTTTTTTAATCGCGGAATATTTACTAACGGTGTTATATCGAAAACTTTTGTATGATTAATATTTAATTCTTGCAAATACTCGAGGTTCGCTAATGGCGTTAAATCACTTAGCGGATTCTTAATTAAATAGAGTTTTTTTAAAGATAGCATGTTATTTAAAGGTTTTAAATCAGTCAGTTGATTGTTTGTTAAGATTAATTCTTTAACTTCTGTACAAAATCGTAACGGTTTAATATTCGTGAGTTTTTTCCCAATTAAATAGAGTTTCTTTTTTTTCATAAAATTCTCAGGATCAGAAAACTCTTCTTGAACTATTTCTTTCCATAGAGAGTCCAAATCTTGCATCCATTTGGTTGCATCCTTGTTTGAGATTTGAGAAGATACTGAATTTAGAACGGGCAATTCAATGGCGTTTAGTACATCTAAAAAATGCGTGCTATTTTCATAATTCCAGTAGATATAATCCTCTTCTTGTTCAATTTGATAATTCCCCTGTAAAATCGTTTCAGAAATAAATAGTAGGAAATCTGATAATTGATTTGCTATAACATACTTTATTTCCTCATCTCGCCCAAAATTAATGACTTGTCCTATTCGCCCTTTATGATCTGGATCGACATCAATGCCGATATTATTGCCACCAAAATCTTTACTAATAGGTATCCAATAACGATTAATAGACCTCTCTTTTATATATCCAGTTGGGACAGAATAAGAAGCACCTTCCAATGCATGTTCTTCTTCTAACTGTTCCCATACTTGCCATTCCTGCAAAACATCATTTAATGGTAAAAACGGCAATCCAAAAAACAAACCTGGTCCGTCTTCCTTCTCTCCGTTATGCATTAGATAAAGCTCCCTCAATTCATCAGGAAATTTAATAGCCATCTCATTTTCTACCTTCTGTATCTCTTCCTCAGAAGCTGCTGGATTTAAAAAAGGTGAAAATAGTTCGTCTAATTGAACCTTTAATTTCTTCATTATCAACTGAATCATCTTCGTATCCCATCTCCTTATTCAAATATCAGAATCATTTTCTTCACACCCGCTGAAAGAAGTTAAACAGATTTCTATAAATTCAAAAAGACCCTTTGCATCAGTTGTTCGGTCTCCCCAATCATGCCAAAAATACAACACCTGACCCACTACTCCTTCTTCGGTTGGATCTGTATCAAGGCAAAGATAATCGCCTCCACCATTTTCAGCAATCGGAATCCAGTTTCGATTCCAAAGCATTGGTTTAACATCCTCACCATACTCTATATCCGGGAGCAAATCATCTGGGTCAAATTCCTCCTGTAGAAACTTCCAATTTTCAATTATTTCCGAAATAGGAGAAAGTGTTAAATTTCTAACAATAGGCTCTACCCCTAAAGTCCAATTTTGCCCATTATAAATGCTATAAAAACTTTTCATCTCCTAGGTAGAATAAGATTTAAAGTTTTTTCGATTAGTTGGAATTCTTCAGCTGTAGCACCTGGTTGAAGATTCAATACTTCTTCACCATTTACGCCTAGCTTTGAATGATTTTTAATGATACGATCCCACAAATCTTTAGCTTGAGTATTCATTTGTAACCTCCACTCTAAATTTTTCCACAAAGAAATTTATCCTACTTAAAGATACCGCCATATTCACACATTATCTTTATGCAATTTCCTTGCCTGATGAGTTGCTAAATCCGCATATCTTGTAGGTATTGGTAAACGGCTATCTTTTTCAATAAAATGCATCGTTATGTTTGTAGCTGTTTCTATATCAATCTTGTTTCCACATGAAACAAATATAGGTTTAACATCCTTTCTGCTTCTTAGAGCACGACCATATACTGCCCCATCAATGACAATATCCGTAAACGCTCCTGCTTTATTTTCCGGCATGATAAAATCCGTATTTTCAATTTTATAATACGTTTTCGCTACGCCAATTGTCGGTTTTTCTAAGTAGAAAGAAGCATGGGTAGCAACTCCCATATTGCGCTTATGTAAATAACCATTTCCATCGAACATATAAAGGCTTGGATTTGTTTTCAACTTTTTTACAGCTTCTAAAATAAGAGGCAATTCACGAAAAGCTAAAAACCCAGAAATATAAGGAGTTGTAATTTCATCCATGTAATCAACTTGTTCCACTAACTTTTTTGAACAAAAGTCAAAAACCTGAATGCAACAAACTCCATATTCTTTATTATTTTCAGCCCAATAGGCAATATCCACTCCTGCAACAAGCTTAATTTGCTCATCAGAAAAATTGTTTTGTAGAGAAATACGCTTTCTTAATTCATTTTGTTGCGTTGTATAGTTTAGGATCATTTCTTCTATTTCCATGAAGTTGATCATCTCCCTTCTATACAACTATACACAAATAATGGTATTTGTCATAAAAATAGCAAAGCAAAACCTCCTAATCCATACTAGTACTGTGAAATCTGCACAATACGAAAAGGTTAGGAGGTGTAAATAATTATCTATTATCCGCTACTATGAATTGGTCTTCTATTATAGGTGTCATAGCCAAAGCAATGGGTATGATTTCCTTCATCTACTCTAATTCGAATGGACATGCCTTCTCCTACATTGGTGTTAATAGAAAACTGACCATTAAAGGCCTGGACCCGCTCTTGCATACCTCTGATCCCCATTGAATCAGCTAGAATGATATCATCCATCTTACATCCTACACCATCATCAGAATAATTGATTTCAAAACCATCTTCTTTTTCTACTAGATGAATTTCAACAGTATTGGCAAATGAGTGCTTCAAGGCATTGTTTAGCAGCTCTTGGAAAAGTCGATAAATCATCAAGTTTAAACGCTCATCCTCCAAGTAAAGACGATCGATTGTGTAAATTAAAACGAAATCGGCACGCTTATGTATTTTTTGAATAAGCTTCTCAAGCGCAGCATTTAATCCCAATGTATCTAATAAGGGTGGCTTCAAATTTTCACAGTAGCCTCTTAAATCATTCACTGATGTAATCATATGATCATGTATTTTAGTAAGGTTCGATTGAATATCCGCCTTTTTCTTTGCATGTATAAATACATCCATTTCTCTAGCAATATGGAGCTGCTCTTGTAAAATCGTATCATGAAGTTCTTGAGCTAATTGATATTTTTCTTCCTCAAATCGTAGCCAAAGTAGCTTACTAAGCCACGGCAGCTGACTTTTATCAGCTTCCTTCATATGCTTTAACTGTTCGAGAAGCTCCTCCACCATTTTTGTATTTTCTATAAAATTATTTAAATATAAAAGTAATAATTCAAGCCATAACAATTCCTCATCCTTTAGATAAATGGATTTATTATGGTCTACAACTAGTATTCTTTTATAATTAACATCTTGGTGGATAAAGGCAATATAAAAATGATCCGT
>Ga0209676_1002775_pt1 | contig 11681 bp, 10 predicted proteins | sample AraplaCvi_mLB_r2_FD_184282 | JGI IMG/M metagenome (GOLD analysis project Ga0209676, IMG submission 184282) | Arabidopsis root microbial communities from North Carolina, USA - plate scrape MF_Cvi_mLB_r2 (SPAdes) (version 2) | ecosystem: Host-associated > Plants > Roots > Endosphere | place: USA...
GCTTAATTTTGTAGTGGATAGAGAAGCTTTCTTAAATAAACATAGACTTACACTCAATTTAAAAACTTCTCATATTTTACCATATAAAAACGCCATTCATTTAAGGGCAAGACGAATCCTTTAAATCATTATTTTTTGAAGCAGAACAGCTTTGTTACTATCTAAAAGGTATTATATTAATCATTATCGAATATAGAATAAATAGGAAATAAATAAACAAGAGGTGAGTTTAATGAACGATACGTTTTGTAGTAAACACTTTAAGCTAGAGCAAATTAGTAATAGTAGCTTTGCAGCAATAGCCAAAGAAGGTGGCGGAGCTGTCGCAAATGCAGGTTTTGTGGATCTAGGTGATAAAGTTATTGTTTTTGATACATTTAACACGCAACAAGTATCTGAAGACTTAAAGCTCATTGCTGAAAAAATAACAAACCAAACTATTACATGGGTTGTTAACAGTCATTGGCATGGCGACCATATTAGAGGCAACCAAACATTTAAAGATACTGCAATTATTTCAAGCCAAATTACATATTCAAAAATAAGGGACATTCACCCCTTGAGATTTAGTAAACAAAAAAATGATATTCAAGGTCTAAAAGATTATATTCAATCCTTAAAAGACCAGCTAAATCAAACTAACGATACCAAAATACAATTCCAAATAGATTTTCTAAGTGAATTAAAATATTCTTTACCCACTTTAGAATTAGTATTACCGAACCAAACATTTAACAATGAAATAACCTTTCGAGGAACGAATCGCTGTGCAAAGCTTTTCACGTTAGGAGGAGGCCATTCATTTTGTGATGCTATGCTTTATATTCCTGATGAGAAAGTAATATTTATGGGGGATTTATTATTCGTGAATTGTCATCCAACTTTTTTTGAAGAGTCTAACCCTGCGAAATGGAGCAATATTTTAAATAAAGTTGAAAAACTAGAAATTGACGTGGCGGTACCTGGACACGGTCCAACAGGTACAAAAGAAGATATCTCAAAATTAATCAATTACATATCTGAATTAACTTCCATTGCAGAAAAGAGCAACCAAGATGAGGATATAGAAATTCCTGAAATCTTTAATGATTGGAGTTCACCGGAGATTTACCATCAAAATATAAAGCAACTAAGGGGATTATTGTAAAATAATTAATTTAAATTGTATTTGAGATTGATCTAATTTACGTTAAAGAGAGAGCATAGCAATTCGGCCCTCTCCTTCATCCATTTAGATGATCTAAAGCTGATTGAAAATCTTGCTTCTCCCCTACTTGACGGAAATTTTTAAATGGATTGCTCACTTTTTTCATTCGCTCCAGTACAGCTGGAATGGTAAAGAGGTCTGGTGTTAACTGTTCATTGACCTCCTCCCAGTGTAATGGTGTTGCCACTAAGCCCTTCTCATTACCACGTGTTGAGTATGGTGCAATAATTGTTTTCCCTTCTGCATGCTGCACATAATCTAAATATAATTTGTTATGCCTATTCTTTTTTAAGCGCTCAATCGTATATAGTTCAGGCTTTTGCTCACATAAAAAACGACTGATAAATTCAGTAAATACTCGCACCTCTTCATAGGAAAATGCATTTTCAGGTAACGGTATATATAGCTGTAATCCTTTTCCACCCGATGATTTAACAAAAGATTGTAGCTTAAAATAATCAATAATTTCCTTTAAATCTAACGCCCCACGAACGGCCAGTGAAAATTGCTCTACCGACGGAGGGTCTAAATCGAAGACAATTTCAGTCGGATACTCTGTTTGCAACGTTTGAAAAGGTATATGTAGCTCTAACGCAAGCTGATTGCCTAGCCACAATAATGTTTCAAGATTGTTACACACAAGATAATTAATATTGTCCATCCATCCTGTTGAAACAAATTCAGGTATTTTCTCTGGACTACTTTTTTGATAAAAGCTTTCACCCGGAACCCCATGTGGAAACCGAATTAATGTAAGCGGACGATTTCTCAAAAAAGGTAATAAATACGGAGAGATTATTTGTAAATATTGCAAATATCCATCCTTCGTAATACCGATTTCAGGCCAAACAGGTTTATCAGGATGCGTAATTTGAACAGTATCAGGAATAGGATAAAGTTGACGCTGCATGTGCTGCCAATGACAATCCCGAACCATCGTCCCCAGTCGAAATGCATGGAAACGTGGTTCTCGACATTTGCTTCCATCAAAATCAATACATGCTACATCAACACAAATGGATGGCTCCAGTTCCCATGTTTCATTATTCCTCTGTCCATTTTCTTGAAAGAAAGCAATGAGTGTTTTACGCTCTTCCTCTGACAGTCCATGTTTAAAACTAACGACTTCAACTAGCTCCTCCTGTTGATAAACAGAGCCATGAAAATAGCCATTGCCATGATCATATTTAGTCACTATGACCGTTACATAGCGCCAATTCTTAATTTTTAACCAATGAGTCGAGCGCGTATCTCCAACCCATTTACTAGTTTTCTTCTTCGCAACCATTCCCTCTCCATTGTAAATCTTAATAGCCTTCCAAAGAGGCTCACTCTGTTCTACACCATTAAGTGCTTGCATACGACGTTGATCTTCATAATTGATCATCACAGGAAGCTTTAAAGTCTTAAAAAGCTTAGCCAGTTGCTGTTTGCGAGTTTTTAAATATTTATTTGTCAGCGACTCCCCTTTATAGCTCAGTAAATCAAAAGCAATATAATGAAAAGGAAAGTCTTTTGCATGTGCAGCAATAACTTCTTTATTTTGCATCCTACCTCTTTTTTGAACAAGCGAAAATTCACTTTTAAAATCATTCGTTAAATACACTAATTCCCCATCAAATGTTAATGGTAAATAAGCTTTTACTTGATGAAATATGCTCAGACAAAAATCCAGTATCTCTGGAAACAAGTGATTTAAGTTATTGCCATTTCTGCTTATTAACATTGGCTGTTCGTCCCATACTAACATACATCTAAATCCATCAAATTTTATTTCGTACAACCATTCTTCACCAATAGGCGTTTCAAGCACTTCTGTTAATAGCATTGGTTTCATAATGAATACCTACTTTGCTTTTTACCTTCAGTTTCTGACGATTTCACTTTAAGATACATAAAAATAAGCAAAATATATCATAGTAAGAAAAACGAGGTGACACAAATGCATACAGTTTGGAAAGGCAGTATCTCATTTGGACTTGTCAATATACCAGTGAAACTACATGCCGCAACTGAAAATAAAGACATTAAACTGCGACAGCTCCATAAAGAATGTCATACACCTATTAGCTATAAAAAGGTTTGTGAAGGCTGTAATCAAGAAGTTAAAGATGAGGATATTGTCAAGGCTTATGAATATGCTAAAAATAAGTTTGTCGTATTAGATCAAGAAGAATTAGAGAACTTGCGTAAGGAAAATGAAGATAAGGCAGTTGAAATCATAGATTTTGTTAAATTAACCGAAATCGATCCTATTTATTTTGAACGAACTTATTTTTTATCCCCTGATACGACTGGCAGTAAGGCATATTCCCTATTACGTCAAACATTAGAGCAATCTGGAAAAATAGGCGTTGCCAAAATTATTATCCGTTCAAAAGAGCAGCTCGCGATTGTTCGTGTTTATCAAAATGCCCTTGTGATGGAAACAATTCATTTCCCTGACGAGGTAAGAAGTGTGAGTGATGTGCCGAGTATTCCAAGTGAACAAACGGTCGTTCCAAAAGAGTTAGAAACAGCACTAATGCTCGTTGACCAATTAACAACAGAATTTAACCCTGAAAAATATACAGACGACTATCGTAATGCGTTAATGGAGCTAATTGAGGAGAAAAAAGCTACGAATACAATCTCAACTAGCGATAAACGTCCGGTACCTGATAATGTCACGGACTTAATGACAGCACTTCAAGCTTCCTTAGAGAAAACGAAAAAGCCAACAACAAGAAAACGAGCAACAAAAACGAAAAAAAATGCTTAAAAAATATAGAGCGTATCCTGATTTTGGGATACGCTTTTGATGTGGTGGAAGTGGACAATTAGTCATTTCCATTTAAGTACCTGTGTGTAAACCTCTCATTATTTATGACCAATATCTTATCCTGATAACCGCTAAACTTTTGAAAAAAATTAGGTTTACTAATCTCTTCAAAATATCGATTCCATTGAAACATTTTGATGAATATTGTAAAAGTCGGTTTGTAATGTGACTTTTCCAGACTCATTTTTTGCAAAATGAATCTTTTGATTATTCGATAAATTCTTACCACATAATTTGTATCCAAGAAAATAATCAAGTCGGCATGATGAAAACTTTGTGCTACCCACTCCTCATTATGTACGCCCTCAATGATCCAAGTTTTAGTTTGAATGATAGCATTTAAATGATCTATCTTTTCTTGATTGGTCCTTCTTATATCCCCCGATTCTTTTCTTATCCAAACAACATTATCTAATTCATAATAAGGGATATTGAATTTTAAAGATAATTCTTTCGCTAACGTTGTTTTCCCGCTCCCAACAGAGCCGATGATATGTATTTTTTGTGGAAATGTATTGTTCAAAAAAGCCCTCCTATCCTTTAAAGTTTGTTAATTTTGTAGCTCATCACCTAAAGTTAGAGATGAATAGCGTCACAGCTGAGACCCTTGAGCGAAGCGGCTCATCGGACGCCCCTCGGAAGTTTTGCACTGTGCGAAAGCAACAAGGTTTTGTCTGTGCGAAAGCTTAGCGACAGCAACAAAGCGCTAAGCCGGAACGGAAATCGACTACACATTTACGGTATAGCTCGATTTGTGCGAATATTGCATCTATTATACAATATATCTCAAGTAAAGATAAAATATTGAAGGAGTAGAATTGTATGGATCAAAATGAGTTTAGTGGAAATTTAGAGAAATATAAAAACCCTATTGAATATGATGTAATTTATGAAAACTACAACGTAGATTTACATTATATTAAAAATCTTCTTAGGAAGAATAGCGATCCGATAATTGAATTAGCTTGTGGCACAGGTCGATTAGCTATTCCCCTAGCCAAGCAAGGATTCAATGTTTATGCAATAGATATCCATGAAGGGATGCTTCAATTGGCAATTGATAAAGCGAAAAAACAGAATGTACAAGTGCATTTCTCTTTGCAAGATTGCACGCAACTTCAATTACCTATTTCATCAAATTTCATCTATATGACAGGAAATTCATTTCAACATTTTTTAACTAATGACAGTCAAAATGCTTTATTCCAATCCGTTAAAAAGCACTTACATCCAGGTGGAGAATTTGTATTTGATACGAGAAATGCGCTTCTAAACGAACTGTCTATCGTGGATGAATACGAAGAAAGTTCAGTTAATAGCAAAGGTGAAAAACTAACCATTCAGCATCGCGAAGAATATAACCCTGTCACACAAATCTTAACTTGTCGTTCTATAAATAAGCTTGGACATTCAACTTTCGAAGATTCAATTCTACTTCGCTATACATATCCAATGGAATTGAAACGGCTATTAGAACAAAACGATTTTGAATTATTACATCTATACGGTTCATGGAAAAAAAGTGAATTTACGAAGGATAGTCCTTCTATGATTGTACATGCGCGATTAACAAAACAAAATCCATAACACAAACATTCGTTCCACTTTCTGTTATAATAAAGAAAAAACCAGGAGCAAACTAGATGATAAACATTAGTGAACGTATGGAGCATTATCGTATAACTGGCCTTAGTCTTGTAGCGATCGAAAAGAGCAAAATCAGTAAGTCAGATTATTTTGGAGTTCTAGAAGCAGGTAGCGATCAAAAAATTAATGAGCACACGATTTTCAATGCTTGTTCGATAAGTAAGTTTCTAACAAGCATATTAGTATCGAAATTGGTGGAACAAGGTTTTTTAAACTTAGATGAAGATATTAATAAGAAGCTAGTTTCATGGAAGGTTCCTGACAATCAATTTACAAAGCATAAAAAAGTTACATTACGTAACTTACTCTGCCATCAATCAGGTATTGTGGACCCGGAAAGCAGTTTTACGGCAGTAGAATCGTTCAATGACATGCCATCCATGCTAGAAATATTGGATGGTAAAACGCCCTACTGCAAAACGCCTATTGAGATAACGTATGAACCCGAAAGTGAATTTCACTATTCCGATGCAGGCTTTTGCGTTATTCAATTACTTATTGAAGACACAATGGGCAAACCATTTTCCGTTCTTATGGACGAACTTATTTTTCAGCCATTGAGCATGACAAACAGCACTTTTTCTAGCACTCTTTCAACATCAAATACGGATAATTTTGCATGTGGTCATGATAAAAATGGCGAGTTAATCTCAGGAAAATACGCTATTTATCCATACCTTGCAGCCTGTGGTATATGGACTACTCCAAACGATTTAGCAAAATTATTATTGGATGTTACGAGTGCTATAAAAGGACAAAGTAAACTTGGTCTTACGGCAACACGAATAAAAGAATTGTTTCGACCTCAAGGATGTAAGGAATGGGCAGGCCTAGGTGTATTTCTAGATGGAGCTGAAGAGAAACTCGAATTTTCCTCGCTTGGCTGGGGTGTTGGGTTTCAATGTATGCTAGTAGCTTATCCATACCTAGAAAAAGGTATGATCATGATGACGAATACGGATACTGGTGTACATCAAATGAAGGGAATCATGGGTGAAATCTATCATTCGCTTTCGTAATCAAGAAAGTGGCTGGGACAAAACTGGTCAAAACCTTAAAAAGCGCGAGAAATCAATTTTAGAAACGTTGATTTCTCGCGTTTTTTTGATGTTAAGTTTTTAAATTTTGCGTAAAAAAATATGCTTATGTCATAAGGACGTAAATTATCAGTACGGTCAGAGAGTGTTGCATGAAGATAGATGTCGATATTTCCCAAAAGTTGGTTGATAAATTAAAATAGTTGGTTGATAAAACGATAAAGTTGGTCGATAAATTAAAAAAGTTGGTTGATAAATCGATAAAGTTGGTCGATAAACAATCAAAAGTTCTCGACAAATCTCAAAACTGCAGCTCATTAAAGATTCTTTCGCTGCAGAAAAATGAGGTTTTGTCCTAGCCTTTCTTCACCCTATAATGCATTTGCACCATTTGTCCATAGCGAGTCGTATTGACTAACTTCAACTCTTGAAATGGATTATTATTCTTAAACAGCGGAATGCCAGAGCCTAATAGATGGGGTGTGATTGTAATTATCCATTCATCGATCAGCTGTTCCTTCATAAATGCATCAAGTATGTCAGCTCCACCAACCATCCATATTTTCGAGCCTTCCTGTTCCCTTAACTTTTTCGAAAACGGTACGACATCCTCATTCACAAACTCAACATGTTCGTTTTTACCACTTAATGAAGTCGAGAATACATAACATTTCTTATCAGGATATGGAAAGGTCTCCGTATGCTCAACAACCCAATCATACGTTCTTTTACCCATAATAACGGTATCGATAGATTGATACATGTCGGAATAGCCAGCATCCCCTTCCACCTCAGCCTCTTCCAGCCATTGTAAGTCATCATTTTCTTTCGCTATAAATCCATCCAAACTAGTCGCAACATATAATATGATTTCTCGTGACATATCGTCATCTCCCTTTCTTTTTTGAAAAATTCATGATCAACATTTATACTAAACCTAAAACATGACAACTACTGGCATGATTACAATGAAAGGTGAAAAAATGTCAAAAGCAAAACGTTTATTAGATATTCTTTTGTTTGTGAGTGCAAAAAAGAAATTTACTGCACAAGAAATTGCTGATGAATTCGATATTTCAATTCGTACAGTTCATCGATATATTTTAGATTTAGGTGATATGGGCTTACCTATTTACGCGGAACAAGGACGAAACGGTGGTTATACTGTCCTAACGAGCAGACTTCTTCCCCCTATTTTATTTACAGAAGATGAGGTCGTTTCAATTTTCTTTGCGTTTCAATCACTCAAATATTACCGTGATTTGCCCTTTGATGCGGAAATCTCCTCCGCTTCTCATAAATTATATAGCTCACTTCAACATGACGCCAAGCAGAAAGTGGATAAACTTCAATCCTATATCGCCTTTTGGAATCCTAAAAGAGCCATAGAAACACCTTTATTGAAAAATGTTTTAGAAGCAGCCATTGAAAATAAAAATCTTCATATCCAATATGAATCCAAATCAGGTACAACTACGAAACATATTCATCCACTTGGTGTATACGCACATGATGGATTATGGTATATGCCTGCCTTTGATTTTACGAAACAAAAAATATTACTATTTCGAGTAGATCGTATTCTTTCTATAGAAAATGAAGAAAACAAAGATAAATTCTTAAATTTGGAGGAGTGGTTTGGCAGCACATATGAAAATAAACAACCCATTCGTTTACACGTCTTATTATCAAGGGAAGGTGTACGTCAATGCAAAAGCGATCCAAGCCTGGAGGATTTTGTCGCCATAGATGAAGATGGAACAGGTCATATTGATTCCATTATAGACAAAGGTGAGCTTGATTTTATTAGTCCCCTTTTCTATCGGCTGGGTAAACATGCTCAAATTGTAGAACCAAAAGAATTAATCGCTAATTTACAACAGCATGCAAAGGAAATTTTATCTATGTATCAAGAAAATGAGTAAGGCTATATGACGATTTTGTAAGATTGGCGTAACACTTATCGATACTACTTTTTGGAGAATTTCCTTATACTTAGTAAAAAAGGAGGAGAAAAAATGCAACCAATTGAATTAAACAAAAGAATAGATACATTAGATTATTTAAGAGGATTTGCTTTATTAGGAATTATTTTAGTCAATATTCCATCATTACTGTGGATTACACCACCAGAAACATCGATAGATATTACATATAATAGGTTTCTATTGCTCTTTGTGGAAGGGAAGTTTTTCTCCATTTTTTCATTTTTATTTGGTGTAGGCTTTTATATTTTTATTTCCCGTGCAAAAGCTAAAAATGAAAAGGCATATTTATTATTCATTAGAAGAATCATTATTTTATTTTTAATAGGACTTGTACATTTCTATTTTCAACCAGGAGAAGCATTAACCGTCTATGCGATATTTGGGCTAATTGCGTTACCATTTTACAAAGCTCGGAAAGAAATAAACGTTACTATAGGGCTTATATTATTAGCCGTAACAGCTTATTATGGCATCAAAATTGCTATGCCGTTTCCACTTATTTTACTAGGTTTAGCAGCTGGGCAATATCGAATTTTTGAAAAGATCAATGACAATCGAAAAAGCATATTTATCTTTACAATTATAATGTTCGGTATTAGCATAGGCGGCTTGCTGTATCAATGGCATTATGTCCCAGAGGCAATGGTGAACTTTAATAATATGACAGAGGATGAACTTACAGAACATGTGACAAACGTTGGGAATTTTTCGCTAATAGGGCTTCAGTTCAGTCCATTTGTATCAGCATTTTATGTAGGACTATTAATGCTTTTACTCCAACATCCTTTATGTCAATTTTTGCTATCACCATTAAAAGATTATGGCCGAATGGCTTTAACAAATTATTTAGGACAAACAACGCTGATTTTAATAATAGGGAATGCCTTTCACCTTATTGGCAATATCCGTTTCATCCAATCTCTTTGGATTTGCATAGGCATTTACATTTTTCAATTACTATTTAGTAGGTTTTGGCTAAAATTCTTTAGATTTGGTCCATTAGAATGGTTGTGGCGCATGGGCACATATTGGACAGTACCTTCAATACTTAAAACTTCTACTCATTCTAAGGAACGTTCCTAAAGAATTGTTTTAGAAAATGGCAAACACCTAACAGTAGGTTTTTCTCATTCATAATATGGTAGTGTACCTAATACACTTCCATTTTGCTCATACCTTCAGCAAAAACACACCCCCATATTTTACTTTTGGTCACTTTCGCTTTGGAAAAGTGACCTTTTTTCTTGTATAATATCCGTTAATTTTTGTGTACATAAAAGATGTACTACACACGACTTCTGTGTAATGCATAAGATGCAAATAATACAATTTGTATGGAGGATAATTTGATGAATAATAAAAAATCAAATCAAAATAATCAAGTTCCAAATTCAGAAAACCAAGCGGCCAAACTCGCAGTGATCGGAGCCGCAATTACTACTCTTGGCGATGCCATAACTACGATTTCAACAGGACTCGCGTTAGAAGAAGCACAAAATCAGAGCAAAAATAATAGTCAAAACAATAGTCATGATATTGAGAGATTACAAAGGCAAATTGACGAACTATCAAATGAAATAAGACAAATCAAAAAAATGATGATGCGTTAATGTTTAGATTGTCCTAAACCATTCATAAGATATTTCAACAACCCAAGAGGACAAGTAATGGCTTTCGGCAATTAACAAAAGCTTATAATTATACAAAAAAGTCTTTCATTATTCAAAAATGAGAGCCTTTTTTGTGTAAAAAAACCGACAAAACCATTTTAGATTTTGTCGGTTAGTAGCCCTAATACACGGGTTTACTTATTTTCTTTTTTAGTAAAAATGCTCAATAAGCCTAGTAAATAAAAAATAACACTTCCCACTATGACACCATAAAACAACACAGAAATTGAAGTAGGACCCCATACTTTAACAAATTCCCAGTTTGCCCCTAGTAAAATTTTAGGGAACATAATTAAAAGTGTCAAAAATATTGCTACAACTAAAGAATGTATGATTAGGAAGAACGTCCTTTTTGTATTGAACGATACTCTCATTCGCTGTTTTTTAACAATCTGCCTCAATGTTGTTAGCAATAAAATACTTAAAAACATCCCAAATCCTACGACAATCACGCACAAAAGCGTCACAGTTTTATCTATTCTTTGTAAGTTGTCGGAATGGTTAATATCAATATTTTTCCCTTCCCACAAATTCATCACACCTTGTCCAATAGCGGTTGTATAGCTCGAATTCATATTGGACAGTATGGCCACTCCTAATTGTTCATCTGGCTGCATAATGAAATAAGATGTAAATGTTGGATTTTCACCTGCATGGAGTAAATATTGTTTTTTGTCTTGTTCCATAACTCCCCATCCACTAGCGTAGTATGTATCCTTATCGAAAGGCTCTACAGATTGATCAGGAATATGCGATTCTTGAATAATTTTCTTATCAATAGAATAAATTTGGCTACTTCCTAACTGTAACTTTAACCATTTTGCTATATCATTCGTGTTGCTTATAATATATCCAGCAGGTACATTTCCACGATAGATAGGTGGTGTGTATGGCTGCTCTCTCATTAGTCCGATTTTATAACCTGACGCCATCTCATCAGATTTAACTTGATGAAGACCAACAAATGAATCATTCATATTAAGTGGCTCTAATATATGCTGTTTGATATACATATCAAAGGGCTGTTTTGATACCTTTTCAACAATGAGTCCCAAAACATCATAATTCAGCGTTGCGTACTCAAATGAGCTACCTGGTTTACGATCTAATGGCTGATCAAGTAATTTTTTCACAGTCAACTCAAGAGCATCACTTTCGTTACTTTCAGGGATATTAGCTATAGTGATAGATGGGATCCCACTTGTATGATACAGTAACTGATTAATCGTAATCGACTGCTGCTCCCCATTATATTTTAACTTCAACCACGGGATATACTTTTGGACATCATCAGATCGTTTTAACAATCCT
>Ga0209676_1002780_pt1 | contig 11648 bp, 8 predicted proteins | sample AraplaCvi_mLB_r2_FD_184282 | JGI IMG/M metagenome (GOLD analysis project Ga0209676, IMG submission 184282) | Arabidopsis root microbial communities from North Carolina, USA - plate scrape MF_Cvi_mLB_r2 (SPAdes) (version 2) | ecosystem: Host-associated > Plants > Roots > Endosphere | place: USA...
CGTCCGGCGATGGGTCGGGGTCGACCTATCCCGAGACGAAGCCTTCGACACTTTACGGATCGCCAGACAATCCTGCGGCGAGCTCCGAGCCTTTGAAGGCACTCCCTGGCCGGTCTGAATTGTTCAAGACGATCGTTAAGCGCGTGCAGATCGCGCTCCTCGCCCATGGAGTATTTAGCGGTGCGATCGACGGCGATGTCGGGCCTGCCACTCGCAAGGCGCTCCGAACCTATCAAGGTAAGCATGGGCTCAAGCAGACGGGTACGATCACTCCCGAAACGCTCGACTCGCTTAAGATCCCAAGCACGCCGTGAGCCGATTGCTTCAACTGGTCACATGAAACACATGCATCGATATTTATTCACGATCTTCGCTTCGTTTGCTCTCTCGTCCTGCGGGCAAGACACTCCAGAGGACGCTCCGCCGCCGGCACAGGCGGCCTCCGAACCCGTCACGGCGACGAGTGTGACCTTTTCGGCAGAAGATCTTATTCGAGTCTGCCGGGGCGGCGCGTCTTTCCGGAACGGCACCGCGGTCGGGCGCATCAAGGCGAAGGCTACTGAAACCAACCTCATCAGAATTTCCTATACGCGCACCGACGGCAAGTTTTTCGCCTATGACTGCAAGGTTGAGGGAAATCAGGTGCGCTTCCGGATGATCGACGAGGCGGGACCGGGAAGCGGGCCGGGGATCTGGTCCGGGCGTGGTTCGAAGACGACCTTTGTGCTGTTGCGCGGAGAGATCGAGTTCACTGACGACTTCTTCGACGGATCGACAGATATCGACCGCGTGAAAATATAGGCTGCCGGGCTGTGGGCGGCGACGCGCACCGATGGCGCCGGAGCAGCCGAAGTAGCTATTATAGAGAAGCGGCCGGGTGCGGAGTGCTGTCGCATTTGGGCAATCCACGAGCAAAGGCCCCGCTCGACAGGCGAACGGTACAACGACTTGCTGGGAAGGGAGGATAGTGATCTGATGGAAGAACAGTCTGGAAGATGGCTATTCGAAGTCGATCTCGGCGCAAATGGCGGAAGGCTCGCACCGCGAACTCTCTCCCAGTTTGCGCGGATGATGGAACGCGAGCGCGACAAGTGGAAATGGCTTGATGCTGAGTCGGACGAGGTTCCCGAGTCGCTATGGAACCACGTATCGAACGTGCTCGACAATCTCGCGAGCTATGCCGAGACGGCGCGCGCCGAAGGATCGGTCGATGATGAGGATGCCTCAAATAGGCTTGAGGGCGCCTATGGTGGCGAATATCCCGCTGTCTTTCATTCCGAAGGCGATTTCGGGCGGGCCATTCTCTCACTGCGGGAAGAGTGCGGCGATGACATGGCCGCTCTCGCTTATGGAATCCTATCAGGCCAAATCACACCAAACCTACGCTCGACGCGTCACTTTCGCGCGCTTTTTTTGATTTCCAATCCGAGCCAGATCGGCGCCGAGGCGCGTCGGCTGGCAGCTGACAAGGATTATCGTTCCTGGCAGGAGGAGTCGCGTAATCTGCTGTCCGAGCAGGCGGGACTCGTCGAACAGTCGCGAGCCACAGCGTCGGATTTCGAACGCCGGGCGATGGATGAGGGGCGGGCTGCATACCGACGTTTCGTGCGGTTGGGCGTTAAGGCCCGCCGGTCACTCAGGACAAAGGGCGATCGCGCGATCAGCGACATCGACAACACACGCGCGGCCTATCAGGACCAGATGCGGCTAAAGGCGTCGGTCGCCTATTGGGGCGACAAGAAAGCGATGCACTCTGATGCGCGCAGCGCTGCCGTTCGCCAACTTGTTTGGCTCGCATTGCTCGGGGGCACTGTAGCAACCCTGATCTTCGTTGCGGCAATGATATTCATGCTCGAAGCGTCGGGAATCGACGCGACAGGGTGGTTTGACCTGACGCCTCCCGCGGGGCGGAGCATTGCTTTATCCGCCTATGTGGTGGTGACGGGCGCAGTCGGCACCGTACTCACGGCCCTCTTCTGGGCAGCGCGTATACTCGTGCGAAATTATATGACTGAGCGCCGGCTTGAGGGAGATGCCGAGGAGCGGCGGACAATGACGCAGACCTATCTGGCGCTTGTCGATCAAGGCGCGGCCTCGGAGGATGAGCGCCTCATTATCCTCAATGCCCTCTTCCGTCCCTCCCCTGATCAGCCAACAGGGGGCGACGACGCAGGCGGCGACGTTGCGCTGCCGGCGATCCTAGCAAAGCTGATGGACCAGCGAGCGCTGCGGTGACTTTGCGGACTGTTTGACGAGGCTCTGAGTTGCTGTCGGTCGCTCGGTTGGGAAGGTAGTGTTCACCCCTGCTGTCGTTCAGGCTGGACTTATCGGATAGCGATATGCCCAGTCACCATGGAGCGCGGCGGCAGGTGTAGAGACGTACAGGCTTCGAAAACTTCGTCCGGATCGACGGCAAAATATCGAATGCTGTGTACACAAATCTGCTTGGCCGTTAGGTGATCTGGGATGGCAAGGTCGAGTTCAAAGAAGAGGGCAAAGAGGGGCGCTCCCACCGCGCGAGATCGGACACTCGGAGAGATAAGAGCCGCGATTGCTCGAGCACGCGCAGGGCGATGGGGCGCCAAAGACGCATTTTCCGGCATAAATACCTATCGTGAAAGCCTACCGCTATCAGCCGTTGCCCAGTCCGTCGCCACTCTCACATCGCATCCAGCATATGTAACCGCTGTCTGGCCGAGCCCTTTCCCTCGCAAGTGGAGCGAATTCTCAGAAAGAACGTTTCGCGCGTATTTGGAGTTTGAGTTCGAACTAGAGTGGACTGCGCATGCACTTCTGGCCCATGCGCCAAAATTAAACAAATTCCTTGAAATGAAAGCGGAGTTTGACGCTGCAATACTAGCAAGCGATGCGATCAGGGCAAACTCCGTCCTAGATATTGTAGAGGAAGAATTTGGCCTTTCAGTGTGGTTGGCAGAGGCGCGGCTTGCTCACCTCCAGCTGACGGCGGGATTCAAAGCTCAAAAGGACTTTGTCAGGCAACTCACCACGCAAACAAACTCGAGCTTAGTGCGATTTTTGATCGCTTGGATCGCGCTTAAGTACGAAGAAAACACCTCGTATGCCCAATTGATGCGGATGATCGACCGCTTCGCGGGCCAAGAGTTCGGCTTATATTACCTTCTGCGTCTTTCTCTCGGCGGATTCACCGTTTTGTCGCCAGATATGGCCGGCCGGACTCTCTCCCATGCCGACACATTGCCCGTTATCGATCGATATTTGACATTTTTGAAGGTGGTCCAAGCCGCCCTGACCTCATCGACAGGCGAAAAGCCGCCGAGCGACAATGTTCGTAGATCCCTACTTCCGCTAGCAAAGGCTATCACCGATAACACTCTAAGGAGGACATATTTCGCATCGGGTGGAGTTACTAAACTTAACCAGTTTCGGCCAAGCTTTAGCTCCGCGCTCGACGAGTATACTATGGGCAACTATCAAGCCAGCGACGCTGCCTGCGAGGTTGAGCGGGTCAATTACCCCTCCAGCATTGCGCCGCTTGTTTTGCAGGAGAGGTCCCGCACTGTCTGCGGCGACTCAGCGGCAACAGACATGGGGGTCGATACCAAGATCCTGAAGCTGGAAATCGGGCTCTGCTTAGCTGAGATATTTAGATTTGGCCCCCGAGCGGTCGAGCGGCGTCAACGACTTCAAAAAATTGGTGTTGTCCATGCAAACTGCGAGTGGTCTGCAGGAATAAGGCTTCTTGTGCCGCCCGAGGCTGACCTTCGGGATGACGACCTTGCTCGGCGGCGTGCCTGCTATCTTGCGCTACAATCGTCTGAAGATCACCCGCTGTTGGCTGGTTCATTGAGCCTTCTGGTGCCGGCCGAGAGATATTTAATTGCGATTGACCCCGAAAGCTCTGTGACTTCGAAGCTTATGAAGGTTGCGTACGGAACAACCACTCCTGTTTCTGAGATTGAAGCTCTGGGCGTTCCCGAAAACCGTGTCGCTCGATACAAGGCAATTGCTCATATTTGCCGCGGAGAAAATGCCGAAGCGCTACCAATCCTTGAGTCCATCTTCAATGACACCGCCAACACGTTAGATCGACTCGGATCAAGTGACCTGCTCGTCACGGCTTTGTTGCGCGAGAACGAACTCGGGGCTGCTGCCGACGTGGCCGCGTCACTTCTGCTAACGTCTCCCTATTTCGCCTCGATCTTGCCTCTATCAAAACTTGTTTCCGCAATTGTTGAGGCACAGGAAGAAGGCGATCCTCGGGCCGCTCGCGGAAACCTTAGCGTGGCAATCGTCGCAGATATGTATTCGCGATACATCGCTCCTGACCAAGAAATGGCTCGTTCGGACGCGTATAAGGATTTCCTACGTGCGAATGGCGTGCGACGCCCCACGGAACTTTCGGCGAAAGTCTCCGAGTTTCCTAAAAAGGAGATCATCTACTTCCTCAGGAATGTATGCGTCCCCGAAGTGATGGATCAGTCATTGGCCCTCCCCTCCACCGTCGCGGTAGAAGACGAACGCGTAGGGGTCCTACTGATGCTCGCGGAGTTGGTACCGGACGACGATCGAGATACCCTCTTGGCACTATTCGAAGAGCTGAGAGAGATCCGCACTCGCCAAGTTGTAAGAGATACAAATACTAGGCTTGAGCAGAGTAAGATATTTGTAAATGTCGAAGGTATCAAGAAACGGGTTGATGCGTCGATCAAAGATTCATGGGATCGTTACAGACTCCTCTCGTTGCAGAACGATGAGACGGACATAATTTCTGAGGTTCGGAGAATCTTAGAGAAACGCGGAAGTGGCAAGGTCATCGCGCTTCAACTATCCCTACCTGAAACGGAGAGAAGTAAAATATTCCAGCAAATGGTCGTAGAAATTAGAGACCTTTTTGTTGATAGTAAAGAGTTTGGCCTCGACGCGAACTTAAGCGCCAACATTCGTCACGGCTACGTTCTTCGAGAGATTAGAAGCCCTCTGCTCGCACAAAATCTTATCACAAACAGACCCGAACTAGACCAACCCTATGAAGAAAACCGATTTTGGAGGTCGCGACTATTCGCGCTTTCAGCGTATGAGCATCGCCTGTTGCAAAAGGCCCTTGCTGACTTCTCAGCAGAGGTGGACGGGAAGATCGAGGCCCTTAACGGACAGGTCTTGCGTATTAATTCGCTTGCCAATCCGGACGGAATGTTCCGCTTTGGAATTAATGCACCGCAAATCAGTCTGCTAGAACAAAAAAGTGAAACTCTGGACAATCATGAGGACTTCATTCAGCTTGTAGTTGACCATTTCTGGCAGGCCACCGATTACAATTTGGACAAGGTTCGAAAGCACCTCATGGAAAGCGCTTTGCAGGGATTCAGCGATGCTTTGGATGGCTTGGACAAGGCCCTAGATAGCGTTGCAGACTCGTCCAAGCTGATCAATCTCAGATCAGCAATTGCACTATCCCGCCCCGAGCTTCAGGCAGCAATTGGCCGGGTGGCCAGTTGGTTCACACTCTCAACCGATATCGATTTCCCAGACTATTCAGTCGAAACCGCCTATCAGGCGGGGATAGAAACGATCAAATCTTACGCTGCTAACGTCGAGATAAAATCCACCCTTACGTGCGACAATAGCGTATTTCTTCGAGGTAGGACGCTCCCATTCATTGGTCGAATCTTCTTCATCATCCTGGACAACATCGTAGAGCACTCCCACATCGCAACGGGCGAGATCAAGGTGCACTGCTCCATCCGTCTCGACGGGGCATTTATCGTGATTAAGATTGTCAGCGATTTGGGCGTGACTGCAGATCTCGCTGCCGTTAGCCAACGTGCTGAGGAAGTTAATGAGCAGTACGGCACTGAAAAGGCCACTCAGTTCATCAGCGTCGAACGTAGATCGGGATATCCCAAGATTTGGAAAATCCTCACCCACGACTTGCAAGTAGAACATCTACTCGAAGTGTCGGTTGACGAAAATGACCGCAAATTTTCTGTTGAGATCATGATGGCCGCAGCGGGCATCACTGTGAGGACCGATAGTTGAAGATATTAATTGTTGAAGACGACGAGGACAAGCGCGCAAAAATTGTAATCCTTGTCCGTCAAAATTTTTCCGATCTGGAGATAATCGAGGCAAGGTCGTTCCAGTCGGGACTCCGAGCAGTCGAGGAAGATTCCCCCGACTTTATGATCCTCGATATGACGATGCGAAACTTCGATAAGTCGCCAACAGAGGACGGGGGGCGGCCTCATCATTTTGCCGGCCGTGAAATCTTACGCCAAATGAAGCGGGAGGCGATGTCGATACCAACCGTAATAATCACTCAATTTGAAGAATTTGGTGACGACGAAAACAAAGTTACGTTGTCGCAACTGACGAGCGAACTGGAAAATCGGTTCCCGAATTATCGCGGAACTGTCGAGTATCGCCACCACATCGACGCGTGGCAGATGGAACTTAAGATTCGTATTGAAGGCATCATTGCGGAGCTCCGGTGATGAGAGTTTTAATCGTCGAAGATGATGCCGTAAAATACGGCAAGGTCCGCGAGGCAATTGAAGCGTGGGGCGTAGATCCGAAAGGCATTTCGCACGTCGTGAACGCGGCAGACGCCGTGCAGGCGCTAACGCACTCCGCATATGACCTCATGCTCCTAGATGTGAACCTTCCCCGGCGACATGGAGAAGGCACGCATCGCGGCGGCGGCCTCCTCGTGCTGAAGGAACTGCAAGACGATCAGAACTTGAATCAGCCAAGACACATTGTCGGGATGACCGCCTACGATGATGTGGTGTCGGAATTCGGAGGCAAATTCGTCGATCAGTTGTTGTCATTGATCCACTATCGAGAAGATGTCGACGGTTGGATCAAGCAACTCCGAGGCCTACTTGACCACATGCAGCGTAGCAGTGCGTCTCATCGGTTCAGTGATGGTGTAACCTACGGGTACGACCTCGCTATCGTGTGCGCCCTGCCCTTAGAACTAGACGCTTTAAAGTCACTTCCTTTGGACTGGACTGAGCTTCGTTTTTCATTCGACGAAACAATTTATTGGGTAGGTAAGTTTGAGACAATTCGGGGTGTAAAATCGGTCGTTTGCGCATCTTGCCCCAGGATGGGAATGCCAGCAGCAGCCGTGACCGCCACTAAGATGATTATTCAGTTCCGTCCCCGTTACATGGCAATGGCCGGAATCTGCGCTGGCAGAAGTGGTAAGACGGAAATTGGCGACGTTGTTGTGGCAGACCCGTCGTGGGACTACGGCAACGGCAAGATTGAAGGTTCCGATGATGGGCCGAAGTTCAAACCTAGCGCGCATCAACTTCCTCTAGACCCAGATATTGCGACTGCAGCGCAGGCCTTAACAAGCGACGTCGCCTGGTTTGCCAAGCTTAAGCAAGACTATATGGGACCCAAGCCGAATACCGAAGTAACGGTTCGCACTGCGCCGATGGCGAGCGGTGCCGCAGTCGTCGCAGACGCATCGCTTTTCGCCGAGATCGTAGACAGGCAGCGCGATGTTCTAGCCTTGGAAATGGAAGCTTACGGCATTTTCGCGGCATGCCAAGGAAGCGGCCGACCGAGGCCTCTCACGGTGGTGGCCAAAGCGGTCTGTGACTTCGCTGACAAGAATAAAGGCGATGATTACCAATCCTTTGCCGCGTATACGAGTGCCAATGTTCTGATCGAACTCCTGAGGCGCCACACGCTATTTTAGGGATCCAGCTCCTGTGTACGTGGCGACATGCTCTCGGCGCTACGCACTAGACTACAGCCATTGCCACCTATTGGATATCATACACCTACAGGCGTTAGTCTTGACGCTGCTTCCACAAAAATAGTTGAGCGAGCGCCATGCCCATAATGCTCACGGCCGCTTTCGGGCTTATTCAGAGCGGGCGAGGATGGCCGACTTCAGGCGCATTGCTGCCTTTGAAAGTCACCCGCCTCCGGAGACAGCACGATTCTGAGGCTAGAACCAGTGACCGGTGCGACTAGGCTGAAACTTCGTTATTAACCAAAGCTTCGATAATAGCATCGCAGAAGACGGTCAGATCATCGGGACAGCGGCTGGTGATAAGATTTCCGTCGACGACCACGGCTTCATCGACGACAATGGCACCGGCGTTCGCGACATCGGTCCTGATAGATTTATAGCTGGTCAGTCGCCTCCCGTTTGCCAGCCCCGCCTCGATCAGGAGCCAAGGCGCGTGGCAGATCGCGGCCACCGGTTTTCCCGTCGCAGCAAAGTCACGGATGAGAGAAATGGCATCTTCGTTCACGCGCAACAGATCGGGGTTTATCTGTCCGCCCGGCAGGATCAGAGCGTCGTAATTCGCGATATCCACGTCCGAAATCTTGAGATCGACCTCAATCTCATCACCCCAGTCATCCTCGTCCCAACCAGTGATATCGCCCATCTCGATCGAGGCGATGTCGATGTCGGCCCCGGCATCTTGTAGGCGCTCCAAGGGCACCTCAAGCTCGGACTGTTCGAAGCCATCGGTGGCCATGATCAGTATGCGGCGTGAAGATAGAGATTCGGCGTCGGCCATGATGGATGCTCCTTTGCACTATCCATCAAAAATGCCTCGGAAGGGAAAATGTTGCCCCAGACTGCGCTCAAGTCGGTGAAAATCAGTGGCAAAAAAATGGCGGCCCCGAGAGGCCGCCAAGGAAAATGAATGAAGAGAGCTCTCCATTCGGGTCGCGAAGCGGCGCATATAGAACCTTCGCGCAAGTGCCAGCGAATTTACCATGCCGTAACGGAATTTCGCGAACTGATGCTTTTTCGCAACAGACTTGCGGTAAGAGTCTATCGCACTTCCCGTTCGACAAGTAATTCGGTCGCTGGCTTGCGCCGTAATGCGACAATGAGCACGCCCAGCATCGCCAATCCGCCCCCGATCCCCATCCGCATGTCGAAATGATCGTGGGTGATCAACACCCCGAGCCCGATCGTCGCAAGCGGCGTCATCAAGGTCAGCGGCGCGAGCAAATTTGCTTCGTAGCGATCGATGAGGTGATAATAGACGGAGTGCGCGCCGACCGACACGATCAGCGCCGTGAACAGGACCGCTGCGACGAGCGGCCACCCATTGGCGGATGCCGCCGTCCACTGGCCGTCTTCCAATAATATTGAAGCAGCCGTCAGGACGGTCGCCGACACAAGTCCAACCCACGCCTGGAAACGAAACGGTGTGACGCCGTCAACTTGCTTCATCAGCACCGCGCCAGCGGCACCGGCAAATGCGCTGGCGGCCACGAACCACAGCCCCGTCGAAAGCGCCAGCCCGCCCGGCCGCCAGGTCACGATCAAAACGCCGATCAGCGTCAATGCGATGCCCAAGCCCCGGCGCCAGTGAATGCGCTCGCCGAGCACCAGCACCGACAGCAGCATGGTGAAAGGAACGCCGAGCTGGAGGATGATCGCCGCGGCCGAAGGCGAGACGGTCTGCAAACCGACGAACAAAAGCGAAAAGCTTCCGCCGCCCAGACAGAGGGCGATGCCAACGATCCGCCATACGGGCCGCGGCATAGGGAGCAGCCAAGGCAACATGACCAGCGCAACCACCGCGAACCGCAAGGATGCATAAAAGAGCGGCGGGATCGCCCAATCGGTCACGATGATCTTGCTCAGGACATTGTTGAAGGCCCAGATCAGGCAGACGGCCAGGAGCAGCAAGAAATCGCGAACGCGCACGGCCTGGGTCTATTCCGCGACGCGCGCGGCGTCTTCCAGCTTCATAATCCGTTCCGAGCAAATGGAATGCACCGCGCGGCCGAGTTCCTCGACGCGGCCGGAAAGCCACAGTAGCTCTTCTTCGCTGATCCGATAATGCTTCGAATAGCGCGCCTTCACATAGGCTTCCTTGAGCTTTTCGAACTGCGCCCGGTCAGCGCGCAGCTCGCGAGGCCATGCGTCGACGAGCCGCATATCCAAGCGTTCCGCCTGCGTGCGAAGGAAGCCTAGGTTGTGGACGTGGGGGGTGTAGAAGGTGCAGACCAGCAAGGCGCAATGGTAAAGCGTTTCAGTAGTCTGATGCAGGAGAAAAGCCGCTTCCTTGTGGAAGGACTGGTCAATTGCGTCCTGCGTCAGCTTTGATTTCCGCATCGCCGCCGGGAACCACTCGTCAAAATATTCGTTCGCCATCGCCAGCGCCTGCTCGGGCGTCTTGGGCTTCGGCTTGTGCAATTCCTTGTCGTCATATTCGTAGAGCGCGATGCCATCCTTCGCGACGTCCATGAAGAAATAGCGCCCATGCGCGAGCCCGTCGTTCACTTCCTGGATCGTGTGGACGATGAAGTTCACCGGAGTGTGCAGCGTCTTGTCGATGGCAAGCTCGCGGGTCAGCCGATCCTCGAGTTTCAGCCAATAATCGACGCGCTCGGTCAGCCGCTTGTCGTTGACGATGATGAGCAAATCAAAGTCCGAGCGATAGCCCTTGGCAGTGTGCGGCTCATCGACCCAGCCGCCACGCGCATAGCTGCCGTAGAGAATGATCTTGTCGATCCGGCCCTTCTTCTTCCAGCTCATGGTGCCGAGCGCGAGGGCGTCCTCGAATTCTTCGAAGATGATCTGCTTCACACGTTCGAGTTCGCGCTGCTTGTTCGCCGGGAGATGATCGAGATCGGTTTTCATTGATTTTCATCCTGTAATCCTGCTCGCCGGATGGCAAGCGCCGTCAGATCCAAATCGGCACCTCAACCTTCCTCCTTGATGCGAAAATCCCAGACCGGAATGCCGAACGCCCGCGCCTTGTCGACGAGATTGTCCTGGATTCCGGTCCCCGAGAAGACGACCAGCCCGGCGGGCATCGCGTCGATCAGCCGCTCGTTGCGCTTGAAGGGGGCGGCCTTTTTGTCGCGGTTCCAGTCGGGTCGGAACGCCACCTGCGGCACTTTGCGCGCGTCGGCCCAGCAGGCGGCGGCGCGTTCGGCACCGGTGGGCGTCGCACCATGCATCAACACCATGTCGGCATGACGGGCATGCACCTTGTCGAGCGCCGACCAGATGTGGCGATGATCGTTGCAGGCGGGTCCGCCGCTGAAGGCGATGCGGGTTCCCGCGGGGATCAGGGCCTTGGCCTTTTCGCGCAGGCGTTTGTCCATGAAGTCGCGGCTGTCGATCATCGCGGCGGTCATCGTCTTGTGACGGACGCGCGACCCCGTGCGCGGCGTCCAGGCTTTGCGGGCGTGGATGCGGAATTGTTCGGCGGCGCATTCGCGGAAAAATTCCATCGTGTCGCGGCGCTCGATCATAGTGATGCCCTCGGCGATCGCGCGCTCGAGTTCGACCGAACGGATTTCGCTGCCGTCCTGCTCGCGCTGGAGCTGGCGCTGCGCCTGTTCGTTGCGGTCGAGTTCGCGCTCGACGCGTTCGCCGGCCCGGTGGAAGATATTGACGACGCCCCAGAGCAGATCTTCAAGATCGGGCTCGATGCGGGTATCGACCAGGCAGCCCGCCAAGGCGTCGAAGATGTCGGCAACGGCGCCGCCAGCGAGCCGATCATCGGGCAGGGGCCTGGCGTCGGGTTCGTCCTCATAGGGCCGATGGCCGTAAAGCTGCATTTCCTGGAGGAGGTAAGCGCTGGCGCCGGGTTGCTGCGGCTCGCCGCGTTCGGGAAGGTCGGACAGGTTGGTCATGGCGTTTCTCTTGTCTGGGGCCGCGC
>Ga0209676_1002782_pt1 | contig 11632 bp, 7 predicted proteins | sample AraplaCvi_mLB_r2_FD_184282 | JGI IMG/M metagenome (GOLD analysis project Ga0209676, IMG submission 184282) | Arabidopsis root microbial communities from North Carolina, USA - plate scrape MF_Cvi_mLB_r2 (SPAdes) (version 2) | ecosystem: Host-associated > Plants > Roots > Endosphere | place: USA...
CGCGCAGCATACGGGCGAGTTCAACTCTGCCCGTATCCTGGACGAGGTCTGGATGTTCGGCATGCCGGTGCATAACCCGGTCGTCATGCGCAACAAGATCCGCGTGATGCAGATGCAGGGCTCGAGCTACATCAAGGGGCTGGAAGGGCTGCGGATTTCGCCGTCCGAAGGCCTGGAAGTGAAGCGCCGCGGCGCGGAAGTCCGCATTTCGCGCGCTCGCTGAACCCGGATCGGCCGCCCGTCGGCCGCCAATTAAAAGGGCAGTCAGGAAGGCTTTCCTTCCCGGCTGCCCTTTGTGTCTTTGCCGGATCGCCGTTGTCGGGGCACTTGCGCGTCCTTTGAGAAGCGCAGCGGGGCCGCGTCGGCAACTCATATTACTTGTAGTTATTAAAAATGGAAAAAACGGTCGTTCTCTTTAGAAGAGAAAAGATACAAAATCGCTTGCCATGATTCACATCGAGAACCTATCCAAGACCTATGCCACGCCGCACGGAGAATTCCAGGCGCTGCGCGGCATCAACCTGCACATCGAGCAGGGCGAGGTCTTCGGCATCATCGGTCCCAGCGGGGCCGGTAAAAGCACGCTGGTCCAGTGCATCAACCTGCTGGAACGTCCCAACCAAGGCAACATCTCCATCGGCGGCCAGGCCCTGACGGGCCTTAACGAAGCGCAACTGCGAGAACAGCGCCGCCGTATCGGCATGGTGTTCCAGGGCTTCAACCTGCTGTCGCGCCGCACGGTGTACGGCAACGTGGCCCTGCCGCTGGAAATCGCGGGCGTGGCCAAGGCCGAGATTCCGGCGCGCGTCGAGCGCCTGCTGGCGCTGGTGGGCCTGGAGCATCTGCGGGACCGTTACCCCAGCCAGATCAGCGGCGGCCAGAAGCAGCGCGTCGGCATTGCCCGTGCGCTGGCCAACAATCCGGACGTCCTGCTGAGCGATGAAGCCACGTCCGCGCTGGACCCGGAAACCACGCACAACATCCTGGCGCTGCTGCGCGACATCAACCGCAAGACCGGCGTGACCGTGGTCATGATCACGCACCAGATGGAAGTCGTGCGCGAGGTCTGCGACCGCGTCGCCGTGCTGTCGCAGGGCGAGGTCGTGGAAGTGGGCAGCACGCGCGAAGTGTTCGCCCAGCCGCGCCACGACGTGACGCGCAACATGGTGTCGGCCGCCACCGCGTCGGAACTGACCGACGCCACGCTGGCCGCCGTCCAGGAGCGCATCCGCGCGCTTACCGCCGCCAAGCCCGGCCAGGCCGTGCGTCTGCTGCGCCTGTCGCTGACCGGCACCGACGCCTCGGGCGCCTTCCTGTCCGACCTGACCCGGCAGTTCGCGCTGGACGTGGGCCTGGTGCAGGCGCGCGTCGAAGACATCCAGGGCGTGGCCGTGGGCACGATGTTCGTGCTGGCCCAAGGCGCGCCCGCCGCGCTCAAGGACGGCATCGCCGCCCTGAACGCCCGTGACATTACCGTTGAAGAAATAGCTCATGAGTCCGCAACTGATCGACCTGCTTATTACGTCGCTGCTTGACACCCTGCTGATGGTGGGCGTGGCCAGCGCCATCGCGGTGGTCATCGGCATTCCGCTCGGCGTGACGCTGACGGTGACCGCGCGCGGCAACATGCTTGAAAACCAGCCCGTGAACCACGTGCTGGGCGCCATCATCAACGCCACCCGCTCCGTGCCGTTCGTGATTCTGATGGTCGCGATCATCCCGTTCACGCGGCTGGTGGCACAGACCTCCATCGGCACCACTGCCGCCATCGTGCCCTTGTCCGTGGCCGCGATTCCGTTCATGGCCCGCATCGCCGAAAACGCCATGCGCGAAGTCGATCCGGGTCTGGTCACCGCAGCGCGCGCGATGGGTGCGTCGCCCATGCAGATCATCATGAAGGTGCTGCTGCCCGAAGCCCTGCCGGGCCTCATCGCCGCCACCATCGTGACCGTTGTCAGCCTGATCGGCTATTCGGCCATGGCCGGCGCCATCGGCGGCGGCGGCCTGGGTGACCTGGCGATCCGCTACGGCTACCAGCGCTTCCAGTCCGACGTCATGGCCGCGGTCGTGATCGTGCTGATCGTTCTGGTGCAGGCCATCCAGAGCCTGGGCGACCGCTTCGTGCGCCGCATGTCGCATCGCTGATCCACTTTGTTTTTTCCTACTTCCGTCATATCGGGATATCGCAACATGAGCATCAAGGTTTTGAAGTCGCTGGCCGCGTTCGCGTTGGGCGCCGCCGTTTTCGCCCAGCCCGCGCTGGCTCAGGACAAGCCCCTGAAGGTCGGCGTCACCGCCGGCCCGCACGCCCAGATCTTTGATGTGGTCAAGGCCGAAGCCGCCAAGCAGGGCCTGAACCTGCAGGTCATCGAGTTCTCGGACTACGTGCAGCCCAACGTGGCGCTCGCCGCGGGCGACCTGGACCTGAACAGCTACCAGCACCAGCCCTACCTGGACAACGCCAACGCTGATCGCGGCTACAAGCTGGTCAGCATCGCCAAGACCGTGATCTTCCCGATCGGCATCTACAGCAAGAAGATCAAGTCGCTGGCCGAACTGAAGGAAGGCGCCCGCATCGCGCTGCCGAACGACCCGACCAACGGCGGCCGCGCGCTGCTGCTGCTGCAGGCCAATGGCCTGATCAAGCTGCGTCCGGAAGCGGGCCTGAAGGCCACGCCGATCGACGTAGTCGAAAACCCCAAGAAACTGCGCTTCATCGAACTGGACGCCGCCCAACTGCCGCGCTCGCTGGACGACACCGACGCCTCGGCCGTGAACACCAACTTCGCGTTGGAAGCCGGCCTGAACCCGACCAAGGATGCCATCGCCCAGGAATCGCCCGATTCGCCGTACGCCAACGTGCTGGTCGTGCGTGAAAAGGACAAGGACCGTCCCGAGTTCGCCAAGCTGGTCTCGATCTATCACAGCCCCGCTGTGAAGGAATTCATCCAGACCAAGTTCAAGGGCGCCGTGGTCGCTGCCTGGTAATCCAGGAGCTGGATGCGTTCTGAAGACGGCCGCCGCGAGCGGCCGTTTTCTTGGCGGGTTGCGGTGGCGGGATGCGGACAGATCGCGCCTGCAACACGACCGGCTGTCATTTTTTGACAAGCCCATCGAAATCCGCCATAATTTCGGGCTTCGGTCGGGTTGTTAGCTCAGTCGGTAGAGCAGCGGACTTTTAATCCGTTGGTCGCGAGTTCGAGTCTCGCACAACCCACCACCCCAATTCGCAGGACATTGTGAACGCCGCTATTCATAGCGGCGTTTTTGCGTTTGGGGTCCAAGCGCCCTTGGCGTCGAGGGTCAGCGGCCGGCTACTGACCGCGCCTTACGCAGGTACTCGGTAATTTCTGCTTCCGGCACCGCGCGCGAAAACAGAAAGCCCTGCAGTTCATCGCAGCCCGCAGCGCGCAGGAAATCGCGTTGTGCGGCAGTCTCGACCCCTTCCGCATTGATCGTCAGTCCCATTGACCGTCCCAGCATCACGACCGCATTCACGATGGCGGTCGAATCGCTGCCTTCGCCAATATTGGCCACGAAGCTGCGGTCGATCTTGATCTTGTCGACCGCGAACCGCTGCAGGTAGCTCAGGCTGGAATAGCCGGTTCCAAAATCGTCCAGCGCTATCCGGAATCCCGCAGCGCGCAGTGTGGCGATGGCCTTCTGCACCCGGCCATCGTCTTCAATGAACACGCCTTCAGTGACCTCCAGTTCGATCTGCGCGGGGTCCACGCCCGCGCGTTGCACCAGGTCGATGACGCGCTCGGCGAATCCTTGGCCGCGAAACTGCACGGGCGACAGGTTCACGGCGATGGACAGGCCCGGCCATTGCAACGCGGCGCGGCAGGCTTCCTTCAGTACCCATTCGCCCAGCGGCACGATCAGCCCCGTGGATTCGGCCACCGGCACAAAGATCTGCGGCGACACAGGGCCCTTGCCCGGATGATTCCACCGCACCAGCGCCTCCACGCCCACCAGCTGCTGCGTGCTGCTGTCGATCTGCGGCTGGAAATGGACCTGGAGCTGGCCGCTGCCGGCCAGCGCGCGGCGCAGGTCTTCCTCGATGACCGCCTTGGCCTTCAGCGTGTCGTCCATGTCGGGGGCGAAGAAGCTGTACTGGTTCCTGCCCAGCTCTTTCGCGCGATACAGCGCGATGTCGGCCTTGCGCAGCAGCTCGCTGCGCGTCGTGCCGTCACGCGGGGCCATCGACGCGCCGATGCTGGCGCCCACGAAGGCCCGGCCGCCCAGCAGGTCGAAGGGCTCGCGCACCTCCGCGAGAATGCGTTGCAGCAGGGCGGTCGCGCCAGCTTCGGTCGCGTTCTGCATCAGCACGGCGAACTCGTCTCCGCCCAGCCGCGCGACCGCATCGTCCGGCCCGAGGATGAGCTTGACCCGTCTTGCGAACTCTTCGATGAGCGCGTCGCCCGCGGCGTGGCCCCACGTGTCGTTGACCTGCTTGAAATGGTCCAGGTCCAGCAGCAGCACCGCACAGCACGCATCGGGCCGGCGGCGGACCAGCGCCTGGTCCACGCAGGTGTTGAAATAGGCGCGGTTAGGCAGTCCGGTCAGCACGTCGTGAAAGGCGAGATGCTGCGCGTGCGCTTCGCTGGCCTTCAGTTCGACATGGGCCGTCCGTAGTGCGCTCAGGTGCGCCTGTTGCTGGCGCAGCAGGCGATAGGTGCGCAGCGCCAGCAACGCGATCAGGACCAGCGCGCTGGCCAGCATGGCGGCAACGGATGGCAGCATGGCGCGCCAGAGTTCGGAGCCGGGCAGGTCCGGACGCCACATCAGGAAGCCCAGCGGGGCGCCATCGGACGATGTCAGGGGTATTTCGCGTTCGTCGACGCCGTCATGGCGCGTGCGCGTGGCATGGTAATGGAGCCCGTCGATCAGGTTGTCGCGCGAAAACGCATGCAGGAAATTGCCGTCGATGAACCGGACGCTGACGAGCAGATTGCGGGTCTCGAAGGCCGGCGCATTGAGGTCCGGCGAAAAGCGCGCGACGCGCATGACGCTCACGACCGCCGGCCTTTGCCCGACGATGGCAAGATCGGTGGCGTGCACGGCCGCCCGCGTGGTGCGTGCAGACGCGTCGGCGGACGGCGGCTGGCCGGGCAGGCGTTCGTGGTCGTTGTTCGGCCGGGTGGTCACGCCGCGCGTCAAGGCGACGAACGGACGGATGTCGGGTTCGTAGACGGCGTAGCGCTCCGGGTCGATCATTTCGCCGTGGACATTGCCGTAGCGCAGGGCGTCGTCCGGCCCCAGAATAAACACCAGATCCTGCTCGAACAGCCGGTGCAGCCACGCGCCCACGTTGTCGTCGAGCCAGACCTGGTCGGGCGCGGGCTTGGCCAGTTCGTCGACCAGCATGTCCCAGATCGCGACGGCTTCCTGCGCCTGTGCCACATCGTCCAGGATGTTGCTGATCGCCTGTTGCAGCTCCTTGCTCTGGCGCATTGCGGACATGTCATCGCTTTTTTCCACGGACAGGTGCAGCGAGAACAGCATCGCGGCCAGGAAGCCGCCAAAGGCGACCAGCACCAGGACGAGCAACGCGCCAGCGGAACGGGGAGGCGGCCCTGCTTTTTTTCTCATGCCGATACAGCTCCGTCTTGTTGGGGCACGCAACATACGGATCGGATGCGCTTCGAGGCCGCGTGCCGGCGCGGCGGGATTCGAAGAGGCACGTGACCGATCTGTACGCTGTCGCGGATGTCGACGATTCCGGTGCCCAGCAGGAGCAGCCCGTCGCAAATTGCGTGCCTGCGGCAAACTTGCCCCTTGATTCTGGCTCGCAGGTCTTCGTGAGAACCCTGGCGCCCGGCTGTTGTCCGGCATGGCATTTGCTGCGGGCTCGGTTTCATTTCCTCGCGATCCGCTGCGGATCCAAGACATCGATGTTCTTCACGCAAGCGCTGGGCCCGGCTGACGCCCCTGTGTTGCCCCCATCCCCCCTGGTGGTGATCTCGCCCCATCTGGACGACGCGGTTCTGAGTTGCGCGGGCCTGCTGGCCGCGCGCCCGGGCAGCACCGTCGTGACGGTGTACACGGCGCTCGCGCCGACGCCGCATCTGCGCACCGAGTGGGACCGGCGTTGCGGCTTCGACAATGCGCAAGCGGCGATGACGTGCCGGCTGGCCGAAGACAGAGAGGCGCTTGGCATGGTGGGCGCAGTCGGGCGGGCGCTCGATTTTCTGGATAGCCAGTACACCGCGACGCCTGATGAAGATGCGCCTCGGATCACCGAACGTCTGTTCCACCTGCTGGCGAGCCTCGCGCCTGCGAGCGTGGTCATGCCGCTGGGCCTGTTCCATTCGGATCACGTGCGCGTCAGCGATGCAGCGCTGATGATCCGCGAGGCGCTGCCCGGCGTTGGCTGGTTCGCTTACGAGGACCTGCCGTACCGCCAGCTGCGTGGCGTGGTGCAGGCGCGGCTGTCACAGTTGCTCGCGCGCGGCGTCACGGCCACGCCGGCGCATCTGGCGGTGGATGCGACGTCCAAGGCGCGCGCCATCGGCGCGTACGCGTCGCAGTTGAAAGGATTGGACTGCACGGCCTCGGAATTGGCGCTGCACGAAACCTTCTGGCGGTTGACGGACGGCGCCGTGGATGCGCGCTGATCTGCAACCGCCTTACCCGCGCTGCATCAGGTAGTGCAGCATTTCGCCCAGATCGGCGGGTTTGACGAAATGATGATCGAAGCCCGCGACGCGGCTGCGCTCGATATCCTGGGGGCCGCCGTAGCCGCTCATTGCGAAGATCAGCGCGCCGCTGCCCCACGTTTCGCCGCGTACCCGCCGGCAGACCGCATAGCCGTCCATGCCTGGCATGCTGATGTCCAGCATGATGACCTCGGGTTTGTGCTCCAACGCCAGCGTCCAGGCCGTCTGGCCATCGGGGGCGGTCAGCACGTCGTGATTTTCCAGCTTCAGGATCTCGGCCAGCGTCTCGAGGGCGTCCCGGTTGTCGTCCGCGATCAGGATCTTGAGTGGCCGGTGCGTCCGCCCGCTGGCCGGCGAGGCGCTCGCATCCATGGCGGCTTCCGATTGCGCCATCGGTAGGGTGACCGTGAACTCCGCCCCTTTGCCCACGCCGCGGCTGCTGACTTCGACCTGCCCGCCGTGCAGGTCCACCAGGCGCTTGACCAGGTACAGCCCGATGCCCAGCCCGCCTTGCGCATTGGCCCGATCCACGCGAAAGAACATATCGAAGATCCGGGCGCGGTCCTCGCGCGACAGCCCGATGCCGTGATCGCGCACCCGCACTTGCGCCGTGGCGCCGGCTTGTTCCACACGCACCGATACATCAATCGTGGACTCCACCGGCGAGAACTTCGACGCGTTGTTGATGAGGTTGGCAAACACCTGCGCCAGCCGCACGGGGTCGGCATTGACAGGCATTGCCGGTTCGTCCATCGACAGCATCAGCGCTTGCTGCTTGCTGCGCACCGCGGCCTCGCCCATTTCCATCGCGCTCTTGATGACGTCTTGCAGGATCACGTGTTCCTTTTGCAGCAGGAAGTTGGCCTGGCCGACGCGGCCCACGTCGAGCAGATCGTCGATGAGCCGTGAGAAGTGCTTGATCTGGCGGCCCAGCAGCAAGGCAAGCGAGCGCAGGTTGGGATCAGCGCCAAAACGCCTGTGCAGCAGGTCCGTCACGTTGCGGATCGCGGCGAGCGGGTTACGCAACTCATGCGCCAGCTGCGCCATGAATTCGTTCTTGCGCTGGTCTGCCTCCAGCAGCTTGAGCTCCGTGTGCTTGTGGTCGATGAGATCGCAGGCCTGGCGCACCAAAAGATCAAGCAGGCGTTCGTCGTGGTCGCTCAAGGGGTGCGCATCCTGCCAATGCGTGGACAACATGCCGATCACCGCGCCCGCGCGCGAGATCAGCGGCGTGGCCTGCACGGCCGTCACGCCCAGTGTGTGGAGCGCATCCTGTTCCGCAGCGTTCGACATGAACGCGCATTGGGAAATGTCGGGCACCGAGACCCGCGCCGCCGAGCGTAGCGCCTCCTTGCACAGACAGTGGCTGTCCAGCGACGTGTCGTTCCAGAACGGACTGCCGCGGGGATCGAAGCCCTTGCAGGCCAGGAGCCGCAGCTCCGCACCGTTGCCGTTCTGCGCGCTGAGCAATTGAAGCGCGGCGCTGCTCGATGCCATCATCTCGGTCGCGGCAAAGACGATGTCGTCGTACAGGCCTTGCTCGTTGTCGCCCGACAGCAGCCGTACGCTGATGTCCTGCAGCAGCCGTGCGCGCGCCATCTCGGCCTGAAGGTCGGCTCGGGCGGCTTCCATGCGGCGCTTGGCCTGGTCGCTGTTGATGGCGACCCCGGCAAGGTAGGCGCCGAACGTCGCGATGTTCTTGGCCTGTTCATCCGGTGCCCGCGCCTTGCGCCAGCCCAGGAAGAACGAGCCGATCGCTTGGCCGCTGGTGTCCTCGATGGGCATCGACAGGCAGGATCTCAAGCCGATGCCCAGACAGGCCGTGCGCCAGGGCGGCGCCCATTGGGTGTCGGCCTGGATATCGCTACAGGTGGTCATCCGGTTGGTGTGAATCGCCGTGCCGCATGTGCCGAACTTCAGGTCGTTCACGGGGGCGCCGTGCACCGCCTTGCCGAAGGACTCGGGCAGGCGCGCAGAATGCAGGTCCTGGATGCTGGTGCGATCGGGTGAGGCCAGCACGACACCAGCGCGCACGGCTGGATCGATGCGGCTGGCGGCAACGGTCAGTTCTGACAGGCAGGTCTGCAACGCGACACCCGTCGCGATCATTTCGAGCAGACGTGTCTGCTCCATGACCAGGGTTGCGTAGTTGACGCGATTCGCTTCCGGCCGGGGCGCGTGGCGCTGGGATTCATCGCGAGGATCGTGTGGCGGTGGGGGTTGGAAAGTCACGGTGCAGCCCTCCTTCCATAGGGCAAGCGTAGTCCCCGCGCAGGGCGCTGTGCGGGCACCGTTGTGTCAGTTGATGTCCCGCCAAGTGGGGCAGCCGCGCGGCTTAGTCCTGCAGGACCGGTGCGCCATGACCTGGTAACGAGAACCGCTTCAGAGGCCGATGTGGGCGTATGCCCGATTCGGAGGCCGCAAAATCGGGTCAGAAATCTCCGTTTACATATCGCGTGTAACGTCTAAAATCGGGACAGTTCGCCGTCGGCCGCGTGGCCGGCTCCCAGTCTCCCGCCCCGCGCCGGATGTGCTCGGCGCCCTGACCCGTGCAACCCGTTATGGGCCCGCTTCCCGCCGCTTCGCCGCAAGGTTCCGTGTATGCCGCCCGCATCCATCAGGTGCAGGTGGACGCGCTGCGCCGGATGTTTCCCTTCGCGCTGGCTGGATCGCTGATCACCGCCTGCTTCTCGGTCTTTGCGCTGCTGGACGTGCTGCCCCGTCAGCAGATCCTGCTGTGGATTGCCGTCACGCTGGTGGTCGGCGCATTGCGCCTGGGTGCCATGCTGGCCTACGACCGGCGCCGTGCCGACCCGGCCGCCGCTCGGATCTGGGTGCGGCGCATGCTGGTGGGCAACCTGTGTTCGGGCATCCTGTGGGGCTTGCCGTTCGCCTACTGGACGTTCATCGTTCCGCTGGAATACCAGCTCTTTTTCATCGTCATCCTGTTCGGGCTGGGCACCGGCGCCATCTACTCGAACTACATGATGTTGCCGGTCATGTACGCGTTCGAGATCCCCGCCTTCGCGCCCATGTTCATCGCGCTGGCGGCGCAGCCGTCCGCCATCCACCTGGCGCTGGTCACCAGCGGGCTGGCCTATCTGGTCGCCACCCTGGCATTTATCCACCGCATGAACCGCACGCATCTGGACGCCTTGCGGCTGGGCTATGAAAACCTGGCGCTGCTGGAACAGGTGCGCCAGGAGAAGGCGGCCGCAGAACGCAGCGACCTGGAAAAGTCGCGCTTCCTTGCCGCAGCCAGTCACGACCTGCGTCAGCCGGTGCACGCGGTCAACCTGTTCCTGGGGCTGCTCACGAACGAGCGCCTGTCGCGGCATGGCCGCTATCTGGTCGACAACATCGCCAGCGCGATGGCGGCGATGGGTCAGCTGTTCGACGCGCTTTTGAACCTGTCCCGGCTGGATGCCGGCGTCATCGAGACGCGCGTCGAGGCCTTTGCCCTGCAGCCGCTGCTTGAGCGCTTGCGGGCGGAATACGCGCCCCAGGCGGCCGAGAAGGGCATCACGGTGCGGGTGCGGGCCTGCGCGGTCAGCGTGCGATCGGATCCCATCCTGCTTGAACGCATTCTGCGCAACCTGATCAGCAACGCCATCACGCACACGGCGGGCGGGCGAGTGCTGATCGGATGCCGGCGCGCCGGCGGGCGGCTGCGGATCGAGGTCTGGGACAACGGCCCGGGCATTCCGAAGCCGGAGCAGGAACGCGTGTTCTGGGAATTCCATCAATTGGGCAACCCCGAACGCGATCGCAGCAAAGGCCTGGGACTGGGGCTGGCCATCGTGCGCCGTACGGCGCGGCTGCTGGGGCACGAGCTGTCGCTGCGTTCGCAGGTGGGGCGCGGCACCGTATTTGCCCTGACGGCGCCTATCGCGGAACGTGCAGCGTCGGAGCCGCCTGTGCGTGACCCGGAGCCCGGCATGCCGCAGGTGACCGCGTCCAGCGGCGGCCTGGAGGGCAAGCTGGTTCTGCTGGTGGACGACGATCCGCAGAATCTGGCGGGCCTGTCCATGCTGTTCGAGAGCTGGGGTTGCCGCGTCATCGCCGCCACCAGCGGCAATGCGCTGCTCGAGCGCGTGCTGCCGTTGGCCGAAAGCCCCGCGCTCATCATCAGCGACTACCGCCTGCGCGACCACGAGACGGGCATCCACGTCATCGAAAGGCTGCGCGAGGAATACAACGATCCGGACCTGCCGGCCTTGCTGGTCAGCGGCGACACGGATCCGGCCCGGCTGTCCGAAGCCGCCGCTCGCGGGGTGCCGCTGCTGCACAAGCCCGTGCAGGTCCAGGCCTTGCGCGAGCGCGTGGCCGGGCTGCTGCAAGCCACCCCTGTCCACCCCCTGACCGGAGACTCCGAATGACGGCAGTGCTATTGATCGACGACCATGCCATGTTCCGCGAAGCCCTGGTCATGGCGCTTGACGATGCGCTGCCCGACGTGACCATCCACCCGGCGGCCAGCGGGCAGGAGGCGCTGGACGTGCTGGACCGGCACGACGCCATCCGCAACGTCATCATGGATTTCTATCTGCCCGACATTGCCGGCGCGGATCTGCTCAAGCGCCTGCGGCAGCGGCGAGCGCAACTGCGTGTGCTGGTGCTGTCGGCGTCGCAGGATCCCGAGGACCAGCGCCGCGCCATGGACGCGGGCGCGCAGGGATTCATGAACAAGTCCGCCAGCTGCCAGGAACTGGCGGCCGCGCTGCTGGCAATCGACGAAGCGCCGGCGCGGGTCATGCACGCTGCGTCCGCCGCCGGCAGTGCCGGCGCCGCGCAGGACGAGGCGGCGCTGCTGCGCGCGCTGACGCCGCGCCAGAGCGAGGTGTTGCGGTTGATGTGCGATGGCCTGCGGAACAAGGAAATCTCGGAACAGCTCAACATGACGGAAAAGACCGTCAAGACGCACGTGTCGGCCATTCTGGGCACGCTTGGGGTGCTGAACCGCACGCAGG
>Ga0209676_1002783_pt1 | contig 11631 bp, 10 predicted proteins | sample AraplaCvi_mLB_r2_FD_184282 | JGI IMG/M metagenome (GOLD analysis project Ga0209676, IMG submission 184282) | Arabidopsis root microbial communities from North Carolina, USA - plate scrape MF_Cvi_mLB_r2 (SPAdes) (version 2) | ecosystem: Host-associated > Plants > Roots > Endosphere | place: USA...
GTACGAAGGTCGGGTGCCGACCATTGAACAGCACGTCGCGGTAGGCCTGGCGCACGGCGTGGGCGACCAGCTTGTCGCGCACCGCACGGCCGTTGACGAAGAAATACTGCAGGTCTGCCTGGCTGCTCGAGAAGGTTGGCAGGCCGACCCAGCCCCACAGGCGCAGGCCGTTGCGCTCAACGTCGATCGGCAGCGCCTGCTCCATGAAGCCCGGACCACAGATGGCGCCCACTCGCCGCGCACGGGCAGTTTCGTCGTGGGCCTCGTGCAGGCTGAGGATGCTCTTGCCGTTGTGGCGCAGGTGGAAGCCGACATCGAAGCGCGCCAGCGCCAGGCGCCGGATCACTTCCTGCAGGTGGTCGAATTCGGTTTTCTCGGCTTTGAGGAACTTGCGTCGCGCCGGGGTGTTGAAGAACAGGTCGCGCACCTCCACCGAAGTACCCACCGGGTGCGCCGCCGGCTGCACCCGCGGGGTCATGTCACGGCCTTCGGTTTCCACCTGCCAGGCCTCGGTTGCGGTGGCGGTACGCGAGGTCAGGGTCAGCCGCGCCACCGAGCTGATCGAGGCCAGGGCCTCACCACGGAAGCCCAGGCTCAATACCCCTTCGAGGTCTTCCAGCTCGCGGATCTTGCTGGTGGCGTGACGGGCCAGCGCCAGCGGCAGGTCGTCGGCGGAAATGCCGCTGCCATCGTCACGCACCCGCAGCAGCTTGACGCCGCCCTGCTCCACTTCCACGTCGATACGCCGGGCGCCGGAGTCCAGGCTGTTCTCCAGCAACTCCTTGGCGACAGAGGCCGGCCGCTCGACAACCTCGCCGGCGGCAATCTGGTTGGCCAGCCGCGGGCTGAGCAGCTGGATGCGCGAACCACCACTCATTGCGAAGCCAATGTGGTAGCAGGGATATCGAGGCGCTGGCCAACCTTGAGCTCATCGGACTTGAGGTTGTTGGTGCTGCGCAGGCTGGCCGCGCTGACCTGGTAGCGCACGGCGAGCATCGCCAGGGTTTCGCCAGGGCGCACCGTGTGCTCACGCGGGCCGGCGGCGATCTTGCCGGTGTCGCGCAGCCAGGCGATGTAGGTGCCAGGCGGCGGGTTCTGCTGGAAGTACTGGCGCACACCGGTGTGGATCGAACGCGCCAGGGCCTGCTGATGGCTGGCGGTGGCCAGCTTGGCGGCTTCGTTGTTGTTCGAGATGAACCCGGTTTCAACGAGGATCGACGGGATATCAGGCGACTTCAGCACCATGAAGCCGGCCTGTTCCACCCGCTGCTTGTGCAACGAGGTGATGCGGCCCATATTGCCCAGCACCTTCTGCCCGACATTGAGGCTGGAGCTGAGCGTGGCGGTCATCGACAGGTCGAGCAGCACGCCGGCCAGCATGCGGTCCTTGTCGTCGAGGCTGACGTTACCGGCACCACCGATCAGGTCGGAACGGTTTTCCGTGTCGGCCAGCCAGCGCGCGGTCTCGGAGGTGGCGCCGCGGTCGGACAGGGCGAACACCGAGGCGCCAAAGGCGGCGCGGGATGGCGCGGCGTCGGCGTGGATCGAGATGAACAGGTCGGCGCCCTTCTTGCGGGCGATTTCCGTGCGTTTGCGCAGCGGGATGAAGTAGTCGCCGGTACGGGTCAGCTCGGCCCGGAAGCCTTTTTCGCTGTTGATCTGGCGCTGCAGTTCCTTGGCGATCTGCAGCACGATGTCTTTTTCATGCTGGCCACGCGAGCCGGATGCACCCGGGTCTTCACCGCCGTGGCCGGCATCGATGGCAACCACGATGTCACGCTTGCCGCTGGGTACCGGTGGCAGCTTGATGGCCGGCTGGGCCGGTGTCACCGGCACTGCCGGCGTGGTTGCAGGCGTTTGCACCGGGGCTGGGGCCGGAGTCGGCGCGCTGGCGGCGATGGCGTCAGCCTCCTGGTCGTACAGGTCGACCACCAGGCGATTGCCATACTGGGCATTGGGCGCCAGGGTGAAGCTTTTCGGGGTGACCGACTTTTTCAGGTCGACCACCACGCGCAGGTCGGTCGGGGTGCGCTGGGCCGAACGCACGCTGCTGATCGGCGTATTGGAGGTAGCCACGTTCAGTGGCGCGGCCAAGGTCGCGCCATTGATGTCGATAACCAGGCGATCAGGCGCGCTCAGGGTGAAGACGCTGTGCTGCACGGGGCCAGACAGGTCGAAGACCAGCCGCGTGTTGTCGGGCGCGCGCCACAGGCGCATGCTCTTGACTTGAGTGACGGCCAGAGCGTCAACGGTCACCGTTGTCAGCAGCAGCCCAACGATGGCGACCAGTGCGCGTATGCGCATACCTACCCCACTTACTGTTTATAGTGTTCGGCCAGTGCCACGCACCAGGCCTCGCCGCGAGCCCCCTGCGGCGAAAGGATCAGCGAGCGTCCGCCCGCTTGGGGGCTTATGGTAATGGTCAGGTCGGGCTTTGGCAAAACGCCCGCACCCTTTTGTGGCCACTCGAACAGGCACAGCGGGTCGCCTTCGAAATAGTCACGAATGCCCATGAACTCAAGCTCTTCCGGATCGACCAGGCGATACAGGTCGAAATGGAACGCCCGCACCTCACCGATTTCGTAAGGCTCGACCACCGTGAAGGTCGGGCTTTTCACTGCACCAGTATGGCCCAGGCCACGAATCAGGCCACGCGACAGCGTGGTTTTGCCCGCGCCCAGGTCACCTTCCAGAAAAATCACGCCGTGACCGCCGGTCACCTCGGCCAGTTGTGCGCCGAATTTGACCGTGGCCGCTTCATCGGCCAGAAACAGGTTTAAGCCAGACACGCAGAATGCTCCTCCAACAACTCACGAATGACCGGTGCCAGATCGCTGGCAGCCAGGCCTCTACCCTTTACACCCAGACGCTCGCCCGCACAGGCGTGCAGCCATACTCCCAGCCCCGCGGCATGCCAGGCATCCAGGCCCTGGGCCAGCAGCGCCGCCAGCACGCCGGTCAGCACGTCGCCCAGGCCGGCACCTGCCATGGCCGGGTGGCCTCGTTCGCACAGCAGCAGCTGGCCGGCCGGGTCGGCTACCAGCGTGCCGGCCCCTTTCAGTACGCAGACGCTGTTGTAACGGCGCGCCAGCTTGCGTGCAGCGCCCGGGCGGTCCGCCTGCACCGCTTCGGTGGAAATGCCCAGCAGCCGCGCCGCCTCCCCCGGGTGCGGGGTAAGGATGCTGCCACTGGGCAGGGCCAGCGGGGTGCGCGCCAGCAAGTTCAGGGCGTCGGCGTCCCATACCTGCGGGCGCTCGGCATTGGCCACCGCCGACAGCAGGCTGCGGCCCCAGGCTGCCTGGCCCAGGCCGGGGCCGACCACCAGCACCGAAGCGCGCTCCAGCACGCCCATCAGCTGGTTGGCCGAACTGGCGCCCAGGCACATGACCTCGGGCAGGCGCGCCAGGCTGGCGGCCACGTGTTCAGGCCGGGTCACCACACTGACCAGCCCCGCGCCACAGCGCAGGGCGGCTTCGGCACTGAGCAGCACGGCGCCACCGGTGCCGAGGTCGCCACCGACGACCAGTACATGGCCGAAGTCGCCTTTATGGGCATGCGCATGCCGTGCCGGCAGGTGCGCAACAGTGACGCTGCTGAGCAGTTGAGGGGTATGGCTAGGGTGTTTGGTCTGCGGCATGGGGTCAAAGGCTCCAATGTCTGGCAGAATTATACCCACCTGAGCCCGTATTGCCTTGCCCATCCATGTCCGCCTCAACGCCTGACCTCGCCCAACTGGCCCAATCGATCAAGATTTGGGGCCAGGAACTCGGTTTTGCCCATGTCGGCATCGCCGGGGTCGACCTTGGCGAACACGAACACCACCTGCAGCGCTGGCTCGACGCCGGCTACCAGGGCGAGATGGATTACCTGGGCGCCCACGGCAGCAAGCGCGCGCACCCGGAGCAACTGATCCCCGGCACGGTGCGCGTGGTATCGCTGCGCATGGACTACCTGCCCGGCGACACGCAAATGGCGCAGCGCCTGGCACAGCCGGAAAAAGCCTACGTGTCGCGCTACGCCCTCGGCCGCGACTACCACAAGCTGGTGCGCAAGCGCGTGCAGTTCCTGGCTGATCGCATCCAGGAAGCCATCGGCCCGTTCGGTTACCGCGCCTTCGTCGACAGCGCTCCGGTACTGGAAAAGGCCCTGGCCGAACAGGCCGGGCTGGGCTGGATCGGCAAGAACACCCTGCTGCTCAACCGCAAGGCGGGCAGCTACTTCTTCCTCGCCGAGCTGTTCGTCGACCTGCCGCTGCCGGTGGACGGCGCCACCACCAGCGAACATTGCGGGCGTTGCCAGGCCTGCCTGGACATCTGCCCGACCCAGGCCTTCGTCGGGCCCTATGTACTGGATGCACGGCGCTGCATCTCGTACCTGACCATCGAACTGCGCGGGCCGATCCCCGTCGAGTTGCGCGCAAAGATGGGCAACCGGGTGTTCGGTTGCGATGACTGCCAGATCGTCTGCCCGTGGAACCGCTTTGCCAGGCATAGCCAGGAACAGGACTTCCAGCCACGGCACGGGCTGGAGAATGCCGAACTGGCGGAGATGTTCCTGTGGGATGAACGGACCTTCCTGCGCAAGACCGAAGGTGGGCCGTTGCGCCGGGCCGGCTATGAGCGCTGGTTGCGCAACCTGGCGGTGGGGCTTGGCAATGCGCCATCGACGATCCCGGTGATCGAAGCGCTGAAGGCGCGGCGCGAGGATGCCTCGGAGCTGGTGAGGGAGCATGTGGAGTGGGCGCTGGCGCAGCACGGCATTCAATAGCGACCAGCCCCGGAGCTTGCGCCCCCCTGTGGGAGCGGGCGTGCCCGCGAATCAGGCAACGCGGTGGATGGCACCGGCTCTGCCGGTGTTCGCGGGCACGCCCGCTCCCACAGGGGCCAGGTTGTGCCGGAACTGCGTCACTGCTGGTCGTTATAGTGGAACTTGGGCATTTCCCAATGGAACCGAATCGCCAGCAACCGCAGCAGGAACCCGCCAAACAAGGTCAGTAGCATCGCCTGCTCTGCCGGCACCTTGAAGTACACGCAGCCCAGGTAGAACCACGCCGCAGCAAACGACACGCTGGCGTACAGCTCGCGGCGGAACACCAGCGGAATGTCGTTACAGAAAATATCCCGCAAGATCCCGCCAAACACCCCGGTGATCACCCCGCTGATCGACGCCACCAGCATGCCCTGCCCCATCTCCAGTGCAGTCATGCAGCCAATCAGGGTGAAGGCCACCAGCCCCAGGGCATCGAGCACCAGGAACAGCGAGCGCAAGCGGCGCATCATGGGCGCGATGAAGATGGTCAGCAGTGCCGCACAGCTGGTCAGCACCAGGTACTCCGGGTGCTTCACCCAGGTCAGCGGGTAATGCCCGAGCAGCACGTCACGCACCGAGCCGCCACCCAGGGCGGTGACGCAGGCAATCAGCACCACGCCGAACCAGTCCATGCCGCGGCGGCCGGCAGACAACGCGCCGGTCATGGCTTCGGCGGTGATGGCAATGAGGTAGAGCATCAACAACATGGGGGCGGGGTCCGTGGGGCGTGCGAGAAAGGCGCGCAGTCTACCCAGTTGCCCAGGGCACCAAAAGGGGGCGCAGATACAATATCTGCGCCCTTTCGGCTCACACCTTGATGAAGTGCTCGCGGTAGTGGCGCAGTTCGGCGATCGATTCGCGGATGTCGTCCAGTGCCAGGTGGGTGTTGCCCTTCTTGAAGCTGTCACGCACGTCAGGCGCCCAGCGTGCGGCCAGCTCCTTCAGGGTCGAGACATCCAGGTTGCGGTAGTGGAAGTAGTTTTCCAGGTTGCGCATGTGGCGGTAGAGGAAGCGGCGGTCCTGGCAGATGCTGTTGCCGCAGATCGGCGATTTGCCTTTCGGCACCCACTGCTCGAGAAACGCAATGGTCTGCGCCTCGGCTTCGGCCATGTCGACCTTGCTCTCGCGTACGCGCTGGGTCAGGCCAGAGGCACCATGGGTGCGGGTGTTCCACTCGTCCATGCGCGCCAGCACTTCGTCACTGTGGTGAATGGCGATCACCGGCCCTTCGGCCAGGGTGTTCAGCTCGCTGTCGGTGACGATGGTGGCCATTTCAATGATGACGTCACTGTCCGGATCCAGGCCGGTCATTTCCAGGTCGATCCAGATCAGGTTCTGTGGGTTTTGCATGCGGGGGCTCCTCGTATAGGCCGTCATAGTAGCGTAGTGGCCAAGGCGCGCCCATTCACGGCACGCAGGTAGGCGAAATGGTCCGGCGCCTGGCGTGCTAAACTGCCTGCCGTTTTCAACCTGCCCCTTGCACGGAACCTTCATGGCCAAACGCCAGCTCAATCGCCGCCAGAACTGGCGCATCGAAAAAATCCAGAACGAGCGCGCCGCGCGTGCGGCCAAACGCGAACAGCACGTACTGCAGGAACTGGAAGGTGGCGACCTGGGGCCGGAGCAGCTGGGCCTGGTGATTGCGCACTTCGGTGTGCAGGTAGAAGTGGAGGCCCAGGACGGCGAGGCAGCGGGCCAGGTGTTCCGCTGCCACTTGCGCGCCAACCTGCCGGCGCTGGTTACCGGCGACCGCGTGGTCTGGCGCGCGGGCAACCAGGGCATCGGCGTGATCGTCGCGCAGATGCCGCGCAGCACCGAGCTTTGCCGACCGAACAACCACGGCCAGCTGAAGCCGGTGGCGGCCAACGTCGACCTGATCGTGATCGTCTTCGCCCCCGCGCCCGAACCGCACCCCAACCTGATCGACCGTTACCTGGTGGCCGCAGAACACGCCGGCATTCGCCCGCTGTTGCTGCTGAACAAGGCCGACCTGATCAACGACGAGAACGGCCCGGGCCTGCATGCGCTGCTGGAGGTCTATCGCGAGCTGGGCTACCCGCTGCTGGAGGTTTCGGCGCACCACGGTGACGGCATGCAACGCCTGCAGCAGATGCTCGACGGCCACATCAGTGTGTTCGTCGGCCAGTCGGGGGTGGGCAAGTCGTCGCTGGTCAACAGCCTGCTACCGGCCGCCGACACCCGTGTCGGCGACCTGTCGGAATGGTCTGGCCAGGGCACCCACACCACCACCACCGCGCGGTTGTACCACTTCCCCAATGGTGGCGACCTGATCGACTCACCGGGCATCCGCGAGTTCGGCCTGGGTCACGTCAGCCGCAGTGATGTGGAGGATGGCTTCATCGAGTTCCGCGACCTGTTCGGCACTTGCCGCTTCCGCGACTGCAAGCATGATCGCGAACCAGGCTGTGCACTGCTCAAGGCACTGGACGAGGGGCGCATCAAGCCGCAACGGATGAACAGCTATCGCTCGATCATCGCCAGTTTGCCGGAAGACGCTTACTGACCTGCCCGCTCCCGCAGGTACTGCACAAGGCTCAAAGGCCACGCCAATCCTGTGGGAGCGGGCGTGCCCGCGAAGCAGGCACTGCGGTGGTTGGCACGGGCTTCGCCCGTGTTCGCGGGCACGCCCGCTCCCACAGGTTCCGCGCTTGCTTCAGCTACAGCGCGATCCTGTAGGGTTTACTGTTCCTTGGCCTCATCCATCTTCAACGTCCCCTCTTCGAAGATGTTCAGCTTCTGGCGCAGTTCACGCGGCTGCATGGGTGCCTGCTCGGTCTGCGCTGGCGCAGCCGGTGCCGCAGCGGCCGGAGGTGCAGGCTCGGCAGCCGGTGCTTCTGGCGCGCCCTGCTCACCCTCGATGTTGCGCTGGGCCTTCTTGGTCAGCACGATGATATCGATGCGCCGGTTGACCGGGTTGAACGGGTTCTTGCGGTCGAACAGCGACGACGAGGCATAACCCACCACCCGTGCCACCTGGCCGTCCGGATAGCCGCCGGCCACCAGCGCACGGCGCGCGGCGTTGGCGCGGTTGGCCGACAGTTCCCAGTTGCCGAACTCGCCACTGCCGGCATACGGCTTGGCGTCGGTGTGGCCACTGATGCTGATCTTGTTCGGCACGGCCTTGATGGTGTCCGCCATGGCCAGCAGGATGTCCTCGAAGTACGGCTGCAGGCGCGCGCTACCAATGTCGAACATCGGCCGGTTCTCGGCGTCCATGATCTGGATGCGCAGGCCGTCCTGGGTGATTTCGAACAGGATCTGGTCCTTGAACTTCTGCAGTTGCGGGTTCTCTTCCACCTTGTTCTGCAGTTCCTGCAGCAGCAACTCCAGGCGCTCGCGCTCGACCTGCTCGGCCATGGTCTCCACCTGGTCCTTGTCCAGCTGGATGCTGGTATCAGGCGTCGGCTCCGACTTGGCTTCGGGGTTGATGGTCTTTTCCGGCGCCAGCTGAGGCGAGCCGCCCAGGTCGATGACGTAGGGCGTGCCGCTTTCCGAAAAGCCGATCGGGTCCTTGAAATAGCCGGCAATGGCGATCTTCTGCTCCGGCGTGGCCGTGGACAACAGCCACAGCACCAGGAAGAACGCCATCATCGCCGTGGCGAAGTCGGCGAAGGCGATTTTCCAGGCGCCGCCGTGGTGGCCGCCGCCAAAGCGCTTTACGCGCTTGACGATGATGGGCTGATTGTTCTCCATGACTCAGCGACCGCGAACCGCTTGTTCCAGCTCGGCGAAGCTTGGACGGTGCTTGGGGTACAGCACCTTGCGCCCGAATTCGACCGCCAGCGAAGGCGGCATGCCCGAGGCCGAGGCCACCAGCGAAGCCTTGATCGATTCGTACAGGTTCAGTTCTTCCTTGGCGTCGTGCTCCAGGCACTTGGCCAACGGGCCGAAGAAGCCGTAGGCCGCCAGAATACCGAAGAAGGTACCCACCAGTGCCGCACCCACGTGGAGGCCGATGGAAGCCTGGTCACCTTCGCCGAGCGAGGCCATGGTCACCACGATACCCAGTACCGCCGCAACGATACCGAAGCCGGGCATGCCGTCGGCGATACCGTTCACCGCATGGGAAGGGTGCTCCAGCTCTTCCTTCATGCTCAGCAGTTCCATGTCGAACAGGCCCTCGAGTTCGTGCGGGGCCATGTTGCCGGTGGACATGATGCGCAGGTAGTCGCAGACGAACGCGGTCATGCGCTCATCGGCCAGCACCGTCGGGTATTTGGCGAAGATCGGGCTGGCGGCGGCATCCTCGATATCGGCCTCGATGGCCATCATGCCTTCACGACGGCTTTTGTTGAGGATCTCGTACACCAGGCCCAGCACTTCGAGGTAGAACGCGTGAGTGAAGCGCGAGCCGAACATCTTCATCGACTTCTTGATGACGTGCATGGTCATGTGGCCAGGGTTGGCCTGCAGGAATGCACCAAAGGCCGCACCGCCGATGATCAGTACTTCGAACGGCTGGATCAGCGCTGCGATCTTGCCGTGGGAGAGCACGTATCCGCCGAGCACGCTCGCGAATACGACGATGATGCCGATAATTTTAGCCATAGGTTCAAAGCACTTGCTGTCGTGGTCAGGGGAAGAGGCGGGAGCTTTAAAACTCTTCTTCTACTTATCGGCAGAACTGCGCCAGACTATAGCCACTCATTGCGAAAAGCCAGTTCGGACTGATGTCAAAATGCCAATTGAAACCAAGGTGCCCGCTCAGGCTCCACGTACGCTAGAGGCCTGGGTAAAGCTGCTCGAGAGCGTTCGCATCCCCGTGCCGAAGCACAGCTACGACCGGGTCATGGCCGCCATCCACGATAGCCGCCGCTCGCTGCGCGATATCGCCGAACTGATGCAGGATAGCCCGGCGCTGGTGCTGTCGGTGATGCGCGAAGCCAATCACCCCACCAATGCCAGCCTGGCCGAGCCTGCCGAAAGCCTGGAAGTCGCCCTCAACCGCCTGGGCCTGGAGCGCAGCGAACAGCTGCTCAAGCGCCTGCCAGCGGTACCCGTGGAAGAGATCCCGCCGGTACTGTGCCAGTTCCAGCTGATCAGCCAGCACGCCTCGCAGCAGGCCAGCGGCCTGTTCGCCAGCCGCCTGGCACGGCTGTGGCAGGAGATCCACTGGGGCAGCCTGCTGTTCCTGTCACCGCTCTGGCCGCTGGCGCTGGCCTACCCCAAGCTGCTCGATACCTGGGAGCTGCGGGTTATCCACAAGGGCGAAGACGCCGCCCATGTCGAGGAAGAACTGTTTGGCGTGCGCATCCTGGAGCTGTGCCAGACCATGGCAGAGTACTGGCGCCTGCCACAATGGGTGACCCAGGGTTACCGCCTGTTGCTGGAAGAACGCGAACAGCTGGCGCAGGTGCTGAATATCGCTCGCGACCAGGACCTACTCAGCCAGCAACATCGCCTGGACGCCGAACCTGGTCTGCGTCGCTGGTTCAACCAGCCGGCCAACACCGTGCTGCTGGCCAACAACCTGGCCCTGGCGGCACAGGTGGGCTGGGACAACCCCCACCTGCTGCGCTGGCAGTTGCTGACCGCACTGTACCTGCAGACCTCGCTGGAAGACGTGCAGCAACAGGTGCACCAGCAAGCTGCCGCCAGCGCCCGCCGCCATGCCCAGCATGCCCTGTTCCATCCGGCCGAAGCGCTGATCTGGCCCTGGCAGCAGCGTCGCCCGCACCCAGACATGCTGGCGCCGCCACCGCCCACCAGCGACGAACTGGCGCGCTGGCGCAAGCTGTGCCAGGACCTTCTGGCCCAGCCCAGCCCGTTCACCAACAGCGTGCACCTGGCCACGCAGGTTATCGAAGCCCTGCTGGCCGCTGGCATGCAGCGCATCCTGTTGCTGAGCCTGGACAAGGCCAACGACCAGCTGCGCGTGCAGCAGATGGCCGGCCTGCCCAGGGAAGCTGGCGCACTGGTGCTGCCGGTGGCGCAGAACAAACTGCTGCAGAAGCTGCTGGGCCAGGCCGGGCAATTGCGCATCACCCCGGAAAACCACAGCCAGTTCTCGGCCCTGCTGCCGGCCCCGCTGCGTGCCTTGTTCCACAGCGAGCACGTACTGCTGCGCTCGCTGGCGGTGAACGGGCAGGTGCTGATGCTGATGGTGGCTGACCAAGGCAGCCGGCCGCTGGCCGATGTCAGCGTGCAAGCCTTCGGCAAGACCGCGCAGTGCACCGAACGGGCGCTGTCGGTGTTTGCCAACCGCAAGGCCTGAGCCTTGCGCTACAATCGCCCCTCTTTCCACATTGGAGACCGTGGATGACTGACTTTTCCGGCCTGCCCCTGGTGATCGAAGCCGCGGACCTGCTGCAACGCCTGGATTCGCCACAGCTGATCCTGGTCGACCTGAGCAGCGCCAACCGCTATGTCAGCGGCCATATCCCCGGGGCGCGCTTCGTCGAAGGCAAGCGTACCCAGCTTGGCCAGCCCCCCGCGCCCGGCCTGCTGCCGGCCCTGGGCGAGCTGGAAAAACTGTTCAGCGAACTCGGCCACCGCGACGATGCCGTGTATGTGGTGTATGACGATGAAGGCGGCGGCTGGGCCGGGCGCTTCATCTGGCTGCTCGACGTGATCGGCCACCCGCGCTACCACTACCTCAATGGCGGCATCCAGGCCTGGCCGGCCGACAAGCTCTCCACCGAAGTGCCAGCCAACGGCAATACGCCGGTGCACCTGCGCATCGACAGCGCCCCCACCGCCACCCGCGAGTACCTGCAAAGCCGCCTGGGCGCCGACGACCTGGTCATCTGGGACGCCCGTGGTCCGCAGGAATTCAGCGGCGAGAAAGTGCTGGCAGCCAAG
>Ga0209676_1002787_pt1 | contig 11602 bp, 8 predicted proteins | sample AraplaCvi_mLB_r2_FD_184282 | JGI IMG/M metagenome (GOLD analysis project Ga0209676, IMG submission 184282) | Arabidopsis root microbial communities from North Carolina, USA - plate scrape MF_Cvi_mLB_r2 (SPAdes) (version 2) | ecosystem: Host-associated > Plants > Roots > Endosphere | place: USA...
TCGACAGTACCGGCCAATGGACCTACACCCTGGCCAACGGCAGCGATGGCGTTGCCAGTGCGGTGCAATCGCTGAAGGCAGGTGAGAGTCATGACGAAGTGTTCAGCGTGCAGGTCAGCGATGGCCTGGGCGGCATGGATACCCAGCAGGTGACCGTTACCATCACCGGCAGCAACGACGCACCGGTACTCAACTTCGCCACCGGCAACGATGCCGGCGCGGTGCAGGAAGACTCCACCCTCAGCGTCAGCGGCCAGTTCAGCTCGACCGATATCGACCACGACGCCACCGCTACCTGGAGCATCGTCGGAGCAAACACCGGCTCCTTCGGTTCAATCGCCGTGGACAGCAACGGCCAATGGACCTACACCCTGGCCAACGGCACCGATGGAGTCGCCAGTGCAGTGCAGTCGCTGAAGGCGGGCGAAAGTCATGATGAGGTGTTCAGCGTGCAGGTCAGCGATGGCCTGGGCGGTGTGGATACCCAACTGGTGACTGTCACTGTCACCGGCAGTAATGACGCACCGGTACTCAGTTTCGCAACAGGCAATGATCTCGGTGCTGTGAAGGAAGACACCACCCTTAGCGTCAGCGGTCAGCTCAATTCGACCGATATCGACCACGACGCCACCGCTACCTGGAGCATCGTCGGAGCAAACACCGGCTCCTTCGGTTCAATCGCCGTGGACAGCAACGGTCAATGGACTTACACCCTGGCCAACGGCACTGATGGAGTCGCCAGTGCGGTGCAATCGCTGAAGGCAGGTGAGAGTCACGATGAGGTATTCAGCGTTCAGGTCAGCGATGGCCTAGGTGGCGTCGACACCCAACTGGTGACCGTTACCGTCACCGGTAGCAATGACGCTGCCGTGCTTTCCTCGGCCAGCGTCACGCTGAGCGAAACCAATGCTCCGCTGACCACCGGCGGTAACCTGACCGTCAGCGATATCGACAGCCCGGAAAACTTCCAGGCTCAAACCGACACTGCCGGCAGCTATGGCAAGTTCTCCATCGGCACCGGCGGTGCCTGGACCTACGTCGCCGACTCCGCGCACAACGAGTTCGCCGCCGGCACCACCTACACCGACACCTTCACCGTGAGCAGTGCCGATGGCACCCTCACTTCGGTCACTGTGCATATCCTCGGCACCAACGATGCGGCCCTGCTGTCCGCCGGCACTGCCAACCTCACCGAGACCAATGCCGTCGCTGATATCTCCACCGCCGGCACCCTGACCATCAGCGACGTCGACAGCGCCGCAACCTTCGTCGCGCAAACCAACACCGCCGGCAACTACGGCAAGTTCTCCATCGGCACCGGCGGTGCCTGGACCTACGTCGCCGACTCCGCCCACAACGAGTTCGCCGCCGGCACCACCTACACCGACACCTTCGCCGTGAGCAGTGCCGATGGCACCCTCACTTCGGTCACCGTGCATATCCTCGGCACCAATGATGCGGCCGTGCTGTCCGCCAGCATCGCCAACCTCACCGAGACCAATGCCGCCGTCGACATCTCCACCGCCGGCAACCTGACCATCAGTGACGTCGACAGCGCCGCGACCTTCGTCGCCCAAACCAACACCGCCGGCAACTACGGCAAGTTCTCCATCGGCACCGGCGGTGCCTGGACCTACGTCGCCGATTCCGCCCACAACGAGTTCGCCGCCGGCACCACCTACACCGACACCTTCGCCGTGAGCAGTGCCGATGGCACCCTCACTTCGGTCACCGTGCATATCCTCGGCACCAATGATGCGGCCGTGCTGTCCGCCAGCATCGCCAACCTCACCGAGACCAATGCCGCCGTCGACATCTCCACCGCCGGCAACCTGACCATCAGTGACGTCGACAGCGCCGCGACCTTCGTCGCGCAAACCAACACCGCCGGCAACTACGGCACGTTCTCCATCGGCACCGGCGGTGCCTGGACCTACACCGCCGACTCCGCCCACAACGAGTTCGCCGCTGGCACCACCTACACCGACACCTTCGCGGTGAGCAGTGCCGATGGCACCCTCACTTCGGTCACCGTGCATATCGCCGGCAGCAATGACTCGCCGACTATCACCTCCAACGGTGGTGGTACGACGGCTTCGATCAACGTGGCGGAGAACACTGCCGCGATCACGACCGTGGCCGCGACCGATGTTGATCTACCGGCACAGACATTGACTTACAGCATCGTCGGCGGGGCGGATGCCGCGAAGTTCTCGATCGTTTCAGGCACAGGCGCGCTGAGCTTTATCTCTGCCCCCAACTTTGAAGCACCGACCGATTCGGGAACGAACAACGTCTATGACGTGATTGTGCGGGCGTCGGACGGCACGCTGTTTGACGACCAGGCGATCGCGGTAACCGTGACGGGCGTCAATGACAACAGCCCGGTGATCACCTCCAACGGCGGTGGTGCGACGGCTTCGGTCAACGTGGCGGAGAACACCACCGCAGTCACCACGGTGGTAGCGACCGATGCCGATCTACCCGCGCAGACGCTGAGCTACTCGATCCTGAATACGGCCGGGACGGACTTCGGCAAATTCTCGATCAGTTCGAGCGGAGTGCTGACGTTCAATTCGGCGCCCGATTACGAGAATCCCCAGGATATCGGTGGTACTGGCGGCGACAATGCCTACGTTGTGGACGTCCAGGTGGCCGACGGCAATGGCGGAACCGACACGCAGACCCTTACGGTAAACGTGCAGAACGTCGTCGAGGCGCCAGTCGATAGCGTGCCGCCAACGGTGACAGTGACGGGAACGGCCTTGGGCAGCTCGATCGGCTCGACGTCGACGGTCACATTCCAGTTCAGTGAGACGGTGAGCGGCTTCAACCTCTCGGATGTCTCGGTGACTACAACGAGCGGAGTGCCTCGCGGAACCTTTAGTAACTTTACCCAGGTTGATGGCGATACCTACACCGCGACGCTGACCAGAACGCAGGGCGGTAGCCTGAAAGTCGACGTTGCCGCGAACAGCTACACCGACCTGGCGGGCAATCCTGGTGCTGCCGGGAGCAGTGCAAACCTTCCGGCAGGCGTTGCCGGCGAGCCCATCAACCTGGCCCTCGACATTCCACTGGTCGAGATTAACGGCCTCGTAACGGTGGCCATCAGCGGCGTTCCTTCGGGGTGGGTGTTCAATGCAGGAACCGACAATGGCGACGGTACCTGGACCGTGCAGACCAACGATCCCGGCGCCTTGACCGTGACATCCCCAGGCGACTTCGCGGGTGCGTTGGTGCTTGATGTCAACCTGTACTGGAGCAACAGTGACGGCAGCAGCGCGAGCGCCTACGTGTTCAACAACGTCGAAGTCTATGCCCCAGGCTCGCCGGTCTTCGCCTTGTCCGCTGACGACAACCTGAGCGGCTCGTCCGGTGCCGACACGTTTGTCTTCGCCCAGCCGATCGGCAACAACCAGATCTACAATTTCGACGTCACGGCGGACAAGATCGACTTGATCGGCTTCACAGGCGTCACCGCCTTTGCTGACCTGAGCATCAGCAACGACGCAAACGGCAATGCCCTGGTCAGCATCGGTTCCGGCCAGACGGTCACCCTCAAAGGCGTCGATGCGGCAGACCTGAGCGAAGCGAACTTCCAGTTCGATAGGGACCCGCTTACTAGCAACAGCGGCACCCTCACCATTACCGACGGTGCGATCATGCCGTTCGGTGGCAGCATCGATAACAGCGGCAGCATCGAGCTCGGCTCCGCCGGTAATGAGACCCGTCTTGAGATTCTGTTCCGTGGCGCGACCTTGACCGGTGGCGGCCAGGTGCTGCTATCGGACAATGCGCAAAACGTGATTTTCGGCGGCAGCGCCGACACCATGCTGACCAACATCGACAACCGCATTTCCGGCGCCGGCCAGTTGGGTGCCGGGCAAATGATACTGGCCAATGCGGGGCTGATCCTAGCCAGCGGTTTGAACAGTCTGGTGCTCGACACCGGCACCCACACCATCACCAACAGCGGTGTGCTGGAGTCCACCGGCACAGGCGGCATGACGGTGGCCAGCACGGTCGAAAACACTGGCCATCTGTGGGCCAACGGTGGCGACCTGCACCTGCTGGCCGACGTGACCGGCAATGGCAGCGCGACCATCGACGGCGACGCCAGCCTGACCTTCGCCGGCGCCGCACACACCTCCGTCGCCTTCCACGGCGAAGGTGCGGGCTCGCTGGTGATCGCCCAGGCTGAAGCAGCGGGCTCGCTGGTCGGCATCCTCGGCCTCGAGAGCGACGACATGCTGACGTTCGGCAATCTCGCTTTCGGCGCCAACACCCAACTCAGCTACAACGCCAACGCCTCTGGCGCCGGTGGCCTGCTGACGGTAGACGACGGCGCACATCGCGCCGAAGTGAACCTGCTGGGGCACTACTCGGCGGAAGACTTCCAGATCACCGATGGCGGCGAAGCCGGCACCCAAGTCAGTTACCACGGCGAATCCAGCGGCACACTGGTGGGCAGCATGCTCGCGGACACGCTCAGCGGTGGCGACGGCAACGACATCATCGTGGGTCGTGGCGGCGAGGACACCCTCAGCGGTGGCGCGGGAGCCGACGTGTTCGCCTACCTCAACGCGAATGAAGGCGGCGACCATATCCTCGACTACAACTACGCCGAAGGTGACACCGTCGACCTCTCCGCGCTGCTCAACGCCAACTTCGTCAGCGGCACCAGCCAGGTGGCCGACTTTGTCCAACTGGCGCAGTCCGGCAGCGACATCACGGTGCAGGTGGATCCCGATGGTGCCAACAATGGCAAGCACTTCGTCGATGTGGCGGTGCTTGACCACACTGGCACACCCGGCCCCGACCTGGTGCGCACCTGGTTCGGGGAGGCCGACCATACGCTGACGGCGTGATGCATTGGGCTGGGGCTGGCTGGGAGGGTCAGTATTCTCGATATGAATCGAGTGGCCCCCTCGAAAATCCAAATGAGGGAACAAGCAGGAAGGAATAAAAACAGCCAGAAACGACGAAGCCCCTGAAAACTTCAACGTTTTCAGGGGCTTCGGCTACTTCAATAATGGCGGAGAGATAGGGATTCGAACCCGACCGAAGGACCCGGCAGGCCGCGATAGGCCTGTATTTGCTGGGTCAAAAATCAGTACCTGTGGGCTGTCGCGGCCTATTTAGGCCCCAGTTATGCCCTAAATTTGCCCTAACCATTGCCCCGTTTTTCCTTGCCTCGCAGAGGGACGCTGGATGTGCTGACTACATCTCCAACACCCGCGCATACGCTTGGCATGCCTGAAATGAGATCAGTCCTTGGTCGTCATTGTCGGTGATTCCAATGATGGATTGGGCATATTTTTGTCACCCCCCTTAGGCAAAGGATTAGAAGCTCAACCACTTCTTAATGTACCAATTTTGTACCATCTCACTGATAAGTCCCCCATAACTCTAACCACAGCCCCCCGCCCGACCAGCCCTTCACATACCTCCCGCACGTACCACTACGCCTATGCAGTTTTTAGGAACCGAAGGTACACTCCGTTTTTTCCCCTGCTGGCGCAATCAGATGGAGCTGTCCATGGCCGAGTTAGCATCACAACCGACCTCTATCCAATCTCTCTACTCGTGGTTCAGAGAAGATAAGCTTTATGTTAACCGCCGTTACCAACGAAAATTGGTGTGGACACTGCATGAAAAGCAAAAACTTATAGAGTCAATATTAAAAAAGTATCCAATCCCCGCCATTCTGATTGCTGAAAGAGAAGAAACTTCCGGCACCTATGAAATCATCGACGGCCTTCAACGCCTTCATGCTATCGTATCATTCATCGAAACATCATTTTCAGATTTAGATGGCAGACTTTTCAATCTTCAACATTTTCCTTCAGCTAAAATTAGAGCCGACGAGGGATTGTTTGTACCCAACGAGGGAACAGATTATCTAGGCCAGCGGGACACAAGTACAATCCTTGACTATTCCTTACCCGTATCAGTCATGCGAAACGCAACGGAAGATGAAATCAATGATGTGTTTGGACGAATCAACACCTACGGCCACCGTTTGAGCGATCAGGAAAGACGCCAAGCAGGTGTGAAAAATAGCTTCTCCGAGGTAGTTCGTTCCATCGCTTGTACATTGCGAGGTGATGAGTCAGCAGACATTCTCCCCCTGAAATTGATGCCTTCCATCAGCATTGACCTACCCATGACAAAGCATGGATATACTGTTCAAGCTGACGAAGTATTCTGGGTACAACACGGGATACTACGCGCAACTGATTTACGTGACAGCATGGATGAACAATGCATTGCCGACATAGCAGCGTGCATCGTAGGTGGGACTTTGATTGAGCGCTCTAAAGACGCGCTGGATGAGCTATACACGTTTGATTCTACTGAGTCCAACCGGATCCTTGCAGCCCTTGAGGTGTATGGAAGCCAACAACTCATCGATGAACTTAAATACTGCGTAGACCAAATACTCCTTTCGTGCAAATCTGAAAAGCGCGAAAAACTAAGGGATATTATTTTCAAAACAAGGACCACTAACCCTTTCCCAGCGGCTTTCGCTGTTCTTCTAATTGCATTCCACGAATTGATCGTCAAGGAAGGTAAAAAGGTTATCGACTATGACGGCATACGGAATGCAATCACCAATCTCACTGACCGAATCGGAACAGGGCGCAAAACCTCTGCACCTGCAGAGCGTCGAAAAAACATCGATTCAATCAAGGGATTGATTGGTGGTTTTTTCGCCTCTGCAAATATTAGCACCGTAATCTACGGTAACCACGCAACTACAGACATCGACTCTCTTATTCGCAGATCAGAGATTGAACTCTCAGAATTCGAATTCAAACAAGGAATTCTAACCCTAGATCACAAAAGGGCCATCGACAAAAATATTCTTGAGAAGCTTCACAAGACAATCTGCGCAATTGCAAACAACGGCAAGCAACGGACTGGTAAACTAGTAATTGGCGTGAGCGATAAACCTGCAGACACAAGAAAAATTGAAGAGCTCGACAAGATCGAATCAAAAAAAGTGGGCAAGCGCGAAGTAGTTGGAGTTGTGCGCGAAGCCAAAGCTCTAAAAATCAGCACAGAGCAATACTTCTCACAAATAAAAGACTCCATAAAAAACTCACCACTCTCCGACCCTCTAAAAACCTCAGTACTTTCACATATCGATTACAACCCATATTATGGGCTTGGGATAATCGTTATTACCATACCACCACAGAACGACCTATCTTACTACAATGATGAAGTCTATTGGCGCTCTGGAGATACAACAACCGCAGCGTCAACACAAAAGGAAGTTGCTGTAGTCGCTAAACGTTTCTGACTCAGGTAACTATGCATACTCCAATTGTGCTGGAGTATTAACGTAAAAAAACGCCCACCCCCCCTATACAAAGGACTTGGGCGTTTTTTGTCTGCTGAAAACTTCCTGGGGAACCCCAGGGCGTCTTTGAATAAGTACTCAGCGAAAGGCTACTTCTTTGAAAGCAGCTCAGTTGAACAGCTCCACCCCTGAACCTTTTCTTCGGAGCCCAACGAGATAATTTTCAGGCAGCCATCCACGGGAGGCTTTCTATCAATGTCAGTTTCTATATACGTTTTAGGCTTCGGACCGTTGTCGATTTGATCCTGACAATTCTGGGCCTCCTCGACATAAGCCGCCAAGGCATCCTCCGGCGTTTCTGTTCGGATGTTCCCCGCGACCACAGCCCAGTACTCTTGGGCCTTATAACCCGCTCCGCGGCAGTAGGATAGCGGCGAAAACATATCGCCCAACGCATCACCTTCAGCGCGCAGATCAAGCATTTTCTTATGCTGCGCGGGTAAGGCGGTGCCGACTGGAAGCGACTTCATTGCTTTTATCTCGCCGACATAGGCCGTGGTCTTCAGCAAGTATGCGATTGCCCCCTCTCGATTCGCCGAGTACTGATCGAGTTCCTTTTTATTATCGCCAGTAACCTTATATCCAGGATCATTACACCCTGACAGTCCAGAAATAGCAGCAGCGAGACACAACCCAACAATCGCGGACCTTTGAACTTTTTTCATATTCCCTACTTCGCGGCCTGTATTTATCCATAAACCCCAGGTTCTCATACCCGAGAGACCGCATCCTACAAGATGCAGCCTCAAGCAACAAAGACGGCGCCCTAGAACAATCCTCCTAGAGCGGCAGGCTCCCAGTTCATGATCACCAGCTCGCCAGTGACCTCGGCCTTACCTTGCCGCTGGTTCGTGTTGGTGTAGCGGATATCCAGGGTCTCGAAGTGGAAGCCGTCAAAGGCACGTCGGATGTCCGGGTGGTCGTTGATGCTGACCATCACCTTGCCTTTGCAGCGCCGCATGAAGTCGGCCATGCGCTCGTACTCCTCGAACGGGAAGTCGAGCCCGTAGCCGGCCGTCTGCCAGTAAGGCGGGTCCATGTAGAAGAACGTGTGCACTCGATCGTAGCGCTCGGCGCAGTCGAGCCAGGACAGGTTCTCGACGTAGGTGCCGGCGAGGCGCTGCCAGGCCGTTGAGAGGTTCTCCTCGATGCGCAGCAGGTTGATGGCCGGCCCCGTGGTGGCGGTACCGAATGTCTGGCCGGTGACCTTACCTCCGAAGGCGTGCTGCTGCAGGTAAAAGAACCGGGCGGCGCGCTGGATATCAGTCAGCGTCTCGGGGCGGGTCATCTTCTGCCACTCGAAGATCTGGCGGGAGCTGAGCGCCCATTTGAACTGGCGGACGAACTCTTCCAGATGGTTCTGCACCACCCGGTACAACGTCACCAAGTCGCCGTTGAGGTCATTGAGCACCTCCACCGGGGCAGGCTGGGGACGCATGAAGTACAACGCGGCACCGCCGGCGAAGACTTCGACATAGCATTCGTGAGGGGGAAAGAGAGGGATCAAGCGGTCGGCTAGGCGGCGTTTGCCACCCATCCAGGGGATGATAGGAGAGGTCATTGTTTGCAAGTCTTTACTGTATGGATAAACAGGTGTTAGGCTCGCCGCGCTTTGTGCACAAGGCAGAGGCCGCGGCTGGACTTGCAGGAAGGGTCTGCGGGTTCGGCGGGCCGGGCTGGATGTTGGCGCATCCACCCGGCTCGCCTCTTTACTACTTGGTGACTTCGCGAACGTAGGCCTGGCAGGCCTTCAACGCGATCAGTCCTCGATCGCCTTCATCGGTGATGGCGATAATTCTTCGAGCATGCGCCGGGTCAAGCCGGGCGCGTAAGGTTCCATCCACCAGGCCTCCGGTGTCGGCGGGCGCTCGCATCCCACCGTCACCACCCTGGGCGGCAGCGGTTCCGGCGTCGAGTAGGACTGACAGCCGCAGATCAGCAGTAGCAAGCCGATCACGCAAGCGAGCCTGGGCTTGTTGAGCATCGTTCATCTCCTTCCAATGTGTTTTGTCTTGAGCCTGCAGGCGATCCTCCAAGTCGAGTCGCTGCGCCTGGTGTATCGCCGTTTGCCCGAGCGCTGCTACCGCGGCCTGTTCACGCTCGCGCCCATGCGCCAGGTCTTTCGCAGCGAGCTGCCGCTCATACTCCGTCGCCTGCCTGGCAAGCTCATCGGTCTGCCATACCCAAGCAACGCGAGCACCTACTGCCGCCCCGAGCACCAGGGCCAGCACGCCCCACCTCCAGCCCAGGAACATCAGATCAGTACCTGCTCGGCGCGTTTGTAGATCGCCACGCGGTCGTCCAGCCCGTTGAGTCCGCCGTTGATCCGCCGGGTGATGGCCTCAAACGCCGACGGCCCCTTGTCGGCCAGCAAGTTGAGGCCGGCCAGGTGCCAGAACCAACCAGCCGAGTCGGCAGCATGCTCCGGACGCTCGAGTAACTCAGGATGGTTGAGCAGATCGAGGCCCAACGCTTCGCCGCAACGCTGGTAGTTGGCACGACCGGTCACTTGAATCAGGCCACGGCCGCGATACTTTTGGCCGTCGCCGTCGGCCTCGAGCGTGTTGCCCAGCCGCGCCGCGAGCTTGCCGGTGTCGTACTTGGCCAGGTACTGATCGCCGCCCAGCTCGCGGACGTAGCGCAGCTGGCCAGACTCATGGCCGACCTGAGCCAGGAACGCACGCTTACGCAGCGGGGTGACGATGCCCCACTTCACCATCGACGCGTTCAACACAGGAAGAAAAACGCCGGCTTGGGTGCCGGCGTTGGGGAGGATCTGTTGCAGTTGCTTGAGAGTGACAGTCATCTTGAATCTCCTGCTGTGGCCACTCAGGCCGGTTTCACATCGACCACCTTCAGTGGCTTGTCGGATTTCTTTTTCTTGCCCTTGGCCTTCGCCTTGCCCTTCTTGCCGCCGTTGCACTCCACCGCGGTCGACCAGCCAGAGGCATCGAAGGTCTGCTCGACGCTGTCGACCAGGTACTGGCCATCCAGCCCCTGCTTGAAACCCTGGGCATTGATCAAGCGCTCGGCGAACAGGTCGGTGCGCCCAGGCATCTGCAAGCGCACGCTGGCAGTGGTGCGGTTGAACGCAGCGAGCTTGGCTTTGGCCGCCTGTTCGGCTGCTGATTTGTTCGGGTAGATGTGTCGATCGGTGTGCACGCCCGGTAGCCCCGAGGGGGCGTCGTCATTACCCAGCTCGACCACCACCAACTTTCCGGTCTTCTTGTCCTGGTGCTGGGTCTTCACGGACTTCTGTGCGCTGCGATCCCCGAGGCGGAACTGCCACCGGCTCACGTCCGCCGGCGCGATAGTGACCACCCCAAAGGTCTTGCCGCTGGCACCCTGACTGGCTTCACGGGGCAGGACCAGCAGCTTGCCGTCCGCGACTTTCGCGGTGCAGTCGTACTGCTTGGCCAGGCGGGTGATGAAGTTGAAGTCCGACTCGTTACGCTGGTCGACTCGGTCGACCTTTGTCTGCACGGGGCAGGCCGGTGCCCAGCCGTTGCGGGCCGCAATGTCGCGGACGATCTGCGACAGCGGCACGCCCTCCCAGCTGCCGCTGCGCGTGGTCTTACCGCTGCCGCGCATGTCACTGGCCTTGCCCCGGATGACCATCTCGCGCGGCGGCCCAGAGACTTCGATCTCGTCGACGGTGTACCGCCCGAGGCGGGCCAGCGCCTGCCCCGCATAGCCCAGGTAGACCTCGATCCCCGCGCCTCGAGCGGGCAAGGCGACCGCTGCATCGCGGTCATCGATCCGCAGCTCGAACTCGTCGGAGTCCATCCCTGGCTTGTCGGTTGTTCTCAGCAGCAACAACCGGTCATTGATCAGCGCCGTGATGTCCGCGCCATCAGCGACGATGCGAAAGGTGGGTTGCATATGCACTCCAGAATGAAAGAGCCCCGCACTGGGCGGGGCTCGTTGAGGGCTGGGGGGTTACCCCCACAGCTCGATGGTTTCGATCGATGGCGCAGCAAGGTCGGGCAGCACGATCACCACCCCAGTGCGGTAGGGCTGCGGCTCATCGGCCAGACCCGGGTTCTCCTGCAGCACCAACTCGACAGTGCCGTTAAGGTGTCCGTAGTGCTGGTAGCACAGGGTGTCGAGCAGATCCCCGTCAGACGTTCTGCATGTCGTTGCCATACTTCACGAACTCCAGTGAGAAACCCTGCTTGCGTGGGATGCCGCCAGCCAACAGCGCGCCCTGCTCTTCATCGACGCTCAGCA
>Ga0209676_1002790_pt1 | contig 11587 bp, 12 predicted proteins | sample AraplaCvi_mLB_r2_FD_184282 | JGI IMG/M metagenome (GOLD analysis project Ga0209676, IMG submission 184282) | Arabidopsis root microbial communities from North Carolina, USA - plate scrape MF_Cvi_mLB_r2 (SPAdes) (version 2) | ecosystem: Host-associated > Plants > Roots > Endosphere | place: USA...
AGCGCCATGGCGATCTCGCGGGGGCTGTAGCGTTGCAGGGCGTAGTCGATCAGGTCGTACGTTTCCATCTCAGCTCCAGGATGCTCGTGCGACATCTTGTCCGTTTTTGTCCCGTGGGGGAAGAGGCGTGCTCCATGAGACCGCGACGCCGTATCAGATCGTGAGACGACGGCGAAAAAATCGCCGTTGACCAGTCCTCGCTGCGCCGTGAGGCTCTGGACCCAAGGAGCGTCGAAACTCCGAGCAAGACGGAACCCACCCCCGTAAGTCAGGTGGGTTTTTTACGCCCAGATCCCGGGGCGTAACCGACGCGAATGTCTGCGTCGGGAGGGCGGCTAATAGAAAACCTCGTGAGAGGGAATACGCCCGCCGGTCTTGCTCGGTTTCGAACCTCCCGACCCCTTGCGTCGCATCCCGCGGCGCAAGCCGGCTGGTTTGCTGGAGACCCCCCAGATGCAAAAGGAAAGTTGCCGTTCGCCCGCCGCGTTCGCCGGCGTGTTGTTGCCCGATTTCGCGCACCACAAGCTGAAGCAGGCGCGGGATCAGTTGGTGTTGCTGTCGCAGCTCGCCGGTTCGCGGGGCGAGGAGCAGGAGGTCGAGTTCCGCATCGCGCCCGATGCGCTCGCCGAGCTGTTCGATCGCCAGGCGGCGTACCTGGACGAGGTGCTCGACTGCGTGCTCGACCCGCCGTCGTAGGGGTGGTGCGGTCCGCGTGAACCGGGCTGGGGCGGCTGACCCCGGGTGCGCTTCGCTTACCCGGGCTACAACAGCCAGTCTCCGAGCCTCGCGCTCCAGTTCCAGGTACTGGAACGCCAGTGTTCGAGCCTGGCGCTCCAGTCCTGGATACTGGAATGCCAGTATCCGAGCCTCGCGCTCCAGTCCCAGATACTGGAACGCCGGTATCTGAGCCTGGCGCGCCAGGAAAAAATACTCACGCGCCAGTCTTTGATACTCGATCGCCAGTCATGACCACTGGCGCTCCAGACAAAAAAACTGGCGCGCCAGGTGTGGAACCTGACGCGCCAGTGGTGGAACCTCGGGAGGGTTACCGCGTCGCCCGGTGCATCAGGTCGCGGGCGCCTCCTCCTCGGTCTCTTCCCCGCGCGCGCCACGCATGAACCGCGCCGACAGCGAACGCCGCGCGTTCTTCAGCGCCTCGCTGCGGCCGGAGACCTTGAGCAGGCCGTAGCCCTCCAGCGACACCGACATCAGGTCGCTGCCCAGTGCCAGCATGGAGTCGTCCGCGCGCTCGGCCAGTTGCTGCAACTGCAGGACGCGCGGGCGAAGCGCATCCAGCGCGGCCAGGTCCGCCTGCGCCTCGGCCAGCCCCAGGTTGGGCGGCACGATCTGCGGGTTGGCGGCCAGCACGGCCAGCGTCTGCCGGCAGAAGGCCTCGGACTTGTCGCCCATCTTGAACAGCTCGCGCCGCTGCTGCGTCTCCAGCGCGACCATCGGCGCGAACACCCGCCGCAGCGTCTCCAGCGCAGCGTCCACTTCCTGCAGGTCGGTCGGTGACAGGTTCATCGAAATCAGGTTCTGCATTGCATCTCCTTGCATGGCTGCGCGCCGGGTCATTCCGGACGCGTCCGCTTCGCGCACGTGCGAAGCGCATTGAGTTAGCCAAGGAAAGCGCCGCCGGGTAATGCGAAAAAGTAGGCAGGCAGATGGCGTCCGGAATCGTTCGGCGGGGTTGTGTTCCTGCAGCGAACGTACAGAGCGCGTCGCAACGACGCGTTGCGATGAACGCAGCGGATGAGAGGTCGTCTCATAGGCGCGCCTGCGCGCCATCGCTAGCGTCGAAGGCGGGTTCTCGGCGACCCGCCCGCACCTGCGATGCCCCAGGAGTTCCGAATGCAAACCCCCGTCGATGTCTCCCTGCACGCCTTGAACCAGAAGACACTGCTCGCCCTGTTCGTCATGGGCGTGCTGCCGTTGCTGCTGGCGTTCGCGGTTACCGTCTTCATGAGCGAAAGCCGGCCGTCGAGGGTGTTCGGCGGAACGGTCATCGTCGTGAGTGGACTGGTGATGGCAGTCGGACTGTGGCAGCTGGCCGCGGTCCGGCTGCGGGTCGATGCCGATTCGCTGACGGTGGGCGGCGGGTTCTATCGAATCACGCTCCCGCTGGACCGACTCGCAGGCGGTGGCGCGCAGGCCGACCTTGCGCCGCACTACGAGCTGGGCGTTCGAACAAATGGCATCGGCATGCCCGGGCTGCGTCTTGGATGGTTCGAGCTTCGCGGTGGCGGGAAAGCCTTCGTCGCCATCACCGACCCGGACAAGGTCGTTCGCATCCCCACGCGGAACGGCTACACCATCCTCGTCTCGACCGACGACCCCGACGCGCTGCTGCGGCGACTGCGGCAGCGTTGAGGCCTTCTCACGGCGGACTGCACTCACGGAACCGGCCCTCCAACATCGGCTACCCTTGCCCCGCCATGCCGCCGCAGCGTATCGGCGCATGCGCTTCCCCACGCACGGAGAGCAGGATGAAGTCGATTGCACGCTTCGCGTTTCTCGCCGCCTCGATGTTCGCGCCCGCGCATGCCGCGCCCGATGCGCCGCAGAAAACCCCCGACAGCTACGCCAGCGCCGGCCAGCGCATCACGCTTGCGCCGGGTCGCGCGTTGAACCTGCGCTGCGTCGGCGACGGGTCGCGCACCGTGCTGCTGGAAGCCGGTGGCAATGCCGATTCCACCACGTGGTTCCGCGTGCAGGCGTTGCTGGCGCCGCAGGCGCGCGTGTGCGCCTACGACCGCGCTGGTTACGGTTTCAGCGATGAAGGCCCCATGCCGCGCGACCTGGACGCCGACGTCGCCGACCTCGCCGCGCTCATCAACACCACGAAGTTGAAGACGCCGCTGGTGCTGGTGGGCCACTCGCTGGGCAGCAACATCGTGCGTCGCTACGCGCAGCTGCATCCGAAGAACGTGAGCGCGCTGGTGCTGGTCGATCCACCGGAGCAGGGCGCCAACGCGCTGCTGCCGGCGGAATGGAACCAGCAGGACGAGGCCGGCCGCGTCCAGCGCAACGCGTTCCTCGACGCCTGCCTGAAGGCCGCCGAGGCCGGCACGCTGGACAAGGCCGAAGGCCCACTCGCGTCGTGCCTGCGCGCACCACCGCCGTGGCAGAGCGCCTCCGTCGCCGCGGCGTCGCGTGCGTACAAACTCAAGCCGGTCTACTGGCGCACGCTGCGCTCCGAACTCGACGCCAACACGGCGATCTTTGGCGCGCCCGTTCCGGCGGACGAGCGCCATGGCGACACGCCCGTCACCGTCATCACGGCGGGCAACGACTTCCCGGGCGTTCCCGATGACGTGCGCAAGGCCCTGCAGGACGCGCGCGCGCAGACGCAGGCGCGCCTGGTGGCCTCCTCACGCAAGGGCCGTCGTATCGATGTACCCGATGCATCGCACGAGGTGCAGATCGATGCACCGGAGGTGGTGGTGAGGGCTGTGGTGCCGTAGACGTGCGCTGGTTTACCTGACGGACGCCCCGGTGTCGGGGCGCGTGCGCAGGTGCCCGCGCTTGTCGTTCGCACCCACTACTCGTTTATCGGCCGGCAGACATCGCAGAAGTAGTCATCCTTGTCGACATACTCTGTGCCCACGCGGGCCAGCGTCTGGCGAATGAAGGCTTTGCGTTCCTGCATCAACGGTGTGCGCGTGGCACCGTAACGGATGGCGAGGTCGTACTGGAGATCCGCGTTCTCGATGGGGCCGCCGGCAAGGTTCAGCGTCGCCCAGTCCTGCATCAGGTTGGCGACGACGGCGTCCTTCGGCGGGACGAATTGCAGGCGTTCACGCAACTGGTAGTTCAGTGCCTCGTTGACCTGCCACGGTGCCAGCACGCGGCCGTCGTTGCCACGCGGCATCGCGGGCAGCGGTGGGACTTTGACGGGCTCGAATGCAAGGCCCGTGATGGAGTGGGCCGCCAGATAGTTGGGGTCGCGCGCCATGGCCTGCTTGGCTTCCAGGATGCGCGCATGCAGCCACTCGGTGCCGTCGTGCGCATCGCGGTTGCGCTGGATGCCGATGCGGATCCACGCGAGTGCGGGAGCGTCATGGCCCGACAGCTCCAGCGCCGTCCCCAGGTTCGCCGCGGTCCCGTACCGGCCGGGGTAACGCTGCTCAATCATCAGGAAGTGCCGCACGGCAAGCGCGTACTGTCGCTGGTAGACCAGCAGCACGCCCAGGTCGGTCAGCGTGTCGTAGTTCGGCCTCGCGCGGGCGGCATGGATGATATCGCTGGAACTGCGCGCGTAATACTTGGGCCCCCAGTTCAGCGTCTGCTCCAGTTCCTCGCCGAGGTACCAGCCGGGATTGAACTTGCGCCCGGTGTGATCGGTGCCGCTGGCGTTGATGCACGCCTGCGCGGCCGGCGCGAGCGCCAGCAACCCGAACATCGCAATCAGCAATCGACGCATCGCAAGCACCCCGGCCGTCCCCACGGCTGATGGCGAAGTGTGCTGTGCAGCGTCGGGGCCTGTCGAGGCGGCCGCGCCAACATCCGTGCCACCAAACCGCCACTCGTCGCCCGCACGCCACCGCGCGACCATCGGCCGGCCGTTCCACGCATGTATCCCGTTCGATCCCAATGCGCCTGCCCGGCGCTGCATGGACAGGCGCGTCCTCCTTCCCCCACAGGACATCGCCATGAACTCCCCGCACACGCTTCCCGCGCGTTCGTCTTCCGCGCGCGCCTGCATGCCGCTGGCCGCCGCGCTCGCGCTCTGCATCGCACTGCCGGCCCAGGCCAACTCCGTCACCGATTGGAACGCACTCGCCAGCGGGCCCACGGTCGGTCCGCGCTTCGGCGGGCCGCAGCAGCAGTCGCGCGTGATGGCCATCGTGTCGTTGTCGGTGCACGACGCGCTCAACTCGATCCAGTCGCGTTACAACACCTATCGACCGGTGGCGAGTGCGCCGGGCAACGCATCGCCCGACGCCGCCGTCGCCGCGGCCAATCGCACGGCGCTGCTGGCGATGCTCGGCGCATTGCCCCCGCCGCCCACGCCGGCCGAAGCGACCGCACGCGCGAATGCCATCGCCGCCATCAACGCGATGTACGACGCGGCCATCGGCCCGGGTGCGCCCGATGCATCGGAAGCGGCGGGTATCGCGGCGGGTGAGTCGGCAGCAGACACGCTGCTCGCGCTGCGCTATGCCGACAATGGTTCCGGCGGACTCGCGCCGACCGACGGTTCGGGCACGCCGAACCTGCCCGCGTATTCGTTGCCGCCCTCCGTCGGCGTGCACCAGCCCACGCCGGCGCCGGAGTTCCCCGCCGTCACCATGCCGCAGTTCATGGGCTGGGCGTTCGTCACGCCGTTCGCGGTGAACAGCGCGGCGCAGTTCCACGCACCGCCGGCGAAGATCTTCAAGTTGAACAGTGCGAAGTACACGTCCGAATACAACCTGGTGAAGTCGATCGGCGACTCGCGCGTGCGCGGCGCGCAGCCGAACTCGCCGCCCAGCGACATCGCGCGCTTCTGGGCCGGCGGCGGGCTGGACTGGAACGGCAACGTGCGCATCGTCGCGATCAACCGCGCACTCGACCTGTGGCAAGGCGCGCGCCTGTTCGCACTAGTGAACATGTCGATGGCGGATGCGGCCATCACCAACATGGCCGACAAGTACACGTACAACTTCTGGCGGCCGGTGACCGCGATCCGTTGGCCCGACGACGGCAATTCGCTGACCAAGAGCGACCCGACGTGGCGGCCGTTCCTGCAGACGCCGCCGTATCCGGATTTCCCGTGCGCCTCGACCTCGCTCACCGGCGCCGCCGCGCAGACGATGCGGCGCTACTTCAAGAGCGATGCGGTGACCTTCACGCGTACGGTGAATGTGCCTGTCGCGCCGCTGCCGCCGCCGCTGGTGGACCTGCCGGTGAAGGCGATCACGCGCAACTACCCGTCGCTGTCCACCGCCGAGCAGGAACAGGCGATGGCGCGCGTGTACTCGGGCATCCATTTCGTCGAAGGCTGCCTGGCCGGGCTGAAGGCGGGGAACGGGGTGGCTGACTGGGTGTTCGGGCATCAGTTGCAGGCGAAATAGCCCAGTGGGCGAATGGCGTCGATTACGCTAGGGGATCTCCTTCGCGTAGTCGGCGCCTTGCCATGGACGAGCAACAGCTCCGCTTCGAGATCTCCCGCGCGTTCGTCGACGTACCGCAACCCGTGAAGGCGACCATCGCACCCCACGATTGCCCTGAGTGCGACGGGCTGCGCACGGCATTGGCGCCTTACGACTGGCAGGACGTGCCGTCGGGTGTGCTGGATGCATGGCGCTTCGACATGCCCCTGCTTTCTGCGGACGCGAAGCAGCACTACCTCCCAGCCTGGTTGTTGCGTTCGTTCGCCAACCACGAGCTCGCGGGCGACTATCTTTCCAGCGTGCTCTTCGCACTCGGCAGCAACCATCGGTGGGACGCGACCGCGCCGTATACCGACGAGCAGCGGCAGGCGCTCGCGGACTTCCTGGACTTCCACTACGAACGCCGCGAGGACGAAATTGACGCGGAGGACATCGGGAAGGCGCGAGAGGGGTTGCGGCGCCATCTGGGATGAGGTTTCCGGGGGCTGTCCCGGCGGCGGGATTCTGATTCCCCGGAATCCCGCCTTTGGTCGGGGCGTTGATGTACCCAGCTGATTGGGGGACGAAGGACGCATCACGCGTCCTCGCATTCTCTCCCCCCCTCAGGAATTCGAAATGAGCAAGCTCGCAGGCAAAGTCGCCGTGGTCACCGGCGCGTCCAAAGGCATCGGTGCAGGCATCGCGACGGCGCTGGCCGCCGAAGGCGCGTCGGTCGTCGTCAATTACGCCTCCAGCAAGGCCGGTGCCGATGTCGTGGTCGACCGCATCACGCAGGCCGGCGGCAAGGCCATCGCGGTGAAGGCCGATGTGTCCAACGCCGACGACGCACAGGCGCTGATCGACGCCGCCGTGAAAGAGTTCGGCCGTCTCGACGTGCTGGTCAACAACTCCGGCGTGTACGAGTTCGCGCCCCTGGACGCGATCACACCGGAACACTTCCACCGTCACTTCGACATCAACGTGCTCGGCCTGCTGCTGACCACGAAGGCGGCCGCCAGACACCTGGGCGAAGGCGGCAGCGTCATCAACATCGGCTCGATCGTCTCGCACATCACCATGCCGGAAACCGCGGTCTACACCGCCACCAAGGGTGCGGTGGACGCCATCACCGGCGTGCTCTCGCGCGAGCTGGGCCCGCGCGGCATCCGCGTCAACTCCATCAATCCCGGCATGGTCGAGACCGAAGGTTCGCGCGAGGCCGGCGTCATCGGTTCCGATTTCCAGCACGGCATCGTCGCGCAGACGCCGCTGGGCCGCATCGGCCAGCCGGACGACATCGCGGGCGTCGCCGTGTTCCTGGCGTCGGACGATGCGCGCTGGATGTCGGGCGAGCAGTTGAAGGTGGCCGGCGGACTTCGCTGATCCCTTGTGGCTGAGGGTTCGCGTCGTTCACGTCAGCGATCGCGAACCTTCCGTCGTGCCCTCCTTCCACCGCAACGTCGCGCCCTTGCACGCGGCGTTGCCTTCCATCGCGGCCAGGCCGGTGAAATCGGCGCCGCCGTAGAACTGCTGTTTCGGTGTCAGCAGCACCGACGGCGGCTTCAGGTCGATCGGCACCTGCGTGCCCGAACGCACCAGCGGGAAGTGGCGCTGGAAGAACAGCGCGGTCAACTCGGCGGCGACGCGTTCGACCGGCACGCACGCACCGCGCGGTTCGCCGCACTGGTTGCCGCCGGGCAGGTAGTCGAAATGCTCGCCGGGATGCTCGAACGCGTACTTCGTGTTCGGGATGTTCTTCCACAGGTCGTGGCTGTCCATGTCCTCGAAGAGGAGCGTGTCGGCCCACATGAACATCGACGGTGCATTGATGCCGGCCAACAGGCCGGGCACGTCGTTGTCGACGCCGTGCAGCTCGTCCCACGCGCCGCTCAGTGCGACGAACGCGCCGACGTTGCCGCGATTGCGCGCCACCTGGGCGCTGAGCAGCGCACCGAACGAATGGCCGATCAATGCGACGGCTTCGGGCCGCTTGTCCACCCAGCGCGACTGCTCCCACGTCGTGCGCGTCCACTCGATCACCGAATTGGCGAAGGCGATCAGTGGCGAGTCCGGCCCCGCCAGCGCCTGTGCGTACTTCGGCACGACCACCACGTAACCGCTTCGCGCGAGCATCTCCGGGATGCGACGCCAGCGCAGGTAATACGTCGCATCGGTGATGCATGGCGGTTGCCCGTGCAGGAACAGCACGGTCGGCCAGCGGTCCAGGCAGGTCTTCAGGATCTTCCGCGCGCCGCCGTCGAACGGTGTCTGGTACGAGGGATAGAACACGCGCAGTGTCGACGGCGCGCCGTCGGCGGTGGTGTAGTCCTTGAAGCCGAAGAACACCGGATGCATCACGTCCGGCGTCCAGTCGATGCCGCCGCTCTCGGCGGGGTCTTCGGGACATGCCTGCCCGAGCACGTCGATCAGCGACTCGCAGCCCGACAGCGACAGCGCAGCGGGAAGCGTGCCAAGCGCGAGTGCGCGGCGAAGGAAATGGCGGCGGTCCGGCATGGGCGTCTCCTCGCGTCGCCTGCGGTCGCGGCGCGTGCACGTGGTACTCCTCGGTTATAGAACGCCCTGGTGCCGTGCCTTCGGCCAACGATCAGAACTCGAACCCCAACGCGAAAGCAGCGAACGCGGCCGATTGCGCGTCCACGTCGATGCGAGCGCCGGTGTCGTCCTCGAAGTCGTGGTGGCGGTCGAACTCACTGCCGATGCGGGCCGCGACATTCCAGCGCGGTGCGAAACGCCAGTTCGCAACGATGGCGGCGCGCCAGGCTTCGACGACGTAATCGAAGTCCGCGCCGTCGCGTTCATCGCTCACCACGTGCCAGCGCGCACCGGCCGGATGGACCTCGACGCCGAGATCGAACGCGTCGTTCGCGCGCCATTGCGCGCTTGCGCGCGGCCAACCGAGTTCCAGTGCGACATTCGTGCCGGCATAGGTCATCGCGGCGACGGGATACACCTTCGGATCGCCGAAGCTGTCGTCGTACGCGGCGCCAAGCCGCCAGCCCCAACCGCTGTCGGCCTCGCGTTGCACCGTCGCGCTCGCATACAGCGCGATGTCTTCGCCCGTGCCGCGCGAGAACAGGTCCTGGAAGACATTCGACGACGTGGCGACCGTGGGCGTCGCCGTCAGCGTCACCGAGGTCGCGCCGTGCGATGACCATCGCACCGGCACGGCAAGGCGGTGCAGGTCGCGGTCGCGGGTGGGTAGGCCTTCGTAGGAGTAGTGCGTGTAGGCGTAATCCGCGCCGACGGCGAACCCCGTGCCGAACGTCGGCGTCCACGCACGCACGCCGGTTTCGAAGCCGTCCATGCGCGCCGTGCCGAAGCGGGCGTCGTCCAGCGCGAGGTAGTGCGCTTCGACACTGCCATCGCGCGACTGCGCGGATGCGTACGGCGCGAGCGCGAGTGCGGCCAACAGTGGCAGGAAGCGATGACGCGGCATGCGGAAGACTCCCGCGAACGTCCGGTGCCCGCGGAGGATACCGCCGCGTTGCGGTGCGGGATGTCTACGCGCGGCGGCGCGGCGGCACGAGGAACCATGCGACGATCACCAGCGCGGCGAACGCGCTGTACGCGGCGACGAAACTCCACCACGGCGCGTCGAAGAAGATCAGCCGCGAGAGCCAGTGCTCGATGAACGACGCGTCGTAGGTGGACTGGCCCGCGCGTCGACGCAGCGCCTGTTCCCACACAGTGAGCGGGCACAACGCGCCCAGCCAGGCCTGGAACGCGATGAAGGCCATCAGCAGCACGTGCGCCAGCCGCCAGCGGAAGCCGCGCACCCAGCGCCAGCGTGTGCGGCCGATGAAGATCGCGAGCGCACCGAGGATCACGAACGCGACGATGCCCACGTGCACCACGAGGATGGCGTCGGCGAGTGCAGCGGCAAGTGCAGAGGTCATCGACGCACTGTAGGGCAGGTTCATGCCGCTCACGCCGCCTCATGCACAATGCGGCGCATGCGTTATCCCCTGGTCATCTTCGATTTCGACGGCACGCTGGCCGATTCCTTCCCGTTCTTCGTGAAGGCGCAGCATGCGCTGGCGCTCAAGCACGGCTTCACCGCCATCGACGAGGGCCGCGTGGACGAACTTCGCCGGCTCGGCACGCACGACCTGCTGCGTGAGCTGAAATTCCCGAAGTGGAAGGTGCCGATCGTCGCGGCCGATTTCATCCGCATGATGCGCGGCGCACCGCCGGTGCCGCTGTTTCCCGGCGTCGCGCAGATGCTGCGCCACCTGCGCGAAAGCGGTGCGCGGCTGGCGATCTTGACATCGAACTCGGTGGAGAACGTGCGCCGCGTGCTGGATGCGGAGCTGATGGAGGCCATCGAGCTGATCGACGGCGGCGCGCACGTGCTGGGCAAGCACCGGCGCATCGCGCGCATGCTCAAGCAGGCGAAGGCCGATGCATCGCAGGCCATCTACATCGGCGACCAGGTCAGCGATGGCGAAGCCGCCCGGCGCGTGGGCGTGGCGTTCGGCGCGGTGGGCTGGGGCTATTCGCACGCCGACACGCTGCGCGCGATGGGTGCGGAGGAGTTCTTCGAAACCGTGCCGGAGCTGGAGCGGCTGGCGCTGTGACCGGCGCGGCGATCCCGGGTGCGGCCTGCGGCCTTACCCGGGCTACAAAGGCCCGGCGTCGCGACACGGTTCCGTGGATTGGCCTCGCAAGCCCCGCTACGACGCCTCCCGCCCCCAATGTTCAGCCCCGAGGTCGCGCCATCTGCTGCGATGCAACATAATGCCGATATGTCCCCCGTATCCCACGCCGCGCCGGTCCTGAGCCCGCGCCAGGTCGCCCTGATCCTGTTCGCCCTCGCGATGGGCGGCTTCGCCATCGGCACCAGCGAGTTCGTCGTGATGGGGCTCATCAGCGACATCGCGCGCAGCCTGGGTGTCACCGAGCCGCAGGTCGGCCACGTCATCAGCGCCTATGCGCTGGGCGTGGTGGTGGGCGCGCCGACGCTGGCGATCCTCGGCAACCGGCTGTCGCGTCGCAGCCTGCTGCTGTGCCTGATGGGCTTCTATGCGCTGGGCAACCTCGCCAGCGCGTTTGCGCCGGGCTATTTCACCCTGATGGGCGCGCGCTTCATCGCCGGCCTGCCGCACGGTGCGTACTTCGGCATCGCCGCACTGGTCGCCGCGCGCATCACGCCGCCGGAGCAGCGCGGCACGGCGGTCGGGCGCGTGATGCTGGGCCTGGCGATCTCGCTGCTGGTCGGCAATCCGCTGGCGACGTGGATGGGCCAGACGTTCGGCTGGCGATGGGCGTTCGGGCTGGTCACGCTGCTCGCGATGGCGACGGTGTTCATGACGATGCGCGTGCTACCACGTGGCATGAACGCGCCGCGCCCGGATGCGCTGCGCGAGCTGCGCGACTTCAACCGCAAGCCGGTGTGGCTGGCGCTGGGCATCGGCGCGATCGGTTTCGCCGGCATGTTCTGCGTTTTCAGCTATCTCACGCCGACCCTGGTGCACGTCACCGGCGTGCGCGAA
>Ga0209676_1002792_pt1 | contig 11584 bp, 5 predicted proteins | sample AraplaCvi_mLB_r2_FD_184282 | JGI IMG/M metagenome (GOLD analysis project Ga0209676, IMG submission 184282) | Arabidopsis root microbial communities from North Carolina, USA - plate scrape MF_Cvi_mLB_r2 (SPAdes) (version 2) | ecosystem: Host-associated > Plants > Roots > Endosphere | place: USA...
CGGCACCGAAGGCTACCTGCCGGACCGCCTGCCCGTGATAGGCCCCAGCGCCACCACACCGGGCCTGATTCATGCATTCGGTTTTGCCGGCGGCGGCTTCCAGCTGGGGCCGGGCGTGGGCGCGGTACTGGCCGACCTGGTCAGCGAAGGCCGCAGCGCCACGCCGATTGATGATTTTTCGATTCGACGTTTTTCCGCAAGCCCGCGTGCGGCAACCACCGGACTGGCCTCTTCAACTTTCACTTCCGTTGTCTAGTTTTCTTTTCACCCACGCCACCAGGAGCTTTCCATGATCACCTCCCCACGATTCCTGACCGCCCGCGCCACCGCGGTATCACTCGCCGTTTTTGCCGCGGGCCTGGCCGGCGGCAATGCCATGGCCCAGACCAAGACGCTGTACATCGGCATGAACGGCGGCACCATGGAGAAAACCTATACCGAGCACGTCTTCGGCGCGTTCGAGAAAGCCAACAACGTCAAGGTCGTGGTGGTGCCCGGCACCTCGTCCGACATCCTGGCCAAGGCCCAGGCCAACAAGGACAACCCGCAGATGCATGTGATGTTCCTGGACGACGGCATCATGTACCGCGCCATCGGCATGGGCCTGTGCGAGAAGATGCAGGCCAGCCCCCTGCTGAACGACCTGTTTCCCACCGCGCGCTTCAAGGGCGACATGGCCGCCGGCGTCAACATCGGCATGACCGGCATCGCCTACAACAAAAAAATGTTCACCGAAAAGGGCTGGGCGCCGCCCACCTCCTGGATGGACATGGCCAACCCCAAGTACAAGGGCAAGGTGGTGTTCCAGTCGCTGTCTTCATCGACCTTCGGCCTGCACGGCTTTTTGCTGTTCAACCGCATCCAGGGCGGCAACGACAAAAACGTGGAGCCCGGCTTCAAGGCCTGGCCCACCACCATAGGCCCCAATGTGCTCGAGTACATCCCCAGCTCGGCCAAGCTCGCCGAGATGGTGCAGACCGGCGAGGCCGCCATGTTCCCCCTCACGCCCACCGCCGTCGGTGTGCTCAAGGACAAAGGCCTGCCCGTGGAATACGTGCAGCCCAAGGAAGGATCGGCGGTGCTGACCGTCGGCGAATGCGTGATTGCCAAGAACAGCGAACCCGCGCTGGCCCACAAGCTGGCCCAGTACCTGCTGTCGCCTGAAGCCCAGGCTGCGGCGCTGGAGTTCGGCGACCAGATTCCCTCCAACCCCAAGACCAAGGCCACCGGCAAGGCCGCGGCCCTGGTCAACCAGATGAACGACTACATGAAGACCGCGACCACGGTGGACTGGGACGCGATCAACGAAAACCGCCCGGCCTGGAATGCGCGCTGGAACAAGACGGTGGAGCGCTGAACGTTCACCGTTCACTGAACGATCACTGAAGATCCATAAAACGGGCCCGGCTGCGTCAAGCGCAGCCGGGCCCGCTTTTTTTGCGTTTGTGCCGAACGCCGGGTGCTTGCAGCGTTTTCGGCACCAAGTCCACCCAGGTTTTAAAGCGAAAAAAAACCAACAAGGATTGACCGTGTGCGGACATTCCGCCCAGCTTTCCCTCTCAGGCTCGCATACCGTTCAGCGTTGCCCTCAAAGCTCTGCCAGCCGCACGGCAAGCAGCACTAGGCCCGCAACACATCTCCCCCACCAGGCGCCATCGCCACGAGCTCTTTGATTGAGCAAGGAGGCGGGAGTCTTCGAGGAACAGGGGAGTCATGCAAAACATCACCAACGGCAAACAGGCCATCACATCCCGGCGAGCCTGGCTCGCGCAAGCGAGCTGTCTGGGATTAGGCCTGGGCCTTCCAGGCACCAGCCGCGCAACCCAGCCAAGCGGCAAGAAAAATCCCACCGCCAAGGCAACGCCCAGAACGCATTACCTGATCTCAGCCATCCTACGCGAAGGCGTGCAGGACTTCACCTTCAGGCTGGTTCACTCCGTGCAACCAGCTGCCAGCGTTGATGAAGCCACCGGCATCTTCACGCGCCTGGTGCAAGAGAAATATCCAGGCTATTCGGTCGCACAAACCACGGTGACGGACATCGTCCTGCCACCGGGTGCATGCCTCGCAAGCAAACCAGGCGGGCCTCGAAAGCCCATGCCAACCCTCTATCTCGTCTCCGCAGCGATGAGCGACAACGGCGGCAACAACCTGGACACCTTGCTGGTCAACGGCTGGCTACCCGGTAAAACCGCCGACGAAGCCCTGAGCCGCGTCATTCGTGATGTGAAGGCAAGGTATCCGCTTTTCACGCCCGCCAGCACGCTGGTCACCGAGCTGGACCTGACGCTGGCTGGTTGTCCGGCACCTGGACCCGCACCCGGTCCGGTGCGCAGCTTGGGGGAGCGGGTCTGATGAAAATTCGAACACCTCCGATTCGTGCGACAGCGACCGTGGTGCTGATGAGCATGGCGCTGATCCTGGCCGGTTGCGCCACCGCTACCCGAGTGCCTACCGCCAGCAGCCCTCAGTCCGTCCCATCAAACGACCAAGCCAACCGCAGCACGCCCACCATACCTCCGGGCCAGCGCCTGGAAAAATTCATCCTGTGCTACGAACTGCGCGGCCCGCGTGCCTCGCCGCTCGAGCCGCCGATCAAGCACTTCTCCATAGACGTCAGCATTCTGGTTCCGCAGGACGATTGCCTGGCGCTGGATTCCAAGGGTTGGCTCCGGGTAGTGCCTGGCCAGTGCAGTCGCATGCCGGCAAAGATCGCATGCGAGGACTAACTATGAACAAGCATTCCGGAACAGCGACCTGGCGCCGCGCATTCCTGCTGCTATTGATCGCCGGCAGCATCACATTGCTTCAGGGCTGCGCAACAAACCAGCAGCCCTTGCTGCACCACGTCTATTACTGCAACCTGGACAGCACACCCGTAACCCAGATCGAAGTGAACTATGGGGCCGCCAGTTGGGTGGTGCAAACACTCGCTCCCGGCGCCATGGAGAACGGCAGCACCAAGTGCCGGGGCTTTGCCTCTCCTACCGCCCAACCTGTTCCCGAAAACATGCGGCTCAGGTGGATCGCCGGCGGCCGCAGGCATGAGCTGGCGATACCCCTCAAATCCCGGCTCAACGGAAGCTACCCCACCAAAAGCATTCAGCTGATGTTTCGCAATGAGCGCGTGGAGGTGTACGAGGGATTCTTCCCCAACAACAGCCAGGAGTTGAGGCTGCGAATTTATCCGGCACTTGTTCCGGGGCCGCTTTTTGTGCCACCGGTTGCGCCTCGGTTAGGGCCTGATTACAGAAAGACGATTTGAGGAGGGCGAAGCGGAGCCAGGTCTTCTTGTGGCGCATCACCCGCCTACGCACCACGGTAGCGAGCCATGCGGCAAGCAGCGTCGGGAATCACGAGGATGAACACAGACTCCTGTTTTACCTGACATCGCGATCCCGGGCCTCCATTCTCGTCGTAGGAGGCGAGGTAAATATTCACTTATCTCTATCCCACAAACAAAGTCCACGGGCGGACAAACCAGGCACTGCGTGCAAGGACACATCGGAATAATCGGCCGGGATTGTGGAGGCTGATGGCGTCAACCATAGTGGCATCGCATCTCTTTACTTTCTCTCCAAAATAGTCAGCAGTGTGGTCCTGACTAGCTTAGTTGGCCTTTCCCTATCACTTGTGATTACTACTACGAAGTTGTTCTCACTAACCAAATCAAAAAAAGGCAAGCCATGAATAACGCCGCGTATATCCAGAAAAAAAAACAGCGCAGCTCTTTTCAGAAAGGCTATTTCTTCGCAGCAATTGTTGTAGCTCTCGCATTGCTGTTCGCATGGAGAAATTTTGGCTACCCGCAATCGCTGGCAGAAGCCCGATTCCTATTCAAACTGAAATCCGTCGCGTCCGAAAACGTTCAAAAGGTTAATTTAACAGAGTTGATGCCAGGCAACTGGGAAACGGTTTGTGAAAGTCAGGGGTACTACGGCCCGTTGTACGTAAAAAAATACAACAAAACATTTCCGGCTGCAGGTGCAATGCAGGACGGTGCGTGGGGTTTGATTTTTATAAAGACCGATGGGACTTCTGAGCCCATTTCCAGCTCATGTGGTCAAGGTGCGTATATAGATTTTCCCAATGCTGGATGTTTTTCAAGGGAGGGAAGTGTTTTGATCAGAGAGGTCGCTTCCGAATCTAGAAAATGCGCGTCATTTCAAGTGACTGATCAGCTTGAGCCAGAGACAGAACGAAATCAAACTAAATAAACAGGGAGTGAATCATGGATCTCAATCGAACAATATATTCAATCGGCACGCTTCGCGCTTCGGAGGGTGCGATTCAAGAGATGGTGGCTTCTCAATTGCCTGGCCGCACCGATGGCCCTGCCGATGCGTATCGTCATATTTTGCTGGCGGCTGAACTGACCCGTAGATTTGGAGAGTCTTATGCACGCACCCTCCTGGATGCGCACGAAAGGACAGGCAGCGCGGACGGTCAGAGTGCTGCCGCGGAGAAGATGGACCGCAGTAATAACGAATGGGGAATTGAGCTCGGGCGCCAGTCCAGCAGTTGGGAGGAAGTTGTCTCTCGCGCAAGAAATGAATTTTCAGATTTCGGGCGCGCAAGCTGGCTGCCCCCATCGCAGTGGGCAGCAAATCCGAAAGATACCAACAACAAACCAATCCCCAATGGTGATTCCAGACTAAATTGGCCCCCCACTTGGCCTGCCGACGGAAAGCCATACTCAGGCAGTGACTATGCACCCGACGCCACTATCCTTCCTTACGGTGACCCATTCACCGGCATGCCCTGGCCAGGCACGGAAATCCCCGCGACCCCCAATCCCCTCATACCTCCTCCAGCCGCCAACGCGCCAACTCGCGACAGTGCGACTTTTATTACCGATAACGGTGCCAATAGCCATAGCGTGACAGTACTAAGTGGCGGTAGCGCGTGGGATGTGTACATATCTCAGCGCGATCAGGTCAACGGTTTTAAGGATTGGAGCGAATTCCAAAAAGCGGCAAGTGCCAGTAACCCAAACATCAGCAATCTTTCCAACCTTCCCGCCAATGGCACGTTTCATCTCCCGGAGAAACTATCAGATGGCTCAATCACTTACCACTATGTCGATGGCACATCTGTCAACATTAACGCCGCTAACGGTGAGTACTACAGAGTCACACCTAATGCTGATGGTGGACAAACCATCTACAGCCGCAAGTACGATGGAAACGGTCTTGGAGGCGAAGGCTACAGCATCAAGAAGAGCAGCACTGATAGTCAAGGCAACCTGACATTTGAATACACCGGTAGACAGGAGAGCCTGTCTGAGGAGGTCAAGCCGTCGAACATCATCGAACAGGTTGCCCCCGGACAAACGGAGCATCTCAAGGATACAGATACCAATGGTCATTTTGATCTCATGGAGATGTCGCATGACATTGACGGAGACCATCGTGTGGATTACACCGAAACCATGACCTTGAACGATGCGGGTGAGTTGCTGAAGTATGAGGTAGCAAGAGCCAACAGCGATGTGTTGGGGCGGGTGCTGGCAGTGAACGCGGCGGTGGTTACCAATATGGTCAGCCAGTCTAGCATCTCGTCGGCGTTGAATATGTTGCAAAACATGGAATCGACAGATCGCGATATCGCACTCTCTGTTATTGATGTGCGGAATTTTGTAGGATTGGACACGAACGAGGATCAAGTTGTCTATTCAAACAGTTGGCTGGCCAGTTTTAATTTCAGCCTGGATAGCCAAAACAATGCGGGACTTTTCTACAGCGACTTGTCGGCTGACGCGACTGAGATGTTCGACGTGAACAACGAATGGCTGAACAATTGGTCGGGAAACTGGGATCTGGACGACAACATCGACAACAGCAGCTGGAACTATGGCAGCAGCAGCTGGGCAAGCGTGGAATCCTCTTCTAACAACTCATCCGGCTTAGTTGACTACAACAGCGGAAATACGGATACCTATACAGATACCTATACAGATAGTTATACGGTCAGCTACGACTTTGGCTATGCTTACGAATACGGTCATAGCGACGATTACTACGACGGTCGCGACTGGTACTGGTATGCGAGTTATTTCGCCCCCGTCGTGCTGGATATGGACGGGGATGGGATTGAGTTGACGTCAAAGGCAGGCAGCCCGACCTGGTTCGACGTGCTGGGTAACGGCCAGCGCCACCAGACCGGCTGGGTGGGCAAAGATGACGCACTGCTGGTGATTGATGAGAATGCCGACGGCAAGATCACCCAAGCCAATGAAGTCAGTTTTGCCCTGCGAACAGCCATACAGGACAGTGACCTGCAAGCTCTTGCCACTCTGTATGACAGCAACCATGACCAACTGTTCGATGCTCGCGATCAGCAGTTTTCGCAGTTCTATATCTGGCGGGACGCGAATAGCAATGGCGAATCGGATGCGGGTGAACTCACCAGCTTGGCCGTAGCAGGTATTCAAAGCATTGGACTTGCAGCCGCCGCCGTCAGCTATGCCAGCGGCGGCAACCGGGTGAGCGGCTTTACCGGTTTTACCCGAACGGACGGCCGCACCGGTTGGGTCGGTGACGTTGCTTTCGGCTACGACAACATGGCTTACACAACGACAACGGCCTCCGGCTATGTCCGCATCAGCCAGCAAGGCGGGCTCAGCTATGGCGTGGCCATCGACTCCTTCAACTTGGTCCTGGCAGGAACGGGACTTAATGGCGCGATTGGCGGCGCCAGCAGCGACATCCTCAGCGCTGGCAGTAGTACCGCCAGTGTCACTCTTGAAGGAAATGGCGGCAACGACACGCTGACCGGCGGCAGCGGTGACGATTGGCTCAGCGGTGGCGCAGGTACCGATGTGCTGCTAGGCGGCGGTGGCAATGACACGCTGGTAATAGACAGTGAGGATCACCAATCTAACATTGACGGAGGTGCCGGTTTTGACGTGGCCGTTGTCAGCGGTACAGCCAATATGGTCCTGGACCTGGGAGCGGCCCACCTAGAAGCTGCCGTCGGCGGCACGGGAAATGACACCTTCTTCAGCTCCGGCAGCGCTCGCATGCTGTTATCTGGCGGAGGTGGCAGCGACACGCTGACGGGCAGCAGCGCGGACGACCTGCTGAACGGTGGTTCGAGTGCCGACGTGCTACGAGGCGGTCCGGGTAGCGATATTTATGTCGTCGATAACGCCGGCGACGGAGTATTGGAGAATGCTAGCGAAGGAACAGACACTGTACTCTCAAGCGTCAGCTACACCCTGAGCGCCAATGTTGAAAACCTCACGCTGACTGGCGCGTCAGCCATCAACGGCACCGGCAACACGCTGAACAACGCGATCACTGGCAACAGCGCGGCCAACATACTGGATGGCGGTTCAGGTGACGACACTCTCGACGGCGGCGCCGGTAATGACCTTTACCGCTTCGGCCTGGGCGGCGGGCAAGATACGGTCACCGATGCCAGCGGCAGCGACCGAATAGTGTTCGGTACCGGCATCAGCTCCACGCAAATCAGCGCCAGCATGGCCAACGGCCAGGTCAAGTTGACAGCAGGTACCGGTAATAGCGTGAGCTTTTCTGCCCCGGCCTTTAACAGCTACGCCATCGAACAATTCGAGTTTGCCGATGGCAGCGTCAAGGATGCGGCCTGGCTCAACGGTCTGCTCAACATTGCACCCACAGGTTCCAACAAAACCCTGAGCTTCAACGAAGACGGCAGCTATCCCATCACGGCCACCGACCTGGGTTTTAGCGATGCCACGCCCGGTGACAGCCTGAGCGCCGTCCGCATCGACACTCTGCCCGGTGCGGGCAGCCTCAAGCTGAACGGGACCGCCGTCACGGCCGCACAAGTCATCAGCGCGGCTGATTTGATGGCTGGCCGGCTGGTGTTCGCCCCCACCGCCAATGCCAACGGCAGCAGCTACGCCGCCCTGAATTTCTCGGTCAAAGACCAATACGGCGCGTTTGATGCGGCACCCAATACACTGACGTTCAACGTCACCCCTGTCAATGACGCCCCTGCCCTGACAGGCACCAAAGCAATTTTGAGTGTCGGCACCGAAGACACCGCGTATACCATTACCCGGGCTAGCCTGCTAGTAGGCTTCAGCGATGTGGAAAGCAACCCCCTGTCGGTCGTCAACCTGAGCGCCAGCAACGGAACGTTGTCGGCTTTTAACGCAGCAACTAACAGTTGGACCTTTACACCCGCAGCCAACTACAACGGCGCTGTAAATCTCAGCTATGGCGTCAGCGACGGTACCGCTGTCACCCCGGCCACGCAAAACTTCACGTTAACAGCCGTCAATGACCCGCCCACAGGCGCGGCAACGATCACCGGTACACCCACCCAGAAGCAGACCCTGACAGCAGCCAATACCCTGGCCGATGTTGATGGCCTGGGCACGGTCAGCTACCAATGGCTGGCGGGTGGTGCTGCCATCCCAGGCGCCACCGGTTCCACCTTGGTCCTTGGCCAGGCCCAGGTCGGCAAGGCCATCAGCATCAAGGCCAGTTACACCGACCTGAAGGGAACAGCCGAAAGCGTGACCAGCGCAAGCACCGCGGCGGTTGCCAATGTCAACGATGCGCCAACGGGAGCAGTGAGTATTGGTGGCACAGCCAGCCAGAGCCAGACCTTGACCGCCAGCCATAGCCTCACGGACGCGGACGGCCTGGGCGCGGTGAGCTACCAATGGCTGGCCGGTGGCGTAGCGATTGCCGGCGCGACCGGCACCGCATTCACCCTGGGCCAGGCGCAAGTCGGCAAAGCCATTAGTGTCAAGGCCAGCTATATCGACGGTTTTGGTGCAGCGGAAAGCATGACCAGCGCGGCGACGGCGGTGGTCGCCAATATCAACGACGCCCCGACCGGCACTGTGAAAATCAGCGGCAACGCCGCTCAGAACCAAACCCTGACGGCGACCCATACCCTGGCCGATGCGGATGGCTTGGGCACGGTCAGCTACCAGTGGCTGGCCAACGGCGCAGCCATTGCAGGCGCCACCAGCGCCACAATCACCTTGGCCCAGGCCCAGGTCGGCAAGACCCTCAGCGTCAAGGCCAGCTATACCGATAGCTTTGGCACTGCGGAAAGCGTGACCAGCGCGAGTACCGCGGCCATCGCCAATGTCAACGACGCGCCCACCGGTGCCGTCACCGTACTACGCGCCGGAGTTCCGCTGACGGCCAGCACGACCGTCCTGCAGGGCGAGGTTCTTTCCGCCGCCAACACCCTCGCCGATGCCGATGGCTTGGGCGCGGTGAGTTACCAGTGGCTGGCCAATGGCTCGGTCATTGCCGGCGCCACCATTTCTACGCTGACACTGAACCCGGCCTATGCCGGCCAGACGATCAGCGTCAAGGCCAGTTACATCGATGGCTTCAGCATGGCAGAAAGCATGACCAGTACGGCGACTGCCGCCGTCAACCGCATGGTCGGCACCAGCGGCGCCGATACCCTGGCAGGAAGCGCAGGTTCCGACCAACTTGAAGGCCTGACGGGAGACGACAGTTATACCGTGAACAGCACGGGTGACGTCGTGATCGAGAACATGGGCGAAGGCACGGACACGGTGCAAAGTTCCATCGGTGACCTTACATTAGCAGCCAATATAGAGAATCTCACGCTGCTGGGCAGCGCAAACAGCATCGGCGTGGGCAATGGTCTGAACAACGTCATTACCGGTAATGGCGGCAACAATGTTCTTAATGGCGGCTTCGGCAATGACACCTTGACAGGCGGGGCCGGCGACGACGTGCTGGATGGGGCCACGGGCGATGTGGTCAAGGTGTTTCAAACAGCCCCTTCGGCGACCAGCTACCTGGCCCGCTATGTCAACCAGAGCCCCGGCAATGGCCAAGTCATCGGCGAAGTGGTTTCCACGGGAGACTTTATCATCCGTGCCGGGCGTCTTGGCGAAAATCTTCAGGTGTTGGGCACCTCCGCTGTGGAAAAAGTGTATGTAGGCACGGGGACGACGATGGATGCAACTGCTCTGGGCGGTGGCATCGACGAAATATATGTGACGGGACGCCTGCAGGACTACGGTTTGGGAATCGTGGGCGCCACCCTGGTACTGAGCCGCACTGCAGGTCTGGCTGCAGGACAGTCGGAATTGATCAAGGTAGCGGCCAGCACCGGTTCCGCCAATGACAAGCTTGTGTTCGCCGACGGCGCGATCAGCACACTGAGTCTGAAGGCGGCCATCGTCGCCGGCACAGCACCGGTACTCGACACCACGCAGCGCAGCAACCCGGCCAACGCCGGTTTTGCAGTCCTAAGCCAAGGCGCCGACACGCTGATCGGTGGAGTGGGTAACGACAGCTATACGGCGGATGACACCGGGGACGTGATCCTCGAAAACGCAGCAGAGGGCACGGACTTGGTGCAAAGCTACATCGCCAGCTACACGCTGTCGGCCAATGTGGAGAACCTGAGCCTTGCCGGGGCAGCGGCGATCAGCGGTGTCGGCAACGGCCTGGACAATCTCATCGCCGGGAACAGCGGCAACAACGCTCTCAACGGCGCTTTCGGCAACGACACCCTGACGGGCGGTGCCGGCGACGATGTGCTTGATGGCGCCACGGGCGATGTGGTCAAGGTGTTGCAAGCCAGTACCGTGACCGGCTACCTGGCCCGCTATTTCAATCTGAGCGCCGGAAGTAGCCAGGCGATCGGCGAAGTAATTTCAACGGGAGAATCCATCATCCGCGCCGGGCATCTTGGCGAAAGCCTTCAGGTGCAGGGCTCTTCCGCCCTGGACAAACTGTACGTGGGCGCGGGGACAACGGTGGATGCCACCTCCCTGGGAGGCGGTGCCGACGAAATTTACGTGACGGGACGCCTGCAGAACTACAGCCTGAGCAGCGCAGGCAGCATCGTGTCACTTACGCGCACAAGTGGTCTGCCTCCGGGACAGACGGAAATGGTCAAGGTGGTGGCCGGTGCCGGCGTCGCCAATGACAAGCTCGTTTTCCTCGACGGTGCTGTCAGCACACTGAGCCTGAAGACGGCCATCGCTGGCGGCATGGCACCGGTGCTCGATACCCTGCAGCGCAGCAACCCGGCCGATGGCGGCTTCGTGGCCCTGAGCCAGGGCGCCGATACGCTGACAGGCGGCACGGGTAACGATACTTTTGCGGTGGACGACACGGGCGACCTGGTGCAGGAGAACGCCGGCGAAGGCACGGACACGGTGCAAAGCTACCTGGCCAATTACGCGCTGGGCGCCAATGTGGAAAACCTGGCACTGATGGGCAGCCTGAATGCCAACGGCACGGGCAACGCGCTGAATAATGTGTTGAGCGGCAATGCCGGCAACAACGTCCTTGCGGGCGGCACAGGCAGTGACAGCTACCTGGCCTATCGCGGCATGGGCCAGGACCGCATCATCGAAAACGACAGCATGCCCGGCAACACCGATGTCTTGTCTTTCGGCGCAGGTATCGCTAATAACCAGCTGTGGTTCCGCCACGCGGGAAATGATCTCGATGTCAGCATCATCGGCACTGCTGACAAAGTCACGGTGCAGAACTGGTACCTGGGCGATCCCTATCACGTCGAGCAGATCAAGAGTGGCGACGGTAAAGCACTGCAACACATCGATGTGGACAAACTG
>Ga0209676_1002794_pt1 | contig 11573 bp, 10 predicted proteins | sample AraplaCvi_mLB_r2_FD_184282 | JGI IMG/M metagenome (GOLD analysis project Ga0209676, IMG submission 184282) | Arabidopsis root microbial communities from North Carolina, USA - plate scrape MF_Cvi_mLB_r2 (SPAdes) (version 2) | ecosystem: Host-associated > Plants > Roots > Endosphere | place: USA...
GGTTGCGGCTGCGGTTCGCGCCGCGCGTTCACGCTCCACTGCGCAAGCTGCGATTTCTCGGTGGCGCCCAGCAGGTCGATGTCTCCCACCGCGAGGCTCGTGTCTGCGCAGAGCGCGGACAGCACCGCCACGTAGTGCTGCGCCATGCGCGCGATGGTCTCGCGATCGAACAGGTCTTCGGCGTAGATCACGTCGAGCATCAGGCGACCATCTGGCCGCTCGCGGGCTTCGAGCACCCAGTCGAACTGGGTCTGGAGATCGGGCAGCGCGTGGTCGCTCACCTCGATGCCGTCCAGGCGCTGGAGCGCCCGGTGGTCTTCGAACAGGTGATTGAACATCACCTGGAACAGCGGACTGTGGCTGATGCTGCGCTCGGGCTGCAGGCGCTGCACCAGCTGCTCGAAGGGCAGGTCCTGGTGGGCCTGCGCACCAAGCACGGTTTCCCTGGCCTGCGCCAGCACGCGCGACAGCGGCTTGCGGCCTTCGATCGAATTGCGCAGCACCAGCGTGTTGACGAAGAGGCCGATGACGTTCTCGAACTCGACCCGGTTGCGGTTCGCAACGGCGGTGCCGACACGGATATCTTCCTGACCGGTGTAGCGGTGCAGCAGCACCTGCAGGCCCGCGAGCAGCACCATGAACAGCGTGCCGCCTTCGGCCTGGGCCACGCCTCGCAACCGGCCGAGCAAGGGCGCGGGCAACTCGAAGGCATGGCGGGCCGCGCGGTAGCTGGCTTGCGGCTTGCGTGGGTGATCGGTGCGCAGTTCGAGCACCGGGTGCTCTTCGCCGAGTTGCGCTCGCCACCAGCCAAGCTGGCGCTCCGCCTCACCGGCGGCGAGCCAATCGCGCTGCCATGCGGCGAAGTCGGCGTACTGCACGCGCGGCACAGGCAGCGCCGCCGCACGCCCGTGCAGGCGCGCGGCGTAGCCAGCGGCGAGTTCGTCGATCAGCACCTGCATCGAGGCGCCGTCGGACACGATGTGATGCATCACCACGACGAGCACATGCGTGCGGTCAGCCACTCGGAACAGTGCTGTGCGCAGCAGCCCGCCCAGGGAGAGGTCGAATGGCGCAGCCTTGATGCGGCGGGTTTCCTTTTCCAGCTGTTCGCCACGCTCGCCCTCGGGCACGACGCGCAGGTCGATCACCTCCAGCACCAACGTGCCGGTCGGATTGATCCACTGCGCGGCTACGCCGTCGCTGCCAGCGCGGAACACGGTGCACAGCGATTCGTGGCGCGCGACGAGATCGTTCAGCGCGGCCTGCAGCGCGTCAACCTGCAGTGCACCGGTGAGTCTCAGCGCCCCGCTCATGTGGTACGCCGCGCTGCCCGGGTCGAGCTGCCACAGGAACCATTGGCGCTCCTGCGCATGCGACAGCGGCAACGCATGCAGTCGACGCTCGGCCGGCAGCACCGCGATGGGCGCGGGCCGCGCGCGCGCACCTTGCGCCAGCCGCTCCCGGATGGCAGCCGCGCTCTCGTGCAGCCGCGGGTGCTCGAACATCAGGCGCACCGGGTAGTCGATGTCCCAGTGGCTCGATATGCGAGCCGCCACCTGCGTGGCCGTGAGCGAGCTGCCACCACGCGTGAAGAAGTGAGCATCGCGTGCAAAGGGCTTCGCGTCGGCGGGCCTGAGCACTTCGCGCCAGATGGCATCGACCGCGCGTTCGGTGTCGTCGAGCGCGGGCGCTTCGGCTTTCGCCTCCACCGGGCCGCCCTTGACGAAAGCGCCGCGCTCGTAGATGGCATAGGCGTCGGCGCTGCGGTCCAGCCAGCCTGCGCGGCACGCACTGCGCTGCAGCTTGCCGCTGGTGGTCTTGGGCATGCCGCCCGGGTTGAGCAGCAGCACGGCCGACAGCGGCTCGCCGAACACTTCGCTGACTGCGGCACCGAGCGCTTCGACCAGCACCTGCGGAGGCACCAGCTTCTGCATGCTGCGCGACACTTCGGCCGCGGCGCCAATGCCTTCGCCATCGGGCCCGCTGGCCGCAAACACCGCGACGCGGCCCTTGCGCACCGCATCGACCTCGGCTTCGATGACACGCTCGATGTCCTGCGGATAGATGTTGTGGCCGCGAACGATGATCAGGTCCTTGATGCGGCCCGTCACATAGAGTTCGCCGTCGCAGACGAAACCGAGATCGCCGGTGCGCAGCCAGCGGCGTCCTTCCCGCTCGACGAAGGTCTCGCGCGATTCGCGCTCCTTGCCCCAGTAGCCAGCGCCGACGCTGGGTCCGTGGACCCAGATTTCGCCGATGCGGCCAGGAGCCCCCACCGACAAGGTCGCAGGGTCGACGATCTCGACGTCGTGATGAACAGCCACCGCGCCACAGCCGACCAGCAATGTGCCGCCTTCGCTCGGCATGCCCTGCCCGCTGGCCAGGCCCTCGGCGCTGAAGCAGCGCGCGACCATGCCGCCGCCGCGCCGGCCACCCGTCACGAAGAGGGTGGCTTCGGCGAGGCCATAGCAGGCGTAGACCGCTGCGGGATCGAAACCGGCGGCGGCAAAGCGTTCGATGAAGTCGAGTTCGGTGTCGGCGCGCACCGGCTCGGCACCCGTGTAGGCCACGCGCCAGCTCGAGAGGTCGAGTTGCGCGATCTGCGCATCTTTCACGCGCTCCAGGCACAGGCGGAACGAGAAGTCGGGGCCGCCGCTGAGCGTGGCGCGATGGCGCGAGATCAGTTCGAGCCAACGCACGGGCCGCTCGAGAAAGTAGCGCGGCGAGGTCAGCACCAGCGGGATGCCGCTGTACAGCGGCTGCATCAGGCCGCCGATGAGGCCCATGTCGTGATACAGCGGCGCCCACGAGACGAACTTGTCGTCGGGGCCGATGCCCATGCCGACCTGGATGGCGTGCTCGTTGGCCATCAGGTTGCCATGCGTGACGATGACACCCTTGGGCGCCGAGGTCGAGCCAGAGGTGTATTGCAGGAAGGCGATGTCTTCGTCCGCCGGCTCGAAGGGCTGCCACGCATCGGCGAGCGCCGCATCCACCGCATCCACGGCGATGGCCGTCACGTCACCGAACTGGCTGTCAGCCCCGGTCATCGCATTGCCGAACGCGGTCGAGGTCAGCACGCAGCGCGCCTGCGAATCGGCCGCCACGCCCGTGAGCCGGGCCAGGTGCTGGGGCCGCGTGGATTCGGGCGGAAATACGGGCACGGCGATCACGCCGCAATAGAAGCAGGCCAGCATGCTCACGGCATAGTGGTCTCCGTTGTCGAGCATGACGAGCGCGCGCTCGCCCTTGGAGAACTGCTGCTGCAGGCGGGCCGCGAGCGCGCGCACGCGGCACTCGAAGACGGCGTAGGTAAAAGTCTGCTCGCTGTAGACGCCATCGACCTCGTCGACCACGGTGAGCCAGACGTCGTTTGCGCGCTGTTCAGCGAGTGCGCGCAGGTGCGCCACGAAGTTGCGCGGTTGCCGCCCGGCGGATTCCGTCGCGAGCAATTGATTCATATCGAGCCTTTAGTGCGCGTGAAGATGCGTCTGCGCGGACAGGCGCCTCGCGAGCGCCGCGAGGAATCCGGTCTCGTGCTGCCGCAGGAAGAAGTGCCCGCCATCGAACCAGTCGAGCGTGAAAGCGCCAGCGGTTTCTTTAGACCAGGCCGCCATGGCCGAGGCCTCGATGTCGTCCTGACGCCCCGCGAAGGTATGGACGGGCAACGGCAGTGGCTGCATGCCCGCGGTGTCGTCGACATGGCTACGGCAGACGCGGCGGTCGGCGCGCAAGGTGTCGAGCGTGATGCGCATGAGCTCGTCGCTGGCGAACACTTCCTCGGGCGTGCCGCCCTGCTTGCGCAACTCGACAGTCAGCGAGGCGTCGTCTTCTCCGCCGTCAAAGCGCGCGGGGTCTCGCCGCGAAGGGGCTGCGCAACCCGAGACCAGCAGCGCGCGCGGCAACTGCCGCCGCAATGCCTGGAGCCGGCGGGCCACGCCATGGGCCAGCAACCCGCCCATGCTGTGGCCGAAGATCGCGAAGCCGCCGCGCATCGCCTCGGCCTGCTCGGTGCAGATGCGCGCGACCAGGGCGTCGAAATCTTCGAGGAAGGCCTCGCCCATCCGCGCGCCGCGCCCCGGCAATTCCACCGGCACGACGCGAATCCACGGCGGAAGGAAGCGACGCCAGCGCAGGTACATGGCAGCGCTCGCGCCGGCACAGGGCACGCACAGGAGCGAGAGAGGCGCCTGCATCGACATCAGTCGGCCACGCGCTGCGCTGCCTGTGCGTTTTCTCTTTCCTGCTGCTGCATCCATTCGCGCAACGAGCGCGGACGCATGTCGATCCAGTGGCTCTCGACGTAGGCGAGCACGGTCTTCTTGTCTCCGCGCACGCCGTCGATGGCAGACCATCCGCCAGGAACGGCCTTCCAGTGCGGCCAGATGGAATACTGGTCTTCGTGATTGACCAGAACGATGAAGGTTTCGTCCTCGCGGTCGAAGCAGCTGGTCGACATCGGTGCATCCTTGTGTGATTGAACAGAAGGAGCGCCCGATGTCCGGTCGTGGACCGGATCGAATCGCGGCGCCCTTGCTGACAGGACGCTTGGCGGCCGAATCTGTTCATTTCACGATGCACCTGCCGGCACTGCCGCATTCGTCGGACTGTTATCGACGAGGCAACAGCAGGAACGCGCGGCGCGGCGCGCGTTCACGGGCTCGTAAAGGAGCGGGAGTTAGCTGTCGGCCTGGGGCGAGGTGTCGGACGGCTCGTCACCGTCGCCGAAATCATTGACCGGCGGGACGAAGCCCGCGAGCAGCCAGAGTTGCGCGGCCTTGTCATAGGCACGGCGATGCGAGGGCTGCGCCAGGAGCCAAGCCGTCATTTCGGAGCGCGCCGCGTCGTCGAAATTTTCGCGGTCGTGTTCACGCTGTACCCATTCCCATGCGGTGTTCCAGATGGGATCGTTCTTTTCTTGAGTCATTGAAGCCGCTCGCGTTTTCCGTGCAGGCCGGGTCTCGAGCGCCCCTGCCGATGCACCCATCCGCGCATTCTCGCGGGAAACGGGCCAGCCCCTTCCCGCAAGCTGTGGTGCGTGCCTCTAGATCGCGTCTCTTTCGAGCAGCAGGTGGCCGCACGACTTGATGGCCGTCGCAGCCTCGGCGATCAGGCCGTTCACCAGCCCCAGCGCACAGCCCAGGCGCGCCGCGATCTCGCGCTGTGTCAGGCCTTCCAGCCGATAGAGCTCAAACACGAGGCGCGTTCTCGGCGCGAGCCCGGAAAGAACCCTGTCGATCGCGCTGATGACCTGACGCTCGCACATCACGCGGTCGGGCGTGCCGACGGCTTGCACGTCGAGCAGTTCCACGTCGACATCGAAGGTGCGATAGCTCGCTTCGACGCGGTGGCGGCGGCAGTAGTCCAGGGCCATGTTGCGTACCACCTGGCAGCAGTAGCCGATGGGGCGGTCGGCATGCCGCACGCAAGGGCCGTCCACGATCTTCAGGTAGGCGTCCTGCACCACGTCGTCGGCCAGATCCGACGTATTGACGATCTTGCGGGCCACGCGCCAAAGCTGCGCGCGATTGGCGATGAAGACCTCCCCGAGCGGAGACTCGGACGAATGCACTGGCATGTTGAACACCTCTTCCTCCTGTGAGCGAGCCCCAAGGGCCGCAAGTCCGATTTACTACTTTTGATGCACAAATCTAAACAAGAATCATTTCTATTTATATACAAACTTCAAGGCACCCTGTTGACCTATCGCGTCAACGTTCAAAACAATGTGTGGGGCCCCAGAAGCATTCGGCGCAGCGAATCGCTTGGTCCGGAAGCTCTGCAGAAACGCGGAGACCGGCATCGCTCAGGTGGGGACCGCGATGATAGTCCACTTCGCGCGATGTAATCGTCCGTGAACTTGCACGGGGCCGCCGAAACAGACCGCTTCCACTTCGCACGCGACCGGCATAGTTGCGTGCAGACGCAAGCGCCGGTGCAATCGGTGCCATCGCGCTGGGCCCGCCCATCTAGAATCCCGCCCTCTCCCCGATCCCCGCCCCATGAACATCGTCGTCAACGAAGAACTCAAAGCCTATATCGACCCCATGACACCGGAGGAACACGAGGCGCTGGAGCGGAGCATCCTGGCCGAGGGTTGCCGCGATGCGCTCGTGCTTTGGGGAGACGTGCTCGTGGACGGCCACAACCGCTACGGCATCTGCCAGAAGCACGGCCTGCCGTTCAAGACCGTGCAGAACCCACGCTTCAAGACCATCGAGGACGTGCACCTCTGGATGATCGACCAGCACCTGGGCAGGCGCAGCATTTCGGACTATCTGCGCGGCGTGCTCGCGCTAAGGAAGAAGGACATCGTCAACCAGCAGCGCAGCCGTTCCGCAACGGCACCTGCGGAGTCGGCAGCCTCCTCGTCGGACGCGCCGTTCGACGTCGATCCGCCCGCCGACGCAACGCCGGACGACGGCGCAGCGCCCCTGCCGCCGCCCGCGCCGCTCAACAGCCGCGAAGCCATCGCCCGGGCCGCTCGCCTGAGCAGCAGCCAGGTCGTGATGATCGAGAAGATCCAGAAGCAGGCTGCGCCGGAACTGGTGGCGGCCGTGAAATCGGGCGTGATCTCGATCAACACCGCGGCGGCCGTGGCCACGCTGCCGGCTGAAGAGCAGGTGTCGGCCGCGAACGCCGGCAAGGACGAACTCAAGCAAGCGGCCAAGCGCGTTCGCGAGTCGAAGAAGAAACCGCGTGCGGAATCCGCCGAAGCCTCGTCGGACGACGAAGGCAGCACGGACACAGTGCAGGCGCTTCAGCAGCGCGTGGCAGAGCTCACTGCCGAGAACGAATCGCTGCGCAGGCAGGTCGCCGACCTGCAGGCGCAGCTCGCGCATTGAAAGCTCCGCCGGTCCGCTCAGGACCGACGGGTTTTCTTTATCAAGATTGATTAATTAGGGCTGGATTGCGCTGATCTTGGCGCCCGACAGCGAAACGCCGGCCTCAAGCCCCACGTTGGTCATCACGAATCCCACCACCGGCTGGCGAAGGGTGTTCGTGTCGATGCTGCCGTTGGCTCCGATGGTCGCGAGCGCCACGGTGGCATCCGCGCCGGCCGTCCAGCCCTTGCTGTTGCGGAACTGGTCGAGCGCCGCCTGCGTGGTGAAGAGATAGATCACCGCCTTCGACTGCGCCCCGGCCTGGAATCCCACCGAGCCGGCGGTCGTGCTGTAGTAGGCTTGCGTGCGGCCGTTCACGCGTAGGGCGCCTCGCCCATATTCGGCACCCACGCCCATGCTGGCGCCCACCACGGCGGGGAACACCAGCACGCCGCTCGACCTGGCGACCAGCTCACGCGAGCCCTTCACGGAGTCGTACAGCTTTGACAGCGAGGCATCGACCTGAGCGTCGATGGAAGTGCGCGAAGACGCGCTGCTGGCCTGGTCCTGCGGCCGCGTGGTGGTGCACCCGACGAATGCCAGGCTGCACGCCGCCACGATGGACGAGAACGCCAGCGTTCGGAAGTTCATGGCTTTCATGACGAAATCCTTTCCTTGCAGAGAACATGGATCGGCCCATGCTAATTCCACGAAAACCAGGCAAAACCGGTTGAAGGCATCGGCCTACGCAAGGTCACGGCCTCGATGAACCGATGGCCGCTCGTCCTACCGCATCTGGCGCAATGTTCGCGCAATGCTGGTTCGTAGCATCGCGGCTCAGGAGCTGGCGGCTGCACGCGGCCGTCCGCGATCTGGCATCGAACCGACTTCGCGCCCTCCCATGACACTCGCCCTCGCAAGGCTCCCGCGCCAATCACGCGCCGGGAGCGTCCGCCGCCTCGAACTGCCCGACGCTCTGCGCGGCTTCGCGCTGCTTTGCGCGCCCGTGCTCGACCTGCTCTGCACTTCGGCGCTCGATTTCGCAGCGATGTCAGCCGCCCTGCTCGCGTTGCTCCTGGGCGTGAGCTTCGCGACGCGTGTCGACGGCCCCGGCGAGAAGCCCGGGGCCGTACGCCTGATCGCGCTGCGCATGCTGAAGGAGTCCGTCGCATACCGGCACCTGTGGGTTCGCCTGCTGCAGGCGGCGCTTGCCGCAGGTCTTGTCGCGGTCGCACTGCCGCAAGGCGGCGCGCCGCTCGTACTGACCCTGTTCGCGGTCTGCATCGCGGCATTCGTTCTGATGTTCCAGCAGCCGCGCTGGCGTCGATGGCTGCGCAAGCTCTCCCCGATGGGGTGCATCTGGTCGGCGAACTATCTTGTGCAGGTGCTGTTCGTACTTGGCCTTTTCCATGTGCTGGAGCCGCGCTTCGGGCTCCTGCTGGGGGTTGCCGTGCCCGGTGTCGCGATCGCCGTGCTGCAGGCCGTGTTCAGCTGCATGTGGCTGGCGAGGCCCCGCCCCGCGGCGCTCGAGCGGGTTCGTCTCGGCGGGCAGGCCGGCTGAAAGCCGCCCGCCCCGTTCGCCGTCACCTGCTCAGGGAAGAACCGTGATGCGGTTGGTGGCCGGCGGCGTCAGCGGACTGTTCGCCTTGATGTAGGCCTCCAGGGCATCCACGTCCTGATCGCCGCCGAGCGCATCGGTGCCCTGGTTGAAGACGGTGAAGTTGTCGCCGCCGGTGGCCAGGAAGCTGTTCATGGTCACGCGGTAGCTGGTGCCGTCGGCCATCGCGGTGCCGTTGAGCGACATGTTGCTGATGCGAGAACCGGCGGGCGCCGAGAGGCTGTAGCTGTAGGTGAAGCTTGCCGAAGGCAGCAGCACCTTCGGCGAAGTCGTGCTGTTGGAGCCGCTGTTGAACTGCTGCTCCAGCACCGCCTTGATCTGCGCGCCGGTCATGGTCTTCACCACCAGGCTGTTGCCGAAGGGCTGCACGGCGAAGATCTGGCCGTAGGTCACGCTGCCGTCGCCGGCAGGCGCGAGGTCGGCGCGAACGCCGCCCGGGTTCATGAAGGCGATCTGCGCTTCGCCCTTGCCGGCGGGCTTTGTTGCGGCCAGTTGCGCATCGGCGATCAGGTTGCCCAGCACGCTTTCCTTGGACGCAGTCTGCGTGCGTGTGGCCGTTGCCGTCAGCGAGCCCACCACGCGCTGTACCAGCGGGCCCGCGATGGCGAGGTACTGGCTGATGAGCGCGGCCACTTCCTGGTTCTTGCCGAAGACGGGGTACTGGTCGGTCAGCGCGACGGTGGTCGAGCCGCTGGTGTAGGCCTCGCCCTGCACTATCACGTTGTCGGCGGCCTTGGCCGTCACCTTGCGCGTGCGCGTGTCGATGGTGAGGTTGATGTCGGTCAGCAGCGTGCCGTACTGGCCGGCGCTGGTCAGCAGGAAGGGCTTGGCTGGATTGGTCTTGCCGTAGTCGCACACGTAGGAGCGGTGCGTGTGGCCCGAGATCACGACATCGACCGCGGAGTCGAGCTTGTTGAGAATCGGCAGGATGTCGCCGCTCAGGCCCGTGCAGCTCTTGTCGTTGTAGCCCACGGTGGTGGTGCCGCCTTCATGGATGACGACGACGATGGCGTCCGCGCCCTGCGACTTCAGCTGCGGAATCAGCGCGTTTGCCGTGTCGGCCTCGTCCTTGAAGCTCAGGCCGGCGACGCCGGCCGGCGTCACGATGTTCGGCGTGCCCTTGAGCGTCATGCCGATGAAGGCGACCTTCACCGTGGCGCCATCTTTCGTGAAGGTCTTCATGCCGGTGGCGGGGAACAGCGTGTTGCCGTCGCTCTTCACCGTGTTGGCGGCGAGGAAGCCGAAGTTGGCGCCCGGGAAGCTCTTGTTCACGCGGCAGGGCTCGAGCGCGGTGTTCTTCGCGCAGCCGCCATTCTTCATGCGCAGCAGTTCGGTCTGACCCTTGTCGAACTCGTGGTTGCCGACCGCGTTGAAGTCGATCTTCATCGCGTTGACGGCTTCGATGGTCGATTCGTCGAGAAAGAGCGCCGAGACCAGCGGCGACGCGCCGATCATGTCGCCGGCCGACACGACTGCGTTGTTCGGATTCTTTTCCTTCAGCGAGGCAATGGCCGATGCCATGTAGGCAGCGCCGCCGGCGGGCACCGGCACCGTGCCGCCCGCCTTGGCAGGCGCGGTGATCGACAGCTTCGGCGGCTCGAGGTTGCCGTGCAGGTCGTTGAAGGCGATGAGCTTCACGTCGATGGTGCCCGCTACTGCAGGTGCCGGTGCGGGTGCCGGCGGATTGGCGGCCGTGGGAGGCGGCACGAACGGAATGAAATTGTTCGAACTGCCGCTGCCGCCGCAGGCAGTCAGGGCAACCGCCACCGTGCCGGCAAGGGCGAAGTGCTTCAACGATGAGCGCATGGGAACCTCTCTCCTTTGTTTGGAATGCAGCGGATGCTGGACATGGCACATGACGAAGCCATGAAGGCCCGATCGCTTCGCAAGGAGATCGGTCGCGGGCTCAGGGCAACTGAACGAGGCGAATCGCGACACCAGGGCCGAAGGCGGCCTGCAGAAGCGCCTTGGCCTGCAGGCTGCGCTCGTCGGCTGGGAACTGCACTGCGAGCCAGCCTTCGGTCGGCCGGCGCTGCAGATGCCAGCCCTCCTGTCCGAGGAGGATGAGCCGGGCGAGCGCGGCTGGATCTGCCACCGGCGGCGCGGCGGGCGTGATGTCTAGCCAGTCGATCACCTGCTCGCTCTCGCCGCCCAGGCGTGCGGCCGCACTCGCGGCGAGGGCCTGTTGCGTGGCGGCATCGCGCACCATGCCCTGCAACACGATGCCGCCACCGTGCCAGCGGATCTCGAGCGAAGGGCTTGCCCTGGCGGCGCTGGCCTGCGCCACATCGCCCGCAGCGATCAGGCGCCACGCGATGCCCGCCGCCAGGATGGCGACGCAGGCGATAGACGCCGCGAGAATCTTGATCCGCTTTGGCATTGGAGGCGCGAGCGTGCCACGCCAGGCATGACGCCGGTGTGACGCCCGCCTGCAGCCGGCGGACAGCCATTCGGCCTACACGGATAAACGCATGCCGGCGCACCCGTTGAGCACCGGATTCCTATACGCTTGAGTTCCGTCCCCCGCATTCCCCAACACCCCGAGGAACGAACATGGCAGCCAATGCGAAAGTCACAGGAAATGTCGAATACCGGGCCGGCGACGGCCCCCTGATCCTCATTCCCCAGGGCCCCATCGAGATCCAGCTGGCGCCCGACAGCGCCGTGCTGAGCTGGGGCGATGCCGGCAGCATGCAGACGACGGCGATCCCGATCGCCGAATACCAGCGCTACCTGAACGAGGGCGTGATCCAGCCCGACTGAAGACTCACTTCGTTTGCCGGCGGCAATTGCGCCGCCCATGAAAAACGGCCCCGAGGGGCCGTTTTTCGTTTGCTCTGCATCCGCAGCCTGCGGCTACTGCAATGCATGCGTCACCGGTTCTTACTTCTTCTTGGCAGCCACGGCCTTCTTGGCGGGTGCGGCGGCCTTCTTCGCTGCGGGCTTGGCGGTCGCAGCCTTGCTGTCGGCCTTGCGCTTTGCAGCCTTGGGGTCCACGGCGGCCTTGAAGGCTGCGCCCGGCACGAACTTCGGCACCTTCTGTGCGGCGATCTTGATCTTGGTGCCGGCGCTGGGGTTGAAGCCCGAGCGTGCGGCGCGCGCCACTTGCTTGAAAGTGCCGAAGCCGACGA
>Ga0209676_1002795_pt1 | contig 11570 bp, 13 predicted proteins | sample AraplaCvi_mLB_r2_FD_184282 | JGI IMG/M metagenome (GOLD analysis project Ga0209676, IMG submission 184282) | Arabidopsis root microbial communities from North Carolina, USA - plate scrape MF_Cvi_mLB_r2 (SPAdes) (version 2) | ecosystem: Host-associated > Plants > Roots > Endosphere | place: USA...
GGCGGCCCCTCGGGCGGCACGCCGGCCGTCAGTGCAGACCCGGCGCCCACCGTGGCCTGAGGCCAGCTGATGAACACAACGTGACTGCCGGGCAGTCACCACAACCGGGGCCAGTCCCCGGTTTTTTTATTCCTGAGTTACCGAGGAGTCCCGCATGATCTGGCAAACCTCCCGCTTCCAAATTGACCTGTCCAGGCCCCGCGTCATGGGCATCGTCAACGTCACGCCCGACTCCTTTTCGGACGGCGGCAAGTACTTCAGCGAAGGCAGCGGCTTTGCCGGCGTGTTCGCCCATTGCGAAAAACTGCTCAAGGACGGCGCCGACATGCTGGACATCGGGGGAGAGTCCACGCGCCCCGGCGCGCCGCCCGTGCCGCTGGAAGAAGAACTCGCACGCGTGCTGCCCGTGGTGCGCCATTCCGCCACCCTGGGTGTGCCGCTGTCCGTGGACACCTACAAGCCCGAGGTCATGCAGGCCGTGCTGGACCTGGGCGCCGACGTCATCAACGACATCTGGGCCCTGCGCAAACCCGGCGCGGCCGAAGTGGTGGCCGCGCACCCGAGCTGCGGCGTCTGCCTCATGCACATGCACCGCGAGCCTCAGACCATGCAGGTCGCGCCCATGGAGGGCGACGTGGTGCCGCAGGTGCGCGATTTTCTCGAAGCCGCCGCGGCCGGCCTGCTGGCCGCCGGCGTCGCCAGGCCGCGCATTGTGCTCGACGTGGGCATAGGCTTTGGCAAGACCGTGGCGCAGAACTTCGCGCTGCTGGCGCGCCAGCAGGAATTGCTCGCCATCGGTTACCCGCTGCTGGCCGCCTGGTCGCGCAAGTCGTCCCTGGCCGCCGCCACCAGCACCTCGCTGGCCGCCGTGGCCCAGTTAGCCGTGGCCGACCGCATGGTGCCCAGCGTCGCGGCGGCCCTGCTGGCCGTGGACCGCGGCGCGCGCATCGTGCGCGTGCACGACGTCAAGGAAACCGTGCAGGCCCTGAAAGTATGGATGGCCGCCACCTGATTTTTCAGCCTTTGACTGACAGGTGGGCAGGGCAGGCCCCCCTAAAATAGCCCCACATTTGCAGAACAACAAGCTCCACAGGGACAAGACACCATGACCAGAAAATACTTCGGCACCGACGGCATTCGCGGCACAGTGGGCCAGCCGCCCATCACTCCCGACTTCGTGCTGCGCCTGGCGCACGCCGTGGGCCGCGTGCTGCGCAAGACCGAAACCCGCCCCACGGTGCTGATCGGCAAGGACACCCGCATCTCGGGCTACATGCTTGAGAGCGCGCTCGAATCGGGCTTTAACTCGGCCGGCGTCGACGTGGTGCTGCTGGGGCCCTTGCCTACACCCGGTGTGGCCTACCTCACGCGCGCCCAGCGCGCCAGCCTCGGCGTGGTCATCAGCGCCAGCCATAACGCCTATCCCGACAACGGCATCAAGTTCTTCAGCGCCCAGGGCACCAAGCTCGACGATGCCTGGGAACTCGCCGTGGAAGCCGCCCTTGAAGAGGCCCCCGTCTGGGCCGACTCGGCCACCCTGGGCAAGGCGCGGCGCCTGGACGACGCGGCCGGCCGTTACACCGAGTTCTGCAAAAGCACCTTCGCCAACGACCTCACGCTCAAGGGCCTGAAGATCGTGGTCGACGGCGCCCACGGCGCGGCGTACCACATCGCGCCCATGGTGTTCCATGAACTGGGCGCCGAGGTCATCGCCATAGGCTGCGCGCCCGACGGCCTGAACATCAACCACGAAGTCGGCGCCACGCACCCTGAGGCACTGATCAAGGCCGTGCAGGCTTACAAGGCCGACTACGGCATCGCCCTCGACGGCGACGCCGACCGGCTGCAGATGGTGGATGCCGACGGCCGCCTCTTCAACGGCGACGAGGTGCTCTTTCTCATGGTCAACGAGCGCCTGGCACGCGGCGAGAAAGTGCCCGGCACCGTCGGCACCCTGATGACCAATATGGCCGTGGAAGTCGCGCTCAAAAAGAAGGGTGTGGAGTTCGTGCGCGCCAAGGTCGGCGACCGCTATGTGCTGGAAGAACTCGACAAGCGCGGCTGGCTGCTGGGCGGCGAGGGATCGGGCCATTTGCTCGCGCTCGATAAACACACCACCGGCGACGGCCTGATCAGCGCGCTGCAGGTGCTGCAGGCCTGCGTGCGCAGCGGCAAGACCATTGCCCAGTTGCTCAGCGAGGTCGTGCTGTTCCCGCAGACCTTGATCAACGTGCGCCTCAAGCCCGGCCAGGACTGGAAGAGCAGCAAGCCCCTGGCCGACATGAGCAAAACGGTGGAAGCCGAGCTCGGCGACACCGGACGCCTGCTGATACGCGCCAGCGGCACCGAGCCGCTGCTGCGCGTGATGGTCGAGGCCCGCGACGCGGCCCAGGCCAAAAGCTGCGCCGAGCGCGTGGCCGATACGGTGCGCAGCTAGCGAATCCGGCAGCGTAATTTCTCCCTCCCCGCTGGGGGAGGGTTGGGGTGGGGGCCATCGGCGGCCGTGACGGCCCCCATCCCAGCCTTCCCCCAGCGGGAGAAGGAGCAAGACACGCTAACCCTCCATCAAGCCGGCCCGTTCAGCCTGCGTGAGCACCTTGGGCGATACGCGTGGCTTGCCCGTCTCAGGGTCAAAGAAAGGCGTGCGCTTGTAGCTGCCGTCCAGCCTGGCGCGTATCAGTCTGGCCATGAACTGGAGGATGGCCACCGTGGTGCTGAGCGCCATGGCCTTGGGTGTGCCCTTGGCGCTCTTCATGCCGACCCGCATGCGCACCGGGCCGAAAGCGCTGTCCAGGCTGGTCGAGGAATCTTCCAGGCAGTTATGCAGCAGCCCGACATGCGAGACCTTGAAGTCGCGCGAGGTGTTGCCGATGGGCGTGTTGCAGCAGCTCGCATACCAGCGCAGCATGCCTTTGTCGCTGAGGGACATGCAGGTCAACTTTTCCACGCCTTGTGTGAAGCTGACGTGCTGGGGAAGCGTGGCGACAACGTCCGATCCGCCCATCTCGTCAAGGATCTCGTCCGCCTTGCCCAGGAAGTGCGCATAGGCCTGGCAATCCTTGCAGTAGCAGACGCCGCGGCACACGGATTCGGTGTGGCTGACGTGGCCTTGTAGGGTGCCGCATTGGCAGTGCAGGGGGTGGTTCATATAAACGATCTCGTTGGGGTTAACTCATCTCCGTGAGGTGGCCGTGCCAGCCTCCTTTGCGCTTCCGGCGGTAGCGCTCAATCAGTTCACTGATCTTCTTTCCCTCTTCATCCTTGCGGTCATGCGCGCGCATCGTGGCAGTAAGGCCCATCCATCCGCTGATGTCCGGGTCCGCACCATGGCGGAGCAACAGCTCCACGATTTCAGGATAGTTGCCTTGGGCTCCGATGCAAAGCGCCGTTTCCCCGATGCGATCCTCTTCGTTCGCATTGACTTCGGCACCATGCTTGAGAAGCCAAAGAGCCGCTGTGTATTGTTCTTTCTCAACGGCGCGGTGCAAAGGGGTATGGCTGAGGTCATCGAACACGCTGACGCTGTACCCAGCCGACACCAGCCGTTTCATCTCGGCGATATCACCATCCGCCGCAGCCCTGTGCAGGCGCTCTGCCTCGAACCAATCATCTCGCTGATGATCCATAACTATCATCCTGGTGTAGCGAATATCGAAGTTCCATTGTCGACGCTCCCCCCAACACACAGAAAGCTATTTATTCAAGGTCTTTCCTGATGAGTGCTGCGACCAGTTGAGCGTCACCCACAATGTCCTCATTTCCCGTGAAACGGGAGACTTCCATGTGTCCGTCGGAGAACACATCAACTTCCACTCGTTCGCCTACCCGTGTCCAGGTGACCAGGATGGTGTCGGGGCGATGACGCCCGAGCGTGAAGTGAATATTGGCTGCTTCCAAATCGGACAACAAGGTAAAAAGTGCGTGATTCATGTTGGCGGATTGGGGGCATTCATTACTGGTATTCGCATTCCGGTGGCCATGGCGCCTCGAGGCCATGCTTGGCGGCGGCGTCCCGTATTGCGCGAGCGCAGCCGGGTGCCAGCGATTTCACGAGAATGAATTCGGGCGGTGGGCAGGTGTCCGGATTCCCCTGAACCAGCTTGCCGTGCTTGAAGCGGCAAGCAAGGACCGCAGCATCTATCTCATAGGCGGACCAAACCCGAATCGGATCACCGGCTATCACTTCGGTCAGGGAAAGCACTGTCCATTTCTCGCCCTCCGGCGCGAACAGCACCTGGCATCCGCGATAGCGCATGTCGATGTCCTTGGCACGCGGGTAGATGCGCAGGGTGATGCCGTGATTCATCATCTCGCCCGCGGTTATCGGCGGCGACGCCAGGTCGCAATTTTCACCTATCGGTTTATCGACGTTCTCCGCCTGTACAGGTAAGGCGCAAAGCAACAAGCACATTAACAAAGAGGCGACGCGCACCACAGGAATGAAGCGTGCAGCTCGTCCATCGCTCTCCTTAAACATTCTCAGCCTGCGACGGATAAAGATGTTTGCAAAACCGCCACTCATGCACCGGCTGGTCGTCAATATAGGCCGTGGGCTTGGGGAGGTAGCCGTCAAAACAATCGCTGATTCCGAGTTCAAGGGCGGTGGTTCTGCAGTACTCGGCGCCTCCGGAACTCCAGAGAAACAGGGTCGCACCTTCGGATTTAAGCCGTTTGACCTGGGCAATTACCGCAGGCATGAGGATGCGCTTCGCGCCCACCGACCGAACCATGGTGTCATCGACATCTACAAAAATAATCTGGTGAGCCATGTTGTGTAACTCTTAAAACCGGCATTCGGCGCCGTAAGCAGGGGTGATATGAGTCACCAGAGCTTCCACCACGGTTTCCCTGCGGCCGAAATTTCCCCCGCGATCTTTTGCGCCGGCTTCCCGGTTGGGGCGGCACCTTTGGGTAATTTTTCTACACCCACCGGCAATCCACTGGCGCCATCCAGTTTTGTGATTCTCCAGCGGTTAATGTCTGTCTGCTCGAACTCATAATTGAAGTTGAATTCGTGGTCTACGGTGAGCAGAAATACGCAGAAGAATTTTCCGTCGTTCGCCGTTGCTTGCCTTAGCTGCTGGCCAAGTGCGATCGATGCTTCGTAAAGCGCGCTGTAATCCATCGCGCCAATGAGATGAACCGCGTTTTCCGTTTCGTAGGAGCCGTTGCAACCACACTCCAGTTCGTTCGGCATCTGAAATCTGAGAAACCCCCTGCGCCAGGGCTCCTGGATTGATTGCAGGGTCTCAATGAAGGTCTTCGCGATCTCGATGATGAGTTCGCCTGCCCTGTCTTGGTTGTTCATTGCCTCTCCAGTGAGCCCTGTATGGCACGGATATTACAGGCAAGTCCGGTGCGCGGGGCTACCCGGTTGAACGCCGACGCGGGCAATCAAGCCGGTATTGGATGCGCTTTCATGGCTGCCTGCGTTCCGTTCCACTGCGGAGCATATGCGACGCCAGCAGCCACAGTGCCACCGGCAGCAAGATCGCGGCGGCAACAACCTCCGAAAGAATCGTGATGTTGGCCAGCAAAGGATGTAGCTCTATAGGCGCCAACGCATAGTGGCCCAGCCCGTCAAAACCCAGCGCCGCGTAAACAGCGATCAGCAGGAGGCCCGTGGCCATAAATTTCTTGCGCATCAACAACAGGCCGGTTGCGCCCACAGAGGTAATGGCCGCCCACACCGCATAGACCTGTGCGCGGGTGAGCCAGGCCGGGAGATTAGGGTATTCGCAGATGAACTCGGCGTTGTGGCTAAAGTGACCGAGGCTGGTGAGGAAGTAGGCCGCCGTCAGGGCCAGTAGCACTGTGGGCAGCCTTGTCCTCCGCATTTCGGGCTAGACCTCAAGCCAGCGTATACGCCGTCTTCACCGTCGTGAAAAACTCCTGCGCGTACTTGCCCTGTTCGCGCGGGCCATAGCTCGATCCCTTGCGGCCGCCGAAGGGGACGTGGTAGTCCACGCCTGCCGTCGGCAAATTCACCATGACCATGCCGGCCTGGCTGTGGCGCTTGAAGTGGGTGGCGTACTTGAGGCTGGTGGTGGCGATGCCGGCCGACAGGCCGAAGGGCGTGTCGTTGGCACTGGCAAGAGCCGCTTCGTAGTCTTTGACGCGGATGATGCTGGCGACCGGGCCGAAGATTTCCTCGCGGTTGATGCGCATGCCGGCCGTGCTTTCGCTGAACAGGGCGGGCTGCATGTAATAACCTTCGGCGCCGCTGCCGGTGTGGCAGGGGATGCGCGCGCCGCCGAAAGCCAGGGTCGCGCCTTCGGCCTTGCCGATCTCGATGTAGCTCAAGTCCTGCTCAAGCTGCGCCTGCGAGGACACCGGACCCACGTCCGTGCCGGCGGTGAGGGCGTCGCCCACCTTGATGCGGGCCATGCGTTCCTGCAGTGCTTTGACGAAGGCCGGGTAAATGCCGTCGGTCACGATCAGCCGGCTCGATGCCGTGCAGCGTTGGCCGGTAGAGTAGAAGGCGCTCTGCGCGCTGAGTTCCACGGCTTGCGTAAGGTCGGCGTCGTCGAGGATGATTTGCGGATTCTTGCCGCCCATTTCGAGCTGCACCTTTTTGAGGTTTTTCGCGCAGGCTTCGGCGATGCGGTTGCCCACGCCGACCGAGCCGGTGAAGCTGATGGCGTTGATGCCGGGGTGGTTGACCAGCGCATCGCCGATCACGCGGCCCGGGCCCATGACCAGGTTGAACACGCCGGCCGGGATGCCGGAGCGCGAGATGATCTCGGCCAGCGCCCAGGCGCTGCCGGGCACCAGGTCGGCGGGCTTCAAGACCACGCAGTTGCCGAAGGCCAGTGCGGGTGCGATCTTCCACGCCGGGATGGCGATGGGGAAGTTCCAGGGCGTGATCAGGCCGACCACGCCCACGGGCTCGCGCGTGATCTCCACGCCTATGCCGGGGCGCACCGAGGGAATCGTCTCGCCCGCCAGGCGCAGGCATTCACCCGCGAAGAACTTGAAGATGTGGCCGGCGCGTGTGGCTTCGCCTATGCCTTCGGGTTTGGTCTTGCCTTCTTCGCGGGAGAGCAGGGTGCCCAGCTCTTCACGGCGCGCGAGAATCTCGGTGCCGATTTTGTCCAGCGCGTCTGAGCGCGCCTGTATGCCCGAAGTCGACCAGGCGGGGAAAGCCGCCTGCGCTGCCTGCACGGCCGCATCCAGCCCGCTTGCATCGGCCTGTGCGTATTCGCCGATCACATCGGCCAGGTTGCTGGGGTTCAGGTTGGGGCTGTAGCTGTTGCCGGCCAGCCATTGGCCGGCGATGAGGTTGTCGTGCTTGGTGGTCATGGGAATGCTTCCGGAGGTTGAACTGAATCGGGAGGAGCCTACAGGCCCGCACGCCGATCTTACAAAAGCGGTGTCACATCAATCGCATTGAATGAAACACAGAGCGTCGGCGCACATCATCGCATGTTGTTGGCGATAAGGCAGGTGGCCGGCGTGCCGGCCACACTGAAAACAGGTCCGGGTAGTCAATGCGTAGCCCCCCACAGGGAAGTTGCTGGTGATCACGCGGCGTTGCCATCCGAAAATTGCAATCGACCCATACGCAATGCGCATATTCAGGCCGGCAGCTGCATGCTTGCTACTTGCCCCAGCGCAGCACCATGGGACCGAGTCGGCGCGCGGTAGCCAGCAAACCCTTGCGTACTTCGGGATGCATGGCCGGAAAGGGATGGCGGGGCGCCTCGCAGGCGATCACGCCGCCTTCCTTCATCAAGGCCTTGGCCGTGAGGATGCCGCCCTGGCGGTTTTCAAAATTGATCAGCGGCAGCCAGCGTGTGTACTCGGCCGTAGCCTCTTCGTGTTTACCGGCCGCCCAGGCGTCCATGATCTTGCGTATGCCGTCGGGGTAGCCGCCGCCTGTCATCGCGCCGGTGGCACCCGCCTCCAGGTCAGGCAGCAGGGTGATGGCCTCCTCGCCATCCCAGGGGCCTTCAATCGCATCGCCGCCCAGGCGCAGCAGTTCGCGCAGCTTGGAGGCCGCGCCCGGCGTCTCGATCTTGAAGTAGGCGACGTTGCGTATCTCCTTGGCCATGCGCGCCAGGAAGGCGGCCGACAGCGGTGTGCCGCTGACGGGCGCGTCCTGGATCATGATGGGGATATCAATGGCGGCCGACAGCGTGGCGAAGAACTCGTAGATCTTCTCTTCGGTCACGCGAATGGTGGCCCCATGGTAGGGCGGCATCACCATGACCATGGCCGCGCCCAGGTCCTGCGCGCGGCGGCTGCGTTCGGCGCACACCTTGGTGCCGAAGTGTGTGGTGGTCACAATCACCGGCACGCGGCCCGCCACGTGTTTGAGGATGGCCGCGGTCAGCACCTCGCGCTCCTCGTCCGAGAGCACAAACTGCTCGGAGAAGTTGGCGAGTATGCACAGGCCCGTGGAGCCGGCATCGATCATGAAGTCGACGCAGCGCTTCTGGCTTTCCAGATCGAGCTCGCCCGCGTCGGTGAAGGTGGTGGGCACCACCGGAAACACGCCCTGGTACCTGGCTGCCATGGCGCTCATTCGACGATGTTGAAGTCTTTGAGGAACTCGGTCTTCATGGTCAGGCCCAGGCCGGGCTTGTTGTCATCGAGCTGTAAAAAGCCGTTTTCGGCCACGGGCTCGCCGTCGAAGATGTAATAGAACAGCTCGTTGCCGACTTCCACGTCGAACATCGGGAAGTACTCGCTCATTGGCGAGGCGAGGGTGCTCATGGTCAGGTGGTAGTTGTGCATCTGGCCGGCATGCGGTACCACCGGCACGCTGTAGGCCTCACACAGCGCATTGATCTTGTGCGCGGCCGTGATGCCGCCCACGCGGTTGGTGTCGTACTGCACGACGGACACGGCTTTTTTGTCGAGCAGCTGCTTGAAGCCATAGAGGCTGAACTCATGCTCGCCGCCCGAGATCGGGATGCTGGTCAGCTGGTTCAGTTCGGCATAACCGTCGATGTCGTCGGCGATCACGGGCTCCTCGACCCAGCGCGGCTGGAACTTCTCGAGCTTGGGCAGCATTCGCTTGGCGTATTCGAGGTTCCAGCCCATGTAGCACTCGAGCATCAAGTCGTTGTCGTAGCCGATCACTTCGCGCAGCGCCTCGACGGCTTTCAGGTTTTCCGCCACGCCTTTGGTGCCGTGCGCCGGGCCGTAGCCAAAGCGCGACTTGAACATGGTGAAGCCCTGGTCCAGGTATTTTTGCGCTTCGTCCTGCATGGCCTTGATGTCGGTGCGGTAGAGCTTGGAGTAATAGCAGGGAATTTTTTCCTTGGTGCGGCCGCCCAGCAGCTTGAACACCGGCTTGCCCACCGACTTGCCCAGGATGTCCCAGATGGCGATGTCCACCGCCGAGATCGCGGCCATGGCCACACCCTTGCGGCCCCAGGCATGGGTGGCGCGGTACATGCGCTGCCAAAGGTATTCATAGTCCCAGGGGTCCTGCCCCAGCACCAGCGGCGTGAGGTACTGGTCGATGATGGCTTTGGCGATGTGCGGCGCCAGCGCGACGTTGCCCAGGCCGACGATGCCGTCGTCGGTCTCGATCTCCACCACCGTCCACGAGTGGAAGCGGAAGGTGCTCATGGTCTCGGTGTTGGAATAAACCAGGTCCATGGCGTTGGAGCAGAAATTTCCCTGGGGTGGAACGGTCTTGCCTTTCCATTCGAAGACGCGTGCGCGTACGGATTTGATTTTCATATTGGTTCTCTAGCGTTTTAAAAAAGAAAAAGAGGAAGCTCAGGCAACGGGCCGCAGCCGAGCCGCACCCATGCGCTGGGCAATGCGGAATGCATTGAGCGTGGCATTCACATCGGCGACACCCTTGCCTGCAATGTCATAAGCCGTGCCATGGGCCGGCGTGGTGATAGGCACCGGCAGGCCGCCCTGCACCGTGACACCTTTGCTAAAGCCCATCAGCTTGATAGCGATCTGGCCCTGGTCGTGGTACATGGTGACGATGGCCTGGTAGAGGCCGTCGCGTGCTTTCAAAAAGATGGTGTCGGCCGGGAAGGGGCCATCTACCGGCACACCGGCGGCGCGCAGTTCGGCCACGGCCGGTTCGATGATGTCGATTTCCTCGCGCCCGCAGACGCCGCCATCGCCGCCATGCGGGTTAAAGGCCGCTACCGCGACCTTGGGGCTGGCATTGCCGCTGGCCTGCAGCGAGGCATAGATCAGCTTTGCCGCATCGACGATGCGCTGCTGGCTCAGCATGGCCGCCGCGTCTTTGAGCGGGATGTGGGACGAGACACGCGATGTCCACAAATCGCCCAGGGTGTTGAACTCGCAGAAGTAGCCGGTCACGCCCAGGTATTCGGCGAAGTGGTGCAACTCGTCTTCGTGCTTCAGGCCGCCCAGCTTCATGGCCTGTTTGTTCAGCGGGGCGAAGCAGATCGCATCGACCTCACCGCGCTTGGCGCCGTCCATGCAAAGGTTGAGCACCTGCAACACGGCCGCGCCACAGGCGGCCTGTGCCTGGCCGCGTTGCACCTGGGCCGCTTGAATCGTGTCTGTAGCCAGGAAAGCCGGCAGGCGCGCGTCGGCGCGGCCGCGCACTTCGGCCAGGCTGGTCACGGCTTGCGTTGGCACAGCCTGTTTGGCCGTGGCCTGGCCCTGTTGCCAGAGCCACTCATCGCCCACCAGCACGATGTTGGCGCCTGCGGTGATGCCGGGTTGTGCCAGCAGCCGGGCGATCAGTTCGGGGCCTATGCCGGCCGCGTCGCCCAGTGTGAGGGCGACCACGGGCAGGGCTGCGGGCGGCGTCTGCGTGTTGCTCATGCGTTGATCCAATCAGTCGAGTTTGATGTTTTTCCGGGCGATCAGCTCACCATAACGCTTGTTTTCATCGGCGTGGAACTGCGCGAACTGGGCCTGCGTCATGGGCGTGAGGTCCGCGCCTATGGCGCCCAGCCGGGTTTGCGTTTCGGGCATGGCCAGCACCTTGCTCACTTCGGTGTAGACGCGCTCCTGTACCGCCTTGGGTGTGGAGGCCGGCATGTAGATGCCGTACCAGGCGCTCATCTCCACGCCCTTGAGGCCGGCTTCGGCCATGGTGGGCACATTGGGCAGCTGCGGGTTGCGTTTGGCGCTGGCCACGGCCAGCGGTTTGATGCGGCCGTTCTTGATCTGGCCGATGACGGACGGCATGGTGTCAAAGCTCAGCTGCACCTGGCCGGCCACCAGGTCGATCAGCGCCGGGCCGCTGCCGCGGTAGGGGATGTGGGTGATGAACACGCCGGCCTGGTCCTTGAAGAGTTCGGCGGCGATGTGCTGCGTGCTGCCCGAACCGCTGGTCGCGTAGTTGAGCTGGCCGGGCTTGCTCTTGGCCAGCTTGATGAGCGACTGGACCGAGTCGACCGGCAGCGCGTTGTTGACCACCAGCACGTTCGGCACCGCGCCCACGAAGACCACCGGCACCAGGTCCTTGTTGTTGTCATAGCCCAGCTTGAGCAGGTGCGGCGCGATCGCATGCGCGGTCGAGACGCCCATCAGCAGGGTGTGGCCGTCGGTGGACTTGGCCGTGAGGTCGGCCGCGAGGGTGTTGGAGGCGCCGGGGCGGTTCTCGACCACCA
>Ga0209676_1002797_pt1 | contig 11567 bp, 14 predicted proteins | sample AraplaCvi_mLB_r2_FD_184282 | JGI IMG/M metagenome (GOLD analysis project Ga0209676, IMG submission 184282) | Arabidopsis root microbial communities from North Carolina, USA - plate scrape MF_Cvi_mLB_r2 (SPAdes) (version 2) | ecosystem: Host-associated > Plants > Roots > Endosphere | place: USA...
CGAGAAGGCCCAGAAGCTGGCCGAGGCCGCCTAAACCATGGCTGGCAAGCTGAGCTTCTCCCTCGTCTCGCCTGAACGCGAGGTCTTCTCGGGCCTCGTGGATCAGGTCGACGCCCCGGGCGTCGAGGGCGACTTCGGCGTCCTCGCCGACCACGCGCCCTTCATGACCGCCCTGCGCGAAGGCGTGGTCACGGTCATCGACGGTTCGTCGCGTCGCCAGTTCGAGGTCCACGGCGGCTTCGCCGACGTGACCCCGGCCGGCCTGACCATCCTGGCCGAACAGGCCTCGGAAGTGGCCTCGGCCTGACATCGGATGACCGGACCGGACGGTGTTCTGGTTCTGGTGTGGATCGGGGTCATCCTCGGTCCGATCATCTGCTTTCTTCTGATCCGGCGGTTGCTGCGCAGCCGCCGGATTTTTCTTGGCTGGACGGTCGCGACGCTGTGCGGGCTCGGCTGGATGTTGGGGGTCTGGGGTTTCCTGATCGAGCCCGCCACCCTCACGGTCCGCCATGTGACGGTGGAAAGCGCGGCCTGGAGCGGTCCGCCGCTGCGGATCGGCGTGATCTCGGACACCCACGTCGCGGCGCCCCACACCGATGTGGCCCGCGTCCGCGGCCTGGTGGGCAGGATGAACGCCGAGCGCCCGGATGTGGTCGTCCTGCTCGGCGACTACGCCGGGGGTCATGAGCCCGCCGCCGGACGCACCCGGCCCGAACAATCCGAAATCCTGCGTGGCGTGGAGGCCTTCTCCGGCCTGCGCGCGCCTCTGGGAGTTTGGGGCGTGCTCGGCAATCACGACAGCTGGTATGACGACGCCGCCATCGCCGCGGCGCTTCAACGCGCGGGTGTGCATGTCCTCGAAAACCACGCGCGAACCGTCAAGCGCCCCGGCGGCCGCTTCTGGATTGGCGGCCTGGCCGACATGCATTCCCGGCGCGAGCCGCCGCTGGTCGGAGCGACGCTACGCGAGGTCACGGATGACGCGCCGGTCCTGCTGCTGACCCACTGGCCGGACCCCTTTGCCCAAGTCCCGCCGCGCGTGGCCCTGACGCTCGCCGGACATACGCACTGTGGTCAGGTGAACCTGCCCGTCTTCGGGCGACTGGTGCACGCCTCGCCCGCGTCCGAGGCCTGGCCCTGCGGCCTTTATGACGAGGGCGGCCGCAAGCTGTTTGTGACGGGCGGCGTTGGGGTGTCCATCCTTCCGGTCCGCTTCCGTGCGCCGCCCGAGATCGTCATCGTCACCCTGCGCGCACCCACTCTTGACCCCCGCGTGGGACGCCCTAGATAGCCCCTGCAAGACGAGGCCACGTCCTCGCTCCGCGCAAGCGGACCAAGTCCGGGACGGCCCGGCCCTTTGCAAGGAGGGCCGTATTCCGATGGCCTGGATTTCTCTTCTCATCGCCGGCCTGTTCGAGATCGTGTGGGCCTACTTCATGAAGCAGTCGCACGGCTTCACCCGCCTGTGGCCCAGCGTCGCCACCCTGGCCTTCATGGGGGTCAGCTTCGCCCTGCTGTCCTTCTCGATGAAGACCCTGCCCATGGGCACGGCCTATGTCATGTGGACCGGCATCGGCGCGGTCGGCGCCTTCATCGTCGGCGTCGTCCTGCTGGGCGAGCAACTGAGCCCGCTGCGCATCCTGGCGGCGGTGCTGGTGGTCAGCGGCCTGATCCTGTTCCGCCTCACCCCCGGCGGCGCAGCGCACTGACGTTGCGGTGGGGCGGAGCGGGCGCCAAGGTCGCCGCAGGGAGGCCCTGATGCTCGAACTCCGTCCCAACTGCGAATGCTGTGACCGCGACCTGCCGCCGACCAGCGCCGACGCCCGCATCTGCACCTTCGAATGCACCTTCTGCGCGGACTGCGTGGACGGGCGGCTGAGGGGCGTCTGCCCCAACTGCGGCGGCGGCTTCTCGGCCCGCCCGATCCGACCGGCGGACAAGCTGGCGAAGTATCCGGCCTCGACGGTCCGGGTGCTGAAGCCGGAGGGGTGCGGGGTGGCCTAGAAGGGCGGCAATGGCGCTGGCGATTCCACGTCACCCGCAGTCGTCCATCGGCAGTTCACGATCGGCCAGCGGCCTTGCAGCGAACACCGCCGAACGAGGCCCGGCGCGCCTTGCTCTCCCTGCTCTCCCTGCTCTCCCTGCTTACCGGGCGTTCCGGTGACAGTGAGGTTGATCGGCGGTGGCGGAGTTTGAGTGACGAGGGGAGGGCGCTCGCTCTCCACCCGGATCACCGCCGGTGCGTCCATCTGCATTTGAACCGGTCGTGAAAGCGCGGCGGACATGTCGGCCTTGAGCTGGGCGATATCGGTCCGGATCCCCTCGATGTCCGGATGCAGTGGCGAGCCTCCCGGGTTCTCGCCTTCAGGGTCCCGGTTCGCGTGGCCAGGCTGCACCAGATTGATCGGCCCGTTCGTGGCTGGGGCGATTTGAACGGTTGTGGAGACCCCTCCGGGGTGGTTCGTCGTTCCCGGCAGGTCCACCCGCGTTTCCGTGGCCTGTTCCACGCCCTTGCTCACCGCCTGGGCCGCCAGGGGGAGCAAGGCTCCGCCCACGCCCAGGACAAAGGCCAGCAGTGATCCGAGAACCAGAAGCCCCCGGACGGTGGAGACCAAGGGGCTCGGGGCTGTCCAGGCGAAGGGAATGGGGGCCAGGACGAGAGCGGTCAGCCCGATGATCAACCAGGCCTGCAAGGCCCTCTTCCAATCACTGGAATCGCTGGCGTCCTGCCGGGCCTGATCGGCCGCCAGTTTTGTTTCGGACGCCTTTTTCTCCGCGTCGACCTCGGCCGCGTTTTTCGCCAGCGAGCTCCGCGTCGCCTCGTTCATGGTTTCTCCGGTGGCCGCAACGCGCCTCTCCGCGAGATCGCTTCGCTGACGCCTCTCTGCGACGATTCCCAGAAGTTCGGCGGCGGCGACGCTTTCGGCGCTTTCCGCCTGTTTCACTCTTGCGGTCGCCTCCTTGTTGTTCTTGGCCACGCCCTGAAGCAGCAGTGTCATCACCAGCACCAGAAGCACCAAGACCACGCCCGCCACGACTCCCGTGGATCGGCCCGGAGCCGACCAGGAAAATGGCGTCGCCCCGGCCGTCGTGACCGGCTCGAGCCGCAGACCGCTATCCTCGTTTGACTGTTCGCGAAGGACCGCGCCTACTGACCCCTGCTCGGAATCCGAGTCCGGAAAGATCGCTGCGGCAACCTCGCCTGTTCCCGCCGACCCGCCCATCAGCTGGGGCGCCAGGGCCTTGGCGTTGATGGTTCCATAGTAGGCCGCCAGGACCGCCAGAACCGCGCCCGAGGCGAACCCCGCCATCATCAGGATTACGTTGAAGGTCTTCAGTATCGCCTCATTCTCGGAGGCGGTGAACGCAAGGGCCAGACAGGCGCTGTGAAGCGCCAGCAGCGTCAGCCCGCTGTCGAAGATATCAAATTTGCTCGGTTGGCCCGAAGCCTTGATCGAAACATCCATTTTGTCGTCCCCCAACGTCTTTGGGAGAATGGCGTTCTGTAAGCCGTTTCGCAACCTTAGAGCGTTCGGTTCTCACGCATTCGCCTCAAACCACCAGCGGCGCGAACGTCGACACCACCACGGCATAGGCCTCGCGCTTGAACGGCACGATCAGGTCGGGGGCCTCGTCCAGTCGGCCCCAGCGCCAGGCGTCGAACTCGATCTCGTCATGCTGTTCCAGGTCGATCTCAGTCTCCTCGCCGGTGAAGCGGAAGGCGAACCATTTCTGCTTCTGGCCCTTCCAGCCGCGCGCCTGCTTCGAGCCGCCATAGTCGGCGGGGAAGTCGTAGGCGACCCATTGGCTGATCTCGCCGATCAGCTCGGCGGAGGTGACGCCGGTCTCTTCCGCCAGCTCGCGCCGGGCGGCGGTCTCATAGTCCTCGCCATCATCGACGCCGCCTTGAGGGAACTGCCAGTTGTGCGGCCCCGGCGTCCCCGCGCGCCGCCCGTACCAGACGCGCCCGTCCGGGTGGAACAGCACGACGCCGACGTTGGGGCGGTAGAGGGAGAGGTCGTCCATAGGGGCTAGGTTCTAGGGGCTAGGGACTAGGGAGGAAAGCAGAAGGGCAATCCCTAGCCCCTAGCCCCTAGCCTCTCGACCCTATCTTCCCGGCCGCGACGCCATCGCTGACGCCGGCGCCAATTGCAGGCCGCGGGCGTCCAGGCCGGCGGTCCAGCGGGCCACGGCCTCGACCGTCACCGGATAGCTGAAGCCTGTGCCCATGGCCTGCCCGCGCGCCTTGGCCAGGGCCTCCAGCGCGTTCAGCTGGCCGACGATGGAGGCGGGGGTCTGTTCCTCGTCGATGACACGGTTGGCGCTGGCGCGAGCCCAGGCGCCCGGCCTGCGGCTCATGGAGCCGTCGTCGATGAAGGCCACGCCGCGCGAGCGCAGCATGCCCATGAAGGCGTTCATCCCCTCGTCCGAGGTCATGAAGCGGTCGCCCAGATAGTTGGTTACGGCGAAATAGCCGGTGGCCCGGCTGAGCAGCCAGTTCATCTTGGCGGTCACGTCGGCGGCGTCGGCCGAGGACAGCAGGGTGTAGGGGCCGGGGTCGTTGGCCGGATAGCCGGTCGGCTCCATCGGCATCTCGATCATCACCTCATGGCCCTGGGCGCGGGCCAGGTCGATCCAGCCCTGCAGACCCTCGGCATACGGGACGAAGCTCAGCGTCACCTCGGCGGGCAGGCGCTCGATGGCGGCGCGGGTGGTCACGGCGTTCAGGCCGAGGCCGCCGACGACCACGGCCACGCGCGGGCGACCATCGGCGCGGAACGGGCGGGCGTAGGCCTGGGCGGGCACGCGGCCGTCGCTGGCGATGCGGGGCAGGACGCCGTCGGGCCCCGGCTGGTGCAGGCCGGCGATGGGGGCCTGGGGCAGGGGCTGGGCGGCGATGCGCGGGGCGGTCACCGGCGCGCCGTCGCCCGAAACGGTGGCCCCGTCGGGTAGGGTGATCACGGCCTGGCCCATGGCCGAGGGATCCAGGCTGCCGTCGCCGGTCAGGTCCTGATAGGCGCCGCCGGCTATGGAGAAGGCGTCCAGTCCGGACGGGGCGGGGGCGGCCGCCGCGCCCTGCCGGTGCAGGGTTGCGCGGGCCGAGGGCGCGCCGGCGCGCGGATCGCCCAGCACGGTGATGAACAGGGCCGCGGCGCCCAGCAGCAGCAGGCCGGCGCCGGCCACCGCCACGGGCGGCTTCTTCATGACGCGACCGACCGGCGCGAGACGCTCGCGCAGGGGAACCTTCACCGGCGGGGCGCCGGCGGTGGCGGCAAGGGCGGACTGACGCTTGGCGAACATGGACAGGTGAGCACGCTCGATGGCGGGATCCGCCGCGCGCGGCCCCCTTCGAGGCTCACATTGCCGGGCGCCGGTTAAGAAATCCTAACGGCGCGTTATCCATGCGAAGCCTTATTGGTCGGGGCTTTCCGTCGTCCCGCTATCGGCCAGCACCGTGCCGGGGGCCGAGGTGACGATGCCTTCTGGCGCCGCCGACAGCAGGGCCAGCTGACCACCGGCCCGCAGCACGTCGAAGGCGCGCTCCAGTTGGTAGTCCTTGTCCTTGTCATAGGACTCACCCGGGGCCTCGTGCGGCACGTGGGCGCCCTTGCGCTCGGCGCCGATCGAGGCGTCCAGGGCGGTGGCGTAGGCGGCTTCGGAATAGATGAAGCTGGAGCGCGAAACGATGCGCGCCTCGGCCTCCGAGCGGGCGACTTCCAGGTCCGGCTCGATGCCGATCTTTTGGATCGAGGCGCCGGACGGGGTGAAGTAGCGGGCCGTGGTGATCGACAGGGCGCCGTCCGCGCCGTTGCGCAGCGGGATGACCGTCTGCACCGACCCCTTGCCGAAGCTGGTCAGGCCCACGATCGTGGCGCGCTGGTGGTCCTTCAGGGCGCCGGCCACGATCTCCGACGCGGAGGCCGAGCCGTAGTTGATCAGCACCACCAGCGGCAGGCCGTTGGTCAGGTCGCCCGGACGGGCAGCGTAGCGCTGGATCTGGTCCGGCTTGCGCCCGCGCTGGCTGACGATCTCACCGCGCTCCAGGAAGGCGTCAGACACCGCGATGGCCGCGTCCAGCAGGCCGCCGCCGTTGTTGCGCAGATCCAGCACATAGCCCTTCAGCGCCGGGTTCTCGGCCTTCAGGCGGGTGATGGTCTCGGTCAGCTCGCGGCCGGTGTTCTCGTTGAAGGTCGAGATGCGCAGATAGCCGAAGTCGCCCTCGACGCGGCCGGTGACCGACTCGATGCGGATGACTTCGCGGGTCAGGGTGACCTCGCGCGGCTCCTCGCCGTCCCGCAGGAAGGTGACCTTGACCGAGGTGCCCACGGCGCCGCGCAGCTTCTCCGACACCTGGCTGACGGTCAGGCCCGAGGCGTTCTGGCCGTCGATGGCCGAGATGACGTCGCCGGCGTTGACGCCCGCGCGGGCGGCCGGGCCGCCGTCCATCGGCGAGATGATCTTCACCAGCCCGCCTTCGGACGAGATGGTCAGGCCGACGCCCGAATACTGGCCCTCGGTGCGCTCGCGCAGCTCGCCATAGCCTTCCGGCGGCAGATAGTTGGAGTGGGGGTCCAGCGCCCCCATCATGCCCTGCAGGGCCGCCTCGATCAGCTTCTTGTCGTCGACCGGCACCACATAGGCCTGCTCGACGATGCCCAGCACGTCGCCGAACAGGCCGATCATGCGGAAGGCCTCGTTGCGGGGCGTCTGCCCGGCGGCGGTCGCGGCTCCCAGACCGACCACGGTGGCGGCGGCGGCGCCGATCATCAGCAGCTTACGCATTCGTCTTCTTCTCAGCGGACCGGGGAGGCGGTCTTTATGGGGCGACAGTCAGAACCCGGCCGGCGACGAAATCGTGGCCGATCCGGGAACGGTGGATAAAATCAGCGTCATCGGCGCTTGGAAAGCGGATTCGCGGGGAAAGGGCGGTGGGCGGAAAGAACGGTGCGTGAAAAGCGCAGACCCTGCCCGGCAAGTGATTAGTGGTTAGTGATCAGTGGGTGGCTGGCGCTGCCGTCCGCGCGGCGTGGGGCGCCGCTTGTTCAGGGGCAAACCACTAATCACTAACCACTAATCACTTGCCCAGCACCAACGGCGCCAAGCTTCACCGGCGCCTGTGCCATCAATCCAACCACGGCGCCGGATCGATCGCGCGTTCGTCGCGGCGCAGTTCGAACCAGACCTCGCCGTCGGCGCCCGTGCGGCCCAGCGACTGGCCGTCAGAGACGCGGGCGCCGGTCTCGACCGACACCTCGTCCAGCCCGGCGATGACGGCGCGCCAGCCGGGGCCCAGATCGACGATCACCACCTGGCCCCAGCCGGACAGCGGCCCGGCGAAGGCCACGCGACCGGCGGCGGGGGCGCGGGCATCCAGCCGGTCGGCGCGCCAGCGCCAGCCGTTCGAGCCGCGTCCGAAGCGGGACGACGGCGCGCCCTCGACCGGCGCGGTCAGGCGGTTGCGGCCGGCGGGCAGGCGCGCGACGGCGGTCGGGGCGTCCGTCTCCGGCGGCGGAGCCGCGGCGCCCAGGGCGTTCAGCCGGGCCTCCAGGGCGCGCCCGGCCCGTTCGGCCTGAACGGCCTCGGCGCGCAGCACGGCCCGTAAGGCCGTCTTCCGCGCCGACAAAGCCTCGATCTCGCCCCGGCGGTCGCCGCGGGCGCTTTCGGTCGTGAACAGCTGCTCGCTGTTCAGCGCGGCCAGGCGGCGGATACGGCTCAGCTCCGACTGCTCGTCCGCCAGCGCCTTGGCCCGCGCCTGAAGCTCCGGCGCTATGGCGCGCATAAGGATGGAGGCCCGCACCGCGTCCACCGCCTCGTCGGCGGGCGCCAGCAGGGGGGGCGGCGGCTTGCGGCTCATCATCTGCAGGGCCGACAGCAGCCGGGCCTGCCGTCCGCGCGCCAGGGCCAGCCGGGCGACCAGCTGGGCTTCGCGCTGCCCCAGTTCGCGCAGCCGGGCGCGCTGGGCGGCGATCAGCTGATCGTCGGCGCTGACGGCGGCGGTCAGCCGGCCCAGCTCGCGCTCCAGCCCGGCGATCTCGGCGGCCGCGTCGTCAGCTTCGGCCCTCAGGCGGCGGGCGCGGGCCTGTTCGTCGCGGAACTCGGCCTGCAGGCGTGCGACCTCGCCCCCGTCCTGCGGCGCCGCGGCGGCGACGGGCAGGGCGATCAGGCCGGCCAATGCGAGTGGAAGCAGGGACTTCATTCAGTCCCGATGATAGGGTGATCCGGCCAGAATGGTCACGGCGCGATACAGCTGTTCCGCCAGCATCGCCCGGGCCAGGGCGTGGGGCCAGGTCTGGGGGCCGAAGGCCAGGGTCGAGGCGGCGGCGTCGCGCACGCTGGCGTCCAGCCCGTCCGCCCCGCCGATTGCGAAGACCAGCCGCCGCTCGCCGCGATCCCGCAGCATCGCGATGTGATCGGCGAAGGCCCGGCTGGAGAAGGTCTTGCCCCGCTCGTCGCAGGCGATCAGGTGCGCGCCCTCGGCGGCCTTGAGGATCAGCTCGGCCTCGGGCGCCTTGCCGGGCTTGCGGGGTTCCAGATCGATCAGTTCGAGGGGCCCCAGACCCAACGCCCGCCCCGCCAGTGTGGCGCGCTGGGCGTAGTCGTCCGCGAGCAAGGCTTCAGGCCCGCGTCCCGGCTTGCCGATCGCGATGACGCCCAGCTTCATGGAACGGATTTAGGCGCGGCTGTCGGTGCGGTGACCGCTCTCGACCGACCAGATCTTCTCGATGTTGTAGAAGGTGCGCACTTCCGGGCGGAACAGGTGAACGATCACGTCGCCCGCATCCAGCAGCACCCAGTCGCAGTGCGGCAGGCCGGACACCTTGACCTTGCCCAGACCCATTTCCTTCATCAGCCGCTGCAGGTGGTCCGCCAGCGCGCCGACGTGGCGGTGCGACCGGCCCGAGGCCACGATCATGGCGTCGGACATGGGGCTTTTGCCGCGCAAGTCGATCAGGACGATGTCCTGCGCCTTGTCGTCGTCCAGCTTGGACAGAATGGCGTTCTCGAGGTCCGTCAGGCCGACGGGGAGGGGAGCCTGCTGACCGTCTTCGGAGTGAACGGGTTCGATCTCGTCCATCTCGTGCGCCGTGTTGGAGACGGCGTCGTCTTGCGCGTCATACGCGGTAGAGGGGGTCAGCGGAGGGCTCCGGGGGTCGTTACTAAAGCGGCAGCCTATCACAACGGCCGCCCGCCGTCACGCACCGTGGCTTTTCGCCGCCGCCCGCAGCGCCGTGGAGGAGCGCGGATTGAGCGGCGCGGTCAGATAGGTCCAGGCCGGGGCGGGCATGGAGGCCAGAAGTCGAGCCTTCTCGGCGGGCACGCGAGCGTCGGCGAACCGGGAGGCGGCGGGCGCGGTCCGGCTGTCCAGCAGTGAGCCCGGCCGGGCGATCACCGCCATCGGCATCAGCCGCGCGATGTCGGTCCAGCCGCGCCACCGGTGGAAGCTGGCCAGATTGTCCGACCCCATCAGCCAGACGAAATTGACCCCCGGATGCCGGGCGACCAGGGCGCGCAGGGTGTCAATCGTCCACTGCGTGCCCATCCGCGTCTCCACGTCCGAGACGATCATCGACGGTCCGGAGGCGGCCAGGTCGGCGGCCCGTCGCGCCGAGGCCATGCGTTCGGTCAACGGCGCGCTGTCGCGGGCGTCCTTCAGCGGATTCTGCGGCGAGACCAACCAGACCACCCGGTCCAGCCCCAGACGGCGCAGGGCGGTCTCGGCGACATGGGCGTGACCGTCGTGGGCGGGATTGAACGAGCCGCCGAACAACCCGACCGACATGCCGGGGCTCAGGTCCAGGCCGTCGCGCAGCGCGCCCCGGCGGGGGCCTGCGATCCTGGGCGCGGGACCGGCGTGGAAGAAGGACAAGGCGGGCTCGCGCGACTTATGCTCATCCGCGCCCTAACACGCCGGATCGTCCGTGTCGCCTCAGTTTCCATGTCGCGCGCCGATGCTGACAGCAGGGTGGCGGCAGCTCCGGTGCAGCTTGGATCTCCAGAGGGAGGATTCCATGACCACGACATCGCTACGCCCCGGCCGCCGCGCCGTTCTGAAAACCGCCGCCGGCCTCGCCGTCGCGCCCGCGCTCGTGGGTGTTCCGGCCCGGGCCCAGACGCCGATCCCGGCGCGCGCGGGCGAGTTCGACTTCCTGAACGGGGAATGGCGCATCGCCAACCGGCGGCTCAAGGGGGCCGGCGACTGGGATGAGTTCGAGGGCGAGGCGACCTGTCGCAGCATCTTGAACGGCGTCGCCAGCGTGGAGGAACTGCGCATTCCCGCGCGGGACTTCAGCGGCATGGGCCTGCGCACGCTCGACGCCGCCAACGGCGTCTGGCTGGACTACTGGATGAACGCCAAGGTCGGAGTGCCCGGATCGGCGGGCACGCCCGGCCGCTTCATCGACGGCGTGGGCAATTTCGACAGCCCTGACACGGACGATCAGGGGCCGGTGATCTATCGCGGCAGTTGGGACCAGATCACCGCCGACGCCTGTCGCTGGCGTCAGGGCGCGTCCCGCGACGGCGGCGCGACGTGGGAATGGAACTGGATCATGGCGTGGAGCCGCGTCGGCTAGGCTCTGGGGGCCGACTTGAAGGTGTCGCCAACCTCGGTCGCATCCGGGCCGTCCGGCCCGGCCTTGCGGCGTGAGGCCTCCCCGGTGCGCTTCACCTCGGCGCTGGAGGTCGAGCCGTCCGGCTTGCCGCCGGGCATGGCGCCGTTCTGTTTGCGGCCTTCGCTCTGTTTCGGATCGGTCATGGCGGTCTCCTTTCGAAGGAAAGCCGCCGGGCCGCTCCACCGTTCCGTCAGCCGGTGAAGTCGGCGCAGTGCGGGTGCATATGCTCCTGGTATTCAACCAGGGTCCCGATCTCGGCCTCTTCGCGCAGGGCCTCGACACGACCCATGTCCTCGATCTCATTGGGCTCCCAGCGGCCCGGCGCGGTGCAGCGGCCCTGGGTGCCGTAGCGCTGTGGCCGGTTCTCGCCCACGGCCACCCGGTCCCAGAGGTAGGCGTAGTTGGCGCGGGTGACCTCGCCCGACGCCGCCAGCGGCTCCATCAGGGCCAGCACATGGCGCTGGAAGTCGCGGTCGCGGTCGGCGTGCTGAGCCATCAGCCAGGCCGAACTCGAGGCCCGTTCGCCGGTGGCGGAGATTGTGAACCAGCCGTTGGCCGCCACGTCCGCCTTCAGCCAGGCGGTGTTGTCCCGGTCGGTCAGGCAGGTCGCCCGCATCAAACGCGACAGCACCCGCCCCTTGGCGCCCGGGCTCAGCTCGCCCCAGACCTGATCACCGCCGCTCCAGGCATGGCGATACAGCTGGTCCTTGGCCGCGCGGCGCAGCAGCTCAAGGGATCGGGGATTGGTCTCGTCGGTCAGCTGGGCGTAGCGGTCCGACACCCATTTGAACGGCTCCTCGGTCGCGACCTGGCCGTGCTCGATCCCTTCCGCGAACAGGGTCCATTTCGCCCAGGCCTCGACAGCGGCGGCCTTGTCGTCCTCGAAGGCGGCGCGATCGGCGGCGTCGATCGCCGCCGCCAGATTGGCCTGCGTCTCGGCTTCGCCCTCCG
>Ga0209676_1002800_pt1 | contig 11559 bp, 11 predicted proteins | sample AraplaCvi_mLB_r2_FD_184282 | JGI IMG/M metagenome (GOLD analysis project Ga0209676, IMG submission 184282) | Arabidopsis root microbial communities from North Carolina, USA - plate scrape MF_Cvi_mLB_r2 (SPAdes) (version 2) | ecosystem: Host-associated > Plants > Roots > Endosphere | place: USA...
GGGGTGAAGGGCTTGCGCAGCACGCACAGGGCCCCGCTGGCCCGCGCCCGCTCCAGAATGGCTTCCTCGGGCCGGGCCGTGATCATGATCACCGGCGCCGTCCGCCCCGCCGCGTCCAGCGCCTGCTTCAGCTCGATGCCGCTGATCCCGGGCAGGGTGATGTCGGTGACGATGCAGTCCGGCGCGATGTCGGCCTCCAGGAAGGCCTCGGCCGAGGCGAAGGCCACCGCCGCATAGCCCATGGATTCAGCCAGTCCGGCCACGGCCTCCCGCAGGGAGTCGTCGTCCTCGACGATGGCGATGAGGGCAGGATCGGGCACGCGGGTACTTTCAGAAGGGATCAGGCCCCTGCTTCGCATCCCGCCCAAGGGTTTGAAATCATACGCTGGTGTTAGCGGTCTTTACGTACGCAGGCCCAGCGCCTCGGCCATGCGCACCAGATCGGCCAAAGACCGCGCGCCCATCTTCCGCATCGCCGAGCCCCGGTGGATCTTCACCGTCACCTCGCTGAGGTTCAGGTCGCCGGCCACCTGCTTGTTCATCTTGCCCTCGGTCACCAGGGTCATCACCTGCCGCTCACGCGGGGACAGGGTCTCGAACAGGTCGCGCAGCCGGTCGCTGTCGCCCTCGGCCTCGCGTCGCTTGCGGTCCCGCTCAATGGCGGCGGCGGCGGCGTCCAGCATGTCCTGGTCGCGGAAGGGCTTGGCCAGGAAGTCCACGGCCCCCGCCTTCATCCCGCGCACGCTCATGGGGATGTCGCCGTGGCCGGTCATCAGCACCACGGGCAGGCGCACGCCCAGCCCCTCCATCTGGCTCTGGAAATCCAGTCCGCTGACGCCCGGCAGGCGCACGTCCAGGATCAGGCAGCCGGGCGTCTCGGGTCGGTGGGCGTCCAGGAAGGCGGCGGTCGAGCCGTACTCGCGCGTCTCCAGCTCCACCGACTGGAACAGGCTGGCCAGCGCCTCGCGCAGCGAGGCGTCATCTTCCACGATATGGATGACCGGCGCCGCCTGCATGTCCCCTCGCGGTCGGTTGAAACCGGGCGAAACCCTGCCATACGGCGGGCCCGACCGCCTATCATACCATCAGATTAGGCGGATCGCTTCCCGACCGTGTCGCCGGGCCACAGCGGCCCCGAGAACCGCGCCGCCAGATAGGTCATCAGGGCCGTCACCCGCGCCGGCCGCGGCCCGCCCCCGGGCGCCACCAGATGCAGGGCGATGGGGGGCAGGCTCCAGTCGGTCATCACCGTCTCCAGCTTCCCCGCGGCCACGTCGCGCCAGTAGATGAAATCCGGCTGCGGCGCGACGCCCAGCCCGGCGCACAGGGCATAGGTCAGGGCGTCGGCGTTGTTGGCGCGGAACGGCCCGTGCGGCCGCACCGTCGCCTCCTCGCCCGTCTTGCTGACGAACCGCCACAGCTCGGCGTTGGGCAGGTAGGCGTAGCCCAGGCAGGCATGGCGTACGAGGTCGGACGGATGCTCGGGCCGTCCCCGCTGGGCCAGATAGTCGGGCGAGGCCACCAGATAGCGCTGGATCGGCCGCAGCCGCCGCGCCGTCATCGACGAGTCCGCCAGCGCCGCGATCCGCAGCGCGCAGTCGAAGCCGCCGCCGACCAGGTCGATGACCTCGTCCGACAGATGCAGGTCCACCGACACGTCCGGATGGGTCGCCAGGAATTCGGGCAGGGCCGGGGCCACATAGGCCATGCCGAACGACATCGGCGCGGCCAGCCGCACCAGGCCGCGCGGCTTGACCGCCTGGTCCAGCATCTCGCCCTCCGCCGCCTCGGCCTCGGACAGCATCTGCCCGGCCCGCGCCGCCAGCGTCCGCCCCGCGTCGGTCAGCGAGAACCGGCGCGAGGTCCGGTGCAGCAGGGTCGTCCCCAGCCTCAGCTCCAGCCGGCTCACCGCCTTGGACACCGTCGCCTTGGACAGGGCCAAAGCCTCCGCCGCGCGCGAGAAGGACTGGGTCTCGGCCACCTTGGAAAAGATGGCCAGGGCCTCGAGGTCCGGCAGTTTCGACATGCACGCTCCGCGAAACGATGTGTTTCAGGTGTTTCTATTTCTGATCCGAAGCTGATCGCTATCTTGGCGTCAAGCAATGGCGGCCCCGACGGCGGGGCGCGCGGAGACGAAGACCATGATCGAGCTGAGACCGTTCGACAGCCTGGGCGGCGCGAACCACGGCTGGCTCAATGCCAAGCACCACTTCTCGTTCGCCAACTACTACGATCCCAAGCGGATGAGCTGGGGCAACCTGCGCGTCTGGAATGACGACGAGATCGCCGCCGGCACGGGCTTCCCGCCCCACCCGCACGCGGACATGGAGATCATCACCTACGTCCGCGAAGGGGCCATCACCCACGAGGACAGCCTGGGCAACAAGGGCCGCACCGAGGCCGGCGACGTCCAGGTGATGAGCGCCGGCACCGGCATCCGTCACGCCGAGTACAATGCCGAGCCGGACCTGACCCGGATCTTCCAGATCTGGATCGAGCCGACCCGTCGCGGCGAGAAGCCCTCCTGGGGCTCGCGGCCCTTCCCCAAGGGTGACCGCGCCGGACAGTTCGTCGTCCTGGCCTCCGGCTTCGACGGCGACGGCGACGCCCTGCCGATCCGCACCGACGCCCGCATCGTCGCGGCGACCCTGAAGGCCGGCGAGACCGCTGAGTATCCCCTCGGCGCGGCCCGTCGCGGCTATCTGGTCCCCGCTGTGGGTCAGGTCGAGATCAACGGCGTGACCGCCAACGCCCGTGACGGCGTGGCCATCGCCGAGGTCGAAACGATTACGGTGAAGGCCCTGTCCGACACCGAACTGGTCCTGGTCGACGCGGCGTAAGCCTCCGACCGGAGCGGGTCCGCGGTTCCCTGTCAGCCCCCCGACGCCGCGGGCCCGCAGCCTTTTATCCTTCTCCCAATGGGAGAAGGTGGCGGGGCGGAGCCCCGTCGGATGAGGGTCGGCTGTTTCAGTCGGCCTTAGCCGCCGCTCCGGTGGTCGACCCTCACCCTTTCGCGCAGGGACACTCGCTTCGCTCGCGTGCGCTCAAGCCCTCTCCCATCGGGAGAGGGTTTTATCCCCGCGACGGAATCTCCAGCCCGCGCTGCACCGCCGGACGCGCCAGGCCGCGCTCCAGCCAGGCCGGGACATTCTTCAGCTCGTCGAACTTCACCAGGTCGCGGGCCTCGTAGAAGCCGATCAGGTTGCGCACCCAGCCCAGCGTCGCGACGTCGGCGATGGAGTAGTCGCCCCCATTCTCACCAACGATCCAGTCGCGGCCTTCCAGCCGGGTCTCCAGCACCCGCAGCAGGCGGGTCGCCTCGGCGACGTAGCGTTCCAGCGGACGCTTGTCCTCGAAGGCCTTGCCCGCGAATTTGTTGAAGAAGCCGACCTGGCCGAACATCGGGCCGATCGCGCCCATCTGGAACATGACCCATTGCAGGGTCTCGTAGCGCAGGGCCGGATCGCTCGGGATCAGCTTGCCGGTCTTCTCGGCCAGATAGACCAGGATCGCGCCCGACTCGAACAGGGCCAGCGGCTTCCCGCCCGGACCGTCCGGATCGATGATCGCCGGGATCTTCCCGTTCGGGTTCAGCGACAGATATTCCGGGATCCAGGTCTCGTTCTTGGTGATGTCGATCAGGTGCGGCTCATACGGCAGGCCGATCTCCTCCAACATGATGGAGACCTTCACCCCGTTGGGCGTGTTCAGCGAATACAGCTGCAACAGCTCCGGATGCTCGGCGGGCCAGCGGGTGGTGATCGGGAAGGCGGAAAGGTCGGCCATGGGAAGACTCCTGTTCGGGCTGACAAAGATGTAGGCCCACCGCGCCGAACCGCAACGCTTGAGGTGGCGGATGCAGGCGTCCAATTTCGACGTACCTGCGCCGTAAGCTGCTCAAGTTCGGTTAAGCCGGACGCTGTGGCGAAGCGACCGCAGTGAACGCAGTGAACGCTTCGCACGGTGTTTTTCAGTGCGCAGCGTGCGCACTGGACCCGGCGCGCCCATGGGGGCAATGGAGACGGCATGACATTCCCGACCCCGTCCCCCGCCGACTGGAAGGCGCTCGCTGAGAAGGCGCTCAAGGACAAGCCCTTGGAAAGTCTCGTCCATCTGGACGCGGACAGCCTGGTGGTTCGTCCCCTCTATGCCGGGGTCACCGGGGTGGAGACCGTCTTTACCCCGCGTCCGTCCGACGCCGAGGGCCGGGCCTGGGACCTGCGCACCCTGGTCGAGGGCGATGATCCGGCTGCCGTCAACGCCGCTGTGCTGGCCGACCTGCAAGGCGGCGCGGCCTCGGTGGTGCTCAAGGGCGCTGTCCTGGCCGACAGCGAGCCGCTGGGCCGGGCGCTGGACGGCGTGGCGCTGGAGCTGGCCGCCATCGGCCTGGACGCCGGCCTGGACGGCCCCGATGCCGCCAACGCCCTGGCCGTCGCGGCCAAGGGCTCGCCCCGCGCCCGGCTGATGTTCCACATGGATCCCATCTCGGCCTTCGCCGAGACCGGCGCGGCGCCCCGCTCGCTCGGTGAGCATCTGAATCTGGCGGGCAATACCGCGGCGCGGCACGCCGGCGCCTATCCGGACGCCACCTTCTTCATGGCCTCGGGCCAAGTCGTTCACGAAGCGGGCGGCTCCATCGCCCAGGAGCTGGCCTTCGCCTGCGCCAACGCGGTCGCCCTCGTCAGCGCCGCCGTCGAGGCGGGACTCACCATCGAGGCGGCGCTGAAAGGTACGGTCCTCGGCCTGACCGTCGATCAGGAGTATTTTGACGGGCTCGCCAAGGTCCGCGCCCTGCGCCTGATGTGGCGCACGCTGTCTAACGCCTGGGGCCACGAAACTCCGGCGCGGATCGAGGTCCGGTCGTCGCGCCGCATGCTGTCGGCGCGGGATCCCTGGCCCAACCTGTTGCGCCTCACCGCCGCCGGGTTCGCCGGAGCGGTCGGCGGCGCCGACGCGGTGGTGCTGGACGGCTTCACCCGCGCCGAGGGCCGGGCCGACGCCTTCGCCCGCCGTCAGGCCCGCAACACCCAGCTGGTCCTGATGGAAGAGGCCAGCCTGGGCCGGGTCGACGATCCGGCCTCGGGCAGCTGGTATCTGGATCACCGCACCCGCGACCTGGCCGAGGCCGGCTGGGCCGAGTTCCAGGTCATCGAGGCCGAGGGCGGTCTGGTCGAGGCCCTGCGCGGCGACCTGATCCAGTCCCGCGTCGCCCGCGCCCGCCAGACGCTGGAGGCCGCCCTGGCCGGCGGCGCCAAACAGATGGTCGGGGTGACCAAATTCGTCGATCCCGATCCCCGCCCGACCATCTTCGAGCCCGCGCCGGTCGCGGGTCCTAACGGCGGCGGCGACGCCTGCACGCCCCTGACTCCGGTCCGCCTGGCCGCCCCCTTCGAAGCGTCGGAGGCCGCCCGATGAGCACCCCCAAATTCTCCACCCTGCCGCTCGACCTGTCGCCGACCGGAACCGGCCCTTCGCGCCCCGACTGGAAGACGCCGGAAGGCCTGACCGTCTCCACCGCCTATGACGCCTCGGCGCTGGACGGGCTGGAGTTCATCCACGGTCTGCCGGGCATCGCGCCCTACCATCGCGGCCCCTATCCGACGATGTACGCGGGCAACCCGTGGACCATCCGCCAGTACGCCGGCTTCTCGACCGCCGAGGAGTCCAACGCCTTCTACCGCCGCAACCTGGCCGCCGGTCAGAAGGGCCTGTCGATCGCCTTCGACCTGGCCACCCACCGAGGCTACGACAGCGACCACCCGCGGGTGAAGGGCGATGTCGGCATGGCGGGCGTCGCCATCGACAGCATCTACGACATGCGCACCCTGTTCGACGGCATCCCGCTAGATCAGATGTCGGTGTCCATGACCATGAACGGCGCCGTCCTGCCGATCCTGGCCCTCTACATCGTGGCGGCGGAAGAGCAGGGAGTGGCGCACAGCGCGCTCACCGGGACCATCCAGAACGACATCCTCAAGGAGTTCATGGTCCGCAACACCTACATCTATCCGCCGGCGCCCAGCATGCGGATCATCGCGGACATCTTCGCCTGGACCGCGGAACACGCGCCCAAGTTCAACTCCATCTCCATCAGCGGCTACCACATGCAGGAGGCCGGGGCCTCGGCGGACCTGGAGCTGGCCTACACCCTCGCCGACGGCATCGAATATCTGAAGGCCGGGGTCGAGGCGGGCATGGACGTCGACCGGTTCGCGCCGCGCCTGTCCTTCTTCTGGGCCATCGGCATGAACTACTTCATGGAGGTGGCCAAGATGCGCGCCGGCCGCCTGCTGTGGGCCGAGGCCGTGGCGAAGTTCGGCGCCAAGGATCCGCGCTCCCTGTCGCTCCGCGCCCACTGCCAGACCTCCGGCTGGTCGCTGGCGGCGCAGGACGTGTTCAACAACGTCAGCCGCACCATGGTCGAGGCCATGGCGGCGGCGGGCGGCCAGACCCAGTCCCTGCACACCAATGCCCTGGACGAGGCCTTGGCCCTGCCGACCGACTTCTCGGCCCGGATCGCGCGCAACACCCAGATCCTGCTGCAGATGGAAACCGGCCTGACCAAGGTCATCGATCCTTGGGGCGGCAGTTTCTACGTCGAGCGCCTGACCCACGAACTGGCCGAGCGCGCCCGCGCCCACATGGCCGAGGTCGAGGCCCTGGGCGGCATGGCCAAGGCCATCGAGGCCGGCATTCCAAAGCTGCGCATCGAGGAATCGGCGGCCAAGACCCAGGCCCGCATCGACACTGGCCAGCAGACCGTCGTCGGCGTGAACAGCTATTTCAACGACACGCCCGACGACATCCCGATGCTCAAGGTCGACAACGCCGCCGTCCTGGCCGCGCAGATCGACAAGTTGAAACGCCTCCGCGCCGAGCGGGACGAGGCGGCGACCGAGGCCGCTCTGGGCGCCCTGACCAAGGGCGCCAACGGGACCGCCAACCTGCTGCAGCTGGCCGTCGAGGCCGCCCGCGCCAAGGCCACGGTCGGCGAGATCTCTGACGCGCTGGAGGCCGCCTTCGGCCGCCACATCGCCACGGTGAAGACCGTCTCGGGCGTCTACGCCAAGGAAGCCGGCAAGGACGCCAAATTCGCCCGCGCCCGCGACATGGTCGCGACCTTCGTCGAGAACGACGGCGGCCCGCCGCGCATCCTGATCGCCAAATTGGGCCAGGACGGCCACGACCGGGGCCAGAAGGTCATCGCCACCGCCTATGGCGACCTCGGCTTGGACGCCACGGCGGGCTCACTGTTCCAGACCCCCGCCGAGGCGGCCAAGGAGGCGGTCGAGAAGAACGTACACGCCGTCGGCGCCTCATCCCTCGCCGCCGGCCACCTGACCCTGGTCCCCGAGCTGAAGGCCGAGCTGGAGAAGCTGGGCCGGTCCGACATCATGATCGTCGTTGGCGGGGTCATCCCGCCGTCGGACGTGCAGCCGCTCCTCGAAAGCGGCGCGGCCGCTGTCTATCCGCCCGGCTCGGTCATCGCCGAGACGGCTATCGACTTGATTGAAAAGCTGAATCTCCGCCTCGGCTACGCCCAGAAGGCCTAGGGGCGGTAGGCGCTCGGCAGAGCCTCGATCTCCTCGGCCGTCAGCTTGCGGCTGATGCGGACGCGGCAGAACTCGGTGGCGGAGACCGAGCCCGGCACGATCACCCGCGCCCAGTCGTCGGTGCACAGGCGCGACCCGGCCATCCCGCCCATGTCCGGCACGATGGCCATCCGGTTGGCGAAGTCCAGGTCCCGGCACCCGCCGGCGGCGTTCAGCTCATAGACGTCGCTACGGCCCACCCGCAGGAAGACCTGCTCCGGGCGGCCCTGGCGGAAATTGGTCACCTGCTGGACGCTGAAGCACTGCCGCGACCGCGCCGGCGCCTCGGCGCTCTCGCCCGTCGTGGCGGTCGGCGCGCAGGAGGCGATCAGCAGGGCGGCGGCGGAAAGACCCAGGCAGGTCAGGGCGGGCGTACGCATGGAAAGCTCCCTCATGTCGACCCCCGTCAAGCTCAACCGTCTGACGATCCCGACGGTTGCACAAGCCCCTTTGCGACGAACCGAGAGGGCCTGACCCGGTCGGCCAGGTCCCGCGGCAGCGGGGAGGGCGCACCCACCGCCGTCGCCACCACATGCTCGGCCAGCAGGGGAGCCACGCAGAAGCCGCGCGATCCCATCCCGCCCAGCACATACAGCCCCTCCGCCAGCGCCCCCGCCAGCGGCAGGCGATCCGGCGTCGTGGCCCGCACGGCCACCCGCCCCCGCGATGGCCCCGCCGCCGCGATCCGCTCCGCCAGCCCCGGCAGCCGCGCCTCGACCGTCGCCAGATTGCGCGCGCTCGCCTCGGCTGACACCACCGGCTCCGTCACCCCCCGATCATGGGTCGCCCCGAACAGGAGGCCGCCGCCCGTCGGAACCGCATAACCCCCCCAAGCGACAGGCCCGCCGTCCACGCCCTCGACCACATCCGCCTGCCCCGCCACCGGCGACAGCGGAACCTCAGTCAGGGCCGCGTTGCCCCAGCCGCCGGCCAGCACGACGATGTCGGCCTCCATGACCATCACCCCGCCCGCCCCGATCAGGCGCCAGGCGTCGTCCGCTCGTTCCAGCCCCGTGACGGCGGCGGTGACCCGCTCAGCTCCCGCCAGCCAGGCCTCCAGCACGACGGCGGGCCTTACCGCCAGGGCCCCGCCCATCATCAGGCCGCCGGCCTCCACCGGCTCGCCCAGCCGCTCGGCGCAGGCGTCGGCGTCCAGCACCGTCATCCCCCTCTCGGCCCAAAGGTCCTGCGCGGCCACCTTGGCATGCCGCCCCGCGTCGCGCGGCGCCTGTTCCAGCTGCAGCACGCCCTGGGCCAGCACCGCGCCGGGCGTGGCGGCATATAGCGTCCGCGCCCGTTCCAGGGCCGAGGCGTGCAGGGCGGCGATATCCATGTCTCCGGCGTCCAGCCTCGGGGTCACCAGCGCCGCGTCGAAGCCCGACGCCCCCGCGCCCGCCCGTTCGGCCTCGATCACCGTCGGCGTCAGGCCCAGATCCACGAAGGCGCGGGTCAGGGACGTCCCCGCGATCCCCGCGCCGACAATGGCGATCCGGGGCGGCGAGGCCTCGACGACGGCGCCCGGCAGCCAGGCTTCCAGCCGCTCCCGCTTGCGCCCATGCCCGGGCCGCTTCTCGACGGCGAAGCCCCGGTCCGACAGTCCCCGCCGCACCACGCCCGCCACGGTGAAGGTCGCCACCCGCGCGCCCGGCGCGGAGCGACCGCGGATCCCGTCGAACACAGCCTCGGACCACATGCCGGGATTGGTCGAGGGCGCGAAGCCGTCCAGGAACCAGGCGTCCGCCGCGCCGGACCACTGCGCCAGGGCCGGCTCCACCTCGCCGGTCCACAGGTCCACGGTGGCGTTGAAGCCGGACAGGTCCAGCCGGTGCAGGCCCGGCGTCGGCGCGGGCCAGGCGGCCAGCAGGGCCTCCGACGCCTCGCGGATCTCCGGCCAGCCCGACAGGGCGCGCGCGGCCTCCTCGCGGGTCAGGGGGAAGCCCTCGACCGAGAAGATGTGCAGCCGCCCGTCCGCCGGTCCCTCGCGCCGCCACAGGTCCAGCAGGGCCGCGATGTTCAGCCCGGTCCCGAAGCCCAGCTCCGCCACGGTGAAGCGCCGTCGTCCGGTCCAGGCCTCCGGCAGGCCGGAGCCCGCCAGGAAGACCGCCCGGGTCTCGGACAGCCCGTCCTCGCGCGAGAAGTAGACGTCGCCGAAGCGGCCCGACCGGGGCTCGCCGTCGTCGGTCCACAGCAGCCGGGGCGAGCGGTCGTCGGTCATGGCCTAGCCCGTACACGCCGACAGCCCAACGAAAAAGGCCGCCCCTTTCGGAGCGGCCTCTTCAACTGAACCGGCGGACCCTTACTGGGCGGGCGTGTTCTGCGGCGGGTTCAGACGGCGCTCGGTGTCCGTCATGTTGGACCCGGCGGCCGACGGTTGGGCGGCCGGGGCCATCGCGCCGTCCGACGGCGCGGTCGCGCTGCCCGAGGGCGCCATGGTTTCGCCCGCTGCGGCGCCGGCCGATCCGGCGGCGGCCGAGGCTTCAGCCGCCGAGCCCTGGGCGCTCATGGCGGCGGTGTCGGCGGCGGCTTCCGAGGCGGCGGCCGCGTCCGCCGAGTTCTCGGCGGCGGTGTCGTTGTTGTTGCAGGCCGTGAGGGCCAGGGCGGCGGCCGAGGCGGCGACCAGGACGGTGATACGCATGGGGGTTTCCTTCCGCAGAGCTTGTTGCTCTGTGTGAAATCCCCTCCGCCGACCGATGTTCCGCGCGGGCGCCTGTCGCGGATACGAAAAAGGGCCGCCCGTGAGGGCGACCCTTCCCGGAACGAGGCCCGAAGGCCCTGTTCGTTTGGCTTAGTGAGCCGGGGCCGGAGCCGGGGTCTCAGCGGCCGGGGCCGGAGCCATGGCGCCGTCGGCGGCCGGAGCAGCCGTGGCGGCGGCGGCGGCGTCGCCGGCAGCGGCGGTCGCGTCGGCGGCGGCGGCGTCAGCGGTCGCGGCGGCGTCCGTGGCGGTGTCGGCGGCGGCGGCGGCGTCAGCCGAGGCGTCAGCAGCCTTGTCTTCGGCGGCCGGTTGGCAGGCGGCCAGGGCCAGAGCGGCGGCCGAGGCGGCGATCAGAGCAGTGATGCGCATAGGTTTCGTCCTTCAGAAGGTTCACGGGATCATGAGTCCCCGCAGAGGGGAGCTAACGGCAAGGTCGAACGAAGCGCAAGCGAAAATCTCACGGGTTCGTGAACGTCTGTAACATAGGCGGACGCCGACCTTCCGGCCCGGCTTCCTATTGCGCCGGGGGCTGGGTCGCCGGGTTGTCGGGCGTCATGCCGGGTTCGGTGGGCAGGACCGGCGGCGGGTTCACCGGCGTGCCGTCCGGGTTCATCGGCGTGGTCGGCGTGGTCGTGGTTCCCGTCGGCGGGGTCGTGGTGGTCCCATCCGCCGGGGCCATCGCACCGTCCGCGGGAGCCATGGCGGCGGTATCGGCGGCGGTATCGGTCGCCGGGTCGCTCTTGGCGTCATCCTGGCTGGAGCAGGCGGTCAGCGCGACGGCGCCGGCCGCCGCGAGCGCGAGAATCGTCAGTTTCATCGGTATTCCTCCGACGGTCGCGCGACGCTCGAAGCGGGCCGCTTGACGGGCCGTCGGTGATCCAACCGGGAAGGCGCACGGGTGTTCCCGCCGCCGTGATCACGATTGAGGTCCCGTGAGGGAACCGTGAGATCAGGCGTCGGTCGGGGCGGCCGACAGGGTCTCTTCCATCTCGGCGAAGGACGGCTGGGCCGGCGACGGAATGTCGCCCCGGCCGATCTCTACCGAGATCTGGGCGGCGTTGCCGTGCAGGTGGGCGACCAGCACCGACTGGATGATCTTGTAGTAGGCGCCTTCCTCGTCGACGATCGACTTCAGGCGGGCGGCGAGCGGGCCGACCAGGCCATAGGCCAGGAACACGCCCATGAAGGTGCCGACCAGGGCGCCGCCGATCATGCCGCCCAGGATTTCCGGCGGCTCGGTGATCGAGCCCATGGTCTTGATGACGCCCAGCACGG
>Ga0209676_1002802_pt1 | contig 11540 bp, 10 predicted proteins | sample AraplaCvi_mLB_r2_FD_184282 | JGI IMG/M metagenome (GOLD analysis project Ga0209676, IMG submission 184282) | Arabidopsis root microbial communities from North Carolina, USA - plate scrape MF_Cvi_mLB_r2 (SPAdes) (version 2) | ecosystem: Host-associated > Plants > Roots > Endosphere | place: USA...
GTGCTGACGGCGCTGGAAACCTTCCTGACCACCGCGCTCGGCAAGGGCGTGGTGATCGCCAAGGACACCCCGAACTTCATCGGCAACCGCATCGGCGTGTTCTCGATGCTGGCCGCGATGCACCACACCGAGCAGTTCGGCCTCGGCTTCGACACCGTCGATGCGCTGACCGGCCCGTCGATCGGCCGCCCGAAGTCGGCGACGTACCGCACGGCGGACGTCGTCGGCCTGGACACCATGGCGCACGTCATCAAGACGATGGCCGACACGCTGCCGGACGACCCGTGGCACCAGTACTTCAAGGCACCCAAGTGGCTGACGGCGCTGATCGAGAAGGGCGCGCTCGGCCAGAAGACCGGTGCCGGCGTGTACACCAAGCGCGGCAAGGACATCCTCGTGCTCGACCTGAAGGCGCAGGACTACCGCGTCTCGGCCGGCGAGCTGGACGCGGAGGTCGCCGCGCTGCTGAAGGAACGCGACCCGGCGAAGAAGTTCGCCGCGCTGCGCGTCAGCCAGCATCCGCAGGCGCAGTTCCTGTGGGCGATCTTCCGGGATTCGTTCCACTACAGCGCGTATCACCTTGAATCCATTGCCGAAACTGTGCGCGACATCGACTTCGCGATGCGCTGGGGCTACGGCTGGTCGCTCGGCCCGTTCGAGACCTGGCAGTCGGCCGGCTGGAAGCAGGTCGCCGACTGGATCGCCGAGGACATCGTCGGCGGCAAGGCGATGAGCAGCGCACCGCTGCCGGACTGGGTGTTCGACGGTCGCGACGGCGTGCACGACAAGGACGGCAGCTTCAGCCCCTCGCGCAAGGCGCAGGTGCCCCGCTCGTCCAACCCGGTCTACGCGCGCCAGCGTTTCCCCGACCCGCTGCTGGGTGAGAAGTTCTCGCAAGGCCGCACGGTCTTCGAGAACGACGGCATCCGCATGTGGGCCGACGAAGGCGACGACATCGCCGTGGTCTCGTTCAAGACCAAGATGCACACGGTCAACGACCACGTGCTTAACGGCCTGCAGGAAGCCATCACCATCGCCGAGCGCGACTTCGCCGGCCTGGTGATCTGGCAGCCGAAGGAGCCCTTCTCCGCCGGCGCCGATCTGGCCGGCGCGCTCGGCCTGTTGCAGGCGGGCGACGTGAAGGGCTTCGAGGCGATGGTCGCCAACTTCCAGGCCACCAGCCAGCGCATCAAGTACGCGCTGGTGCCGGTCGTCGCGGCCGTGCGCGGCCTGGCGCTGGGCGGCGGCTGCGAGTTCCAGATGCATTCGGCCAAGGCCGTGTTCGCGCTGGAAAGCTACATCGGTCTGGTCGAAGCGGGCGTCGGCCTGCTGCCGGCCGGCGGCGGCCTGAAGGAATTCGCGGTGCGCGCCTCCGAAGCAGCCGGCCCGGGCGGCGACGTGTTCGCGCAGCTCAAGACGGCGTTCGAAAGCGTCGCGATGGGCAAGGTGTCGGCGTCGGCGTTCGAGGCGAAGGAGCTCAAGCTCGCGCGCGAGAACGACGCCGTCGTCTTCAACGCGTTCGAACTGCTGCATGTGGCCAAGGCGCAGGCCCGCGCGCTGGCCGAATCCGGCTACCGCCCGCCCCTGCCCGCGCGCCGCATCCAGGTCGCCGGCGACGTCGGCATCGCGACCTTCAAGATGATGCTGGTCAACATGCTGGAAGGCCGCTTCATTTCGCCGCACGACTACGAGATCGCCACCCGCATCGCCACGGTGATGTGCGGCGGTGAAGTCGACCGCGGCGCGATCGTCGACGAGGAATGGCTGCTGAGGCTCGAACGCGAACACTTCGTCGCGCTCGCGCAGATGCCCAAGACGCAGGAACGCATCGCGCACATGCTCAAGACCGGCAAGCCGCTGCGCAACTAAGCGACGAACACAGGACACAGAACCATGACCAAGCAAGTTCAAGACGCCTACATCGTCGCCGCCACCCGCACCCCGGTCGGCAAGGCGCCGCGCGGCGTGTTCCGCAACACCCGTCCCGACGAGATGCTCGCCCACGTGCTCAAGTCCGTGGTCGCGCAGGCGCCGGGCATCGACCTGGGCCGCATCGACGACGCGATCATCGGCTGCGCGATGCCCGAAGGCGAGCAAGGCATGAACGTGGCGCGCATCGGCGCGCTGCTCGCAGGCCTGCCCAACACCATCGCCGCGCAGACGATCAACCGTTTCTGCTCGTCAGGCCTGCAGGCCGTGGCGATGGCGGCCGACCAGATCCGCCTGGGCAACGCCGACCTCATGCTCGCCGGCGGCACCGAATCGATGTCGATGGTGCCGATGATGGGCAACAAGGTGGCGCTGAGCCCGCAGGTGTTCGCGAAGGACGAGAACGTCGCCATCGCCTACGGCATGGGCATCACCGCCGAGAAGGTCGCCGAGGAATGGAAGGTCTCGCGCGAGGAACAGGACGCCTTCGCGCTGGCCTCGCACCAGAAGGCCATCGCGGCGATCCAGGCCGGCGAGTTCAAGTCGGAGATCACGCCGTATGAAGTGATCTCGCGCATTCCGGACCTCGCCGGCAACGCGGTGCGCGTGAAGAAGTCGATCGTCGAGATCGACGAAGGCCCGCGCCCGGATTCGTCCATCGAAGGCCTCGCCAAGCTCAAGCCGGTGTTCCGCAACGGCCAGTTCGGCGGCAGCGTCACCGCGGGCAACAGCTCGCAGATGAGCGACGGCGCCGCCGGCGTGCTGCTGGCCTCCGAGCAGGCGATCAAGGACTACGGCCTGACGCCGCTCGCGCGCTTCGTGAGCTTCTCGGTCGCCGGCGTGCGCCCGGAAGTGATGGGCATCGGCCCCATTGCGGCGATCCCGAAGGCGCTGAAGCAGGCGGGCCTGACCAAGGACCAGCTGGACTGGATCGAGCTCAATGAAGCCTTCGCCGCGCAGGCGCTGGCGGTCATCCGCGACAGCGGGCTGGATCCGTCGAAGGTCAATCCGCTCGGCGGCGCGATCGCACTGGGCCATCCGCTCGGTGCGACCGGTGCGATCCGCACCGCGACCATCGTCCATGGCCTGCGTCGCCGCCAGCAGAAGTACGGCATGGTGACGATGTGCATCGGCACCGGCATGGGCGCGGCGGGCGTCTTCGAAGCGCTCTGAAGCACCCGTGTCGTTCGATCGAAAGGGCAGCCTCCGGGTTGCCCTTTTTCGTTGCAGGCCGGCCTTCTCGCCGATTTCACGTCCCTGTCGCGCAGCTGAGCACAGCATCGCAACGCGTCGCCGTTTCGCGATGGCCGGCGCGGGGCGTCGGCACTTCCACAGCAACGCGATGCCCTTGTTCGTTCCCGGTTCGTCCGATTCCCCGACAAGGAGAACGCTCATGTCCCTGCGCACTATCGCCGGCGCTTCGCTGGCCCTGCTGCTCACGCTGTCGTTGGCTGCCTGCCAGACCACCACGCCCGGATCGATGCAGGGCGCCGTGGAAGTGCGTTCCGGGGTGATCGAACAGATCACCGACGTGCAGATTTCCAATACCAAGACGCGGGGCCTCGGAGCCGTGGTTGGCGGTGCGCTCGGCCTGGGCGTCGGCAGCCTCATCGGCGGCGGCACAGGGCGCGACGTGGCGATGGTGCTGGGCACGATCGGCGGTGCGGTCACCGGTAACGCGGTGCAGCGTCGCAACCAGGAACCGATCCCGGGGCACGACATCATCGTGCGCCTGACCAATGGCGTGCTGGTGTCCGTCACGCAGGAGCCCACGAATCTGCGCGTCGGGCAGAAGGTCTTCATCCAGGGCAGCGGCGAAGACGCACGCGTCACGCCGGCGAAATAGCGCCGCGGTCCGGCCCTGAAAGAGAAGGCGGCTTCGAGGCCGCCTTCTTGTTTACCGCGCCCCGAACGCGCTCACGCCATGCGTGTCCCGTTCGGCACCGGCCGTTCGATCGTGGTGATGACCACGCCCTCCTCCGTCGGGAATCCCGTGAGCAGGAATTCCGAGATGAAGGGCCCGACCTGCTTGGGCGGGAAATTGATCACGCCGACGATCTGCCGGCCGACCAGTTCTTCTGCTGCATAGAGGTGCTTCACCTGCGCGCTGGTCTTGCGTACGCCATGCGGGCCGAAGTCGACCCACAGCTTCCACGCCGGTTTACGCGCCTCCGGGAACTCCTCCACTCGCTGCACCGTGCCAGCACAGAGCATCACTTTTTCGAAATCCGCCCAGCTGATCGTCTCGCTCATCCTGTCCTCGTCTTTCCTTCCATCCTGTCCTTCCATTCGTCCTTGAACTCGGCCCACCAGTAGCTGAGCTGCGCGCCGACGAAGCCCACCGGCTTGATTGCCGACACCAGGCCATAGCCGCTCAGTTCGCGCCACCGACGGTCACCGTGTGCGATCGCGCTGGCGAGCAGTTCGCCGGCGAATGTGGTGGGCGCCACCCCATGGCCCCCGAAGGCCTGCGCCAGCCAGAGTCCGTCATCGATTGCGCCGATCTGCGGCATCTGGTGCCGCGCGTAGCTCATCAGTCCGGACCACGCGTGATCGATGCGCACGCCATCCAGCTGCGGGAACACCTTCAGCATGTCGCCGTACAGGAGCTTTTCGACTTCCGCGGCGGACCGGTCGAGCACCGAAATCCGCCCGCCCCACAACAACCGCGTGTCGGGCAGCGGCCGGTAATAGTCGAAGGCGAAGCGCGTGTCGTAGACGGCGGCGCGCGTGCTCATGATCTCGTCCAGCCGCGCGCCGAGCGGCTGCGTCACCATCACGTACGTCGCGATCGGCAGTACGCCCGCATCGACTTCGGCACGCAGGCCGGCGAGATAGCCACCGCACGCGAGCACGACTTCCTCGGCTTGGACCACACCATCGGGCGTACGCACACGCCAGCCGAGGCCCGCGCGTTCGAGCGCGATGGCCGGCGTCTCTTCATGGATCGCCACTCCCTGGGCCATGGCGGCACGCGCGACGCCGCGCGCGTATTTGAGGGGGTGGAAATGGAACGCGTCGGGTTCGAACAATCCGTCGTGATAACGCTCCGTGTGGACCAGCGAACGCAGGCGCTCGCGCGGCATCCATTGCCAGTGCACGTCGTAGCGTTGTTCGAGTAGTTGCTGCCGATCGCGAAGCACCTGCGGATCGCGGAACCAGTTCGCCCAGAGCACGCCGGCATCGACGCGGTCGCACTCGATGGCGTAGCGCTCGGTGCGGGCTCGGATCAGCTCGACGGCGTTGATCGTGCCGGAGTACAGGTCGCGGGCGCGCTCGGGGCCGAGGTCCTGCAGCAGGCTCTCCTCGCCGCGCGAGAAGCCGCCGAACACGAAGCCTCCGTTGCGTCCTGACGCGCCGAATCCGACGCGTTCCTCTTCGAGCAGCACGACGTCGCGGACGCCACGCTCGGCCAGGCCGAGCGCGGTGTTTAGGCCGGCGAAACCGCCACCCACGATGCAGACGCTGGCATCCACTGGCCCACGCAGCGGCCCGAACCCGAGCTCGCGGTCGGGAACGGTCGCCACGTAGTAACTGGAATCCAGGCCGCTCATGTCCGCCGAACGCTCCGGCGGCGGACAGATGCCGCCGCATACATCCAGAGTCTAGCGGCGCGGGCGCCGCATGGCGGCGCCCGCGTCAACCTGACGTCATCGCGAGGTCAGTTGAGCTCTTCGACGCCCAGTTCGGCCAACGCGTTCTGCATCAGCTGGCGCGCGGAGTCGCTGAGCTTCTCGTGATCGAGCGCGTATCGGATGGTCGCCTCGATCAGCCCGATATGCGTACCGCAGTCGAAGCGCGTGCCCTGGAAACGGTAGGCATTCACGGCCTCCTCTTCCAGCAGCGCAGCGATCGCGTCCGTCAGCTGGATCTCGCCGCCGGCGCCCGGCGTGGTCGATTCAAGCAGCGAGAAGATGCGCGGGTTCAACACGTAGCGGCCGACCACGGCGAGATTGCTCGGCGCGTCCTCCGGCTTGGGCTTCTCGACGATCGCACGGATGCGGCCCTGCCGCTTGGCAAAGCCCTCGGTGGCGACGATGCCGTAGCTTGCGGTCTGTTCGCGCGGCACGTCCTGCACGGCGATCACGCTCGCACCCGATGCTTCGGCGGCGTCCGCCATCTGCTTCAGCGCACCCGGACCGCGGTTCCAGATGAGGTCGTCCGGAAGGAGCACGGCGAATGGCTCATCGCCAATCACCGCCTTCGCGCAGAGCACGGCATGGCCCAGGCCGAGCGCTTCGGCCTGGGTGACGAACACTGCACGCACGCCTTCGGGCAGCACGTTGCGGACCAGTTCGAGTTGCTCGGTCTTGCCACTACGTTCGAGCTTCTGTTCCAGCTCGTAAGCCTTGTCGAAGTAGTCGGCGACCGCGTGCTTGTAGCGGTTCGTCACGAAGACCAGCGTGTCGCAACCGGCCTCGATGGCCTCGTCGACGGCGTACTGGATGAGCGGCCGATCGATGATCGGCAGCATCTCTTTCGGGACGGTCTTGGTGGCGGGAAGAAAGCGGGTGCCGAGGCCGGCGACCGGGAAAACAGCCTTGCGGATTCGTGCGGACATCAAACCTTCCTGGCGTTGCGTGCGGGAAAGGCCACCACTGTCGCCGATTCCTGGTAATCCGGATGTGTACCCACGGGCTGGAATTCAGGAACCGCCATCCGCAACAACGTGTTGAGAAGGTCAAGATCGTAGCGGCTGCTGGCCTCGCGCAGCTGCCCGATCGAGCTTTCCAGGTGGGCGGCGGTGACGTCGCGCGGCTCGGCCTGGAGGATCTTCGGGTGCGTCGTCTGGCGGTAGCGCTCGTCGGCGTGGAAGAGCGTCTCGTGCAGCTTCTCGCCGGGGCGCAAGCCCGTGTAGACGATCGCGATGTCGCGGCCGGGATGCTTGCCCGCCAGGCGGATCATCTGCTCGGCAAGCAGCCTGATCGGTACGGGCTCGCCCATGTCGAGCGTGTAGATCGCTTCATGCGTCCCCAGCGCCGAGGCTTGGAGGATCAGCTGGCAGGCTTCCGGAATGGTCATGAAGAAACGCGTGACTTCCGGGTCGGTGACCGTCACCGGACCGCCGGCGCGGATCTGCTCGCGGAACAGCGGCACTACGCTGCCGGCAGAATCGAGCACGTTGCCAAAGCGGACCGTGACGAAGCGCGTGGCGAACTGCCCGGCCAGTGCCTGGCACGCCATCTCCGCCAGACGCTTGGTCGCGCCCAGCACGTTGACCGGGTCGACCGCCTTGTCGGTGGAAATCAACACGAACGTGCCCACGTCCGCGAGGCAGCACGCGCGCGCGACGGTTTCCGTCGCCAGCGAATTGTTGCGGACGGCTTCGCGAAGCTGCAGTTCGAGCAACGGCACCTGCTTGTAGGCGGCCGCGTGGAAGACGGCGTCCGGTTCGGCGCGCTTGAGCGCGTGCGCGATGACCGCCGGGTCGCCGCAATCGCCGAGCACCGAGATGTATTCGACGTCCGGGAAGTCGCGTTTCAACGCCGCTTCGGTGGTCGTCAGCGCAAGTTCGTCGACTTCGATCAGGGTGATGCGTCGGGCACCGTGTCGCGCGCACTGGCGGCAGAGTTCCGAGCCGATCGAACCGCCGGCGCCGGTCACCAGCACCGAGCGCGCGCCGAGCCAGCCACGGATCGCCTTCCAGTCCGGCAGCACGGGCTTGCGGCCGAGAAGGTCTTCGATCGCCACTTCCTTCAGTTCGCCCGGCAGCGAACGGCCCTCGAGCACGTCCTGCAGTTTGGGCACCATGCGGAACGGCAGGCCGGTCCGTTCGCACGAAACGACCACGCGCTGCAACGCGTTAGCGTCTGCGGACGGCATGGCGATCACGAGCAGCTTGGCGGCTGTTTCGCGAGCAATCTCGGCGACGTCCTGCACGCGTCCCAGCACCGGAACGCCCTGTACCTTGCTGCCGCGCAGACGCACGGCGTCGTCGAGGAAACCCACTGGCTGGTAGGTGCCCGAGCGACGGAGATCGCGCACCAGGGCTTCGCCGGCATGGCCGGCGCCGAGGATCAGGATGCGGACCGACGATTTGGATGCCGATTCGACACGGCTGTCCTTCCACGCGCGGTACAGCAGGCGCGGCGCGCCCAGCAGGCCCATCAGCACAAGTGGGTACAGGACAAGGACCGTGCGCGGCACGGTGCCGAGGCGGTTGTAAAGGAACAGGCCGAGCACGATGGCGAACAGGCCGAGCACCGACGCCTTCAGGATGTTCCAGAGATCCGGGACGCCGGCGAAACGCCACAGCCCGCGATACAGGCCCACCTGCCAGAACACGAGCCCCTGGGCCGCGAGCACCAGTGCGATCTCCGCGGACCACAACGGAATCGCCGGTGCATTGGCTTCGATGCCCCAACGCAGGCGATGCAGGGCCTGCCAGACGATCCAGACCATCGCGAGATCGTGCGCAACCACCGCGAGGCGCGGCAGGCCGCTTTTCCACCGATCACGCCATGAGCTCATCCTTCGCCCCTTTTATTTCTTTGCGAACTGCCAAGTATTCAATCAGGAAGCTGCGCCCGGAAACTTCTTCTGCAGCACCAGCCAAAAAAAAGCGCAGCACATATACCACGCGATTACAGTACCGGCGATGAAGAACGCATCACGCGGCAGAACCCCCCAGCCGACAATTATGACCACCGCCGAAACCGCCGCATAGCAGGACGTTACGCGACCGTGACCGGCCGCACGGGACCACGCCTGGTACGCATGCTGGGTATGGGGTGTCCACCAGCGTTCGCCGCGCAACAGGCGGCGCAACAGGGTCAGGGTGGCGTCCACGAGGAACACCGACACCGGCAGCAGTACGATGGCGAATCGCTCGCCCGACCGGCCCGCGGCAACCGCGCAGAGCGCCCCCAGCGCGAAGCCGATCGCCCCGCTGCCGACGTCGCCCATGAAGATGCGAGCCTTGGGAAAATTGAAAGGCAGGAAGCCCAGGCAGGCCGCCGCCAACGCGAGGGCCAGGAGTGTCCAGGCGCCACCGGCGATCCAGGCCAGACCGACCGCCGCGATCAGGGCCTGGCTCGCGGCCAGACCGTTGATGCCGTCCATGAAGTTCCAGACGTTGGTCAGCACCAATGTGGCGGCGAAGGCGGCCAGGCCGAGCCACATCGAGTCGTACAGATCCCCGATCGCCATCGCGAACAGGGCCGACGCGAGTGCATGCACGCCCAGACGAATCCACGGCGACAGCGGCCGATGGTCGTCCACCCAGCCGATGCCCGCCACCATCAGCAACCCGATGCCGAATGCCAGCATCAGCGGCGCCTGCTCGGGTTGGCGCACGCCAAGTGCGACAGCCGCCACCAGCAGCGAGATCACGATCGCGATGCCGCCGCCGCGAGGCGTCGCCACGCTATGGCTGCGCCGTTCGCCGGGCTGGTCGATCAGCGACCGCATGAGCGCATAGCGTCGCGCGAGCCAGGTGCCCGCGACGCCGATGCAGAAATGCACCACCAGCCATTCCAGCATCCGTCAGACCACCGCGTAGTTCAGCAGCGGCTTGATCGTGCCCCACTCCTTGCAGCTCGGGCATTGCCAGTGATGGCTGCGCGCGCCGAAGCCGCAGCGATTGCAGCGGTAGCTCGGGTTGCGAACCAGCAACTGGTCGGTGATGTGCTTGAGATCGTGCAAGGTAGCGGCCGGGTCGGCGCCCTCCGCAAGCGTCAGGTCGATCAGCGCCGCTTCGCCGCGTACGGACGGGCGATCCTTCAACTGGCGTGCGAGATAGGCGCGCGCCGAAGGAACGCCCTCCTCGCTCTCGACCATGCGCGTTAGCGCGAGCACCGGCGCGATGCCGCGATAGTGCTCGGTCATCTCGGCCAGGAACGCGCGCGCCCCCGGCGCATCGCCGACACGGGCATAACACTCGAGCAGCAGCGGCAGGATTTCCGGCAGGTAATCAGGATCCACACGCGCCACGCGTTCGAATGCACGGATCGCTCCGGCATCGTTGCCCGCATCCACTTCCAGGCGGCCCTCGATCATGCCCGCGCGAACGGAGTTGGCATCAGCTTCATACGCGCGCGCGACCGCGGCGCGCGCCGCGTCGGTGTCGCCGGCGGCACGATGGCGGTCGGCCAGCTCGCACTCGAACTGCGCGATAAGCTTGCCCATCGGCTCGCCGGTGGCTTCCTCGTAACGGCGCGCGTTCTCGATGGCCTTGTCCCAGTCGCGCTCGGATTGGTAGATGCCGATGAGGTGTCGCAGCGCGAGCGGTGCGCGCATGTCGAGCGCGACCAGATCGGAGAACACGGTCTCCGCGCGATCGAGCAGGCCCGAGCGCATGTAGTCCTCGCCCAGCGCGAGCAGCGCCTGCACGCGTTGCTGGTCGCTGAGACCGGGTCGCTGCACCAGCGCCTGGTGCAGGCGGATCGCGCGATCCACTTCGCCACGTCGGCGGAACAGATGGCCGAGCGCGACCTGCGTCTCGAACGTGTCCTTGTCGAGTTCGGCGATATGCAGGAACAACTCGATCGCCTTGTCGGGCTGTTCGTTGAGCAGGTAATTCAGGCCGCGGAAGTACGTCGTCGACAGCCGACTGACCTGCGTATCGCTGTGACGCTCGCCGCCGCGACGGCCGATGATCCAGCCACTCACCGCCGCGATCGGCAGGAGGAGGAAGAACCAGAACCACTCACTGATGAAAGCCATGCATCAAGGTCCGGAAGTGGGTGCGGTCATCGCGCCCGTGCGTTCGGCGCGCGCCAGTCGGCGGCGCATGGGAAGGACTACGCTGGCGCTGATCGCAAGACCGCCGATGAGCACGCCAAGCAGCAGCGCGACCAGCAGCGACACGCCGAGGTTGGTCGGCAGCCGCGAGAATCCAAGATCGATCACGACCGGAGCGCGGTTCAACGCGCCGATGATGGCGCCAGCCGCAAGGCATGCGATCGCGATCAGGAAACGGAGCAGGCGCATCACGGCCTCCATCGACCGCTGTGGTCTGCTTTAGCTTAACGGACCTACTTCGAAGGTCCAGTGGAACAACGATGCGCGCGTGGCGCCGCATGCGTCGCCGGCAATCAGTCGGCTTCTTCCAGCGGCACGACGCCGCTGACGCGCTCACGCAATTCCTTGCCGGGCTTGAAGTGCGGAACGTGCTTGCCGGGCAGCGCGACCGACTCGCCCGTCTTCGGGTTGCGACCCTGGCGCGGCGGACGGTAGTGCAACGAAAAACTGCCGAAGCCGCGGATTTCGATCCGCTCTCCGGTGGCGAGCGACCCGCCCATCATTTCCAGGAGCGCCTTCACCGCCAGATCCACGTCCTCGCCCTTCAGGTGGGCCTGACGCTGGGAAAGGATCTCGATGAGTTCGGACTTGGTCATGCAGGCTCTGGTTGGCGGCGCGCCGGTTGTCACGCTTCTTTGTCGCAAACCGCCGCACGTGACGTGCAGCGGTTGCGGGGTCTTGCATATCGAAGGCGGCCCGGACTAGCCGGACCGCCTTCGGGTACCACGCTACAGCGGCTGTTACTCGGACTTGCTGCCCAGCTGCTCGCGCAGCAGCGCGCCCAGCTTGGTGGTGCCGCTGGAGGCTTCCGAGGAGGCGCGGTTGTAGTCGGCCAGCGCTTCCTGCTGCTCGGCCTCGTCCTTCGCCTT
>Ga0209676_1002804_pt1 | contig 11537 bp, 10 predicted proteins | sample AraplaCvi_mLB_r2_FD_184282 | JGI IMG/M metagenome (GOLD analysis project Ga0209676, IMG submission 184282) | Arabidopsis root microbial communities from North Carolina, USA - plate scrape MF_Cvi_mLB_r2 (SPAdes) (version 2) | ecosystem: Host-associated > Plants > Roots > Endosphere | place: USA...
CGAGGACGACGCGGGCGCCCGCGCCGCCGTCATCCGCGCGCTGGGCCAGCCGACGCCGGATCGCATCCGCGTCATCGCCCAGGCCTTCCGCCACGGCCTGACGGTCGAGGAAGTCCAGGCCGCCTGCGCTTACGAGCCGTGGTTCCTGCGCCAGATCGCCGACATCGTCCGAGAAGAGGGGCATCTGAAGGTCAGGGGGCTTCAGCCGTTTGGTTTCTCAGACGGTGCAGACATCACTCAACCGATCGCACGTGACCTGCGCAGGCTGAAAGCGAAGGGCTTCTCTGACGCTCGCATTGCAGCGCTCGTCGGCGCTACAGAAGCCGATGTTGGTGCTTACCGCCGCGCCCTGAACGTCCGCCCGGTGTTCAAGCGCATTGACACCTGCGCCGCCGAGTTCGCCTCGGCCACGGCCTATATGTACTCGACCTATGAGACCGGCGCCCTGGGCCAGGTCCCGCAGAACGAGGCCGATCCCTCGGACCGCAAGAAGGCGATCATCCTGGGCGGCGGACCCAACCGGATCGGGCAGGGTATCGAGTTCGATTACTGCTGCTGCCACGCGGCGTTCGCCTTCGACGACATCGGCATCGAGTCGATCATGGTCAACTGCAACCCCGAGACGGTCTCGACCGACTACGACACCTCCGACCGCCTGTATTTCGAGCCGCTGACCGCCGAGGATGTGCTGGAGCTGATCGACGTCGAGCGCTCAAAGGGCGAGTTGATCGGCGTGGTCGTCCAGTTCGGCGGCCAGACCCCGCTGAAGCTGGCCCATCCGCTGCAGGAGGACGGCGTGCCGATCCTGGGCACCACGGTCGACTCCATCGACCTGGCCGAGGACCGCGAGCGCTTCCAGCAAATGCTGCACGACATCGGCCTGAAGCAGCCGCCGAACGGCCTGGCCCGCAGCGCCGAGGAAGCCGCGCAAAAGGCGGAAGAGGTCGGCTATCCGGTCGTCCTGCGCCCCTCCTACGTGCTGGGCGGACGCGGCATGCAGATCGTCCACGACCGCGAACAGCTGGACCGCTACGTCCACGAGGCCATGCGGGTCTCGGGCGACGATCCCGTCCTGATCGACCACTATCTGAACCGCGCCACCGAGGTGGACGTGGACGCCCTGTGCGATGACGAGACCGTCTTCGTCGCCGGCGTGCTGGAACACATCGAGGAAGCCGGCGTCCACTCGGGCGACAGCGCCTGTTCGATGCCGCCGTGGTCGCTGTCGGCCGAAACCGTCGCCGAGCTGAAGCGCCAGACCGAGGCCATGGCCCGCGCCCTGAAGGTGCGCGGCCTGATGAACGTGCAGTTCGCCATCGAGGAGCCGCACAGCGCCGAGCCGCGCATCTTCGTGCTGGAAGTGAACCCGCGCGCCTCGCGCACGGCGCCCTTCGTGGCCAAGACCATCGGCCAGCCCATCGCTGCCATCGCCGCCAAGGTCATGGCCGGGGTGCCGCTGAAGTCCTTCGGCCTGACCGACAAGCCGTACGACCATATCGCGGTCAAGGAAGCGGTCTTCCCCTTCGCCCGCTTCGCCGGGGTCGACATCATCCTGGGCCCGGAAATGCGCTCGACCGGCGAGGTCATGGGCCTGGACTGGAAGCGCGAGGGCGAGGCCGACATGGCCCCCGCCTTCGCCCGCGCCTTCGCCAAGTCCCAGCTGGGCGGCGGCGTCACCCTGCCGACCTCGGGTTGCGCCTTCATCTCGGTCAAGGACGAGGACAAGCCCTTCATCCTTGACGCCGCCCGCACGCTGCTGGCCGAGGGCTTCACCCTGATCGCCACCGCCGGCACCCACGACTATCTGGTCGAACAGGGGCTTGAGGTCGGTCTGGTCAAGAAGGTGCTGGAAGGCCGTCCGCACATCGTCGACGCGATGAAGAACGGCGAGGTCCAGCTGGTCTTCAACACCACCTCGGGCAAGCAGTCGCTTCAGGACAGCTTCAGCCTGCGCCGCACGGCCCTGATGATGAAGATCCCCTACTACACCACCGCCGCGGGGGCGCTGGCCGCCGCCCAGGCTATCGGGGCCACCAAGGCGGGCGAACTGGATGTCCGCCCGATCCAGGACTACGCCTGACCTTGCCGGTGGGCGGCCTCACCATGATCGACAAGGCGTTGATCGTGCTGGCCGGCCTTCAGCTCGCGGTGTTCAGCCTGTTCTGGTTCGACAAGACCCAGGCGCGCAACGGCGACTGGCGCGTTCGCGAGCTCACCCTGCTCGGCGCCGCCTTGTTCGGCGGCGTGGGCGCCTGGTTCGCCCAACACCTGTTGCGTCACAAGACGCGCAAGGAGCCGTTCCGGACGCTGCTGGGCGGGGTGGTGGTGCTGCACTTGGTAGGGGTCGCGGCGGTGTTGTGGTGGGTGCTGCGCGACTCCTGAAAGTTGCCCCGCCGGTCCGCCCGGTCCAAGCTCCCATCAGGGACAGGGGAGCACACCATGAAGCGCTTGATGCTGACAGCGGCGATGGCCGCTCTGACGATGGCGGCGACGCCGGTCTTCGCCCAGGACGCGGCGCTGAAGGCGGCGGTCGAGGCGGACTATGACGCCAACCTGGGCGCCCTGTTCGATCACTTCCATCGCAATCCCGAACTGTCGGGCATGGAGACCCAGACCGCCGCCCGCATGGCCAGCGAGTTGCGGGCGCTGGGCTATGACGTGACCGAGGGCGTCGGCGGGACCGGGGTGGTGGCGGTGCTGCGCAACGGGGACGGCCCCACCGTCATGATCCGCGCCGACATGGACGGCCTGCCGCTGGCCGAGCAATCCGGTCTGGCCAACGCTTCCACCGTCCATCAGGTCGACGCCGACGGGACCGAGAAGCCGGTCATGCATGCCTGCGGCCACGACGTGCACATCACCGCCCTGGTCGGCACGGCCCGGCAGATGATGGCGCGCAAGGACAACTGGTCCGGGACCCTGGTGCTGATCGCCCAGCCGGCGGAGGAGCGCATCTTCGGGGCGCGGGCCATGGTCAACGACGGCCTCTACACCCGCTTCCCCAAGCCGGACTACGCGCTCGCCTTCCACGTCGCCGCCGACATGGCGACGGGCCGCGTGGAGGCGCCGCTGGGCATCACCTCGTCCAGCTCGGACAGCGTGGACATCCAGGTGCGCGGCGTGGGGACCCACGGCGCCTATCCGCATCTGGGCGTCGATCCGATCTATGTCGCGTCGCAGATCGTGGTGTCGCTGCAGTCGCTGCGCAGCCGCGAGACCAATCCGCTGGAGGGCGCGGTCGTGACCGTCGGCAGCTTCCACGGCGGCATCAAGCACAACATCATCTCGGACCACGCCGACCTGCAGCTGACCGTCCGGGCCGATACGCCCGAGGTGCGCGCGCAACTGCTGGACGGCATCGACCGCATCGCGCGCAATACGGCGCTGGCCCTGGGCGTGCCGGAGGATCGGCTGCCCATCGTCACCCGCTCAACCACCGAGACCACCCCGCCCACCATCAATGACGCCGAGACCGCCGCCCGCGTGCGCGCCGCCATCACCGCGGGCCTGGGCGAGGGCGTGCTGCAGGACTCGCCGCGCACCGGCATGGGCGCCGAGGATTTCGCCTATTTCGTCACCCCCGAGAGCGGGGTGAAGGGCGTCTATTTCAATGTCGGCGGCACGCCCGAGGCCGAGCTGGAAAACGCGCCCGGCCACCACTCGCCCCTGTTCCGCATCACCCCGCGCCCGGCAGTCATCACCGGGGTCGAGGCCTCGGTGGCGGCGGCGGAAGCCCTGATGCCGCGCGGCTGACGGTCGTCAGTCGGCCCAGACGCCCAGGCCGGTGATGGTGCTCTCCACCAGCCCGGCCAGCCGGCCCTCGTCGGCCAGGGACGGGTGCCAGTCGCAGGCGGCCAGATCCAGGCCCTCGATCCGCACGGGCGTGGCCAGCCCGGGCGCCTCGGCGTTCAGCAGGGCGCTGACGGCGGCGACCTCGGCGTAGAAGGTGTCGGACCCCATCAGGATGAAGCGGGCCTGCGGCTGGGCCTCATGCAGCTCCCCCCCGAAGGCGACATAGCGGTCCCGCCAGGCGGCGCGCAGGGCGGCCTCGTCGGGCCAGGCCTCGTCCGGGTGCAGCAGGGTCGAGAAGTCGTTGGTGCCCAGGTTGATGACGATGATCTGGGGCGTCCAGGCCGTGTCCGTCTCGGCGAGGCGGACCACGTCGTCGGGCTTCAGGCGCGGATAGACGGTGGGCAGGTTCAGGTCGCGGACCCCGCCGTCATAGTTCCTGACCATGCCGAAGCCGGACCAGGCGTTGATGCGGTAGTCGGCGTCGAACCGCCGGGCGACCACAGGTCCGAAGGCCTGCTGGGTATCGGTCAGGTCGTGGACCTCCTGCACCGTGCAGGTCCGCGTCGGCGAGGTGTTGCCGTAGCCGACGGTCCAGGAGTCGCCGATAAACTCGATCTGACGCGCGCGGGGCTGTGCCGGCAGGGGCGTGGAGCCGTCGACCGGGAAGAAGCCTATGAAGCGGCCGCCGCCGACCTGGCTCTCGGTCATCTTCTCCAGCCGGATCAGGTGCTCGCCGGGTCCCAGGTCGTCAACGAGGATGTCCATCGGGCCGCCCGCGCGGAAGACGTCCCACTCCTTGTTGTCGACCAGAAGCCGCATGAATTCGGTGTCGGTTTCAAAGCGGACGCGCACGGCGGTTCCGCTGAACCGGCCCTCGAAATAGACGCCCGGCCAGCCGAAGCTGAGACCGCCGTCCGCCTCGGCGATCACCCGCCCGCCGACATGGACCGGCAGGGGCGCGACGTCCTGGGCGCTCGCATGACCCGCGAACGCCAGCAGCAGGGCGGCGAGGCCGATGATCCGGCGCATGGCCTCAGATCCCCGCGCCCGGCTCCGGGTCGGCCGCGGCGTCCCGGCCCTCGACGATACGGGCGGCGGCCAGGTCGGCGGTGACGTTGCCGATGGTGCGGAAGATGTCCGGAATCACCTCGACCGCCAGCAGCAGGGGCAGGACCTGCACCGGCACCCCCATGGCCAGGCAGATCGGGGCGATGGAGACGAAGAAGCTAACCTGGCCCGGCAGGCCGACCGAGCCCACCGACACCGCCAGGGCCGTGAAGCCGCCAGCGATCCAGGCGGCCACGCCCAGGTCGATGCCGTTCAGGTGGGCGACGTAGATGACCACGGCCAGGTTGGCGACCGGGCTGGTGATGCGGAACACCGCCACCGCCAGCGGCAGGACCAGGCCCGCCGTCGAGGTCGAGACGCCCAGCGCCGTGCGCGCCTGCTCGACCATGGCCGGCAGGCTGGCCAGCGACGACTGGGTCGAGAAGGCCACGACCTGGGCTGGGACAACGCCGCGCGCGAACCGGTCCAGGCGCATGCGCCCGAACGGCACGGCCACGACGTAGATCAGCAGGATCAGCCCGATCTGGGCCAGCACCACCATGGCGACGTAGTGGCCCAGCACGCCTAGCGCGCCGAGGCCCGCGTTCAGCCCCACGCCCATCGACAGGGCGAACACCCCGATGGGGGCGGCCAGCAGCACCCAGTGGACGATGATGATCATCGTCTCGGACAGCGCCTCGAAGAAGCCCACCAGCGGCGCGCGCATCCGGCTGCTCAGCCGGGTGGTGGCGAAGCCGAAGGCAATGGCGAAGACGACGATGCCCAGGATGGCGTCATCCGCCGCGGCCTTGACCGGATTGGGCGGAGCCAGGCTGGTCAGAAAGGCGGGCAGTCCGCCGCCGTGGGCGCTGTCGCGGACGGCCGCGCTGTCCGGCGCGCTGGCCAGCAGGGTGCGCGCGCCCTCCGGATCGATAGGCCACAGCAGGTGCAGGCTCTCGGAGGCGAAGATCGCATAGACGGTCGCGCCCAGCAGCAGGACGCCGAACACCACCAGCGCCTTCAGCGCCAGCCGCCCGGTCGCCGCCGCGTCGGCGATGGAAGCGATGCCGGTCACCAGCAGGCCGAAGACCAGCGGGATGATCGTCATCTTCAGGGCGTTCAGCCACAGCGTCCCGATCGAGCCGATCAGCGCCGCCGTCCCCTCGCCGCCGGGCAGACCCCAGGCCTGCGCCGCCGCCCCCGCGAACAGTCCGGCGAGCAAGGCGATCAGCACCCAGAGGCTGAGCGAGGTCAGGGCGGAACGAAGTCGGGAAGCGGCCATCCGGCGAAGCTATGCAAGGCCGGGGCGCTGCGCCATCCGTCATCTGCGGGCCGGTGTCGATTTCTGGCGAAACCCGCCGTGATGGGCCGGGCCCGGCGACGGTGTTAGCCTGCCGCCATGCGCCGCCTGTCCCTCCTCGCCATTGTCGCCGTCCTGAGCCTGGCCGCGCCCGCGCTGGCGCAGCAGGCCCTACCGCGCACCTGGGCCAATCCGGTCGACGTCGACTACAAATACAATTTCGAACAGACCCATCAGGGCATCAGCTACCGCACCGGCGCGGACCCGGTGATCGTCCTGCATCGCGACCGCTACTTCCTGTTCCAGACCCTGGCCGACGGCTACTGGACCTCCACCGACCTGCTGGACTGGACCTATGTCCAGCCCGACAAATGGCCGTTCGAAAGCAATGTCGCCCCCGCCGCCGTCTCGGACGGCGAGCGCCTGTATCTGATGCAGTCGGCGTTCGAGCCTCGCCCCCTGCTGGTCAGCGAGCATCCCGAGACCGGCCACTGGGACTGGCACACGCGGGTCCTGCCGCCTGTCCCCGGCGCGGTTAGCCGCAATGAGGAAGGCTCCTATGGCGAGGGCGGCCTGCCCGCCGACAAGCTGCCGCCCGGCCCCTGGGACCCCGGCCTGTTCATCGATGATGACGGCCACTGGTACCTCTACTGGGGCTCGTCCAACGTCTATCCGCTGTTCGGCTCGGAGATCGATCCGGCCCCGCCGGTGCGCTTCGTCGGCCAGCCGACGCGGCTGCATGTCCTGCATCCGGACCAGCACGGCTGGGAGCGGTTCGGCCAGGACCATTCCGGAACCCTGCCCGACGGCACGGCCATCCGCCCCTTCATGGAGGGCGCCTGGATGACCAAGTACGACGGGCGGTATTACCTCCAGTACGGCGCGCCCGGGACCGAATACAACGCCTACGCCAACGGGACCTATGTCGGCTCCAGCCCGCTCGGCCCGTTCGAATACGCGCCCTACAATCCGATCAGCTACAAGCCCGGCGGCTTCGTCGAGGGGGCGGGGCACGGCTCCACCTTCCAGGACCGCTACGGCAACTGGTGGAACACCGGCACGCCGTGGATCGGCGCCAACTGGACCTTCGAGCGGCGCATCGCGATGGTCCCGGGCGGCTTCACCGCTGACGGCCAGATGCATTTCTCAAGCCGGTTCGGCGACTACCCCCAACGCATGCCCACCGAGCGGGTCAGCGACCCCGACGGCCTGTTCACCGGCTGGTTCCCGGTCTCTTACAAGGTCGATGCCGTCGCCTCGTCCACGCGGGGCGAGTTCACCGCCGACCGCGCCGTGGACGAGAACCCGCGCACCTTCTGGGTCGCCGACCGCAATGAGGCCGGCCAGACCCTGACCCTCGACCTCGGCAGCGCCAAGACCGTCCATGCGGTGCAGGTGAACTACGCCGACTACCAATCCGGCGTGTACGCCGAGCGGCCCGACATCCGCACCCGCTTCCGCATCCTGTGGTCCGCCGACGGCGCCGACTGGCGTGTCTTCGCCGACCTGTCCGCCTCGGAGCGCGACCGACCCAACGCCTATGTCGAGGCCGATCAGCCGGTGGACGCCCGCTTCATCCGCTACGAGCACGGCGAGGTCGCCGGCGCCAACCTGGCCATCGCCGACCTGCGCGTCTTCGGCACCTCCGACGGCCAGCCGCCCGAGACGCCGGTCCTGCGGGTCGAGCGCGGTCAGGACCAGCGCAACGCCACCGTTCGCATCCAGCCGGTCTCCAACGCGCTGGGCTACAACGTCCGCTGGGGCGTCGCACCCGACCGGCTGTTCCTGACCTACCAAATCTATTTCGACGACCTGCGGGACCAGGGCGACCAGCTGGAGATCCGGGCGCTGAACACCGGCGTCGACTACTGGTTCTCGGTCGAGGCCTTCTCGCCGGATGGCGTCTCCCGCGGGGCGCGACCGGTGCGGGTTCCAGCGCGCTAGCCCTCTGGACGGACGTCGGGGAAAGCGCCCACAACGGCGGTCCGCCAACGGGAGCCGCGCCATGATCATCGTCCACCACCTGAACGACTCCCGCTCGCAGCGGGTGCTGTGGCTGCTGGAGGAGCTGGGGCTCGAGTATGAGGTCAAACGCTACGAGCGGAACCCCAAGACCCGGCTGGCCCCGCCCGAGCTGCGCGCCATCCATCCGCTGGGCAAGTCGCCGGTGATCCAGCACGACGACGTCATCGTCGCCGAGACCGGGGCCATCGTCGAATATCTGCTGGAGACCTTCGCCGATCCGGGGCTGAAGCCGCCGGCCGGCACGCCCGAGGCGCGGCGTTGGACCTATTGGCTGCACTATGCCGAGGGCTCGGCCATGACGCCCCTGCTGCTGAAGCTGATCTTCAGCGTGGTGCCGCAGCGCTCGCCCCTGCTGATCCGTCCGATCGCCAAGGGCATTTCGAAGAAGGTCGGCGCGGCCATGATCGACCCGCAGATCGCCAGCCACCTGGCCTATTGGGAAGCCGAGCTGGGCAAGTCCGAATGGTTCGCCGGCGACCGCTTCACCGCCGCCGACATCATGATGAGCTTCCCGCTCGAGGCCGCGAGCTCGCGCGCGCCGTTCGGACCGAACATGCCCAAGGCCAAGGCCTTCCTGGAGCGCATCCACGCCCGCCCCGCCTATCAGCGCGCCCTCCAGCGCGGCGGACCCTACGCCTACGCCTGAGACGTCGGCGGAAATGACACAGGCGCGTGAGCGCGTCAGATCGGGCGAAACCCGGAGACCGGGGCGGCGTTAACGATTCATGCGCCTGAAGACCGTTCAGATCATCGCCGCCCTCGTCGCCGCCATCGCCTTCGTGCTGGCGTTTATCGCCGCGGGCATCCTGCTGGTGTCCGGCGCCTTCATGGCCCTGGGCCTGGCGGCCGTGGCCTGGCTGGCCTGGAGCCTGATCCGACAGGTGAGGGTTCCTGGAAAACCGGCGACGCTGACGCGCCCTTGAACCTTTCGGCCGGGCGCCCTACCCTCTTGGGCCGGTCGCGTGCGCCCAGCGACCTCTGTGCCGAGTAGTCTGTCAGTCGGGCGAAGCAAGAAATTCACGACATATGGAAAAAGTGCCGATGACGGCCGAGGGCTACCGTGTCCTCGACGATCAGCTCAAGCAATTGAAGTCGGTCGAAAGGCCGAGCGTCATCGCGGCCATTTCGGAGGCCCGCGAACATGGCGACCTGTCCGAAAACGCTGAGTATCACGCCGCCAAGGAGCGGCAGGGCTGGATTGAAGGCTCGATCGCCGAGATCGAGGACAAGCTGTCCCGCGCCCAGGTGATCGACGTCTCCAAGCTGTCCGGATCCCAGGTGAAGTTCGGCGCCACGGTCACCGTGGTCGACGAGGACACCGAGGAAGAGGGCCGCTATCAGATCGTCGGCGAACACGAAGCCGACGTGAAGGCGGGCAAGATCTCCATCGCCTCCCCGATCGCCCGCGCCATGATCTCAAAAGAGGTCGGCGACGTGGTCGAGGTCAACACGCCCGGCGGCGTGAAGGCGTACGAAATCCTCAAGGTCGAGTGGAAGTAGGCTCACAGCCTCAACCGCTCACGATCCGGGTCGTCTCGGACGGCCGGATCGGGATGGAAAATCAGGCGCTGGGGTTGGCGGAAGCCCTCCAGCGCCTTTTGCCGTCTGAAATCACCACCTGCCGCGTCAAATGGCGCAAGGCGTTCGACAAGCTGCCGTCGGCGCTAAAGGCGTCATGGATGCTGGACCCGGCGTCGGATGACCCCTTCCCCAAGCCCGGTGAGGCCTGGCCCGACGTCTGGATCGCCACCGGCCGCGCCACCCTGCCCCTATCGCTGACGGCCAAGCGCCGCTCGGGCGGCAAGACCTTCGTCGTCCAGACCCAGGACCCGCGCTGGCGCACCGGCGACTATGATCTGGTCGTCGCCCCCCGCCACGACGGGATCGAGGGGCCGAACGTTCTGCCCATCACGGGCTCGCCGCACCGCATTTCGCCCGAGCGACTGGCCGAGGGCGCGGCGGCGTTCGCGGACCGGCTGGAGCCCCTGCCCCGGCCCCGCGTGGCGGTGCTGATCGGCGGCAAGTCCCGCGCCCACGACCTGCCCGAGGCCCACGCCGCCGAACTGGCGGACCGGATCGCGGCGGCGATCACCAAGGCTGGCGGGTCACTGATGCTGACCTTCTCGCGCCGCACGCCCGAGGCGGCGAAGGCGGCGATGACCGCGCGCCTGTCGCATCTGCCGGGGATGATCTGGGACGGCGAAGGGGCTAACCCCTATTTCGCCTTCCTGCATGACGCCGACCAGATCCTGGTCACCGAGGACAGCGCCAACATGGCCGCCGAGGCCGCCTCGACCGGCAAGCCGGTGCACATCCTGCCGATGATCGCGACCAAACCGGCGGACAAGTTTGCCCGCCTGCATGCCGACCTGCGCGAGCGCGGCGCGGCGCGGCCGTTCGATGGAACGCTCGTGGACTGGAGCTATGAACCGCTGACCGAGACTGATCGGGCGGCGCGGGAAATCCTGCGACGGATGGGGCGTTAGTCCCCGCCGCCACCGCCCCCGCCATCGGAACCGCCGTCCGACCCATGGTCGTGGCTGTGGCTGTGGCTGTGGCGGTGATCGTCGAGCGGCGTCGTGCTTGTTCCGCCGTCCCCGCCGTCCTTCTTCTTCGCCTGGCTGACGCCCATCATCGTTACGCCCAGGCCCGAGCCGATGGCGACGCCCAGGCTGATGCCCAGGGCCAGATTGTCGAGCGCCGTGCCCAGGGCCACGCCGATGGCGATGCCCGCGCCGATGCCGATCGGCAGGAAGGCTGCTGGATTGCTCTTGTTCATCCCCGACTCCTTCAACTGAGCGCGCAGCCTAGCATCGCGAAAAGCGGAATCAGCCCTTAAATAGGGCTCATGAGCACTCTCCGTACCGTCCGCGTCGCCATCATCGGTTCCGGCCCCGCCGGCTGGACCGCCGCCATCTATGCGGCGCGCGCCCTGCTGCAGCCGGTCGTCATCGCGGGCCTCCAACCCGGCGGCCAGCTGACCATCACCACCGACGTCGAGAACTATCCCGGCTTCGCCGACGTCATCCAGGGCCCCTGGCTGATGGAGCAGATGCGCGCCCAGGCCGAGCATGTCGGGACCGAGATCATCGAGGACATCGTGGTCAAGGCCGACCTGTCGCAGCGCCCGTTCCGACTGACGCTGGATTCGGGAACCGAGATGCTGGCCGAGACGGTGATCATCTCCACCGGCGCCCAGGCCAAGTGGCTGGGTCTGGAGAGCGAGGCCAAATACCAGGGCTTCGGCGTCTCGGCCTGCGCCACCTGCGACGGCTTCTTCTATCGCGACAAGGATGTGATCGTAGTCGGCGGCGGCAACACCGCCGTGGAAGAGGCGCTGTTCCTCACCAATTTCGCTCGCAAGGTCACCGTC